>CDZJ01012163.1_pt1 | contig 27320 bp, 23 predicted proteins | sample 557391 | NCBI WGS metagenome assembly CDZJ01 (sample SAMEA3182111, study PRJEB8094) | gut metagenome | biome: human; feature: gut; material: Stool; isolation source: human stools | place: Canada | collected 2013-05-07 | reverse complement strand
AGCAGCAGCGGGTGGCCATCGCCCGGGCGCTGGTCAATAACCCCAGCATGATCATTGCCGACGAGCCCACGGGTAACCTGGACCCCCAGCGATCCCTGGAGATCATGGTGCTGCTGGAGCGCATCAATGAGCTGGGTACTACCGTTTTGGTGGTTACCCATGAGAAAGCGTTGGTCAACCGCTTTGCCAAGCGGGTCGTGGCCATCGAGAACGGACGTATCATCAGCGACGAAACGGGTGGGTACTACAATGGCGAGAAAGTTTGACGCGGGATATTATTTTAGCGAGGGGTTCCACTCCATTTTCACCCACGGCTTCATGTCCTTTGCCGCTGTGTGTATGATCGTGGCCTGTCTGCTGATTATGGGCTCCTTCTCTCTGCTGGCGGTGAACCTGGACCATATGCTGGGTGACCTGGAGGCGGAGAATGAGATGCTGGCCTATATTGACGAGAACTATACGGAGGAGCAGGCTCGGTCCATCCAGCCGGAGATCGAGACACTGCCCAATGTGACAAAAGTCACCTTCGTCAGTCGGGAAGAGGCTCTGGAGGATTACAAAGAGGGACGGGAGAACAACCCCCTGCTGGACGACCTGCCTGACGAGGTGCTGCGGGACCGCTTCCGCATCCATGTGGAGAACCTGGAGCAGATGGAACAGACTGAAGCCGCGGTAGAGCAGGTCACGGGCGTGGCCAACGTTCGAGCGGCAATCGATATTGCCAACGGCTTTGTGCTGGCCCGGAATATCGCCACCGGTGTAGCTGTTGTGCTGATCGGGATTCTGCTGGTGGTGTCCCTGTTTATCATCGCCAATACCATCAAGTTAGCCACCTTCTACCGCCGGGAGGAGATCGCCATCATGAAGATGTGTGGCGCCACCGATGCCTTCATCCAGTGGCCCTTCGTAGTGGAGGGCCTGATCTTAGGCCTGACAGGGGCTCTGCTGGCCTTCTTTGCCCAGTGGGGCATTTACCAGCTGGTGGCAAAATTGATTATCCAGGGCAACGGGTTGTCTCTGGTGACAATGGTCAGCTATACCTCTATGATTCGATACATTCTGGCCATTTTCTGCGGCACCGGAGCCCTGATCGGCGTATGCGGTTCTCTGCTGGCCATCCGGAAATTTTTGCAGGTCTGAGATAGGAGAGAAACTTATGAAGCATCAGAAAAAGCAACGTATCATGATGGGGGTACTGGCCGGTTTTTTGGCCCTGATGATGATGTTGCCAATCTTGGCTCAGATATTGATTCACTGAGCGGATAGACCTGGGAGGAAATACTGTGAATAAGAGAAAGACCGTATTTCGCCGGGTGGTGACACTGGCGCTAGCGTTGGCTATTCTGCTGCCCCTTACAGGGCCCTATTCGGTGCCTGAGGCGTCGGCCGTTACCCAGGATGAGATCGACGACCTGAAAGAAGACGCCAGCGCCCTGGCAAACCAGAAGAAAGATTTACAGGCCCAGCTGAAGGACGTTCGGGCGGACAAGAACGCCGCCCAGCAGCAGAAGGACCTGATCGAGCGGCAGATCAACGTGATTCAGGAAGAAATAGACAACATGACTGCTCAAATCGAGAAATACGGCCAGCTCATCCAGGAGAAGGAGGTGGAGCTGGCCCAGGCGGAGGCGGACGAGGCGGAGCAGTACGATCTGTTCTGCCGCCGTGTTCGCTATATGGAGGAGGAGGGCGAGGTGTCCTACTGGTCCGTCCTGTTTTCCTCCGCTGACTTCAGCGATTTGCTGGACAACTTCATGATGGTGGAAGAGATCATGGAGTATGATAACAAGGTCATGGACGACCTGATTGCCATCCGGGAGCAGATAGAGGTGGACAAGGCTGAACTGGAGCAGGCCAAAGCCGCCCAGGAGGAAGCCCGCAAGGAGCAGGAGGCCGCCAAGAAGGAGCGGGAGGCCCAGGAGGCAGAAGTAGATAAGCTCATTGGCGAGATCAGCTCCCAGGAGGATCAACTGGAGGCCATGGAGGCAGAGCTGCAAAAGGCCGCCAATGCTCTGGATGCGGAGATCAGAAGAAAAGAGAAGGAGATGGCCGCCCAGATATCTGGTGTGCAGAGCGAGTCCGGCTTCCTGTGGCCCCTGCCTGGGTACACAACGCTGTCGTCCCTCTTCGCCGGACGCATCCACCCCATCACCGGCAAGAGGCACAATCACACGGGCATCGACATCCCAGCGCCCAAAAATACCAAGATTCTGGCCTCCAAGAGTGGTGTGGTCACCACCTCCACCTATAACAGCTCCTACGGCAACTATGTGGTGGTCTCCCACAGCGATGGGACTAGCACCCTCTACGCTCATATGAATAAGCGGGGCGTCAGCGAGGGGCAGACGGTGAAGCAGGGAGATGTGGTGGGCTATGTCGGTACCACCGGTTCCTCCACCGGCAACCACCTACACTTTGAGATCCGGGTCAACGGCACCCGAAAGGACCCGGTCAACTACTTTAAGGATATCCCCCTCTATGTCCGGTCCGGGGGTACCACCAAACGGTTGAACTGACAATAAAAAGCCGCCTCCCGGTATCGGGAAGGCGGCTTTTTAGCGGCGCCGTGGAAAAATGGAAATTTTCCTTGCGCCTGGGGCCCCTATCCTGTATAATACCAACGATAAAATGGGAGGTACAGGGGACTTTATGGTCCTGTGGGAGCCATCCCAGATACGAGGTGGACAAACTATGCTCCTTGCCATAGATATCGGCAATAGCAATATCGTCATCGGAGGTATTCAGGACGACCGCATCGCCTTCGAGGCTCGGATCGCTACCGACCACATCAAAACCTCGGACCAGTATGGGGTGGAGATCAAAAATATCCTATCCCTCTTTGATGTGAAGCCGTCGGACATCGACGACTGCATCATCTCCTCCGTGGTGCCTCCAGTGTTCAACTCCGTACGAACCGGTGTGGTCAAGCTGATCCGCAAACAGCCCATGGTGGTGGGGCCGGGGATCAAGACCGGGCTGAATATCCAGATGGACGCCCCCGCCCAAGTGGGCAGCGACCGCATTGTGATCGCCGTGGCTGCCCTGGCGGAGTACGAACCTCCCCTGACCCTGCTGGACCTGGGCACCGCTACCACCATTGAGGTAGTGGACCGGGGCAATACCTATGTGGGAGGATGTATCATCCCCGGCGTTCGGGTATCTTTGGAGGCGCTGACCTCCCGCACGGCCCAGCTTCCTGGAATCCGGCTGGACCGGCCCAAGAAGGTCATCGGCAAGAACACAGTAGACTGTATGCGCAGCGGCATTATGTACGGCACCGCCGCCATGCTGGACGGGATGCTGGACCGGGTAGAGGAGGAACTGGGCTATTCTACCACCGTGGTGGCCACCGGAGGCATGGCGCAGTTTATCGCCCCCCTGTGCCGCAGAGAGATGACACTAGAGAAGGATCTGCTGCTGAAGGGGTTGAATATCCTCTACAAAAAGAATCTCCAGGAGCGGAGAAAAGGAGAGGAATGAGGTAGAAGGTCCCGACCGATTAAATTCTATGAACCTAGCGATGTGTGGCTGGGAGGGAGGCTTGTGTCAGCCACTGGCATCTCTACCAACGGGGGACCACTGCGAATCCGAAGAGAGCAGGATAAAGCGCCTCCCTTCGTCAAAGTGACGAAGGGAGGCGCTTTTTTACGCGAACAGATCGATAAAGTAATGTTTATTATACTTCTCTGATTGGAAAATATAAATAGCCTTTTCCTGTTGCTGGGTCAGTATAATCGTGAACTGCTCCGACCAGAGAAATGCCCTCCTTATTCATTTGTCCAATGATTTTTTCAAACACCCCCCTATGGTTTTCAGCAACTATATACTCATAACTTGGTATTGTCCATTTTACCCATCCATCAGGTGCTTCTGCGCTATCAACACATTCTACCCCTGCCAGATACAAGCCTTTACGAAAGCCATCTTCCCACGGCTTAAATGAGTGAGAAATATCAGACATAGCACCCCATATTCCCACAATACTCCCATTTGCGTCTCTCTTTGCCAGATGCGCTACCTCACTAAAATTACTATTTGCATCATTCCACAATTTTTGAATAAATCCTTCGCCGTCTAATGTTGAGCCCTCTTTTCCAATGACAACAAATTTTTCCTTTATTACTTTCATCATTCTGTATCTCCTCAGATTCAAAGTTATTGGCAAAACAATTCCATCCTTTGAATATCTGCGATTTTGATTGCCTCGCAACTGATAGGAATGGAGCTATTTTCATAAAATCCATTGCGTACAGAACCATCTTTGAAATATACTCTTACAAACTTGCCATACATATCTGCATATTGCTCATGGAATGCTTAATTTCAGAAATAGATTCGCGTCCAAATAGAGGTTTATCTTTTTGGTTACTTTATCATATTTTCCTGTTTTATTCAATTCATAGTGAAATCGACGGAGTCAGGTCCCATTTGTCCAAAGGGGAATAGGGATGAGAGAGCAGGCCCCTTGACAGATGGGGAGAAATCCCATATAATAGGGCCCAACAAAAGCGATGCGGAAGAGAAGTATCCGGGTAGAACGGTGCAGAGAGGGCGCGGCTGGTGAAAGCGCTCCGGGAACCCCGGTGAAGTGGCTTCCAAGCTCCGCCCCAGAACGGTAGTAAGGGGCGGCGGTCCCCGCCGTTATGGGATCGAGCGCGGGCGCTGTGCCCGAACTCAGGTGGTACCGCGGTTTTTGATCGCCCTGAGCCAACGGCTTGGGGCGTTTTTATATTCCGAAAGGAGCAGAGCTACGCATATGAAGATCACCAATGAGACTGTCTATGACTGGGGAGCTTATGTGGCCATGAACCGCATGGTGACCCGGGCCACCCACAGGGGTCAGAGCATCGCTCTCCGGGTCCTGTTCGCAGCTCTGGCCCTGCTCCTCCTGTTTGCCGCACGTTTCCAGTTTACCGGCATCCTCCAGGTCCTGCTGGCCCTGCTGGGCGCTGTAATTCTGCTGTGGACCCTGTTTTTGAATCAGCTGAGGGCCCTCCTCATGGTGAAGCTCATCATGAAGGGAGTGAAGGTGTTCACCAACACCTTTGACCAGGAGGGGTGGACCGTCGCCGGCGTGGGCGGCGGCGAGCAGCGGATGTCTTATGACGACATCGCCTCCATCCTGGAGGGGGACCGCTACTTCATCCTCCTGGAGGACAGCCGCCGGGGCTATATTCTGGACAAGAGGACCTTCGCCAGCGGCGGGCTGGAGCGATTCCGCTCCCTGATCCAGAGCAAAACAAAAAAGACCATTGAGAATGTCTGATTTTAGAAAGTAGGAGAAACGCTATGAGTATTGAACTGCCCAAGGTCTACGAGCCCCAGGAGGCCGAAGGCCGCATCTATGAGAACTGGGAAAAGGCGGGGTGCTTTAAGGGCCGCCGGGACCCGAAAAAGAAGCCGTTTACCATCGTCATGCCGCCCCCCAACGTGACAGGACAGCTCCATATGGGGCACGCCATGGACTGCACCCTTCAGGACATCCTCATCCGCTTCAAGCGGATGCAGGGCTATGCCGCCTTGTGGGTCCCTGGCACGGACCACGCCGGCATCGCCACCCAGATCAAGGTGGAGGAGGACCTGCGGGAGAACGAGGGCCTGACCCGCTATGACCTGGGCCGGGATAAGTTCCTGGAACGGGTGTGGGACTGGAAGGAGAAGTACGGCGGCCGCATCGTAGCCCAGCAGAAGAAGATGGGCTCCTCCTGCGACTGGGACCGGGCCCGGTTCACTATGGACGAGGGCTGCTCTAAGGCTGTCAGGGAGACCTTCTGTGAACTGTATGATAAGGGCCTGATCTACAAGGGGAGCCGCATCATCAACTGGTGCCCCCACTGTACCACCGCCCTCAGTGACGCGGAGGTGGAGTACCAGGACAAGCCCGGCCACCTGTGGCATATGCGTTATCCCCTCTCTGACGGGTCCGGCTATTTGGTGGTTGCCACCACTCGGCCGGAAACCATGATGGGCGACACCGGCGTGGCCGTCAACCCCAATGACGAGCGGTACAAGCATTTGGTGGGCAAGACCTGCATCCTGCCCCTGATGGACCGGGAGATCCCCATTGTAGCCGATGACTATGTGGAGATGGACTTCGGCACTGGCTGCGTGAAGATGACCCCCGCCCACGACCCCAACGACTTCGAGGTGGGCCTGCGCCACAATCTGGACACCATCCGGGTGCTGGATGACAACGGTGTGGTCAACGCCAACGGCGGCAAGTACCAGGGGATGGACCGGTACGAGGCCCGGAAGGCGGTCATCGCCGACCTGGAGGCCATGGGCCTGTTGGAAAAAGTGGAGCCTTACTCCCACAACGTGGGCACCTGCTACCGCTGCCACAACGACGTGGAGCCTATCATCTCCGCCCAGTGGTTCGTCAAGATGGCCCCCTTGGCCAAGGAGGCCCTGCGGGTAGTCAACGAGGGTGAGGTCAAGTTTGTCCCTGAGCGATTTGCCAAGACCTACACCAACTGGATGGAGAATGTGCATGACTGGTGTATCTCCCGCCAGCTGTGGTGGGGACATCAGATCCCTGTGTGGTACTGCGACGACTGCGGCCACATGACCGTCAGCCGGGAGGACCCCACCGAGTGCGAGAAGTGCCACTCTAAGAAGATCCACCGGGACCCTGATGTGTTGGATACCTGGTTCTCCTCTGCTCTATGGCCCTTCTCTACCCTGGGATGGCCGGAGAAGACCCCCGATCTGGACTACTTCTATCCCACCGACGTACTGGTCACCGGCTATGACATTATCTTCTTCTGGGTGGCCCGGATGATCTTCTCCGCCTGTGAGCAGACCCAAAAGCCCCCCTTCCACACTGTGTTTATCCACGGCCTGGTCCGGGACGACAAGGGCCGAAAGATGTCCAAATCTCTGGGTAACGGCATCGATCCTCTGGAGATCGCCGAGAAGTACGGCGCCGACGCCCTGCGCTTCAATCTGGTCACCGGCAACAGCCCAGGCAACGATATGCGCTTCTACACTGAGCGGTGCGAGGCTATGCGGAACTTCGCCAACAAGATCTGGAACGCCAGCCGCTTCCTGAAGATGAACCTGACCATTGACAAGTGCCAGCTGCCCGACAAGCTGGAGCTGGAGGACAAGTGGATCCTGTCCAAGCTCAACCGGGTCATTCCAGATATCACCGACAACATGGACCGGTATGAGCTGGGCGTGGCCGCCCAGAAGATCTACGACTTCATCTGGGACGACTACTGTGACTGGTATATCGAGCTGACCAAAACCCGCCTTCAGGGCGAGGACCAGGACAGCAAGGTCCGGGCCCAGCAGGTGCTGTGCTATGTGCTCACCCAGATGCTGAAGCTGCTTCACCCCTTCATGCCTTTTATCACCGAGGAGATCTGGCAGGCGCTGCCCCACGGAGACGAGGTGGAGGAGGGTTCCTTCCTGATGCTCCAGTCCTGGCCCGAGCACAGGGATGAGCTGGACTTCCCCGACGAGGAGAAGGCCATGGAGCTCATTATGGATGCCATCCGGGCTGTCCGTACTCGCCGCAGCGAGATGAACGTGCCCCCCTCCAAAAAGGCCCACCTTACCGTAGCGACCGATGAGGCGAAGGTATTTGAGCTGGGCGTGCCCTTCCTGAAAAAGCTGGCCTACGCGGGTGAGGTGACCATTGTTCCCGCGGGCCAGACCTCTGAGGGAGCGGGACAGGTCACCGTAGTCACCCATGCCGCCCAGCTGTCCATGCCTCTGGCCGAGCTGGTGGATATGGAGAAAGAGAAGGCCCGCATGGAGAAGGAGCGGAAGAAGAACTTTGATGAGCTTCAGAAGCTGAATGCCAAGCTGGCCAACCCCGGATTTGTCAACAAGGCTCCTGCCCATGTGGTGGAGGCGGAGAAGGAGAGGGCTGTCAAGCTCAACGAGCTGGTAGCCAAGCTGGAGGAACAGCTGAAGAATATGTGAGAAAAAGAGCCGGACAGGGATAACTGTCCGGCTCTTTCTTAGATGGTTATGGGCTGATGCTGGGCGGTTTTTCCATTCTGGGAAAGGGAGCGCCGCGGAACCGGGAACGAATCGAATAAAGATACATCTGCCAACCATATCCCAGGACTATTCCGCATATCCTCCCACATAAGAGGTGAGGATATGATCGGACAACTGGTATTCGGCTCAGGCGGACCCAGACAGGGAGAGCGGGAAAAGCTCTACGGTCTGCCGGTGCTGCGGGTGCGCGCCGATATGGACAGCTTTTGGTGGGAGCGGCGTGTCAAGAAAGCGGGAAGGGCACTGTTTCGGGGCGGAGCCCGCCGGGTGCTGGTCCCCAGAGGGTTCCCCTGTTGGCCTCTGTTGTCGGAATATGGGCTAGCTCCAGTGGACCCAGGGCCTTTCCTGCGGGCCCAGTCACCGGCGCTGGCACTGGCGCTGCTGGAGCGGAGGGGAGCGGCGCCGGATCGGTCCACCGTGGTTTTATGCGGGGCGCGGGCAGACTGGGAGATGACCCGTGTCGCCGTAACGCTCTGTTCTCAAGTCCGGAACCTGGTCATCGACGCGCCCAAAGGAGGGGAGGAGCTGGCCCGATGGCTGCGCGGGGAGTTCGGTGTGCCTATCCTGCCACGGAGAGAAGGGGGGCAGGCGGCTCTTTGCTTTCATCCAGACGGGGCCAGGGGAGAGGAGCCTACGCTGGAGCTCTACGGACATGCACCGGATCTGGCGGGCCTGTCCCTTTCAGCTCCACATCTGGGGGAGGGAGATCGGGAGGATTTGGACCTGCTCGCCGCCCTGTATGAGTTCGGACGACTGAACAAAGAAGAGCTAAAAATCACTTGACAGCGGAGAATGGAGCACTTATAATGACACATACTGCATCAGTGTGCCCATTTCTTTATTATAATGTATGGCGGCCTGATAAGCTCGGAGCCGCCATTGGAAAGGTGTGCGAGGTATCATGGCAAAAGAGTATCGTTTGAGCCCGGAGCGGCTCAAGGAGCTACAGGATGAGATGAGCTACCTGAAGACCGTCCGGGAAAAAGAGGTGGCGGAGCTCATCAAAGAGGCCCGCTCCTTTGGCGACCTGTCTGAGAACAGCGAGTATGACGAGGCCAAGAACGAGCAGGGAAAGCTGTACTCCCGCATGGCTGAACTGGACGAGATCCTGTCAAACTATGTGGTCATCGAGGAGGAGGAGGACGGCGGCGATTACATCCGCATGGGCTCCTCCGTCACCGTGCTGGATAAGGAGTTTGGGGAGGAGGAGACCTATAAGATCGTGGGCTCCCAGGAGGCTGATCCCATGAAGGGCACTATCTCCGAGGACTCCCCCTTTGGCAAGGCCCTGCTAGGCAAGAACGCCGGGGATGAGATCACTGTGGACGCCCCCGCCGGTCCGGTAGAGTATAAGATCCTGAAGGTGGAGCGGTAATTTTTCCAAGATACAGAGGATAGGAGTTGGCGATATGGCCGATCAGAATAACAAGAACAACCAGAGCGCCCCCCAGGAGGAGAACCTCTCCCAGCTGCTGAAGATCCGCCGGGACAAGCTGAAGGAGCTCCAGGAGGGGGGGAACGATCCCTTCCAGATCACCCGATTCGTAGTGGATAACGACTCCGCCAACATCAAGGGCAACTTCGACGCCCTGGAGGGGCGGCAGGTGGCCATCGCCGGCCGCCTCATGTCCAAGCGGGGGATGGGCAAGGTGTCCTTCTGCGACCTGCAGGACAAGTCCGGCCGCATCCAGCTCTACGCCAGGAAGGACGAGATGGATGAGGCGGAGTATAACCGCTTTAAGAAGTATGATATCGGCGATATCGTAGGAGTCCACGGCGTAGTTTTTCGCACCCAGCGGGGAGAGATGTCCGTCCGTGTTGTGACTGTGACGCTGCTCTCTAAGTCCCTGCTGCCCCTGCCGGAGAAATTCCACGGCCTGACCAACACCGAGCTGCGCTACCGCCAACGCTATGTGGATCTGATCGTCAATCCGGAGGTGAAGCGCAACTTCATCATTCGCTCCCAGTTCATCAAGCATGTCCGGGACTTTATGGACGGCCGTGGCTATATGGAGGTGGAGACCCCGGTGCTCAACACCATCTCCGGCGGCGCCACAGCCCGGCCCTTCATTACCCACCATAATACCCTGGACATCGATATGTATATGCGCATCGCCACCGAGCTGCCCTTGAAGCGGCTCATCGTAGGCGGCATGGACCGGGTATACGAGATCGGGCGCATCTTCCGCAACGAGGGGATGGACCCCAAGCACAACCCTGAGTTTACTACCATCGAGCTGTACCAGGCTTATGCCGACTTCAACGACATGATGGACCTGTTCGAGGATCTGCTTACCTCCGCTGCCCAGAAGATCCTGGGTACTTACCAGGTGGAGTGGCAGGGAGAAAAAATCGACCTGACCCCCGGCTGGCCCCGTATGCCGATGCACGAGGCCGTCAAGAAGTATTGCGGCATCGACTTTATGGCCATTACCTCCGACGAGGAGGCCGTAGCCGCCGCCAAGGCTATCGGGGTGGAGTTGCCTGAAACGGCGGACAAGACCTGGGGTAACGCCCTGTATGAGGTCTTTGACCAGCGGGTGGAGGAGAAGCTCATCCAGCCCACTTTCATTACCATGCACCCGGTAGATGTGTCCCCTCTGGCTAAACGTTCTCTTGTCGATTCCCGACTTACCGAGCGATTTGAGCTGTTCATCTGCCACAGTGAGATGGGCAACGCCTTCTCCGAACTCAACGACCCCATCGACCAGCGCCAGCGATTCCAGAAGCAGGTGGAACTGCGGGACAAGGGGGACGACGAGGCCGGCATGATGGACGAGGATTTCCTCACCGCCCTGGAGTACGGCATGCCCCCCACGGGTGGGCTGGGCATCGGCATCGACCGCTGTGTCATGCTGCTGACGGGCTCCGATTCTATTCGTGAGGTCATCCTGTTCCCCACTATGAAGCCTTTAGAATGAAACTGCGGCCGGCATACCAATGGGATTTTCCCATTGGTATGCCTTTCTGCACCTCCCGGCGGCCATAAGGCGCGCCATAGAGAGGCGTCAACTGGGAAAAAGGAGCCGTTGTGAGTGTATATCCTGGCACAAAAAAAGCTAAACCCCACCCGATACATTGTCTTGGGCTTTGGGGGTATCATTTTGTTGGGGACGCTGCTGCTCCGGCTGCCCATCGCCGCCTGGGACGGGCAGGCCACTCCCTGGCTGGTGTGCCTGTTTACCGCCACCTCCGCCACCTGTGTTACGGGGCTGGTGCTGGTGGATACAGCGCTGCATTGGACGCCCTTCGGTCAAGGGGTGATGCTGGTGCTGGTGCAGCTGGGCGGCCTGGGCTTTGTCACCCTCATGTCCCTGGTGCCCTTCGCGCTGCACCGGAGGATCGGACTGTCCCAGCGGATGATGATGGCTTCCTCCCTCAATATGAGTGGGGTAGCCGGAGTGGTCCGGGTAGTGCGTCACGCCCTGATGGGCACCTTTCTGGCCGAGGGGCTGGGGGCGGCGCTGCTGGCCACAAGATTTGTCCCCATTTTCGGACTGGGTAGGGGGCTGTGGCTCTCTGTATTCCACAGTGTTTCTGCCTTTTGTAACGGCGGCTTTGATCTGTTCGGCGGGTACAGCGGACCTTACAGCAGCCTGGCGGCCTTCCGGGGGGACCTGCTGGTGATGGTGACCATCATGGCCCTTATCATCGTGGGGGGCCTGGGCTTTTTCGTATGGGAGGACCTGCTGGATGCCAGGTGCTGGCGTAAGCTGCGGCTGTATTCCAAAATGGTGCTGGGGATCACTGTGGCGCTGATTGGGCTTGGGACCCTGTTCTTCTGCTGTGCCGAGTGGGACAACCCAGCTACACTGGGGGCGATGCCCGTCTGGGAGCGGCCGCTGAACGCCCTCTTTCAGTCGGTGACCCTGAGAACGGCGGGGTATGCCACCTTTGACCAAGCCGGCCTGCGGGACAGCTCCGCGGTGCTGTCCATCATCCTGATGCTGATAGGCGGCTCATCGGGCTCCACGGCCGGAGGACTCAAGACGGTCACAATGGGGGTGCTGCTGCTGGCCCTGCGGGACGGCCTCCGAGGGCGGGAGGAGGTGGTGTTCCGCCACAGGACCATTCCACAGCGGCGGGTGATGGACGCCATGACCCTGGCGCTGACGGTGTTGCTGCTGTTCCTGACCGGTTCCATGGCGCTTTCTCTGATGGACCGGGTGCCCTTTGTCCAGGCGGCCTTTGAAGTGGCCTCCGGCATGGGGACGGTGGGGGTGACTATGGGAATCACCCCGTCGCTGACGGTGGGAAGCGCCCTGCTGATGGTCGCCCTGATGTTCCTGGGCCGGGTAGGAATCCTGTCCTTCTCCATCGCCTTCCTGACCAGGAAACAGGCAGAACATAAGATTTCGTACCCTGCTACTGACGTGATGATCGGGTAAGCGGGGAGGAGGGCCGCATGAAAAGTTTTCTGATTATTGGATTAGGCCGCTTCGGTGCCTCACTGGCAGTGGAGCTATGCGCTCAGGGCCACGAGGTGCTGGCGGTGGATATTCAGCCGGAACGAGTTCAGGCGGTGGCAGACCAGGTGACCCACTGTGTCGTGGGGGATGCCAGGGACCCGGAGGTGCTGCGAAGCCTGGGGGCTCGGAATTTTGACTGCGCCGTGGCAGCCGCCAGCGCGGATGTAGGGGTCAGCGCCCTCATTGTGCTGAACCTGAAGGAGCTGGGGGTCGCCCGCGTGGTGGGCAAGGCGAACAGCATGGTCCACCGCAAGGTGCTGGAGAAAATCGGGGCCGATTTGGTGATCTTCCCGGAACAAGAGATGGCCATCCGGCTGGCGCGGAGCCTGGCCAACGGTGATATTTTAAACTTTATCGAGCTGTCTGACGAGTTCTCCATTGTGGAGCGGCTGGTACCGGAGGACTGGGTGGGAAAGTCCATTCTGGAGCTGGATATCCGGGCCAAGTGGAGGGTTACCGTAATCGCGGTGCGCCGGGGAGAGCGCATGACCATCTCACCGGGCCGGGACTATGTGTTCCAGGCGCAGGATGACTGTATGGTGATCCTGGGGAGCAATGCGGATATCGACCGGTTGGAGAGAAGATGATGGAGCGGATTACGAGCCGGAAGAACCCCCTGCTGATGAAGATTCGCCGCCTAGCCTCTGGCGGGCGGCGGGAACGGCAGGCGGAGGGAGAATATCTGGGAGACGGGATCAAACTGCTGGAGGAGGCACTGCGGTGGAGCGCGCCCCTGACTGCGGCAGTGTTCGCCGACGGGGTAGAGCCCCCTGATCTGCCCAAGGAGGTCCGGGCGGTGCAGGTGCCTGGAGATGTGATGGAGAGCATCTCTCCAATGGCGGCGCCCCAGGGCGCGCTGTTTTTGGCCGCCCTGCCTCCGGCGGACCCGCCAGAGCAGCTGAAGGGGAGGCGGTATCTGGTTCTGGACGGCGTTCAGGACCCTGGTAACGTAGGCACCATCTGGAGGACCGCGGACGCCCTGGGAGCGGACGGCCTGCTGCTGGTCAACGGATGCGCGGACCCCTATGGGCCCAAAGTCGTTCGGGCCTCCATGGGGGCTTGCTTCCGTCTGCCGGTCTTTGAGGTGACCCCGGATGGGCTGGCCGGGCTGCTGAAAAAGGCGGAGCTGCCCCTGTACGCCACCGCCTTGGGAAAGGATACGGTGGACATCAAAACGGCGGACCTGAGCCGGTCCGCCGTGGTGATTGGAAGTGAGGGGCGGGGAGTGTCCCGTCCTTTGCTGGAGCGATGTGAAAAGACACTGAAGATACCCATGCGCCAGCGGTGCGAGTCCCTCAACGCGGCGGTGGCGGCCTCTATCGTCCTGTGGGAGATGGGGCGGTGATCTTCTCAACGCGGCGGCCGGCCGCCGATCCCCAGACAGTGGTAAATGACTTGGATGATCAGGGCCGCGGCCGCCAGGGTCACAGCAAAGAGCGCATAGGCCGGCACATAGCTGCCAAACCGGTCTGCAAGGATGCCGGGCAGGGGGCCAAAAAGAAGGACCCCCGCTGTATAGGACATGGTGATGGAACGCACGTACTTGCCATAAGTGCTGTCCGAGGACAAATCAGCGGCCCACACCGAGGGGGACACAGCGGAAACAGGTAGCCCCATTCCCAATAGTGTGATGGACAGAAAGGGGAGGGCGAGGCCGCCCAGAGGGGCCAGACAGCAAAGAACAAAGGCTCCCAGAAGTGAGCCGAAGGAATAGTAGTTACCCCACCGGCTGCCCATCCGGTCATAGACCTGGCCACAGAGAATCTTGCCGATACAGATGGCCAGTCCGGCATAGGACATTAGAGCGGCGATGAGGGCCTGATCGTAGCCCTCGCTGGTGTAGAGCACGGTCAGATGGGAAAAACCGGGGCCCCCAGGGCCGCCTACTAAAAAGGCGGCGAAAAGGATCAGGAGCAGATAAGACCGGCGCATCCCTCGGGGGGCCTGTCTGGGCGGGGGCGGAGGATCGTCCTCTCCCCCCAGATGATAGGGCTCCAACCCCAGTTCTGCCGGGGTGTTTCGGATCAGCTTCCAGGCCAGTAGAGCGGTGATAAGGATAAAGGCCCCCTCCCACAGAAAGGCGGCCCGCAGGCCCTGATGCTGGATGATCCAGGTGATGATGACAGGGGCAAAGATGGTGGATACCCCGCTGCCCGCGGAAGCCAGCCCCAGGGCCAGCCCACGCCGGTCTCGGAACCAGGCGCCGATGACCAGAGAGAGGGGGACCATGCCCCCATAGCAGTAGCCAAGCCCGGTCAGGGCGGCGGCCAGACAGTAAGTAAAAAAGCTGGTGGCCAGACCAAAACAGAAGTAGGACAGGGATAGCAGCACCACCCCCAGGGTCATGACCAGACGCAGTCCGAGCCGCTGACACAGCTGATTGACTGTCAGCAGAGCGGCCAGGATGAACAGACTGCGCGTGGTGGTGATCCAGGAGCCCTGCGCATTGGAAAAACCATTGGCCAGGATGATCTCGGGCTGGTAGATGGTGAAGACATTGACACCCAGTCCGATGGTGGAAAACAGGACCAGGGCGCTGCCCAGACAGACCATCCAGGCGTAATGTGGACGTTTCATGAAAAAACTCCCTCCCCTGCCTATACAATAGCGCCGGAGGGGAGATTTGTAAAGGGAAAGTTCCGGAGTGAAGGAGATGAGAGTATGTCGGCCTTGAGATACTGGATCTGGCTTACCACCCGCCATGATCTGGGCCCAGCGGGAGTGCTGGGGGTGTTGGAGCACTTCATCACTCCAGAGCGGGCCTATTACGCAGACCCGGAGGAATATGACTTTCTTCCTCTCCCCGCTGCCGCTAAAAGGAGCCTGTTGGACAAAGGCACGGACCGGGCGGAGGAAATTTTGGCGGACTGTGAGCGGCTGGGCGTACGTATTATGACGTTGCAGGATGCCGACTACCCCGGCCGCCTGCGGCAGATCGCTGCCCCGCCCGTGATCCTCTACATTCGTGGGCGGTCCTTCCACTTTGATGAGGAGGCGGCCATCGGTGTGGTGGGCGCCCGGGAGGCTACCGCCTATGGGACGCTGTATGCCGAGCGGTTCGGGATGGAGCTGGCGGCGGGCGGCGCTCTGGTGGTATCCGGTATAGCTGAAGGCATAGACTGCCATGCTGTTAAGGGTGCCCTGAAGGGCGGGGGACCGGTGGTTTCCGTGCTGGCCGGCGGAGTGGATATGCCCTTTCCGCGGGAACACCGCTATCTGTATGAGGATGTGGCGGCTGCCGGGTCCCTGATCTCTGAGCATCCTCCTGGCACACCCCACAAGGGAAGCCACTTCTCACAGCGCAACCGGATCATCAGCGGCCTCTCCCTGGGTGTGCTGGCGGTGGAGTGCAGGAAAAAGAGCGGCACCATGCTCACGATGAACCACGCCATGGAGCAGGACAGGGACATCTTTGCTGTCCCCGGCCCCCTAGATGCCCCACTCAGCGAGGGGACCAACTACCTGATCCAGCAGGGGGCCAAGCTGGTCACCTGTGGCGGCGACATTCTATCCGAGTATTGGGCCCGCTTCCCCAGAAGGCTGGCGGCCTCCGCCCCGCTGACGCCAGAGGCCGCGCAGGCCCGGCTGGACAGTCTGGCCCAGGACAGGGAGGAAAAGCGCCGCACTGAGCCCGCCCTGGAGGAAGTACCCAGCCGGGAGTTTATCCCCCGGAGCGGGCAGCGGGAGCGGTTCACCGACGATGAGCTGTCCCTCCTCAACGCCCTGGAGGACAGGACCCTGTCGCCGGACCAACTGGTGGAGCTGACCCAGATCCCGGCCAAGCGGGTGCTGTCCGCCCTGACCATGCTCCAGATACAGGGGGCGCTGGAGGAGCGGCCAGGCAGGCGGTATGCCTCCCTGGTGCGGCTGGAGGAGTAGCCCACACCCTGATTCCATGTGACCTTCGGGAGCGGAATGTTCCCTTGATTTTTCCATCATCTAATTTGGAGGTATTCCAATCGTGCCAAATAAAACGGATCTAGTGATCGTCGAGTCCCCGTCCAAGGCCAAGACCATCGGCAAATACCTGGGGCCGGGCTATGAGGTAAAGGCGTCTATGGGCCACGTCCGGGACCTGCCCAAGAGCAAGCTGGGCGTGGATATCGAGAAGGGCTTTGTTCCCGACTATCAGCCCATCAAGGGCAAAGAGGATGTTATCAGTGACCTGAAAAAAGCCGCCAAGAAGAGCGGCCGTGTCTACCTGGCCACCGACCCGGACCGGGAGGGGGAGGCTATCTCCTGGCATCTGAAGGAGCTGCTGGGCATCCCGGATGACAAGACCTACCGGGTTACCTTCAACGAAATCACCCGGAATGTGGTCAACCAGTCTATCGCCGCCCCACGGGCCATTGACCAGGACCTGGTGGACGCCCAGCAGGCCCGCCGCATCCTGGACCGGATCGTGGGCTATGAGCTGTCCCCCCTGCTGTGGAAGAAGATCCGCCGGGGCCTATCCGCCGGGCGGGTCCAGTCCGTGGCCACCCGGCTGGTGGTGGAGCGGGAGGAGGAGATCCGGGCCTTCGTCCCCCAGGAGTACTGGTCCATCGAGGCCGATTTGGCCCGCGTCGCCCCCAATTTGGGCAGCTTTAAGGCCCAATTCCACGGCCGGGACAAGAAAATGGAGCTCCACAGCCGGGAGGAGGCCGAACAGGTGCTGGCCACTGTCCGGCAGGGCAGTTTCTCCGTGGCCAAGGTAAAGCGCCAGGAGAAGTCCCGCCAGCCCGCCCCGCCCTTCACCACCTCCACCCTCCAGCAGGAGGCGTCCCGCAAGCTGAATATGTCCCCGGCCCGTACTATGTCCATCGCCCAGCAGCTGTATGAGGGCGTGGAGCTGTCCGGACAGGGGGCCGTGGGCCTCATCACCTATATGCGTACCGACTCCCTCCGCCTGTCGGAGGAAGCTCTGGCTGCCGCCAAGGACTTTATTCTGCATCGGTACGGCGGGGAATATTACCCCGCCCAGACCCGGCGATTCAAGGCCAAGGGCAACGCCCAGGACGCCCACGAGGCCATCCGCCCCTCTGATGTCACCCTGGTCCCGGACGAGATCAAGAAGGACCTGACGAGCGAGCAGTACAAGCTGTACAAGCTGATTTGGAGCCGGTTCCTCTCCTGCCAGATGGCAAACGCCGTCTATGACAGCCTGTCTATCGACGTGGAGAACAGCGGATATATTTTCCGGGCCAGCCACTCCAGCCTGAAGTTCTCCGGCTTCACCGCCGTCTATGAGGAGGGGAAGGACGAGGACGAGGAGGAGAAGACCTCCCCCCTGCCTGACCTGAAGGAGGGGGAGCCACTGGACTGCCGGGGGCTGAAGGAGGACCAGCACTTTACCCAGCCCCCCGCCCGCTATTCTGAGGCGTCCCTGATCCGGGCCTTGGAGGAGAAGGGTATCGGCCGGCCCTCCACCTACGCTCCCACCATCACCACCATCCTGAATCGGGAGTATGTGGTCAAGGAGGGCAAGGCCCTTCGTCCCACCCCTCTGGGGGAGGTGGTCACCGGGCTGATGAAAGACAAGTTCAACGACATTGTGGACTATGCCTTCACCGCCCAGATGGAGGAGCGGCTGGACAAGGTGGAGGAGGGCGATGTGAACTGGAAGGCCCTTCTGAATGACTTTTACGGCGATTTCTCCGCCGAGCTCCATAAGGCCGAGCAGGAGCTGGACGGGGAGCGGATCAAGGTGCCTGACGAGGTGTCGGAGGAAATCTGTCCCCAGTGCGGCCGGAACCTGGTGGTCAAATCCGGCCGCTTCGGTCGATTCCTGGCCTGCCCCGGCTGGCCGGAGTGTGACTTTACCATGCCTCTGGTGGTGGAGATGCCCGGCAAGTGCCCCAAATGCGGCGGCCGCCTGCTCAAGCGGACGGGCAAGAGCAAAAAGACAGGCAAGCAGTACACCTACTACTGCTGTGAGCGGGTGAACAGCAAGGACGAGGCCCGCAAGTGTGACTTCATGACCTGGGATGTGCCGGTGAAGGACAACTGCCCAGTCTGTGGCTGGACCATGTTCAAAAAGCCAGGTAAGGGTGCCAAAAAGCCCTATTGCATCAACGAGGCGTGCTCCAACTTCACCCCGGAGGAGAAGCGGGGAGGCTGGAAGCCCAAGCCAGCCGACTCCGCCGACACCGGGGAGGAGAAGGCGGAGAAGAAGCCGGCGGCCAAAAAGACAGCGGCTAAGAAGACCGCCGCCACAAAAACGGCCACTGCCAAAAAGACAGCCGCGAAGAAAACAACGACAGCGAAGAAGTCTACGGCCAAGAAATCTGGGGCTGAAAAAGCCGAAGGATAGGCGTAGAAGTGCCCCCCTCAGCCGGCATAGCCATGACGGAGGGGGGCAGCACACCGCTATCGAAAGGATAGACAAGCACCCAGGAGGTACCCATGGAATCTGTTATTGTGATCGGCGCCGGGCTGGCGGGGAGCGAGGCGGCCTGGCAGCTGGCCCGGCGGGGCATCCCCGTGGAGCTGCGGGAAATGAAGCCCCAAAAAATGACCCCCGCCCACCATACGGAGTATTTTGGGGAGCTGGTGTGTTCCAACTCTCTGCGTTCCGACCAGATGGAAAACGCGGTGGGTCTGCTGAAGGAGGAGCTGCGCCGGTGCTCCTCGCTCATCATGTCCTGCGCCGACGAGCATCGGGTGGAGGCGGGGGGTGCCTTGGCGGTGGACCGTCACGCCTTTGCCCAGGCCATCACCGAGAGGATCAAGAGCCATCCCAACATCACAGTGGTGGAAGGGGAGGTCACAGAGATCCCGGAGGCGGGGAACGTCATCCTCGCCTCCGGCCCATTGACATCAGAGGCCTTATCGGAGGCCATTTCCCGGCTGTTTCCCGGCAGCAGATACCTGAATTTCTTTGATGCCGCCGCCCCCCTGGTCACCTTCGAGAGCGTGGATATGGACAGCGCCTGGTTTGCCTCCCGGTATGACCGGGGGACCCCGGACTATATCAACTGCCCCCTGACGGAAGAGGAGTACGACGTCTTCTGGCGGGAGCTGATCCACGCCCAGGAGGCGGAGGTCCACGGGTTTGAGGATGCGGGCGTGTTCGAGGGCTGTATGCCCGTGGAGGTCATGGCCCGGCGGGGGAGGGATACCCTGTGCTACGGTCCGCTGAAGCCTGTGGGGCTGAAAGACCCTAAAACGGGGAAGGAGCCCTTTGCCGTGGTCCAGCTGCGCAAGGACAATGCCCAGGGGACCATTTATAACATCGTGGGCTTCCAGACCCATTTGAAGTGGGGGGAGCAGAAGCGGGTGTTCTCCATGATCCCCGCCCTGAAAAACGCCGAGTATGTCCGCTATGGCGTGATGCATCGGAACACCTTTTTGGACTCGCCCCGGTTGTTGGACCGGTACTACCGGGTCCGGGGTCAGGAGCGGCTGATGTTTGCCGGACAGATCACCGGGGTGGAAGGCTATGTAGAATCCACCGCCTCCGGAGCCCTGGCAGCCATCGAGCTGGCCCGCCGGCTGGAGGGCAAGGAGCCTGTCAACTTCCCCCGTGAGACGGCCATAGGCGCTCTGGCTCTTTACATCAGCGACCAAAGTGTGGTAAACTTTCAACCAATGAATATCAACTTCGGACTGATCCCCCAGTTGGGCTACCGGGTAAAGGGGAAACGGAACAAAAACGCTGAAATTTCCAAACGGGCTCTGGAGGCACTGGGGAAATTGGATTTAGAGCCGTGACCGCTTGTCCTGCAAGCGATCAGCGCACCGAAGGGGCTCGTCTCGCCGCCCATCGAAGGCTGCGTCATACCCGGCGGACGGCCAAAGTGTTTCCGCTTGGGCGAGGGAGGACTGATACTCCCCGTCGCGGCTAAAATTCAGATGGGCCTGGTCAGTTTCCCAATTATAGAGATTCTCCAAGTATTGATTCATAATGACACCACGATTATAATGCTTATAGATATATAATAACGCAAAGAGATGTGTTTTCACCAAAGGGGGGAGCCCATGCTTCATAAGGAAATTTTTTGCATAAGGGTGAAGAAGCTGAGAAAAGGCCGTGGAGAACAGCAAAAGGATCTGGCAGAGGCGATAGGAGCGACACAGGCTTCCATCAGCGATATAGAAAATGGCCGTAAGGCGACCTCCTTTGACAAACTGGCCGCCATTTGCAGGCATTACAATGTGTCCGCGGACTATCTGCTGGGCCTTACCGACGAGGCCAGACCACTGGACCCGGAAAAGAAAGAAGGTACTGTATGAAGATCATCGTAGACGCCATGGGCGGCGACAACGCCCCCAAGGCCCCTGTGCTGGGCGCCATCCAGGCCAACCAGGAATACGGCGTGGATATTATCCTGGTGGGCCGCGGGGAGGAGATTCTGAAGGTGATGGAGGAGAGCGGGATCAAGGACCTGCCCGCCGGGGTGGAGATCGCCCACGCCAGCGAGGTGGTGGAGATGTGCGACAACCCGGCCACCGCCTTCCGGGAGAAGAAGGATTCCTCTCTGACCCAGGGGCTGAACCTGCTGAAAAACGGAGAAGGAGACGCCTTCGTGTCCGCCGGCTCCACCGGTGCCCTGCTGGCTGGAGCCACTTTGGTGGTCAAGCGCATCAAGGGTATCCGCCGGGCGGCCCTAGCTCCCGTGGTACCCACCGGAAACGGGGGAGCTGTCCTTATCGACTGTGGGGCCAACGCCGAGTGTCCCCCGGAGTACCTGCTCCAGTTCGCCTACATGGGCTCCTATTACGCCGAGCATGTGCTAGGCCGTCCAGAGCCCAAAGTGGGTCTGCTGAACATCGGAGCGGAGCCCTCAAAGGGCACCTCCCTTCAAACCACGGTCTATCCCATGCTGGAGGAGGCGTCCAAGGCCGGCCGCATCAACTTCGTAGGCAATGTGGAGGCTCGGGAGGCAGTGGAGGGCGCGGTGGATGTCATCGTGTCCGACGGCTACTCGGGCAACATCTTCCTCAAGACCATGGAGGGCACCGGCCTGTTCCTGGCCAGGGAGATGAAGCGGATGTTTAAGAAGAACCTGGTCACCAAGCTGGCTGCCCTGTTGGTCTCCGGAGGGCTGAAGGAGTTTAAGAAGATTATGAGCTCCGACGAGGTAGGGGGCACCGCCCTGCTGGGCATCTCCCGGCCCGTTATCAAGGCCCACGGCTCCTCCGATGCCTACGCCATTAAAAACGCCGTCCGCCAGGCCCGGCAGTGCGTATCCTCCGGCATCGTAGACAACATTTCCGCCAACGTGGATGTGATGCGTCTGGAGGCACCGGCGGTCCACGGAGAAGAATGATTTTACACAAAGACGCACAAAATGGGAAAACCCTATTGACAGTAAGGAAGTTTCTGCATATAGTAAGGACAGAAAAAGTGCCTGGGGCACGAACAAAAGGAGCACCGAGATATGATCTTTGAAAAACTGTGCGCGCTCATTGCGGAGCAATTCAATGTGGATGCGGACACTATCACGATGGAGACCTCTTTTGCCGACGATTTGAACGCCGATTCGGTAGATATCGTGGATCTGTCCATGGCCATGGAGGAAGAATTCGGCATCGACGAGCTGGGGGAGGAGGAAGCTGCCTCCATCACCACGGTTGGAGATCTGGTTCGGTTCCTGCAGAACAAGGTCGACTGATCGAGAAAACGCGAAACTCCGCCGAAGGCGGAGTTTTGCCTTGTAACGGGCCAGAAGGACTGGCCCCCTTGAAGGAGTTTGGAATGAAAAGTTTGGAGGAAAAGCTGGGCTATACCTTTCAGGACCGGGGACTGCTGGACAACGCCCTGACCCACAGCTCCTGCGCCAATGAGAGCCGGGGAAAGCTCCAGAGCAACGAGCGGCTGGAGTTTTTGGGGGATTCCATCCTGGGGATGGTGGTGGCTGACCACCTGTACCGCAACCACCCGGACCTGCCGGAAGGGGAGCTGACCCGGACACGGGCCGCCCTGGTATGCGAGGAGAGCCTGGTAGAGGTAGCACAGGAGTTGGGCCTGGGGGAGTATCTCCGCCTGGGTCGGGGGGAGGAGAGCGGCGGAGGCCGCCGCCGGCCGTCTATCCAGGCCGACGCTGTGGAGGCGGTGCTGGCCGCCGTCTATTTGGACGGAGGCATCGGATCGGCCCGTAAGATCATCCAAAAGTATATCCTAAGCCGGGAGGTGGCCGGGCTGACCAAGCCCAGGGACTACAAGACCGCCCTCCAGGAGCTGGTCCAGCGGGAGAGTGGACAGGTCCTACAGTATCGGCTGACCGGCCAGGAGGGCCCTGACCATGACAAGCGGTTCTTCGTGGAGGTGGATCTGAACGGCGCCCCTCTGGGCGCCGGCACCGGCCGGAGCAAGAAAGAGGCAGAGCAGATGGCGGCCCACGCCGCCATCCAGGCCTTAAAAAAAGAATGAGAAACGAGGCAGCGAGAGCTGCCTCGTTTTTCTATTGTTTCCAATTCCGATGAAAAAATGGAAGCTCATTTTTTGAACAGCTTGAGGGCCTTTTTCAATAGGCCCTTCTCCTGTTTAGGAGCCTCCTGTCCAGAGGTCCCCTTGGCAGAGTGGCCTTTTTCCAGCCGCTCCTTGGCGTCCTTACTTCCACCGTCCGCGGCCTGGTGATACAGCTCCATGGCCCGGGACAAGTCCTTGGCCACGCCCTGACCATGCTCGTAGCACTGGCCCAACAGATACTGGGCCCTAGCGTTGTCCTGGTCTGCGGCCTGTTGAAACAGCTCCACGGCCTTGGCATAATCCTGCTTGACAGAGATGCCGTGGTAGTAGAAGAAGCCCAGGTTGCACTGGGCCCGCGCGTTGCCGTGGTTGGCGGCCTGGCGGTAGAGCTGGGCGGCCCTTCCCTTGTCCTCCTCTACGCCTCGGCCTAATTCGTAACACAGGCCAAGAGAACAGGTGGCGGCTGCGTTTCCTCGCTCATGGGCGCTGGTATACAGCTCCACCGCCTTGGTAATATCCCGCTCTACCCCGTAGCCATTTTCATAGCACTCGCCTAGCAGCATTTGGGCTCTTGGGTAGTCCTGGTCCGCGGCCTTTTGGAACCACTGGGCGGCCTGGCTGTCATCGACCGACACGGAGATGCCATGGTAGTAGAAGAAGCCCAGATTACACTGTGCCCTGGCATCTCCGCGGTCAGCGGCCTGGCGGTAGAGCTGGGCGGCTTTGGCCTTGTCCTGCTCCACGCCCCGGCCCATCTCATAGCACAGGCCCAGAGAGCAGGTGGCTGGAGGATAGCCTCCCTCATGAGCCTTGGTATACAGCTCCACAGCCTGGGCCATGTCCCGTTCGATACCATAGCCGTTTTCCCGGCACTCTCCTAACAGCATGACCGCCCGAAGGTAATTTTGCTCGGCAGCCTTCTGGAACCATACAACAGCCTGGCTGTCGTCCATCTCTATGCCAATGCCTTGATAATAGCAGAAGCCCAGGTTGCACTGTGCTCTGGCGTCCCCCTGTTCAGCGGCCTGGCGGTAGAGCTGAACAGCCTTGGCCTTATCCATCTCCACGCCGGTGCCCAGCTCGTAGCACAGGCCCAGGGAACAGGCGGCGGAGGGATAGCCCGCCTGCTGTGCCCTGGTGTACAGCGCTACGGCCTGTTGCTCGTCCCTGTCCAGGCCATAGCCGTACTCATAACACTCTCCCAGCAGGTAGACGGCCCGGAGGTAGTCCTGGTCGGCGGCCTTCTGGAACCACTCCGCTGCCTGCTTGTCGTCCGCCTCCACGCCGATGCCCTGGTAATAGCAGAAGCCCAGGTTGCACTGTGCCCTGGCGTCCCCCTGCTGGGCGGCCTGACGGTAGAGCTCTACCGCCTTGACCTTGTCTATCTCCACGCCTGTCCCTATCTCATAGCACAGGCCCAGGGAGCAGGCGGCGGGGGGATAGCCGGCCTCGTGGGCCTTGGTGTATAGCTCTATGGCCCGCTTCACGTCCTTCTCCAGACCATAGCCGTACTCATAGCACTCGCCCAGCAGGTAGATGGCCCGGCGGTAGTTCTGGTCGGCGGCCTTTTGGAACCACTCCGCCGCCTGCTTGTCGTCCGCCTCTACCCCGATGCCCCGATAGTAGCAGAAGCCCAGGTTGCACTGGGCGCGGGCGTCCTCCTCCTCGGCGGCCTGGCGATAGAGCTGGACGGCCTTGGTCTTGTCCACCTCTACGCCTGTCCCTATCTCGTAGCACAGTCCCAGGGAACAGGTGGCGGGAGGGTGTCCGGCCTCATGGGCCTTGGTATACAGCGCCACCGCTTTCGCGGCATCCCTATCTATTCCATAGCCATTCTCATAGCACTCACCCAGCAGCATCATTGCCCGCGGATACTCCTGGTCGGCGGCCTTTTGGAACCACTCCACCGCTGTTTTGTCGTCCGTCTCTACGCCGATGCCCTGGTAGTAGCAGAAGCCCAGGTTGCACTGGGCGCGGGCGTTGCCCTGCTGGGCGGCCTGGCGGTACAGCTCCACCGCCTTGGCCTTGTCCTGTTCCACGCCGGTGCCCAGCTCGTAACATAGGCCAAGGGCACAGGTGCCGTCACTGTAAGAACGATGGTGGGCGGCCTGATAGAGGGCCACCGCCTTTTTCAAGGACTTCTCAACGCCATAGCCAAATTCGTAACAGTGTCCCAACAGGTACTGGGCACGGGGATACTGTTGCTCCGCGGAGCGGGAGAACCAGAGGACTGCCTGTGCCAGGTCCTTCTCTACCCCGATGCCCCAGTAGTAGAAGAAGCCCAGATTGCATTGTGCCCTGGGGTCCTCCTCCTCGGCGGACTGAAGATAGAGGCGCGCGGCGCGCTCCTTGTCCTCCTCTACGCCTTTGCCCAGCTCATAGCACAGGCCAAGAGAGCAGGTGGCGGGGGGATACCCTCCATCGTGGGCTTTGGTATACAGCTCCACAGCATGGGCCATGTCCGCCTCCACACCAAAGCCCAGGTCATAGCATTCGCCCAGCAGGAACTGGGCCCTTGGATACTCCTGTTCAGCGGCCTGGGAGAACCAGTAGACCGCCTCGCTGTCGCTTTCCTCCACACCGATGCCCCGGTAGTAGAAGAAGCCCAGGTTGCACTGTGCCCTGGCGTCCCCCTGCTGGGCGGCCTGACGGTAGAGCTCGGCGGCGCGCTCCTTGCTCTCCTCCACCCCGGTACCCATCTCGTAGCACAGACCAAGTTCACAGACGGAAGGGAGGTAGTCCTGATCTGCGGTAGAAGTAATCAGCTCCAGTCCCCTGGGGATATCCGCTTCCGTTCCGATGCCCCGCAAGAAGCACACCCCCAACTGGTATTGGGCGGCGATGTGGTCACCGTCTGCGGCACGTTGGAACCACTGAAAGGCAAGCTCCGAATCCTTGGAGGTGCCACGGCCATTGGCGTAGCTGAGGGCCACCTGATAGGCGGATTCCAAATCGCCCTCCTGGGCGGCGGACAGCAGCTCCTGAAAGTTGGCCGCCTTTTGGGCGGCTACGTCCGCTAGCCCCTGCATCAGCTGGGGATCTATGTATACCATGACAGCATCCTGGTCAAAGGACTGCCGGTCCTCATTTTTTTCTTCTATCATTTCCCTTCCCCCTCTTAAAAGATTTTTGATGAAAAAAAGCCATGAGGACGCCCCTGGGCGCCCTCATGGAACCACGATCATTGAAATGAACCCTGGCACAGCGCGGCTGCCAGCGCCAGGCGGACCTGAAAGGCCCTGTGGGACAGGGGCCCCCGTCCCACCTTCAGAGCGGAGCGGCGAAAGCGCTTTTCCCAATCTTACAATGAAATGGAGGTTTTGTCAAACACAGATATCGGGACGCCGTTTTACCCTTTAGACTGATTTAGGATAAAACAACCTCCCTTCGCCAAAATGGCGGAGGGAGGTGTGCCTTCATGCGTACAGCCAAATAAATTAGAAGTTAGCTTTCTAAACAGCTTATGATTTCTTCTATTTCCATACAAGCGTCCTCAACCCTGATCTCTGTTTCTTCGTTAAAGAAGCGACTCCCTCCTGCTAATTGGTCAATCAGACTAATTAACGCTTCAACATCACAATTCAAAACAAACCCTTGTGTTTTCCATTTTGGTGTTTCAATTAAAATTTCATTTTTAATATCTAAATATTTCTCTTCATCAAAGGTGTTTTCACATCTTAACCTTACAAGAAACCCATCTTCTGCATTTATTAAGTCACTTAATTTTGACATCATAAACTCCCGTCAAATTCCAGTTTAACTTTTTGTTCACTTTATCATATTTTTCTGTTTCATTCAGTGCACAGCGAAATTAACAGAGCTGAAAATAATCAGTCAAAAAGTAAAAAGGAAATGGCGGGGCGCCTCCACTCACGCGCCCCGCCGGTGGTGTCTTAAGGACCGCTGAAAACCGGTCAGTTCAAAAAGTCCTTCAGCTTCTTGCTCCTGCTGGGATGGCGCAGCTTGCGGAGGGCCTTGGCCTCGATCTGGCGGATGCGCTCCCGGGTGACGTTGAATTCCTTGCCTACTTCCTCCAGAGTGCGGGTCCGGCCGTCTTCAATGCCGAAGCGCAGCTTGAGCACCTTTTCCTCCCGGGGGGTGAGGGTGGACAGCACCTCGACCAACTGTTCCTTCAGCAGGGTGAAGGAGGCTGCCTCGGCGGGCTCGGAGGCGTCCTCGTCGGGGATGAAGTCACCCAGATGGCTGTCCTCCTCCTCGCCGATGGGGGTTTCCAGGCTGACAGGCTCCTGGGCGATCTTCAGGATCTCCCGCACCCGCTCTACGGGCATATTCATCTCGTCCGCGATCTCCTCCGGGGTGGGGTCGTGGCCCAGCTCCTGGAGGAGCTGGCGGGACACCCGGATGACCTTGTTGATGGTCTCCACCATGTGGACCGGGATACGGATGGTCCGGGCCTGGTCGGCGATGGCGCGGGTGATGGCCTG
>CDZJ01003415.1_pt1 | contig 28838 bp, 28 predicted proteins | sample 557391 | NCBI WGS metagenome assembly CDZJ01 (sample SAMEA3182111, study PRJEB8094) | gut metagenome | biome: human; feature: gut; material: Stool; isolation source: human stools | place: Canada | collected 2013-05-07 | reverse complement strand
AAATGCAGATGGCGGAGGCAATGGTTCACCCTCTTTGCTAGGAGAGATGAGAAAAAGAAATAGTCATTGGGAACGTTTGGGCCTTCCATTAAGCCTTCGGCTTGGGAAATGGAACTTTTACAACAATCTGGTCCTTTCTAATGCAGGAGATCCTTACATCACGGAAAATATAACCCATAACAGCCACCAGAATATCCATATTGTAAATCAAAATATAGACCGTAAAAATATAAGAAGAATCAATGAAACATTCAGCATGTTATATGATATAACTACCCTGCAAAGCATCGGACTTAACTGTATGGTAAAACAGGCTGGAAGCACACTAAAATCTTCTTCTTTTTCCGAAACACAAGAAACAGAAAAGGAATATACCTCTTCCTACCATAGTAAAGGGAAAGGGAATGACAAAATATATCAGGCTAGTTTGAACTATAATTGGAAATCAAAAAACGGAAAGAATACTTTGCAAACAGTTCTTGATTATTTGAGAAGTGATGAAACGAAAGAACTGAATCACCATTATCTTTATCAGTATCCGGAGAAAAACGAAGAGGATAATAAATGTAGCAACACCGGAACTGTTTCTGATTTATGGAAAGCAGAAATAAATTATATCTTCTTGCTCAACAAACATTCCAGGTTGAAATGGGGTGGCGACTATTATAATAACCATACCAACAACCAAATGTATTACGCATATCAGAGTGGAGAAGGATGGCAGAAAGAAGAACACGTAGAAGCGAAACAATATATCACAGTGTATACAATATGAATGCCGGCCTTTACAAATATTTCCTGGATCAAAAGTTCTGCATAAATTTATCAGTTTACGCTATTTTGAATAAAAGAAGAAATCTGACCACAATTACCAATAACAATCTAAGCAGAATAGAAGAAAATAATAAAACCCCTTATCAAGGAGCGTGCTTAAACCTTATATATAAGTTTGACTTTGGCAAGAAAGTAAAAGTAAAACGTGCGAAAAGCATACAGACAACAAGCGATAGTTATTTGCGCAAATAGTGATCAGGAAATTGTCAATTCTAGTACATTGATCTATTTATCCGACAGATAGTTTTAGTACCCATCTCAACCACACGTCAAGATACAATGAAGGAATTATTTCCTTCAAATCCTTCATCAGCGCATTACTTGCTGAATATAAATAAGTTGCAATGAAGGATCGCTATAGATATCCTTCATCTATTCTTCATGACAGGTAAGCGTCTCCGCGATTCTATCTTGTCGCCCATTTTTCATTCTTATATTTTTGCCATATATAAAAATGAATCATTATGGATTTAGCAGAAAATCGATTTGGAAAAACCTGGAAACATTTCCTTGAAGTATTGAAAGTAGACTACAATTGTTCTTTAGCCGATGTTTGCCGCGATCAGCATACCACTTTTGGAGGTATGAGTTCCTGGATGTCCAGACGGGGTTATAGCGTTAAACAAGCCAAGGCGGATGTGGTCCGTGATTATTATGGCGGCGTTGAACCCTCCCGACCGACAACTTCCTCTCCTTCGTTCACTCAAATAGCCCCCGTCATGTTGTCGGAAGAAGAGTTTAGTCTTTCCGGGATCACAATCACCTTTAACAGCGGAACGACCATTTCGGTCAAACGGGCCACTCCCGGGGGTATTATTAAAATGTTATGCGATTACGAAAGAAAGGAGGGGGATCCATGTATTCTCTAACATCAGCCAATCGCTACTATCTGTACCAGGGCTTTGTCCGTATGAACCTTGGCATTGACGGTTTATTCAAAATCATACGCTCTCAAATGAAGGAGCTTTCCCCCATTTCCGGAGATATATTTTTATTCTTTGGCAAAAACCGGCAGAGTGTAAAAATACTGCATCGGAAAGTAAATACCTGATTATCAAATAGTTAAATTGATTACAATCGATTAATATGGCGCTCTTTACGGGCGCCTTTTTTGTTGCTCAAGTATCGTTGATAATCGTTGCTAAGCCTTTTTACGCCATTTTTTGTACCTCCTGTGTACCTCACCACGAAAATCCGAGGATTATCGTTGGCAAGGTCATGGAGAACTTTTACGCCATTTTACGGGATTTTACGGAGTTATACAAAAATATTGGAGAAAAAAGGAGAAATAACATGAGTAGCAACATTGAAATCAGACGAATCTGTGCGTGGTGCAAGCAAGAATTCATTGCGCATAAAACAACTACAACCTGTTGTTCGCACAGATGTGCAAACCTTCTGTATAAACAGAAGAAACGTGAGTCCTCTATTAAGGCTAACAACCAAATTATCGAAAAAGTCATCAAGGAAAAGCCGATTGAGAAGATCAGAGACAAGCCTATTCTTACTATCACAGAAGCTGCCACATACATTGGAGTAACCCGACCTACTCTTTATGGCTACCTGAAAAGAGGTGAACTAAAAGCCTCCCGACTTGGATATAAATTTCTATTGAAAAAGGAAGATATTGATAACTTATTCAATAAGCCTATAGATTTTAAGATTCCGGTCAGAGACAAACCTTCTATTAATGATTTCTACACTACAGCTGAAGTCAAGGAGAAGTATGGCGTAAAGGATTCCTGGATATTCCATATCGCTAAGGAACATAATATCCCACGAACCTTTCATCGTGGTAAAACCTATTGGAGCAAAAAGCATATTGATGACTACTTTGCAAAGAAAGCTCCCGATCCTGAAATCAAGGAATGGTACAGCACGCAAGACATGCAAAAGAAATTCGGCATGACGCTGACGGCCATCTATTCTTTCGTATCAAAGAATGCCATTCCCAAGAAGAAGGTCGGTATCATGGTGTACTATTCCAAGAAGCATGTGGACATTGCCAAAGGTCTCATTGCTCCAGAAGAGCCAAAATACTACACTATTGCCGAAGCGATGGAGCGATTCAATCTGACACGGGATCAACTCTACCATTATGTGAAATACCATAATATCCCCCGTATCAAGGTAGGTAAATATACCAAGATTCTGCGGGCTGAGCTGGACAAGTTCTTTGAGCCTCCAAAGATAGAATGAGCCGAAAGTTATTTTCCGGTGATAAATACCACCATCAGAACACCTATTTTATTTGCAACAAAAACAAGCATTAATCAAAAAACGATATAGCTATGACACTTACATGCACCAACGTAACTTTGAGACAAAAGCCATTGCGTAACGACCGTATATCTCTTTATCTGGATTATTATCCGGCCATTCGCAATCCTTACACGATGAAGATGAGTCGCCGGGAATTCCTCGGCATTTACATCTATGCCAAGCCCAAGAACGAGCAGCAAAGAATGTTCAATCAGGATATGCTGAACAAGGCAGAGGCAATCCGCTGTATCCGTGTCCAGTCGCTTATCAATGAAGAATTCGGGTTTCTGGACAAGAACAAGCAAAAGGTAGATTTCCTCGCCTACTTCCGGACAAAGGCACGAGAAAAGTATGAGAAATGGGATTGCGTTTACAACCACTTCGAGAAATTTGTCGGCGGCAAATGTACCTTTGGCGATGTCACCGTGGAACTGTGCGAGAAGTTCAAGGATTATCTGCTCAAATGCAAACAGATCAATCATCCCAATGCTTATATCTCACGTAATTCGGCAGCCGGCTATTATTCAACTTTCCGAGCACTATTGAAAATAGCCTATAAGGAAAAGATGTTGCGTGAGAACTTAAACGACTTCCTGGAAAAGATTGAATGGAAAGAGGTCAAGAAAGAGTATCTGACACTTGATGAAGTCAAGAAACTAGCAGCTACACCCTGCAAGATTCCTGTCTTGAAACAGGCCTCCCTATTTGCTTGCATGACCGGTCTCCGTATCAGTGATATTCTGAAGCTGGACTGGCGTGACTTTGAGGTCGGTCCGGATCAAGGCTACTACATCCGTATCTGCACCGAAAAGACAGAAACCGAGGCCACCCTCCCTATCAGTCAGGAAGCACTGGAGTTGTGTGGCGAATGGGGCACCGGAAAAGTATTCAAAGGCTTGACCCGATCCATGACTCATCATCCCCTGAAACAATGGATAGCCGAAGCCGGAATCAGAAAACACATAACCTTCCACTGCTTTAGGCACTCGTATGCGGTCATCCAAATCTCTTTAGGTACAGACATTTACACAGTATCGAAGATGCTGACGCACAAGAATGTCACCACTACACAAATCTATGCTGATTTGGTCAATTCAAAGAAGCGAGAAACGGCGAATAAAATTTCTCTTAAATGAAAACACTAGTCCAAAGATAATCTGTACTATACAACTAAATAGTACGGATTATCTTTGATATATGAAATTTATAATATAGCATATATTATTATACTATATAGGTCTAATATAGACTTTCACTGATAGACCATCATGTTCTTTGGTCAAATCATGCTCAAGACCGCGAGGATTTCGTATATATCCTTCGGGATCAAATACAAAACAATATAAAAATTTGCATTTTGGATGAGTCTTATATTTAGCAATATCAATGATTAACTGATCACCTAGCTCTTTATCTTTTAATCCATCGCGTGTCATTTTTACTTCTATTGAAATTTCTTCATTTTTCAACAAAAAATCCATACGATTGTTACCGCCTGCATATGAAGGCGTCCATTCTTCTGGTCGGACGTCCTCAAAATGTAATCGTAAAATAGCGTTTAATAAATCTTGAACATCGTATTCATCTTTAATCTCTAACGTAGGGCGTCCTGCATGCCTACGCTTTAATTGTCTTGCACATATATGAAATTTCTCAAATATTTTACTTAGAACTTTATCATAGTCCACTTCTGCTATTTTAGGATTTATCTCATGAAAAGCTTTTAATATTGCAATAAGTTGTTCGCATTCATTTTCATCGCACATATTTTTTTGACCCAAAAATCAAATCTTTCAGTCTGAGGATGGTTCGGATACAATGATTGCAAAAACATCAAAGACTTTGCTCCCCATTCTGCATAGCCTTTACTATCTGCGATATAATCTCCAAAAGGACTCCTTCTCACATTCATTAGGAATGATTCACCTTCTGTTATTAATTCTTTCAAATCCATATAAATTCATATTGTTATCAACAATTTCATAAATAATTCAAAGATACTGATTTATTTCGATTTACCACTCCAATTTATACAAAACACACAATTAGAATATGATTGGGATTTTTTTGTTTGACTCTGGCTTATTAATGAGGAAAAAAGCTACATATCGAGGACAAATGCTGCCACTTTCTTGGATTTATAACATGGTATCTATGAAATGACATATATTTGCGCACAAACAATTAGCAAATATCACTATGAATCAGAAAAGTATAGAACATATAGCACTCTATTCCCTTGTATTGGTAGGTATTCTTATCGTTGGCGTTTTAGCTCGGCTGTTTGTTTTATCCAAAGGTGTTGACGATTTCAGTAGTAGTGTTGCATTTTTTGCAACAGTAATTGTCTTGATGGCAATCTATGCCAGTTTACAGACAACTTTTAATCAGTTTCTGCTGCCACGCATAGAAGCTTTTCTATTGCGTTTCTCTGCTTTTCAAACGAAGAAAAATTACAATGACACCGTTTCTGTTCCGGAAGCCCTTACAATCGAAGATTCAAACCAGGCTACGCCTGATGTCATTGAGCCTGCTCCTACCAATGAAGAAGCAATCTCTGAACCCTCAGAATATGAAGTCATGCGAACCAATGTTATCACAGAAAATAATCGTGCTATTCAAACCAAATTAGAAAAGGTGCTCAATTATACTAAGCAAACCATGGTTGCCTATATGAGTGAAGAAGATCTCAACCGTCTATGCACATACGTTACAGAATATAGTACAGGCGATACCTTACAAAAGATGTCGCCTGTAAAGGTTGACTCTCAGCTTAAAAGCATTGATATTATGCACTTTGGTTGGAATATCGGCAAGGCTTTTGGTAGAAAGCGTATTCATACTGCAACCTTCATCAAGAATGTCTTTGCCCACACCCTACGTGACTTGGAAATCTCCACTATTGAGCGTAAAATGTCACATACGGAATCAGTGTGCTGCATCAAACTGGATAGAAAGATTATGTAAATAAAATCTTAATCAGCTTCAAATTTAAAAATGTAACATATCCTAATAAGCAATTTTATTTTTTCAAAAATAGAGTGCCAATGTTATAATTGATAACAAAAAGAGGACAAGAAATCTTGTCCTCTTTTTATAGGCGGCAAGGGAGTCGAACCCTCATGGCGAAGCTATTGATTTCAGAGTATGCTTTTACCACGCATTCTTTTTCGAGCATTAACCGCCCAGTCCGCCAAATGCCCACCGTCCTAAAAAGTTACCTAATGTCTTCATATTATTCAGAGATTTAGTGAAATTAAACAAGTTAATCCATCCAAGTACAAACTGGTAAAAAGTCGGCAACAGACACCTAAATAAATGAGTAGATATTAAACATACTCCTACGTTCAATCAAATTCATTGCAAATTTAAAAAACTTTTTAAATAGAATTTTTACTATTCATAATTTATCATCACACATTTCACTTTTTATCGAGAGGCTATTTTTTCTTATCAATATCCATTAATAGTTATTGGTCTAACACTAAAAGTAGGTAATATACTTGTTGTATTTCAACTGTTTAGTCATACCAATCACCACCAAAAGTTATCTCACAGTTATATTCCGGTGATGTTTTCCACCATCAAAACACCAATTTCCTTTGCCAGCGAACAATTAAAAACGAGTACGTATGGCAAACGAACAGATCACTTTTGATAAGCTGCCGCAGGCGGTAGGTTATCTCACGGAACAGATGGAACAAATCCGGCAAATGGTAGCGGCACTGCAACCGCAGGTTTCTTCCGACAAGCATCGTCTTATTGAAATTGACGAAGCTTGTAAAATCACACGAAAGGCGAAGCCTACCATTTACACGCTTGCGCGTAAAGGACTGATTCCGGCTTACAAACGAGGGAAAAAACTCTACTTCTATGAAGATGAGTTACTGCAATGGATTGAGTCCGGGCGCAAGCAGATGCAGGCAATGTCGCTCCAGGAACAGGCAGCGGAGATAGTACATGGAGCGAAACGCAAACCAAAAGGAGGTTATAACTTTTGATTTGCATGGATATGAAAACCTCCAAATTAACAGCTGAAGGTATTATCGGCGAGGCTGTGCGTATCGGAGCCAGAATGTCTGGTGGTGAGTTCCCGATAGAAATCTTTCCTATCAAGATTCAGCGTATCATCAGCAGTTTACACGATTGTCAGGGCTATCCCGTGGATTATGTTGCTGCGGCTATCCTTGCAGCCATTGCCGTGGGGATTGGCAACTCCCATCTGGTGCAGGTGAAGCGCAACTGGCTGGAAAGTCCCATCCTGTATATGGCTCTGATTGGTCGCCCCGGGGCCAATAAGAGTCATCCGCTGAGCTTCGCTTTCCAACCGTTCATTGAGCACGACTATTGTCAGAATCAGGAGTATCAGAAGTTGTATGCCGAGTATGAACGCACTATGTCCATGAGCAAAAAGGAACGCATGGAAGCTGGTTTGGATGAATTTCCGCAGGCTCCCGTGCGCAGACGCTTTCTTGTTTCAGATATCACTCCCGAAGGATTGAGCCTGATACATGCCCAGAATCCCAGAGGACTCTGCCTTTGGTCGGACGAGCTATCTGCCTGGTTCAAGAACTTCAACCGCTACAATAACGGTTCGGAAGAACAATTCTGGCTTTCGGTGTTCAATGCCAAGCCCACGATTTCCGACCGCAAGAGTGCGCAAAGTTCCATTTTTATCAGACGCCCCTATATCTCTGTTATCGGTACCATTCAAAAGAAGATTTTGGGCGAACTGGTCAAGGGCGAACGTTCGAGTAACGGTTTCATAGACCGTATTCTTTTCGTGATGCCTGAATCTGTTTTGAAAAGCAGATGGAACGACCGGGAAACTCCTGAAGAACTGGAAATCCAATGGCAACAGATTATAAACAAGCTGATTGCACAGGATTATTCGCTTGACGAGAATAATGAGTTGCAGCCTCAATGCCTGCCATTCGATGAAGACGCCAAGCAGCGGCTTTACGGCTGGCAGCACGAAAATGCACGCCAATGTGATATGGAAACCAATGATGCTTTGGTCGGTATTTACTGCAAACTGGAAATCTACATTATCCGGTTTTGTCTGATTATCCAGCTTGCCCGATGGACTTGCGGAGAGTGTGACAAGCATACGATTGACCTTGAAAGCGTGAACCGTGCCATTCTGCTGACTGAATATTTCCGGACCACAGCCGTAAAAGTGCAGACAGCCGTCAGTCAGGAACAGTTGAGCGAATTGCACCGCAACATCTACCTGAACCTGCCTCAGAGATTTACGACGGCAGAAGGTATCGGCATTGCTGAAAGTTACGGGATGAAGGAGCATGCTTTCAAGATGTTTCTAAAACGCCACATTGGAACATTATTCAGAAAAGAGAATCATGGAGAATACAGTAAATAAACCTGTTACTATGCACATTTTCGCAACCGAGGGGTTTGTGAAGTTGCGAAAATGTGCATAGTAACATCCAAACAGAAAGAAAAATGAGCTACAGATTCACATTAGAACCATACAAAGGTGTCAGCACCCGGCATACATGTCCGAACTGCCACCGCAAAAGTTGTTTCGCCAAATACATCGATACGGAAAAGCAAATAAACTTTCCTGATTATGTAGGGCGATGCAACCATGAACAGAAGTGCGGCTACAACTATACGCCCAAAATGTACTTTGACGAGAACCCGATGGCCAAGGAACGATTGAGTGAAGAGTTTGTACCGGTGTCAAAGCCACGCATCAGTCTGCCTCCTGCACCATCCTTCATTGAGCCGGAAATCATGAGGCAGTCCCTGAAACTGTATCACACGAACAAGCTGTTTCAGTTCCTGAGTTTTCATTTCGGGCAGGAGGCTACCGAGGAGCTGATGTTGCGCTACCATGTGGGAACCTCAAAGCATTGGCCGGGAGCTACGGTCTTCTGGCAAGTGGATATTTCCGGACGAGTACGCACTGGGAAAGTGATGCTTTACAATCCTGAAAACGGAAGACGGATTAAAAAGCCGCACAACTACATCACGTGGGTACATTCCCTTTTGAAAAAAGAGAATTTCAACCTCCGGCAATGTTTGTTTGGCGAGCATCTTTTGGCCTCCGACCAGCAGCGTCCAGTTGCCCTTGTGGAGAGTGAGAAAAGCGCTTTGATTTCCAGCTTCTATCTGCCGCAATACCTCTGGATTGCTTCGGGCGGAAAGAACGGAGCGTTCAATCGGGACGCCATGAGCGTATTGAGAAACCGACGTGTCCTGCTCTTCCCCGACCTGGGGGCGACCGACTATTGGAACAGTAAAATGGAGATGATCCGGAGCCTGGGAATAGAAGTTTCTCTCTTCGATTTTATGGAAAGAAATGCGACAAAAGAAGAACGGGATGCAGGTTATGACATCGCCGATTTTCTGCTGAGAGAAGAGACAAAGGAGGCTATTCTCAATCGTCTTATCACGTTGAATCCGGCCTTGGAAACACTGGTCGAAACCTTCGATTTGCAGCTTGTCAATGTGGAGAAAGTACCGCTTTCAGCAATGGTTCAACATACCCGGAAAGGACTTTTCAAACGATGACTTTCAGATGTATGATTCACTTCTTTTTCACTGGAGCAAGTTTATGCCGGTGTATTACATTTCCCGGCCACTTGCTCACCTCAAAAGAAGGTGAGACGGCTCCCGATGGTCACAATTATTAATCTCAAAAGCAAATATTATGGACAAGAAAAATACAGTTACAATCCGTCTTACAGACGAACAATTCGGCTGGCTTAGAGCACTCAGCCGACGCAGCAAACGCAGTCAAAGCGAAGTAGTGCGTTCACTTATCGAACACGGTACAGTGCGTGAACGAATTACAAGAGAAAATCTTGACATCATCCGAAAACTGATTGGCGAAAGCACAAATCTGAACCAGCTTGCCAGACGAGCCAATGCTTACGGTTTTTATCGTGTGGCTGATGAGTGCAGTACCGCCGTTCAACAGATTTCACAACTCATAAAACAGCTCAAAGATGATCGGTAAAATTGTCAAGGGCACATCGTTTTCCGGGTGCGTAAACTATGTGCTGAAAGAAGATAAATCGCGTCTGCTGAAAGCAGTTGGTGTCTACGGTTCACCTGAAGAAATAGCAGAACAATTCGAGTTGCAGACTTTACTGAACGACAAGGTCAAGAACACGGTCGGCCATATATCATTGAGTTTCTCCGCAGAAGACGGAGACCGCATCCGTGACGATGATGGACTGATGCTAAGAATCGCCCACGACTATATGAAGCTAATGGGAATCGAGAACACGCAGTTCATCATCGCTCGACATACCGACCGTGACCATCCACATTGTCATATCGTTTACAACCGGGTGGATAATGACGGCCGCACCATTAGCGACAAGAACGACCGTTACCGGAATGAAAAGGTCTGCAAGATGCTAACAGCTCGTTACCGCTTGCATTTTGCCGAAGGAAAAGAGCATGTCAATTTCATGCGGTTACGTCATCACGACAAGGTAAAGTATTTTATCTATCATGCCTTGAAACGAGAAGTTCCGAACGCCCGAAGCTGGAGTGAGCTGCGACTGGCCTTACGGAAGTACGGAATTGATACGCAATGGAAGCAAAGTCGCACGACCGGAGAGATGCAAGGTGTCAAGTTCACATGTGACCAACTGACCTTTAGCGGTTCCAAGATTGACCGCCAGTTCAGTTTCCTGAACATCGACCAGGAGCTGAGATATAACGCTCTTTCTGCTACCATGAACCAGCGTCAGTCACAGGTAGAAACCATACGCGAGGAACCTCGTCATGAATACCAGCAGGAGAATCATTCCAGCATCAGTGTGGGATTGTTCACGCCCTCTCCTACGGATTATGATACGGAGGAAGCGATACAGGCCAACCGGCTTAAAAAGAAGAAAAAGAAACCGAAATGCATATTCCGGAGCATACCCGTTCAGCATTTCCGGTGATATCCGTTCAGTCCCCAGTTAGTATTCAGTGTTGTTGGCAAAGTTAATACTTCTTTCTTAGGCTCTCTCCTTTAAGGTCAAATTTTATTGCCTTATGCACGATTCTGTCCAGACAGGCTTCCGCAATGAGCTCGCTTTGGAACACATCATACCAGTCTGCAACGGGAAGCTGGCTGGCCAGGATGAGTGCCTTCCGGTTGTACCGGTCATCTATGATCTGTTCAAAGTCATGCTGTATCTGGCCGTCCAGCTTGACCATCCCAAAGTCATCGATAATCAGCAGGTCATGTGCGTTCAGCTTCCGGAAGAAGTTTGTTTCCCGTCCTTCCAGATGTGCAAGCTTCAGGTTCTCGATGAGCATGTTCATCGTGAAGTACAGTACCTTCCGGCCGTTCCTGCATGCCCTGTCACCCAGGGCACAGGCAAAGTAGGACTTCCCGGTTCCTGCCGGTCCGGTAATGATGACCGTCATTCCGCCCGTGATGTAATTTCCGGTTGCAAGGTCGGCTGCAGAGCAGGCCTGTATGCCCCTTGCCGTGTCCGTTTCAAGTTCTTCCATCGAGGCTCTCAGACGGAAGCCGGCATTCTTTATAAGACGCTGGATGCGGTTGTTCCCTCTCGTGTCACGTTCGTACTGGAGCATGATCTGCATGCCTTCACGCAGGGTAAGCTTGTCCAACTGATGTGTTTCTTCCAGAGAGCTCCAGCAGCTTGCCATTCCCGGAAGCTTCAGCTCGTGCAGTGTTCTTTCTGTTTCGTTGCTCATAATCATTTATTGTTGTTGGTTTATGTCATTTCCTGTAAAATAGTCTTTTCCGCGCATGTTCCCGTGGTTTGACGGTGTAGGCGCATGGAAGATTACCGTCTCGTCTGCGGATGCATTCATGCCGTTACGTCTGAGTATGGCTTCAAACTTGCTGTAGGAGTAAATACCGTACTCCATGCACTGACGGCAGGTAAGGTCAAACGTGGCAAGGTCATACTTCCTTCTGAGGCTGACTATGGAGTTGCACAGCTTGTAATACACCTCTTCAGGCTGTGCGGTACGTTTGGGGTCAAAGATTCTTTTTACATATTCATGGCAGTCAGGTGATATATCTTTTGCTTTCTCCACATAATAGGCTGCCGAACGCTCCATAATCACCCTGCAGCTGGATGCGAGATGTTCCCTGACTGTGGTATAGCCGTATGTATGGCTGCGGATATGTGAGGCCACCAGTTTCTGCTCCACATAGACCTTGACCCATGAACGCGTAAAGACTACTCTTGCCTGTTTTCCTACATGGATATAGGGGACGGAGTAAAAATGGGTCACCTTGTCCTGTCTCAGCTCCACATGGCAGTTTGCCTGTACTTTCAGATCGGCATACAGGCGCATCTCATAGGGTTCCGGTTTCAAGGGTTTCAGCAGCTCCTTCTCCATGGCATGAAAACGCTCCTCACGGCTGTAGGGACGCTTCTGCATACGGGTCTGGTTGTGCCTTTCCATCAGCTCCCATACGGCACGGTTCAGTTCCAGGAGTGAATGGAAGGTACGGTTACGCAATCTGGCATAGACACGGTTATATGTAATCCTTACGGAGTCCTCTACCAGAGCCTTCTGTGTCGGCGATGCCGGGTCGCATGGCAGTACCACGAAATGGTAGTAGTTGCCCATGTCCTCAAGAGCCTTGTTCAGCTTCGGCTCATGCCGGTCATTGCTGATTACAGCCGATTTGAGGTTGTCAGGAGTCAGTATGGAAGGTACACCGCCCAGATGTTCCAGACACATCCTTATGGCATACAGAAAGTCCTCCGTCTTCTGCGAAGGTACACATACCACATAGGTATAGTCGCTGTAAGGCATGCAGGCGACAAACACCTCCACCTTGACAATTTCTCCGGTTTCGGCATCCACATAGCTGAGCTTGTCACCGGCAAAGTCCACCATGAGCTTTTCACCCGGTTTGTAGGTGTTGGCCAGTACGGCCGTAACATCCTTCTTCGCAACGAGATTCTGCTTCAGATGGTAATAGAACTGTGACTTGCCGTAACCATCGGGATGAGTCGCACGGTATTCATCGAACAGGACCTGACGGCTTACATGGGATTTGGGGTCCGCCAGCAGTTCCCTGTATCTGGGTAGCAGGATCAGAAACTCTTCCATTCTCCTGTCCGTATATGCCGGAGAACCAGCATGGAACATCCGTTCCAACTCGGGATCGTCAATCTCAAGGAGGTCGCTGATGTTCCATCCGTTGGCTTTTACTGTATTCACATAACCGTTGACGGTTTCCTTGTCAATCGGTAACTTGCGGCTTACACCGCGGTTGGATTCTCCGGCCTGCTTGAGCTGGAGTACTTGTTTTATCAGACTCATATCCTTTGTTGTTCCTGCCATGACTGTGCTGTTTCTTGTTAGCTTACCAGCACAAAGGAAACTGAAACCGGGGAAAGAATGAACGGATATGCTCCGGAAACGAAGATATACGCTCACAATTCCATGCACGGCTGAACGGATATACTCCGGAAAATCTGAAAGCATACGTCTAAAGTGAACGGGTATGCTCCGGAAAAAGGGTGCTACAACCTGCAATTCTCGGAGGTGAACGGATATGCTCCGGAAAAATTGAGATTTTAATGTCTGGTTATCCATTTTTTCATCCTTTTAGGGGATGAACGGATAAAAATTACGCTTTTAAGGTATGGTTTTATACCCTAATAAGCTGCCGGAAAGTGAACGGGTATGCTCCGGAATATGTACGAAACGCAAGCGAGGTTTCAGTCTATAATCAATTTTTTATTAACCATCAAAATTCAAATTATTATGAACTATTCCGATTTTATTTACGATTTCAATCTCTATTTGTGTGAGAGATTCGGTTACAGAAACTGCTGTTCCGTCATGCACAACGCCAACGGCATATGTGTTTCCGTCCATGTAGACGAAATGGATTTATATATCCGTTTCTGGGAATACAGTTGTGGTGTTGGCAGCATCCCCGACTGGAGCATTATCATTGTACGCAGCAACTTCAAACGAAACCAGCAGGAAAACCTGAAAGACCTTGCCCGCTTCTTCAAGGAGTACGCCCCGCGCTATGGTTACAAATACCTCTGCACCGAGGATGACGACTACAAGTATTATCAGACCCTTGGTCTGAAACTTATCCACAGAGGACTTTTCAGACAATATAATTATGGATTGCCGTTGAAGGAGCTGGAGGTGTAATGTAGACTTCTTAATGAAGAGGCTGTTTCAAGGTCCTATTTGAAACAGCCTCTCTATTTTTTTATTGTTTTCAGAATGTTCTTACTTCTATATGACCTGAAACTACTATTTATTTCCCATGCCATATTTTCCATATTCACAGCCTTTTACTAAATTCTAACATCATAGAAATTAGGTAGGTACTTATAGCATTTCTTATATTTTCTGATGTCTTCTTCTTTGAGTATCTTCTTTGAGATTAAAAGTGTTTCTTGATCTTCTATATTTAATGCTTGATTTAAAGCCATTGCTTCTCTGTAAGTGAGATTAGGAATCTCTATTTTATAAGGATCTGGTGTCCCTACAAAATCAAATTCTTCGAAATGCAATAACTTTTCATTAAAACTTTCATTCAAAACAACACCTCCGTATGTAAACATTCTGGCTCCTCTATATTCCTCATATGTAATATTAAAGATAGGCTCAAATTTCAACCTATGTTCCAACATCCTATTCCTATCCTTAATAGTATTTATGCAATCGAGTTCTAGCATTCTTCGAATAGTATACGGAGCTTTAGAATCTACGCAGCATTTATCTTCTATATCCCATGGAACAAGCGGCCCAAATACCTCTTTAAGTTCGCTTTTGGTATATTCTTGATTGTCTCCATTCCTCATTTGACGATTGCAGGAGATTAAATATATGCTGCCATGTGGAATTCGATTGAAAATAATTTCCAAATCTTCAAATATGTCGCTATTTAAGCATCCATCATAATCAAGCCATATAATACTTGGCTTCGTTAGATCTATTTTACTCAATTCATCAATACTTCTACCAGGGTGGATCTGTATACAAGAATACGGTTTATTGAATTCTAATTTTTCCTTGGGATATCCGTATTCTATGCTGAACATTTGGTTGATATGGAGTTCTCGATGAAACATCTTAAAATCTGTAAAAGACAATCCTCCAAAACCAATATATTGATACTCCTGTTGAAATAATGGTATAATGCGAGAGAGCACAGATAGTAACATCCGTCTCTCGACAAATTTGCAGGGTCTTACTTCATAATTTAAAACTGTTGGACTTTTCATACTAGATGTCCTCCATTCGTAAATAATAATCAAATGTTATACTCCCAAGCTCTTTATAACTACTTGCTTCAGCATGATGTTTTGCGTCATTTGCCTTAGACTTATTAACATCATATGCTATTCTTACTGTATTCTTTTTTTGTGCAATAACATCTTCATCAAGCGGAGGAGATATGAAGTTTTTATGCACTAAAGGCTCTCCATTAACAGCGAAAGATAGAGACTTCAACTCAACGGCTGAGGCTCTCTCCGTCGTATCGCATAACATACGACGATAGCTGTTAGCTTGATCTCCCATTAATGATATCTTTTTCAGATAATCCAATATATTAATCATGGCATCTTTCATCCTCGGCAATATGGCCTTATATATCTCTGAAGTTGTATCAATGCCTTTTTTTGTTGTTGTCAATGGGAGATTCATGGTCTCTTGGGAATCCAAATATAGGATACCTCTAAACATCACATGATTTACGTGCCATTTAGGAATCGAAGAAAGTCCCCAGCCCGTCATTGTTGTTTCATCTGCCTCTACAACAAGCCGATCATTGCAGTATATATACCATCCAGATTTTTTAGGCTCGCCTATTTCTCCCAAACCTGCAACGATTTTATATTTAACATCTCTTACTTTGCCTTCATCGTAATAAGGCATACATTCATCAGATATTAATAACTCAACCTTTTTACCTTCTAAAGCTGTGCCATTTAAATATATTTGGAGTCCACGCAAAAGGCTGAAATTTAATAAACGCTGAATATCTTCCGCCAACTCACTAATAAAGCGAGTGTCAGAGAAAAGGTCTTGAACTTCGGGGTTCAGGCTTGTCACCTTGATCAAGGTTCCATCGTTCTGTAAAGCGCCGCCCCTATCAAGCTCGTGATAATTGAAACTCCAATCATCGATCATGGTTGGCGTATCTTCACCTGGCAATGTCACAGTCTTTGTTTTCTTTTCCCATTCTTCAACATTTACATCTACTAAAAAATGATCAGAACCACATAACGACTCAACAGAGAAGTGCTTACCTATTTTAAATAGAGAACGTTTCATGCCGATTCCAAATCGGCCTACTGTATTATTTCGCATTTTGGGGGCATCCTCTGGCCGACCAAATCTAAAAGCATACTTTTTAGCTGTCTCAAGAGAAAAACCTCCACAGTTATCCTCTATGGAAAACTCCTTATCATTTATTGTTAACTTAATCCACAATCCATCGTATATCGCGGAATTAATCCGATTTGCACCATCAATCGAATTATCCAATAAATCAACAATGGCATCTTCGATGGATATATCCCGAGTTATCATCTCAATAAAGAATTTTTTCGTTGGATTTCCTTCTATTACATTGGTATTCATAATATTATTATTTTTTATGATAATACTTGATCTAGTGCATTTATGTAGATAGGCATATTTTCATGTTCGATTCCAAATTGTTTCTCAATCATAAACTTTACAATCATTTCGCCATCAATCAGAATTATAGGTACTGCCCCATGTTTAATAGAGCAGCCCATAGCATCTTTGGTAAACGACGATGTAGTGAAGAATATTCCTTGTTCATACTCCCCTTGAATGGCGCCTCTAAACGCATCTATTTCTTTTCTCCCAACAGAGCCAACATTCCATCTTTTACATTGGAACGCTACACTCATATGCGCCAACCCTATTTTTAATTTGCCAAATCCATCAATACCTCCATCCTTACTCTTTTGAGTAACTGATAAATCAGAGAAACCATAGACGTCCAAAAGATTCATGCAGAACTTCTCAAATTCGTATGGATTGAGACTCTTCAATTGACGAAGGATCTTTTGCTGGAATGCTTCTACATACTCATGATATAACTCTCGAACAGTCCGTAGAGAAGCCATCTCCTTTGCAGTATTCTTTACTCGCTCTTTATTTTCCTCATTGACACGGAATTTTCTGCTAGATTCATCATATATGAAATACTTCTTCGATGATGCAGTTGGAAAATCTATACCTAATGAATGACTTCTAAGTTCACTTCTTAATACAGATACAGGGGCTTGGGCTCGAAATGTATATAAAGATCGTTCAAGAATCTTTGCATAAATTTCTGCTACAGACATAGGTTGGTTGTCAAAAGATAACAACACCTCCTTTGCAGCCTCTAATATGGTATACTTCTTGCTCATAATGATCTTCCAAATATTTCTTGCTTAACCCATTCCAAATCATTAGTAATTGGCTGATCTTGCATCATTTTCATTATATAATAAAACCCACCATTAGCATATTCATTTATTAAATCAATAGCTTTTGTTGGCTCTTTCATAATGTCAAGTGAACCAGCTTTGGCTATACACATACACAATAATGCCTCCGCATCTTTTTCACCACCACCATTACACATTGTATTCAAACTAAAAGGGCGATCAGCAATAGGAGACTGAAGAGGTCTACGTTCATTGTGTATAAAACCAACAACCGCAGCCCAAACAAAACATTGCCAATGATAAGAAAATACATTATAGGCACCACCTTGCTTATTTGAGAATTTAAGGATTACATTATCCTTAACATATTGTTCAAATGAAAATCTAATTTCAAATATATTTTCCATGTTGCCTTATTTTAAGATTGTTATTTGCGTAGAAACTTCGTGTTGTCCACGATTAGAATCTCCACTATATATCTTGCTCTCTAAATTGTAAATTCTCGACACATTACTTTGATTCTGCAAATCAATATATTTATCACTTTCCAAATCCACATCTTTAGTTAGCACAATGGATTGACCAAATATATCTTTAATACCAAGCAGATATTTATGAGTCGTTTCCAAATCGAAACTAGATGTTGGAGCATCACTTATAAATGGATAATAAATGCCCATAGCCTCTTGATTCAACGATAGTAAAGCATTTATAATACTCATCTTCTTTCTATCCTCATGGCTAGTATTAAGACCCGCATCAAATTCTATAGAATAGTCTTCACCTATTTTTACATTACCTTTGTATCCGTTATCATGCTCTGTAAACTTCGCATAAAAGAGATTTGCTCTTTCTTCAATTTTATGAAGCAAATCTTTTCTTGCACTTTCCTGGACTCTTTTGCAGATATCTTCTAGGAATGTTGAAATGTGTTTCCATTCTGTCTCTGGAACTTTTGCAACAGTAGTATCTTTTGCTCCTAATTTTTCCAATTCTCGTTCAGTAGCACGTAATTCACTCCTGTAATTACTAAGTGTCTGCTTGGAAACATCCAACTTTCGTTGTTGAGTTTCCAAATTGCTTCTGCTTGCTCGAATTGAAGAATTGATAATACCGGCTGTCTCTGCTTGGGTTACAGGATCTACACCATGCTTTTTCTTAATATCTTCTATTTGCTCATCCAATTTACGTTTTTCATCTTGCTTTCTTCTTCGCTGAGCCATATATTTTTCCAATTCATCTTCGCTATCTTTCCATTGTTTGTCAATTTTTGACAAAGAAATCAGTAATGAATCTGGATAATCTTGAATCTTACCAACAAACATGTTAAACTGTTTAGAAAGCTGCATATTGCTGGTATACTCTTCCATTTCTTTTAAGTACTCTTCCTGTAATCTTAATCGTTCTGTGATGTAGTGGTATGGGGCATCATCTTCAGAGAATTCAGTGCCGCATACAAAACATTTCTTATCTTTAAGTATCTCTTCTAACTTTGAACGACTAGGATTATCTAGATACTTCTTTTCTGGAACAGTATACTCTTCCTCCTTGTGCTTTTCAATAATTTCTTTACATTGTTGAATCATTGGTTCAATACCACGAAGGATCCACAATGAAGGAAGTTTCTCTCTTTGAAACTCATCTATACGAGTCGTTTCTGACAATAATTTATTTATCTCGTTTTCACAATCCTTGTATTTCTTTACTAACATTGAATAGCTTGCTAAGCCAGAAATCTTTGTTTCTCCATCTGCTAAGGCTATCTTAATAGTCTCAATGTGAGTCTCAAATTGCTTTTTGTTCTCTTCTTCTCTAGTAATCTTATTGTTTAAGTTGTCAATGGTTGATAATAACCCCTTAACGCTTGAATTATGTTTATTAACCTCTTTTAATTTACGACTCTCAATTCCTGTAATCTTCAATTTAGACTTACTGATTATTTCAGAAAGTTTTTCGTAATAAGGAAAATATGAAATATGCTTAACAGCTGCTTTTAATGTTTCTTTATTTCTAAAGTTTATAAGACTTTCGAGTGACTCTCCTTGAAACCATATATAGTTTCTGATACCATCTGGGAATAGCTCATTAATTTTGTCCTCTGCTAATAAATCATTAAGCACTTTTGTTCCTGTGGCGGAATCAAAAGAAACCTTCAGCATATTACCGCCCACTTGCCAAGCATCATTAGAGTCCCATTCTTCTCCTTCAAGTCTTAATGCACTGACAGAGCGCTCTATTATATAATCATTATCCTTATCGTCCTCAATTTCGATTTGTACTGAGGCTCTAATTTTATCGTTAATTTGTGCATTGAATAGAGCTCGTTTGTTAATGAACTCATAACGCTGCATTGCAAATTTGGCAGATTGAGGCAAGTTATCTGTAGTACACCAACCGATACCAGTGATATATATTTTACCGAACAATACCCAGTAAAAGGCATTGAAAAGTTTGGACTTACCTTTTCCTCCATTGCCTATGATTAGATTCAAACCTTTGGAAAACTCCATTGTTTGACTCTCATAGTACGATTGAAAATTTTCGATAGTAATATTTTTGATAATCATAACTTTGCGTATTATGAGTTACATATATTCTTAATATTGGCAATATACTGATTTGTTAATACATCTGCATCTCCAACACTAGTTGATAGATCTGTTAGCATTTTGGCAACCTCTTTTGCTTTTTCAAAGTTCACAGTAACTTTTTCAGCACCAGATTCAACTGTTTGATTAATTTCTTTCTCAATTGCCTTATACATTTCGTCTTGTATAGCCATAATATTATTATTTATAGTTATTATTTTCTTCTTCAAGCATCTCAAATAAATCTATTCTCAAAGCCTCACAGTAATTCTTCAAATCTCCATACAAAATATCTATTTGATTATCAGCGAGGGCAGCAAAGTTTACAATACGTTTAACTTCACTAATGAACATATTTCGTTCTATACCGATGGAATCATTCATCACATTTGGTGGCGTAACAATCAAATCCCATATTTTTGCCTTATCTTTTCCTTTACTTTTTCTTAGTACGCGTCCACGACGTTGAACAAATTGACGTGGGTTACCTGTACTTGAACAGAATATCGCATGCTCCGCACGTGGTATATCAACACCTTCATCCAAACACTTCATTGAAAGTAAAATTTGAATATCTCCATCTGCGAAACTTTTCAATATGCCAGGAGCATCATCAAGTCCACTAATGTATTTATGATAACTGTACCCTTGATCCTTAAACATCTGTGCATACTCATCTATTATATGAATATCTTCTTGATCAATGTTATACGAATCTCTTTCGGAGTAATCAGGCTCATATCCCTCAGGCACAAAAACAAAAGTATAATCAAGTTTACGCTTTTGTTTTAAGTCTTCTAGTAAATTAGAAATCGCCACTTTCTTATTTTCTGCCTTATGAATAATTCTTTTACGCTTCAACAATAATTTATCGGCTTCGGGTCTATATTTTCCTGTATCAGGATCTATAAACTTCCTTAACTGAGTTGAGATATATTCATACTCTTCCATTTCAGAGTCTGTTAACTCAACGAATATGGGGTAATAATCATAGTGGCATAATATGTTTTCTTCTATTGCTTGTTTCATTGTATATCTATATGTATACTCTGGTGGTCTAGAATTGAAGAACTCATATAATTTTTCAGAGCCTATATCATCGTATATACGTTCAGGTGTTGCGGACAAACCTATACGCCATTGTATATTATGGGGTAAATGTTTTAATGAACTTGGAGAACCTATATTGTGTGCTTCGTCAGCTACATACATAAAGGTTTCTAGTCCCTTAACCTTATTAATAAACTGTTGTATATCCTTGCGGTTAAATGTCGCATATGTCGTTATGATAATAATACTCTTTGATTGATCTAATAAACTTCTTGTTGTATATCGACTCAAAGTGTTCTTCCAATCTTTATCCGTATGTGTGGATATAATATTTTGGAAGTTAAAAGCTTTTGCCTCTTTTTCCCATTGAACTGCTAATGCTTGAGTGGGTACGACAATTATTGCTTTATAATAACCATTCTCTTTATATTGCTTTCTCAAGCAATTGAGAGCTGTAACTGTCTTGCCAGAACCTGTTGCCATAGCAAAAACACCTTTTTTTCCATTGCTAATCCAAGCATTATATGCATTAATTTGGATTGATCTTTCTTCTGGGAATGGGAAACGGGGTTCCTGTTCTTTTAATTCAATCTTATCTAAAAGCCTTTGAGATAGTGGTTTGATATAGGTATTACTATACGAATTATCAGTTCGCAAATTTACGCTATTGTCTAAAAGTTCTTCAATAGTTGTTTTGGGGAACTTTTCACAAATTATGGTTTTAACATTGTCGATTGGTATATGGAGCAAATGGGGAGTATCATTTTCCCAGGATCTATCAAATAATGTTTGATATTCTGCTATTCTTTTATTGTCATCTGGAGATGTAAATACAGTGATTGTCTCACCATTTAATTCTAATGCTGATTGTGAAAAGTTCGCAGATCCAATAAATGCCACCTTACAGCCTTTTTCATCTGTAAATACCCCATACTTGTCATGTCCTAATCCACCTTTAGTTGAAATAGTCGCGATAAATTCAATTCTGTTAATAGAAATCAAATACGACAAACAGCGAAAGAAATGTTCATTTTCTTTAGAAAGTGTCTTTGTTAACTTATCTATATCAGATAAAACACGACACTCGAAGTCCTCGAACAAATGTTTTTGTCCATTTTCAATAGCCTGCTTATCTTCCTTGCTTAATATATGGTTTATGATAACACGCATTTTGCCTCCATTCGCTATGAACAGGGCAAAACCATATGCAAGACTTCTTATTCCACTAGATGAAAAGAATCCCAAGCCTAAATCAAAAGATGAGCTTTCAATTAGTGCTTCAGTAAAGAATTCTTTTGGCTCATCATATCCAGAAGAATAACTATGTTTAAATTTTACATCTTTCAACATAAGATATCTTCTAATCCATTAGTTATTTTATCAATCAAATAATCATATCCATTCAAGTTTGGATTATCTCTCAACTCCTTATTCATTAGTTGCAATCCATCATCAATATGCAACTTAATATATTTAGGAATATCTTTATCTGTCTTATACAAACCGTACTTTACGCATATAAGGCCAATATAGTAAGGTAGATTGCTTCCAAATAAAACATTCTTACTGTACTCCTTACCTTGTGAATCAGCAATATCTGATAATGATAACTTACGATCTTTTGATAAGGAATAAGTCAAAGCTATACGCGCAATAATATTCTCTGCGCCCAAGTTAAATTTACGACTTAAGTCTGTAACAATATCCTTATTAATCTTTGATGTTTTTATCGATGTAAACATAACTATGATAGTGTTTCAAACAATTTATTTGGAGTAATCTTTCTAAATGAAGAACATCCATTCTCATTTTCGATTATATAAACTTCATTAACATTAGGCAATAATGCATTGTACTCATCCTCCGACAACTCTTTTCCAAGTAATGGGAAGATAACGACCTGCTTCGACACGCTCGGATAGAACTTTGTGATAACATTTCGTGAGTGAATACTATCAAACTTCTGAAGAGGGCTATCAATAAATACAGGGAATTCTATTCCAGACTCCTCAACCAGAGCGTTAAGAATAGCCGTAGCATACAACTGCTGCTCTCCCTTTGACAATTTTTCCTTACTTATAATCTCTCCGGCGTTATCCAAAAGCTCTATCTCAATAATATCATTTTGTAGGTCAATACGCACACTGTGTATAAAATCCGCCTTGTGCATCAAGACATCTATGCCAGCCATAATCTTCTTCTCAAGAGAAAACTTGCGCTTAGCTCTTAATTCAAACAAGAATGTTGTTAACTCACCGATAAGTCGCTCCGCTATTAAATCCTTCTCTTTATCAGCCTTATCAACGCGAACATGCTTCGCAACTTCTGATAACTGCTTTTTAAGGACTTTAATATCCTTGTTTAATGTTCCTATTTGTTCCGAGAGGTGGCGGGTTTGAATATCTAACTGAGCCAATAACTCATCAACTTCTGCTTTACGCATTCGTATCTCCTTGATGTCGCCGTTTCCATCATCATACTCTGCCTCAACAATCTTTCGTTGAGTTTTTGCCATGAATAGAGCATTGTTCTTTATATCCTTTACTAGCTGCTTGAATAAGGTGTTGAAAGAGTATCTGATATTGTCAAACAAAGCCTGAAACTCATTTGATTCACTATCATTAAAGTCAACTAACACCTTAATAGCTATTGCATCTTCTTCCGGTGTTTCAACGATATTATTTGCAAAGACGTCTGCGATAATCCTCTCAATAGCTTGCTTTTGAAGTGCTGAAAGTTTAATTTCAGATACTCCCTCTGTAATTTGAGTCTGTGTTAATTGAAGGGCAGCATTTATGGCAGCACGACTGGCTGCAGTCGTTTTAATTTTCTTCTCGGCAATAACCTGCGTCATTAGGTCTGTGAATAATTTACCCGAAATAGCAAATGGAGCAACATCTAACATTTCGCGTAATTGACTCTTTAATTTAGAGTCCTTCTCTTTCAATTTAATAAGCAATTCTTTTTGTTTCTTAAGGTCTTCTACACTAATAGCATTACCTTCACGAATAAGTCGCTCTTGCAACTGAACAGCCTCTGCTCTATACTGTTGAATCTGATTATCAACTCTTTCTCGTTCCTCTTCCTTTGTTCTAATTTGCACCTCTAAATTATCAACTTCAGCCTGAAGCCTATCCAATTTAGCTTTACTTGCTGTTGATCCTGCACTCTTTCGGAATTTGAGACGAAGATTCTCAAGATTTCTCTTGATATCTTCATACTTCTTTATACCTAAAACCTCGCTATAAGCCGTACTCAATCGACGTTTTTCATCAAGTGATTTTACTTCTGCAAGGTTTACAATCTTTTCGGCATCAAAGAAGAAGAACTTTGCAATATCCTTTGAAAGAATAAAGTCATTGATAAAGATGTCGTAGCCAACATCTTTTGCTAATTCATTTACCTGTCCATCGATTAACACTTCAACGAATTCAGTATCTAAGAAGTAGTCATAGGTTCGTCGAATTGTAATTGTACGACAAGGGATAGATGGAATAAATACATCAGTAATACTTATCTCAACATAATACTGTGCATCATTCTTAATATATTCGCTTTCCGAAGAATAACCGTACTTTATAATCCGTTTTCGCTCTTCAGGGCTTGTTTCATATGTATTTACAACACTTGCTAACTCTTTATGCAAGCTTTGGCGGGCATAGTTCTTATATCCTTGAGCATCATTGATTTCGCGTCTAAACTTTTCATCAACATCGACCATTAATTTGCCATATAGACACCATACGAGGGATGTGAGAAATGTAGTTTTACCAAAACCATTGTTTCCGGCAACAAGAAAGATATTCTTGGCATCCTGCTTAAAAGAGGTTTGGTTATGCCCTTTGTATGCTCTGTAATTATGTAATATTATTGACTCTATAAACATTGCTTACTGCTGGTTGAGGTAGTTATCTAATCGTTTCTCAATATCGCCTTGTAGGCCATTATTATTCATCAAAATGGTCTTGCTCTTTTGAAGCGATACCAAATCATTTATCAAGTGATAATCTTCAGGATGTTCTGCACATACCTTTTCAAGGATTAATCGCTCTTGGTACTGCATATTTTCAAGAGGCATATTTCGTTTATATACCTCATTGTAAATATCTGTTACTTTTGGCGCAAAAAATCCATCTCGATACCAGTTAATTTGAATCGCAACAAGTTCTTGATTTGAAATCAACTCCATATGCGGCTTTATTTTCTGCATATCGCGCTGCAATTCCAATAATTTACGGAGCATCTCACAGCGATACTCAAAAGTGTAATTACCTTGATTATGACCATCAGCATCTTGAGCAGCTTGACCATTTCTGCGGGTTGCATATCTATTTTCTGAAATATTTCGCCCTGCAACCATTTCGTCTCGATATTTTAATAAAGGAGACATCCATTGGTTGCCATTGTTAATAAGGGCCATCATTGACTTATCTTCCTTAACTACGGTGCAAACCCAACAACCAAATCGACTCTGCCCACATGAAGGCTGTGTCTTATCCGTAATTACAGTAGGACACTCATAATCATCTGCTGTGGCATCAGCATATATTTGGAACAACTTCTTATTGTCATAGCCCCAAGGTGATGGCTCATTGTTGAGTATATACCATACCTCTTCCAAATATAAATCTTTAATTGGAGGATATGTGTATGTATTGGGATTCAACGGATGCTTGGTTAAGCGTTTTCCCTTGATTTCGTGACGACGAATCGATTTCGCACGAGTAGCACTCTCGGAAAGACGAGTACCAATAAGAACAATAGCCTCTCCCATAGCATCTACCTTATCAAGGATGAACTGCGTAGTCGGCTTAATCTTTAATCGATCAGTACACCATCTAAAGGTATTATTTGGAACAGGATATCCCTTACCTAGGAAGCTAATCCAGAAACTATCCTCTAATTTTGGCACTGTTATTTGGACATTGATAGGTAGTTTTTGTTCAATAGCAGCAATACGGATACAATCCAATACCTCAACGATATAGTCTGTAATAATAGGATTTTCCACTAGGGTGTCATTATTTACAACATACACCTGTCGAACAAGAGCCGTATCGCCTAACTCTTCTCGTATAGATAGCAAGGCTCTCCACACTAATGTTAGTACAACCGTACTATCTTTTCCTCCACTAAAACCGATAATCCAAGGTATATTGTTATCTTTTTCAAGATATTGTTCCTTAATATCATCAATTATATATTCAATGCGTTTCGACATTTTATATTACTCTTTCTGTGATTTTAATAGTACACGAACATCAACATCTAACAAGATTGCAATTTCTTGTAATTGAGCGATTGATGGTTGAGATTTATTAGAACACCACCTCGAAATGGTATTCTCTGATTTCCCCATTTGTTCAGCTAACCATCTATTGGTTTTCTGTTTCTCAACAAGTGTAACCTTAATTCTATTCATCACTATTTGTTGATTATTCGACATATTAATTCAATTTATTGATAAAATATCTACAAATATACGCATATTTTTGTACAGAAGGACATTTTTGTTCGATTATAATAGCCATTTACATAACTTATTCTTTTGGGGATACCCTTTTACGTTTTTTTGAGACTCAAATCCTGCAAGGCATTTCCCATTGTAGCTTCTTTTGCGAGAAAAAAATATCATCATCCAGTTGAAACACATAAAGTACTCTAAGATAAATGCCTATTGCCTCTGTTGCCGTCTTTCTCTATGTGAGAAACCGTAAGGCGAACAGGTGACACGTTCAACAAATCTGAGCAATACTGAGATTTGTACATAGTCTAGCCAGCCTGAGCTGCTTATCCACTATCTGCATCTTCTGCTTTAACTCTCTTGGCTACTTGGTACCCATTGTGCTTTTTTGTCATAGCTCAACATATCATATAATATATAAATATGATAGTTTTACTTTATTTTATGATGTGTTACAGGAATAAATTTTCGAATTTACTCTTACCGTAATCTGCTTGACCACATCATTGAACGTTAAGATATTAAATGCTATTATATTATTTATATAGTTCGTATTTCATCTATAACAAACAATATATTATTTGTTACTGGAAAGCGAAATTCATTATGATTATACAACTTTTATCATGATATTTATATGAAGACAACACCAATCAGCAAGATACTACAATAAATGTATATGCACTTTTTGTTGCAACATTTTTTGTAGTTACATTTTATGTATTATATTTGTGTATTAAATCAAAATAGAGCGTTATGGAAACTCCGTTTATATTTGGAAAGATTGCTACTGAGAAGAATTTTACCGACCGTGAGAAAGAAACAGCCGAATTGGTTCAGAACTTTACGTCGCTAATCAACACGATTATTATCTCTCCTCGCCGTTGGGGTAAAAGTTCGCTTGTAAATAAGGCTGCAAAGTTAGCGATGGCACAGGACAGTAACCTCCGAATCTGTCATATCGACCTTTTCAATGTACGTAGCGAGGAGCATTTCTATTCGCTGCTCGCTCAGAAGGTCATTGCCGCCACTTCCACAAAATGGGAGGAGGCAATCGAGAGTGCGAAGAGTTTCTTTTCGCATCTTGTTCCCAAGATTTCAATCGGTACAGACCCCACCAATGAGGTCTCAATCGACTTTGATTGGGAGGAGGTAAAACGCAATCCTGATGAAGTGCTCGATCTTGCCGAAAAGATTGCCAGGAAGAAGGGGCTGAAAATCGTGATTTGCGTAGATGAGTTCCAAAATATCGCGGAATTTACCGACCCAGACTATTTCCAGAAAAAGTTGCGTTCACATTGGCAGCTGCACCAAAGTGTGGCCTATTGTCTCTATGGCAGTAAGCGCCACATGATGATGGAAGTATTTACCGACTCATCCAAACCATTCTACAAGTTCGGCAACCTGATGTTTCTCAATAAGATTGAGACGCCTTGCCTTGTGGAATTTTTCAAGAGTCGTTTCGCTGATACCGGTAAGAACATTGACAATGAAGCAAGCCATTTGATTGCAAAGCTCGTAGATAACCATCCATATTACGCACAGCAGCTGGCACAGCTTTCATGGCTCAGAACAAAGGATGTATGTACCGTTGAGATCGTACGTGAGGCACATACGGCATTGGTGGAGCAGTTAAGTCTGCTGTTTGTAACAATCACCGAAACACTGACCACACAGCAATTGAACTACCTCAAGGCTCTTATAGCTGGAGAAAAGGCCATCAGTTCAACAGAAGTGATGCATCGCTATCAAATCTCTTCAACGACCTCAATATCCCGTTCAAAAGCTGCCCTTATCAAGAATGATATATTGGATAATAAGGGCTCACCCGATAAACCTGGGGGATTAAGCATACAGCTTTGTAAGTCTGAAAAGAAAGAATTTTATATCCGTTACTCCTCTTAAAGCAGCTCTAAACGCCTTAATTTTAGCATTAAAAGACTCTGCAAATGCATTAGTTGCCCTGTTTACAAAGAAGTTCAAGACTTCATCATAGTGCTCGTAAAGTGTGGCGGCAATAACATTGAAACTCTTAAAGCCAGAGTCGTCCACTTTGTTGTACCATCGTGCAAGCGAGAGTCTTGCTGCATCTTTGACGGTATTCTTGGAAAATATCATTCTTAGGGAATGTGTAAGCGAATAGGCTTCTTTAAGATCAGGATACGTTTCAAAGAGCACCTCAGCTCTTTGTCTCTGACTTTCCGTCCATTTGTCGGCAGATTTAAAAAG
>CDZJ01005732.1_pt1 | contig 29253 bp, 21 predicted proteins | sample 557391 | NCBI WGS metagenome assembly CDZJ01 (sample SAMEA3182111, study PRJEB8094) | gut metagenome | biome: human; feature: gut; material: Stool; isolation source: human stools | place: Canada | collected 2013-05-07 | reverse complement strand
GTGGGGGCGGCAGAGCCGATGTCGCCGGCATGGTCCACATAGTTCAGCCCGATGCCGAAGATCCGCTTCGGGTTGCGGTACAGGGGGGCATAGACCACCTGGTCAGCGGGGACAAGGCCGGGGATGGACTCCAGCTCCTCCTTACCGCCGGCGTTATACCAGGCGGTAAGGCCCGGGATCTGCTGCTCCTGGATCAGGGACAGCATATCGGTCTTCCACGCGGTGCCCTTGGCCGCGTTCAGGGCGCGGATGGGCAGAATGCCGTTCTTGGCTACGATGCCGGCCATCTCCGTATCGTTCCACTTGATAGTTGCCAGTCTCATAATTATTTCCTCCTTCGTATACCTGTTAAAAATAATTGAGTTTGTTCACGTTTTAGAACTCTTATATGAGTCGTCCCACAGGCTCACGGCCAGAAAGATAAGACACAATGTTTTCTGCGGCAATCGTGGATACTCGCATGGCTGCCTCCAAGGTGGTGGGGGCATAGTGAGGAGTGACGATGACATTGTCCATTTGGAACAGAGGGCTGTCTGGGGAGGCGGGCTCCGGATCGGTGACGTCCAGGCCGGCGCCAGCTAGCTTGCCGCTCTGAAGCGCGCTGATCAATGCCGCTTCATCAACCAGAGGTCCCCGTGCGCAGTTGATAAGTAGGGCGGAGGGCTTCATGACGGACAGCCGCTCTTGATTGATGATCTTACGAGTGCCATCTACCAGGGAGCAGTGGAGGGAGACAACATCAGACCGGCAAAGCAGATCGTTTAGGTCGGAAACCAGTGTAATTCCCTCAGGAGCCTCCGTGACAAAGGGGTCATAAGCCAGCACTTCCATGCCGAATCCGTAGAGACACATTTTGGCAAAGCGTGTGCCGATTTTCCCAAGCCCTACCACGCCTACAGTCTTGCCGGAGATCTCCATGCAGGGGGAGGTGTTCTTAGCGGCAAATCCAATCTCCTTGTAAGCCTTAGAGACAGGAATGATTTTTTTAGACAGGGACATCATCAGAGCAAAGGCGTGTTCAGCGACTGACAGGCCGTTGGCATCCGGGGTAATGGTGACCGCGATCCCTGCCTTCTTGCAGTATTCCAGGTCGATGTTATCCACACCCACGCCGTGCTTGCTGACTATTTTCAGGTTTTTCCCAGTCTCCAGCAATGATTGGGGCAACTCGATGATGCGAACAAAGACAGCGTCCGCGTCAACGATTTCACGGCGGATCACATCCATATCCCGATCGGCATAGACCGCCTGATGTCCTGCTTTCGATAGAATGTCAGGCCCTACAGCGTGAACGGATTCTGTAATTAAAATTTTTCCCATGCTGATTGCTTCCTTTCCAGATTTGATTGATTTTGAGTCCCAGTCTGGCATTGCCACGGGCAGCCTGTGAACATCCTCGTTCTGCTTTTCAGCATACCTGATAGATACCGTCTTTTCCAATACTTTAATGCACATGTTTCTATAAGCGAGAACTTATAGTGTGCGGGCTTGCCGTGGCATTATAAGAGTTTACTAATATCGCCATTGGCAACTTTAAAATTGACTTTATCTCTCGTTACTGCTACCATAAAGCATGAAAATGCACAATTAAAAGCGGACAAGTTTGTGCATAATATCCATTATATAGCCTCCTGTTACCCTGCAGCATACGGGTAGAGAGGAAAACTTGCTCCGTCTTAGTACGTGTAAAGATGTTATAAAATTTATATGTCAATCTGTAAATATTGCAGATATTCAAGCCAACGACCACCCTATGGAATACTGAGGCACAGGGGCGGAGAGCCGGTCAGGCTGCGCCTGCCGGGGGTATGTTGGACTACACGTTATGATGACAGCCACTATCGACTTTGTGCTTCCAGCTGAAACCGGGATGCTGACGATACAAAACTATGGTCGGCAAGGGGACACAAAAGGCGATTGGTAGATAGAAAAAGGGGGATTGCCTATCCGCGTAAAAGTGAAACCGTAGAAGAGTAGGAAGTGTATTGCTTCCTTAACCTGAATGTACCAGTATGATAACAAGGAGGGGTTCTTTTGGAAATTGGAATTGGCGTATGGGCATTTGTGGTGTATCTGGCTGTCGTTATTGTGTGGAACGCAGTAATCAAACGGTCTATCACAGAGGCCATGTTGCTGGGCTTTCTCGTTGCGGCCGCATTTGGAGGAATCGACAATTACATTACAACGGTTGTAGAGGCATTCTGTGCGGCAGCTACTGACGAAATTTTCGTGGCCACTATGATGTTCGTCTTTATGTCGGCCATCATGACAAAAACAGGGATTATCAGTGAATTGATTGAGATTCTTAATTCCCTTGTCGGTCGTCTGCGCGGTGGCCCAGGCTATGTGGCTGTACTGGCCAGTGGAATGCTGGGTCTGGTGTCAGGCAACTCTACCGCCAACGCCGCGACTGTGGGTACCATTACTATCCCCTGGCTGGTTAAGACCGGCTGGCCCAGAGAGCTTGCCGCTACTCTGACTGCTGGAAACGCCGGCTCTGGTCAGTCTTTCCCCGCAAGTTCGGCTATGTTCCTGATGCTGGGTATGGCCGAGGTGGCTGCTCTGGTCACCATTGATACTTTCTATGTAGCCATGCTTACTGCAGGCCTTTGGTGTGTGGCCTACCGTCTGCTTGTGGTTCGCTTTTATGTCGGACGCAACCATATCCAGGCCACCCCACAGGATCAAATTCTTCCTCTGGGCGAGTCCCTGAAGAAAAATTGGCCCGCACTGATGATGTTTGTCAGCATTATTGTCCCCCTGGTTCTCACTTTGAGCCCCTTGGCTGGCGTACTGGAATCTATTCCATCCTTTGGTGAAGATGGCGTTGGTTCTATCAGCATTGTCGTCTGGGTCCCCATTCTTATGAGCATTATTGCCATCATTGAGGGCTGGAAGCGTCTGCCTCACAGCGTCAGCGGCTGGATCGGGCTGCTGAAAGAAACACAGAGCAACTTCCTTGGAGTGGGCGGTGTGTTCTTGTTCGCCATCGCCGGCAGCAGCGCTTTGTCCAGCATCGGCTTTGGCGACGATCTGAGTGCTCTGCTGGCCGCTTTGGATCTGCCCAAGGTGGTTATGGTGTTCATTGTGGGTGCTCTGGTAGCGTTGGTTGGAGGCCCTCTGGGCGGTGTAGCCACCACCATGGCTACGGGCCTTGTGGCTTTTACCGCTCTGGTGGGTGTGGGCTGCAGCCCTGTGGCCGCGCTGGCCGCCTTCCTCATTTGGATGTCCACTGAGGGCGCGTCTCCTCCCAGTTCTCCGCCGATCTTTGTCGCCTGCAGCCTAGCCGATGTGAAAGACGTAGGTAAAACCTTCTTCCCACTCGTGTTCCATTACGTTATTCCGATTACAATCCTGGGCGGACTGATTGCTCTGGGAGTCCTGCCTATTGCAAACGCTTAAGGGAGGGTAAGATATGAAGGGATTTTGTAAGCTGCTCGATGTGATATATACTGTTTGCCTGACTGTCTTTGTGTTAAGCTTAATCGCCATGCTGTTAGTGCAGGTTGTCTGCCTGTTCATCATGAACGGTCCTGCTTCTGTATGGATCTATGATTTTATCATGCCAAAAGCTGGCGTTGTGGCCGCGGTGATGGTGGTTGCAGTGGTTCTCCTCAGTTATTTGCGCCCCAATAAGAAAACGAACGATTAAATTGAAATCAATTAGCAGCGCTCCGGCATGATATGCCGGAGCGTGTTTTCATCCTGCTATCCTTTTCTGCTCTGTACAGGGTGAGGGTCCATAAAAAAATTTAATTTTGGATACATAAGAAGATATTTGGCATGAAAAATGGCTCATGAGAACAAATGCGCAGCAGATAAGTGCCTCCTTGTCAGTCAATCAACATCGTGATACAATGGTTAAAGTCATAGACATATAAGTTAATTTTTTTAGTGCCCCAAGGTATCCGCTTTGCTCTGGGAAGGAGATTTATTTTATGGTTATCAATCGAAATCCGGAATATTTTTTAACCATCGCCAGAGAAAAAAGCATATCCAGAGCGGCGGAGAAGCTGTATATTTCTCAGTCCTCTCTCAGCCAGTACATTGCGAAGCTGGAGGATGCCCTGGAAGTCAAACTCTTTGACCGATCCCGGAACCCCATTCAGCTTACTGAAGCGGGACGTATTTACCAGAGTTATTTGGAGAGCAACGACCATTTGTATCAGAAACTCCAGTCCGACCTGTGTAGTCTAAACAGCAATCGCAGTCAGGAGCTCAATATTGGCTTGGGTACTTGGCGGGGATCACTCCTCCTTCCCGAAATTCTCCCCGATTTTTTGGCACAGCATCCCCAGGCTCAGGTGACACTCTTTGAATTTCCAGTGAGCGAGCTGGCAACCCTTACGATCAACGAGCAAGTCGATTTTTCCATCATGAACACTGCTGTGATTGGGATTCCAGACACCCTGGTTCAGGAGGTCATTGCCCATGAGCGCATTTTGCTGGTGATGAACCGTTACAACGAGGCAACACAGAACTTTCTCGATCAGTGGTCGGCGGGTAGGCATCTCGATCTGCAGCCTCTCAGTAGACAACGTTTGATCTCTCTCAGCCGCAGCCTGACTGTGGGCCGGCAAGTGAACAATTTTCTAGAGCGAAACCGACTCCTTTTTCCTGACCGGCTTTATACTACCAACAACAGTACAGCTTTGGGGCTGGTGGCTAAGGGGTTGGGGTTCTGCTTTATGGTGGAGACTGGGCTGAAGGATGCTATGTCTCGACCGGAATTGGTGGCTTTTGACCTGCGGTCCCAAGATTTGATGATTCCGCTCTCTCTGATCTACAAGAAAAACGGTTATCTCACTCCCTTGATTCAGGATGCCATGGACCTAGTTCGTAACTACTACTTGGATCTTTTCCAAAATAATCACCCCCTTCAGCTTACCTGAACCGTTCAGGTAAGGACTCTTTAATCCTGCTATTACCCAGGATATATGTGAGAAAATAGAGATGGAACCCAGTTGCTAAGACGGGAGAGGCATACAACTGCCTCTCCAACCTTTTAATACAACAAAAAACCACCGGCTGTGCCGGTGGTTTTAAAAATCTTTGGCTGTGTAATATTCCGGACAAGAGATGTGCTTGCCCGCGGTGAACACCCCGCGTAGTATTGATGGTGCTATGTATATTGCGGGTGCCGCAGAAAAGCACGTCTCCCTTGTAGCGGTTGAGGCTCTCCTCACTGATCTTATCCCGTAGCGCCTATGGAGCTATAAAAGGCCGCAAAACAATTTCTCCATATTACAAAGGACAACTATGGCCTGCCCAGAGCTCTTCGCGGGTCTTTCTGCGGTAGCCATGACGACGACCTACACAGAATAATTCTGTGCCACCAAACCGTTCAGCGCTGGTTAACTCACCACTTGCTACCCGGACAATCAAATCCAGCAGTTGATGGCCTACTTCATCCACAGGCCGACCTTCAGAGATGATCGAACTGGCGTCAAAGTCAAAGTTTTCTTCCATGCTGTGGAAGGTTCTGGAGTTGCCCGTGATCTTGATTACTGGGGCGATTGGGTGGCCGGTAGGATTTCCCCGGCCGGTGGTAAATGCCACAAGCTGGGCACCGCAGCCAATCATACCGGTGACTACTTCTCCATCATGACTCTCGTAATCCATTAGGAATAAACCATGTTTATCTAATTCGGGGCGGGTAGCATATTCGATGACGTCCACGATAGGCGAGGTACCAGACTTGTGTACACCGCCTAGGGCCTTTTCCACGATGCTGCTCACTCCCCCATCGAAGTTGCCACGGGAAATAAGGAAATTTCTGTTGGCAGGCAAAGTCGGATCCAGGCCGCTGCGCAGTACATCTTCAATTCCGTAGATGGCATCATAGACCTTTCTTGCCACTTCTGGGCTAACCGCCCGCCGGGCCAAATAGTCCTCGGTACCAAGCAGCTCGTTACACTCTGAAAGGATAGCACTGCCTCCAGCTGCAACCAGACGGTCCATCGCACATCCCACGGCTGGGTTGGCAGCCAAGCCGCTGGTAGCATCGGTACCTCCACATTTGGTGGCTACCATCAAGGCGGACAAGGGGCAGGGCTCTCGCTTCATCTGATCCAGCGTTGCTTTCATTTCCTTCCCGGCTTCAACGGCCCGGCGGATAGTAGCGCTGGTACCTCCCTCGTTTTGGATAATAAACATAGCCACAGGCTTTTGTGTTTCCCGAACAGCATCCAGCAACTCCTGGGGATTAAATCGTTCGCAACCTAGGCCAATAATTAATACAGCGCCTACGTTAGGATGACAGGCCATAGATTTCAAAGTCCTGGCAGTCAGCTCCAAGTCAAAGCCCACCTGAGCACAGCCTACTACATGAGGCATTGGAACGGAACCGGGAATCTGAGAAGCAATTTTTTCCACTGTAGTATTGGCGCAGAAAACAGATGGAATGATTGCCAAATAGTTTCTTACGCCCACTGTGTGGTCAGGACGACGGTATCCCATAAATGTTGTTTCCATAGTGAAGGGCCCTCCTTATTTTGTGCCACGGTCGCAGTCCATATTATGGGTATGAATCCAACTACCAGCCGGAGTATCTTCCAATAGATAGCCGATCTCCTCCCCGTATTTTATGACGGGATCACCCTTTTTCTGATCCAAAATGCTGACCTTGTGAGCAAACTCCACATCAGACAACAAAGTGACAGTTTGTCCCTGAGGAGTCTGGATAGTGTCCCCCTTGAGGGCATCCTCTAGAACCATGGCCACAGTATCAGTGGGATTGATAATAAGACTTTTTCGAAGCATAACAGCATCCCTTCTAAAAAAATACTTGTAAAGGCCGTATAGCTTGGCCAAAGCAGGACATCAGCAAACACCCATGGATCCCAAAATGATAGCCAGAATAGCACCACTGGCGGTAATAGCAATATTAACTACTGCCACATCACGATAGGAGTCTTTGTGAGTGACGCCGCATACGGCAAACATGGTCATGACCGCTCCACACCAGGGCATGGAGTCTAAGCCATTAGCGGAGATGGAAGCTACACGGTGAAGAATTTCTGGGTTGAGACCGGTGGCCAGCAGGCGTTCGGATAAGGTTTCCAGGGCAATGCTCAAACCGCCGGAAGCAGAACCAGTAACTCCAGCCAGGATGTTGACAGAAATAAACTCGTAGATCAGCCCATTTCCGCTGGAAAGAGTATCAATGGCGTTACAAATAATAGTAAAGGCCGCAGAGGCTTGGATCACATTGCCCATACCAACTGTAAGGGAGGTGTTCATGATAGCGGTCATGGAGTTGGCAGCGCCTTGATTGAATGTTTCACGCATACATCCCTTCAACCGAGGGAAGAACAGCAGAGTGGCCAAAAGTACGCCCAGCAATAGGCAGACCATGGTATTCCACTTCACGAAGATGATAGTACATACCACTACCAGCAAAGGGAGGATGGACAACCACACATTGGGTAAGGACATATTTTTGGTGGACTCCATAATAGCCAGATCCTTTTCGCTGGCTACAAAGTGCTCCTGATTTTTCCGGGCCTGATTGGCGCGGTGATTCATATACAAAACGCTGACAACTAAAATGTAGATAGCGACAATGCAGCCCAAGACGGGGGCGGCGGTAGGGTCAGTTCCAAAATAATTGGTAGGAATGATGTTCTGATTTTGGGGAGACCCGGGAATAGCCATGGCGGTATAGCTGAAAGCACCAGTGGCAATACAGCCAGGAAGCAGACGTTTGGGTAAGTCAGCTTCTTTAAACAAATCCACTGCAAAAGGATAGACCACAAATACCACTACAAATAGGCTGATGCCGCCATAGGTCATTACAGAAGTTGCCAGGATTACAGCCAGTACAGCATTTTGAGGGCCAATCAGTTCGGTAACAGAGCGGGCAATGGAGGCGGCCGCTCCCGAAGCCTCCATAATCTTACCAAATAGAGCGCCTAGCATAAATAGCCCAAACCACTGGGCCAGATAATTTCCAGTACCGGACAAAAAGGTATCGGTAATAGAGGTTAGGGGGTTCATCCCGGAGGTGATAGAAACAATGATAGCACAAATGGGGGCAGAAATAAAGACGCTCCAGCCCTTCATACACATATAGGCCAAAAGGACAAAGGCGAAAATAATACCGAAAATCATAACCGGAGTATTGTCCATAGAAGATACACGCTCCTTTCTCAATTACTTTACTGACAGATGGTATACGCCGTTGTCGCCGTCCATACATCCGCGCGGAAGCATAATGTCCAAAACCAATTCTTGCTCAGGAACGACTTTTCCGTCCTGAACCAGCAAATAGCCGTCGTGGCCAGGCAAAACCTTATAAGCCATCGACTTAATCTTTTTGATGCTGGCGGTGCTGGCTTGCTGATCTACATACTGGTCGGAATACTCCAATTCCAGTTCACTGCGGTTTTTCACTGCGTCACCAGCCAGGACTACTACACCCTTCGGAGTGTCAACGGCCAGACTCATGTGTCCTGGCGTGTGGCCCGGAGTCCAGATTGCTCGGATTCCAGGTAGGATTTCCTCACCATCATCTACCAGACGCACTTGACGGCAATGTTGTAAGTACAGCACGCTCTCTAATGGGGTCCACTCGTCCTTGGAGGTGGTAGCGTATTCCCATTCACTGCGCCCCACAATGATTTGGGCGTTTGGATAATAGGCTGCATTGTTCAGATGGTCATAGTGCATATGGCTGAGAAAAATAGTGTCCACAGTCTCTGGTGCGACCTCCAATCTTGCCAGAGAATTTTGGATGGTCTTAATAACCCCATGAGCCGCTGTGTCAAACAGGAGGGTGTGTCCCGGGGCACGAAGTAGTGCGCAGGTACTCAGTCCCAGCGCACCGGCACTGGACTTGCCAGGAAATACTTTGGTTAGCAAATCAATTTGGTAGTTCAAAATATCGTTCCTCCCTTGAAAAGTAATCAGACAACATCGAATCTCATGCGCAGAGATACACTCTTTGGTATATCCGTCGTTATGGACTACCACTGTATAGAGTATAGTAGCTTAGAAAAGAAAGTAACAACATGGAAAATGAGAAAAAATGACTATTTTTTAAACAAAATGAATTATTTTTTCTTTTCAAAAGTGATTCTATATGTTAAAATATCAAAAAATGTTTGAAATTTAGACAGATGGAGGGGACGGAGATGGACAAGATCAAGATTTTGGCCATTGCGCCTTATTGGGGTATGGCATCTGTTATGAAACAAGTAGGACAGAATCGCAATGATATTGAATTGACTGTAAAGCTGGGTAACTATAAGACTTGCCTTGAGGTATTACGGGAGGAGCCTGATTACCGCTATGATGCTATCGTTTCCAGAGGGGGCACAGCGGAATTGTTGCGTACAGCCGCGTCTATCCCGGTAGTGGAGATTGATGTATCAGTATATGATGTGCTGCGCTGTCTGAAGTCAGCGCAGCATTACTTAGAAAAGTTTGCGGTAGTAGGCTTTTCCGGCATCACGGAGTGCGCGGTGCAGCTTTCGGCTATGATGCAGTATGATTTTACGGTATGTACCATCACTGCTGAGAGCGACATCAAGGGGGAGCTGCAGAGATTACGGGACCAGGGAGTAGAACTGATCCTGTGTGATCGGGTGAGTATGGTCAACGCTGAAGAACTAGGTATGAACGCCATGTTTCTCTCGTCTGATGAGGCCAGCATTGCGGCCGCTTTTGATGAGGCCGTCCATGTGTGCGCAAAATATGGACACTTTCAGAAGCAGAACGCTGCGCTGCAAAAGTTACTAGGGGTGTTGGCACCCGGTACATCTCTGTTTACACCTGGCGGAAGACTAATTTTCTCCAACCTGGAGCAGCAACCGGGTTGGGTGGGCCTGGTGGAGCAGATACAAATGATGCTTCCCTGTCTGACTGTGGGAAATGAGCCCGTGCAGCGAGAATTAGAATGGAAGGGAGAGCTGCTGTTTCTGTCGGCATTTGGATTGGAGCATTGTGGACAACGATGTCTGTGTATTCAGGTGCGGCAGGCACAGACTATGCCTGTGGAGACGGGAAAGGGAGTAACCATCACGCACCGAAACGAACCCTTATTTAACGATGTATCTCGAGTGGGGTGTGCGGTGCTGGTAGGGGAGATCGGCCGAAGGATACCCGCCTATTACCAGAGTATCTGGCCCGTTCTGATCCTCGGAGAGACTGGAACGGGAAAAGACACGGTGGCCTCTATCCTATACCGGAATGGGCCCTTTCATGAGCGGATGATGGTGACAGTGGACTGCCAGGTACTAACTCCCCGGCGATGGAAGGCGCTTCTCAGCCGGGACAGTTCGCCGTTCTTTCGCACAGGAATTACTATTTATCTACGCTCAGTGGATCGGCTGGAAAATGAAACTGCGGAGGAGCTGTTCCGTTTTATGGAGCAAAGCAATCTGTGCCAACGTAACCGTCTATTGTTTTCTGGTGTGCTGGACCGCCCTGATATAGAAGATGAATATGTGCTTACATATCTGAAAAATCATTTTTCTACTGTTGTACTGCGTCTGCCTGCCTTGCGTCAGCGCCGTCAGGATATACCGGGTATCACCGCGTTGTATATTAATCAGCTGAATATGGAGCTGGGAAAAGGAATTATTGGATTTGCCTCCGAGGCCATGGCTCTGCTCCAGCAATTTGGATTTGATGGAAATTTGGCTCAACTTAGCCGCATGATGCGCACCTTGATGCTTACTACCCCTGGTCCCTATATCCAGGCAGAAGAAGTCCGCAAGTTAATTCGTGAGGAACTTCCTCAACGCAGTCAGTTACTGCCTCGAGGCTTCGCCGCCGTCAATCTAAATCAGAGTTTGGAGGCTATCAATTACGACATCGTGCGTCTCGTATTAGAGGAAGAAGCGGGCAACCGTTGCCGGGCCGCAAAGCGGTTAGACGTGTGCCGGTCTACTGTTTGGAATATGCTTAAGCGTAACAAAGAAAGTTGACGTTATCCCTGTCCTGGTTCCACTGTTTCTTTCATTATTGTGCGGGAAAAGGTATTTGATCCGGCGCTAACAGGCAAAACCCACGCCTCACATCTGCTACGACAGCATAGCGAGGTTCCTGTGACCTTAAAAGATTGTGGGAGAGGTAACTCTTTTGCGTTACCTCTCCCACGATGTAAGACTTACTGTCCATATGGCCGGAAGCAGAGATGGGCTTTCAGGGTCACAGCTCTTCCACGGAAATAACTCCCTCTACCATGAGCACTGAGTTGAGCACACTTTCTACAGTGTGCTTTTTATTGAGCGCCAGAGTAAAGATGGCGCAGGCATTATGGCGCTCGCTGCCGGTTGAACGGGTGATTTCCATGTTTCGCACCTTCACGGCCAGATCCCGGAACAGGACTAATACCTGGTCCAGACATTGGGAATCTGTGTATTCCATGTACAGGTTGATTTCGGGGGCATGGTTTAGGATGCGGTATTCTAACTTGGAGAAAACCAACTCGGCGATCATGACAAGAATGGTGGCGAAAAGCCCCCCTTCATAAAACCCGCTGCCGATAGCCAGACCAACAATGGCAGTGGTCCAGAGGCCGGCGGCGGTGGTGAGCCCCTTGACCCGCTGACGACGGGTGACAATAATTGTGCCAGCTCCGATAAAGCCGATTCCGGCCACTACCTGGGCCCCCAAGCGGGAAATATCTGTATCATAGCCCATGTACATATAGAGATACTGGCTTGTCAGAGTAGTGATGGCGGCACCCAGGCAGATCAGAATATGGGTGCGGAAGCCGGCTGGACGGCGTTTATACTCTCGCTCGATGCCGATGACTCCACCACAGAGAGAAGCCAGCAGCATACGCAGAGCGACAGAGAGCAGGGTGACATCACGCAATTCATGAAATATGGATAACACGGCGGCTTCCCCCCTCATGTTTCTTCAATGGAATAAATGCAGTCCAGCGCCGAGATATCAGCCAGAAGCTTGGTGTGGGGCATCCGCTCCTCCAGCCGGATGGAGAGAATGGCACTGGGGCGAGCCCTCTCCTTGTCACGGTTGATGTCAACATCATAAATATGGGAGTTATGGGCTTTGATGCAGGCAATGATTTGACCAATATCATCTAGTGAGGTGAACTCCACGTAGATATTGATGTTTCGGGAGCGCTCTATGATAAAAGCTTCCAGACGGGGGAGCAGCCAGACTGCAAGAAAGATCAGCAGAAATGCCAGAGCCACACACTCGTAGAAGCCAGCTCCAATGGTCAACCCCATGGAGGCCGAAGCCCACAGACCGGCGGCAGTGGTCAGGCCCTTTGCCTCCTGCTTTCCAGTGACCAGAACGGTCCCGGCACCTAAAAAGCCGATGCCGTTGATAACCTGGGCGCCGATGCGGGAAATATCGGTGCGCAGGCCATAGCGTCCTTCCCAGAGGGTGTTGAGGATATAGTGCTCGTACTGCCCCAGGATCATGGTCAGGGCGGCGCCAAGGCATACCAGCATATAGGTGCGAAAGCCAGCCGGCCGCCGTTTACGACCCCGGTTCAGACCTATCATACCACCGAGCAGCATGGCGAGCGTCAGCCTCAGCAAAACAGATACTGTATTCAGCTCTCGGAAATAGTCCAATGCTTCGATCATAGGCTCACCGCCCTTTCAAGAACAGCTCAAAGGTTAATTTTGCCCGTAGTAGGCGTTGGCCCCATGTTTCCGGAAATAGTGCTTATCCAAAAGATACTGGGGAGCTGGCTCGGCCTGGGGGGAGAACTGGGTCGTAATCAATGCCATGCGGGCTGTTTCCTCCAGGATAAGGGCATTTTCCACAGCTTTTTTGCAGTTGGCGCCCCAGGAGAAGGGACCATGCTTGCATACTAACACTCCTGGGATGGCCATGGGGTCCAATTTCCGATGGCGAAAGGTCTCTGCGATGACAAGGCCGGTATTGGCCTCATACGCTTGGTCCACCTCCTGCTTGGTCAGGTGGCGTGTGCAGGGGATGGCACCGTAGAAGGAGTCGGCATGAGTAGTTCCATAGCACGGCAGATCCAGTTCTGCCTGAGCCCGCGCCGTAGCATAAGGAGAGTGGGTGTGAACCACGGCGCCTACGCCAGCAAAGCTACGGTACAATTCTAGGTGGGTCAATAGGTCGGAGGAGGGGCGAAGCTCGCCCTCCACCACGGTTCCGGACAGATCGGTGACGACCATCTGTTCTGGACACATGGAGGAATAATCCACCCCGCTGGGCTTAATGACGACGAATTTGCCGTCCTCAGACAGAGCGGAAACATTCCCCCAGGTAAGAATAACAAGGCCATACTCTACCAGCTTCAGATTGGCGTCGCAGACCTCCCGTTTCAGTGTTTCCAGCATAAATAGATCCTCCCTGATGTATCAAGAAAGACCGGGGTGGTCAGAACACTGACCACCCCGATCCTTACAAGGTAAAACGAAGAGGTTAGCTAGGTGTTTCCCCCAAAAGGGATTAGCCCATGACCTCAGCCCACAGCTCATTCCAGTGCTCCAGAATGGCGTCCTTATTTTCAGTCAGGTAAGACACATCGCGGTCCACCCACTTGATGTCGGAGGAGGGGGCCAGCCAGGCATTCTCGGGAGCCTCATAGTTAGCGTTGGTGTAGCGCAGGGTGCCCTCCTGATAGGCGGCCAGAGCGGTCTGACCCTCGGCGGAGCAGATGAAGTCGATCATAGCCTTGGCGTTCTCGGGGTTGGGGCCGTTCTTGACCAGAGCCACGCCGAAAGCGGTGGCGGAGGTGCCCTCCTCGGGGTACTGCAGACGGATGTTGTCAGCGCCATCCTTGATCAGGGTAACAGCGCCGTCCTCGTAGGTCAGACCCACGGCGTACTCGCCCTGCTGGACGCTCTTGAAGCCAGCGGAGGAGGAGCCGGCGATGACCAGGTTGGGCATCAGCTTCTCGATGTAGGCCCAGGCCTCGTCGGAGTCCATGCCGTAGACGGCCATGATGTTGGACAGGTTGTTCCAGGCGGAGGAGGAGCTGTTGGGATCGGCGGTGACAATCTGACCCTTCAGCTTGGGATCCAGCAGGTCCTCGTAGGAGTTGATCTCCAGGCCCAGTTCGGCCTCCAGATCCTTGTTGATGCAGAAGACGACAGTGGACAGATGGTCCATGGAGTACAGGCCGTTGGGGGAGGTGTAGCCGGGCATATTCTCGGCATCATGCACGGAGACCCAGGACTCGAAGATGTCAGCGTAGCGGTCGCCGTCGGAGTCGGCCATGCCGCCCCAGACCAGGTCGCCCACGGGGTTGGATGCCTCGCCAGTCAGACGGGTGGTCAGCTCGCCGGCGGAGCCGTTGACGACCTCCACCTCAATATCGGGGTATTTCTCATTGAAGCAGGTGATCAGAGCATCCAGGTCGGGGTCGGTCATGGAGGAGTAGAGGACCAGGTCGCCGGACAGCTCAACGGGCTCCTCGGCGCTGGAGCCGGCACCAGTGCTGGTGCTGGATCCGGTGCTGGGGGTGGAGGTTCCGCCGCTCTTGTTGTCATCGCTGGAGCCACAGGCAACCAGAGACAGGGCCATGGCAGAGGCCAGGGCAAGGGCAAGTAACTTTTTCATGGTTCATTCTCCTTTTCATTCTTCTCAGAATAAGGTGTATACTTACATGCGGCAGGGCCGCAGATAAGCCGGGAAGGGGGTTAGAGACGGACGTCTTCCGACTTGGTCACAGCCAGATAGATGAGCAGGGAGATGGTGGTGATCAGCGTCAGGATGGCGGCGAAGGCGGCGGCCAGACCGTAGTTGCCTCGGCTGATGGCCACATAGGTGGACATAGTCAGGGTAATGCTCTTCTGGTTATATAGGATGATGGAGGAGGAAAGCTCCGTCACAATGGCTACCCAGCTGAGGATGGCGCCGGAGAAGATGCCGTTTGCCATCATGGGGACGGTGATTTTTACGAAGGTCTTGGCCTTGGAGGCGCCTAGGCTGATGGCTGCTTCCTCGATACTCATGGAGATCTGCATCAGCGTGGCCGTTGCTGAACGGATGGTGTAGGGCAGACGGCGGATGACCAGGGCGATGATCATGATGGTCATGGTACCGGTGAGGGCAAAGGGCTTCTTGCCAAAAGCAATCAGCAGGGCCAAGCCAATGACAGCGCCTGGCATAATGTAGGGCAGCATAGACAGAGTATCGATGGTGTTGTTCAGGGCGCTGGAGCGGCGGACCACCAGATAGGCGATGAGCACCGCGATCACGATGATGATGACCAGTGCCAGGATACCCATAACGGTGGTGTTTTTAATAGAGCGGCCCAGCAGCTTCTTGGTGGCGGCCTCGTAGTTGCCCAGAGAGAAGCCGGGCTTGAAGACAGCGCCAGAGCAGTTGCGGAAGGACAGGTAGATAATGTACAGCTGGGGCAGGAAGGCCACAGCCACCAGCACATAGCAGTACAGATGCATCAGGAAACCGGACAGGCCCTTGGCGTCCTTCTTTTCCACGGGGTGCAGGGCGTTCATGGAAAACTTGAAGCGGCTGGTGGCGAACTTCTGAATGCCGAAGACCACAGCGGTGATAATGACCGCAATCATAGCAAGGGCTGCGGCGAAGTTGAAGTTCTGGCCGCCCTCACCCAGGTACTGGTTGTAGATCAGCACGGGGAAGGTCTGGAAGCCCTCGCCCATGAGCATAGGGGTGCCGAAGTCGGCAAAGGCCTGCATGAACACCATCAGGCCCGCGGCTAGGATGGTGGGCATGGACAGAGCCAGCACGATGCGGAACAGACGGCTGACACCAGTGCAGCCCATGTTGGCGGAGGCCTCCATCAAGGTGTTGTCGATATTCTTGAATGCGCCGTTCATATAGATGAACACCAGGGGGAAGAACTTGAGCGACTGGACCAACAAGATACCTTTAAAGCCATAGATGCTTCCAATGTCAATGCCTAGACCAAGCAGGAACTGGGTAATGACGCCGGAACGGCCCAACAACATGATCCAGGAGTAGGCCCCGATGAAGGGGGCGGACATGGAGCACAAGATCGAGATGACAAACAGGGCTTTGGCGCCCTTGATCTTATAAAAGGAGTAAAAATAGGCGATGGGGATGCCCAGGATCAGGGAGACTGCGGTGACGGAGACGGTCACCAGCATACTGTTGACCATGGTGTCTGTGTAGTAGGACTTGCTGAAAAATTTGGTGAACTCCGCCAGGGAGAACTGGCCCTCGGGTGTGATGACTGACTGCTTCAGCAGACCAAACATGGGGTAGACCAGGAAGAGCAGGAAGGTGGCCAGCAGGACCAGAGAGACCACCGTCCATAGCTCAAACTTTTTCTTTTTTACTGTCATACTATGCGCCCTCCTCTGTCAGGATGCAGCGCAGTCGTTGCACACGCCGGTGAGGATATTGGCGGAGCCATCGGCGGTGAACACATTGACTTTTTCTGTGTTTAGCTGCAGCTTAATGTGAGTGCCAGGGCGGATGATGCTGTCGATAGAGGACTCCTGGATGATCTCCACTTCCTCGCCGGAATCCAAATGGACAAAATAGTGTGTGTTCAGGCCGAGGAACACACAGTCATCCACCACTCCGTCAATGCCATCCACAGTGGCATCCTGGGTGAGCAGGAATTCCTCCGGCCGGACGGACATGATCACGTCCTGGTTCTGGCGGTATTGGTCCATCACGTTCTGGATCTCGGCCCGATGCCCCTTCTGCGTAAGCAGATAGGTTCTGCCGCCCTCGACTACCAGCTTGGCGTTCATCACATTGGAGCGGCCAATAAAGGTAGATACGAACAAGTTGGCAGGCCGCTGGTAGATATTCTTGGGCGTTCCGACGTGCTGGATAACGCCATCCTTCATGACAGCGATCCGGTCGGAAACGGCCATGGCCTCCTCCTGGTCATGGGTGACGTAAACAGTAGTGATATTGACGCTGTGCTGGATGTTCTTGATGACGGTCCGCATCTCCACCCGGAGCTTGGCGTCCAGATTGGAGAGCGGCTCATCAAAAAGCAGAACGTCGGGCTGGATACACAGGGCACGGGCTAGAGCAACACGCTGCTGCTGTCCGCCAGACAGACGTTCCGGCAGGCGGTCGGCATACTGGTCAATCTGCATCAGCTTCATGAACTCGTCGGTTTTGGAGGCAATTTCAGCTTTTGGGAGCTTTTTGTTCTTCAGACCGAACTCCACATTTTTACGCACAGTCATGTGGGGGAAGATGGCGTAGTTTTGAAACACCATGCCAATGTTGCGTTTAGCGGGATCCAGGTCATTGATGCGTCGATCACTGAAATAGAAGTCTCCTCCCTCGATGGAGTTAAAACCGGCGATCATCCGAAGCAGGGTGGTTTTACCACAGCCAGAGGGCCCCAGCAGAGTGAAGAATTCTCCCTCCTTGATATCTAGGTTCAGGTCAGGGATTATCACATTCTCCCCGTACTTCTTTAAGGCGTGCTTGATCGAAATGGTCACACTCACAGTACATTCTCCTCTCAAATACACACATGGCCGGCAGGCGGTCTGCTTTTTGTCTGTATCTGCTTTTTTATCTTTTAATGGCGGATCATCCACCGGACGCGCATAAAAGTGAGCCGGTTCCGGATCAGAGGGGAGGCCTCCAAAATCAGTTCCAGAGCCGCTTCAGGGACGCCCAGGTCAGACAGGGAGGCACTTGCCTTCAGGTCCGTTAAAAACTGATGGATCTGAGCGGCGGGAGGGATTTTCGCAATGATTTGCCGTATCTGAGGCCACTGCTGTATCAGCCGCTCCGGCGTTACCTGGGCCAGACAGTCATGGAGGTTTTCCTCCCGGCAGGCGGAGAAAAGCCTGGGGCCAAACACTTCCATCAGCCGCTCATCTGACACAGGGGCATAGGGCAGCGCCAGTGAGGCGATGTTCTCTATCTGGGATAGGCGCTGATATTCCTGAGCGATGAGAAGCGTGCCGACGCCAACCTTCTCTCCGTGGAGAGCGCTGCTATGAGTGCGCAGGGCCGCTGGCTCCACCTCGATGAAATGGGATACATGGTGTTCCGCTCCAGAGGCAGGGCGGGAGGTGCCAATCATCTGCATGGCAAGTCCGCTCATCAAAAGCCCGTAGACTACCGCCTCGTAAGCGGCGGAGCCGCCGCTGCGCAGGTCGCGGCATCTGGTCCAAATGCTGTCAACAGCATCCTCCATAATTTGATAGATGACCGGGCAAAGCTTTTCTCCAGTGAGGAGATGGGAGATGCGCCAATCAGTCAAAGCAATGAATTTGCCCAGCATATCGCCAATCCCGCTTGCGGTGAGCCGCCAGGGGGCGGCGGAGATCACATCAAGATCGGCCACGACAAGGAGCGGTGCCTGACAGGGTATCGTTTTTTTATATCCATGCCAAGTCATGGCCGCCACATTGGAGCAGAAACCATCGCAACTGGCGGCGGTAGGGATAGAAATGAATGGAATACCCCGCTCCGTCGAGCAATAGCGGGTGATATCGTGGACAGTACCCCCGCCAATGGCCAGCATCACTTGAATATCTGGTTCCAGACGAGCTAACACGCTGGCGGTAGAGTTCTCATCGGCATGGAGCCCAGAGGGGGATAGGATGATTTCCTGCTCCGCTCTAGGGTGTATGGAATTTGGGATGGCGCGGTAAGTATTTTCATCGTAGACCGCACAACGCTTTCCAACAACGGGAATGCTGGAAAGAATTTCCTCCAGATGGAAAAGAGCCCCTTCCTGAATGACACATATCTGGGTCGCAAGGAGGTGTTCCCCGCCGCAAGAGCAGGGTCCGCTCAAATGGTTGGCGTCTATTTTCACATTTCAGGACCTCCTGGGTATTCGAACAGAAACGAAAGGGAAACAAGACAAGCGCATTGACTTCAACATTTCCTTTTGTTAATATATAAACAAAAGGGAGGAAAATGGCTCGTGATTTGTACATATTTTATAGCCACTATAATAACTGAAGTGAGCATTTCTGTCAACAGTGTTAATATAGAACAATAAAAAATCATTTTCGCTCATGGAGAAGGGGACTATGCTGAAAGAAGAACGACATCAAAAACTACTAAAGGTCCTGGCAGAGAAGGAATTTGCCACGGTAGAGGAACTGAGCAAAAGCCTTTTGGTTAGTATGCCTACTATCCGGCGTGATCTGACTGAGCTGGCCCGCCGAAAGCTGATCATTCGCAATCACGGCGGAGCTATGCACATTCCGACGGAGAATGTGATAGCTCCGGTGGACTTCCGAAAGAGCGTCAACTACAAGAAAAAGAATCTTTTGGCCCGGGAGGCCGTAAAATTTGCTCTTAACAATATGGTGGTCTTTCTCGACGGTTCCACCACTGCTTCTTATCTGTGCGACTATTTAAAAGGGCGTCCTGATATCATTGTCATTACCAACAGCTTGACGACTGGCGCCCATTTGAAAAGCCTGGGCCTGCGAACCTACTGCCTTGGGGGCGAGGTAATCGGAAGCTCCTCCTCTGTGGGGGGGGCCATGGCCATTGAAACAGCCGCGAACTTTAATATCGACGTAATGTTCTTCTCAGCATCAGGAGTAAATGAGAAGGGAATGATCGTGGATACCTCAGAGAAAGAAACGGAGTTGAGGGCTTTCCTGCTGAAAAACGCGGCGGTCAGCGTGTTTCTATGCGATGGGAGTAAATTTGGCCACTCAGCGGTATATAATATCGCGTCTCTATCAGAGATAGACTATATGATTACCGACAGCCCGGTGCCAGAATCTTATCCTTCCCCCAAAAAGGAAATAATCTTAGTTGAGGAGAAGTGAACAGGCAGAAGGGCGGATCAAGCGCGTTTTGAGACAAAAAAGGCGGTGGAGCTGGAACACCTGTCCGGGTGATCCGCTCCGCCGCCTGTTTATGTTCCGTCCTGAGAGGCGACCAGGATGCCCCGACGGGGCAATGGGTAGGCGGGGGGGAGCGGGGAATCGGTGACCATATAGTCCACCTGATCTAAAGAAGCGACCCGAAAAATGGATCCCTTGCCAAATTTGCTCCCATCACACAAAAAGACGCTTGTGATCGGCCGGCGAAGAAGGTGGCGGCGCAGAAGCGTTTCCTCCTCAGAGGGATCAACAATGGCCCCTTTGGGCTCTACACCATAACAGGAGAAAAAAAGCATATCAATATGAAAGCGGTCCAAAGAGTCATAGGATATCTTGCCCCCGGCCGCAGTAGAACTGCCAAAAAAGCGGCCGCCAGTATAATAGGTTCGGATCCCCCTCTGTGTAAGTTGTACCGCGGCGGAAACCCCGTTTGTGAGTACAGTCAGATCCAAACTGGGACTGAAGCAGTCAATGAGATAGCCAGTGGTGGAGGAGGCGTCCAAAAAGAGAAAGGTATGTGGGCGGACTAGCTCCATGGCCCGGTGGGCGATGGCGGCTTTGGCCTTGGCGTGGATGGTCCGGCGGATATCCAGCGGCATACTGGTCCTGTCAGCGGAGATGCGCATTGCCCCGCCATTGCCACGGATAATCAACATCTGTTCTTCCAGCTCCCTTAAGTCTCGATAGACCGTGGGGGGACTGATAAAGAAGTGGCGGCTCAGGGTATCTACGGTGACAAAGCTGTGGTCATTTAAGAAATCCAGGATGTTTAGCAGCCGGTCCTTTCTCGACATAATCATTTCCTCTTGAACATTTGTGATTGTTTTTGCTTTTTTGCGCCGGTCATTGACAAAAATGCACAATAGTGTATAGTTTCAGTATAAATGAAATAACAGAAAAATGCAAGCGGCTGGGAGGAGAAAAAGTGGGGAAAAGGATCCAGATGATCGCCTTTGATATGGACGGTACGATAACGCAGCACAAATGCCCTTTAGGGGAGGAGAATAAAAAAGTGCTGGATCGTCTAGCCCAGCTCTACCGGCTGCTAATTGTGGGGGCCGGTTCAGGCTCCAGGATTTTTCGACAGATGGGCGGCTATCCCATTGATATCCTGGCCAATTACGGGATGCAGGAATGGGAATACTGTCAGGAACGAGGAGAGATGGAGGTAGTCCGGAACATATCGGTGCGCTGTGACCGGGAGTCGGTTGACCGGCGAATGGACCAGCTGCGCCGACAGTTTGGTTACATGAACTATGCGGGGGAATCGGTGGAGTACCATCCTTCTGGATGTGTCACCCTCCCACTGCTTGGAACTGAAGCGGACAGCAGGGAAAAGCTGTCCTTTGACCCGGACCGGAGCCGCCGCCGAGCCATCTACCCCTATGTGAAGAAACTGTTCTTGGACTATACAGTGTATGTGGGTGGATCCTCCTCCTTTGACTTGGCTCCCCGGCCATACAGTAAATATTATGCCTTAGACCGCTACTGTGAGGAGCGGGGGCTGTCCCATGACCAAGTGGTCTATGTGGGGGATGACTACGGCCCCGGTGGCAATGACGAGAGCATATACCGCTCTGACTTTACATTTTATACTATCGACGACTACCGCCAGCTGGGGACGGTGCTCAATGAATTTTTGAGATAAAGGCGAAAAAGGAGAATCGAGAAATGGAATTATATCATACTCCTCATGGGCTGAACGACTATTTGAATCGGACATTTACCTGTCCCTGTGGAAAGACCCACAGCGCTCCCTTAAAGTATGTAAGTGTGAGGAAGGATGCCCTTTCGGACCTGCCGAAATTTGTAAAGGAATTGGGGTTCCACAGTCTTTATCTGGTCAGTGACCACATCACCTATGGGATTGCTGGCCAAAAATGCATGGATATCCTGGCTCAGGCGGGTATCCGGGCTGAGATCATCCAACTGACCCATTTGGAGTTTGACGAGGCTACCATGGGGGAGTTGGTCATTCATATGCCCCAGGACTGTGACCTGGTGGTGGCCGTAGGCACCGGAACCATTAACGATATGACCCGGTATTTCAGCTTTAAGCTAGGGAGGCCCTTCTTTACTGTTGCCACAGCGGCCCCTATGGATGGATTCGCGTCCAGCATAGCGGCCATCCATGTGAACCATCTAAAGACCACCTTCCAGGCACAGACCCCGCTTGCGGTCATTGGGGACACAGAAATTTTGAAAAATGCCCCCTATCCAATGATAGCGGCCGGACTGGGTGATCTGCTTGGAAAATGTACCTGCCTGTGTGACTGGCGGCTGTCCCATATCATTACGGGGGAGCATCAGTGTGAGCGGATCATGGAGCTGGTGGAGAAGTGTGTCCAGAACCTGCTTCCGGTGGCTGGTCGGGCTAAGGAACGGGACCCAAAGGTGTTGGGAGATATCATGGAGGGGCTTGTCTTAACCGGTGTGGCTATGAGCTTGTACGGCAATTCCAGACCTGCCTCCGGCTGTGAGCACCATATGTCTCATTATTGGGAAACCATCCTGGAGCAGCGGGGCCAGCGGCCAGCTCCCCATGGAGCTCAGGTAGGCGTAGGTACTGTTCTGGTCCTGAAAGCGGTGGAACTGCTGCTGGAGCGGAAGGTGGATTTTGATGCCGCCCGCAGGGCGGCGGAGGCATATGACCCGGTCAAGTGGCGCGAGGAGATTCAGAGAGCCTACGGCCCTGCCGCCCCTGGAGTGATTGAGATGGAAGAAGAGGCGGGTAAGAATGCCTCCGCCGGCCGGCTAGCGCGCATCGATACCATGGAGCGCCGCTGGAGCGAGATCTCGGCCCTGCTTCGGACCTTACCCACTTCCGACTATGTGGCGGACCTGCTGTCCGGCTTGGGGGCGCCCTGCCGGCCGGAGGGAATTGGCATCGACCGGAAGCTGTTGAAGGATACATTCCTCTACTGCAAAGAAATAAGGGCTAGATATACGATTCTTCAGATGATGTGGGATCTGGACCTGTTGGACTCTATCTCTGATCAGGTGATTGAAGAGATGGGGTAAGCAGAAAACAGCGAGAAAAAAGGGGTTGACAAGTATGCCTTCTGACTATAGCCTGTTGACAGACAGACAGACAGACAGACAGACAGACAGACAGACAGACAGACAGACAGACAGACAGACAGACAGACAGACAGACAGACAGACAGACAGAATAAGTCTGCCTGTTGTACTAAATATGCGCGCTTCGCAACGGGTTTCCGGGGCGGAGCGCGCTTTTTTGTCAACATGAACCGATAATTTTACCTAGATTTATCATAATGGAACTTTCTTCAGCGGGGCAGTCGTGATACTGTGAAATAGAGTGGAGAGGGAGGTGCGACAAGGGACACCGTCAGGATGGCGGGAGCGACCAACAGTATAAAAAGAGGCCGACAAATGCTGAATATTCAACCGCTGAAGGAAAAACGATACTGTCGGACTGACAACGAATATGTGAGAAGTATTTGAATGATGGAGGGACAAACGTGAAAAAGAAGTATCATACCCCAAGCCTGTGGCGGCGAGTCCTGGCTCGAATTATGGTACTGGCACTGGTAGCCAGCTTATTTCCAGTGGGGATGGCCCAATCAGTGTCGGCCGTTGAACTGCCAGAAGACGAGATTAAGGAGATGTGGGAGATCGCCCTGGAAAATGGCTATACGCATTATGACACCATAGACCTATGTGGCGGAAACTCCCATTTGCAGGGCATCTGCGTGGATGACAAAATGGAGTATATGTATTTCTCCTATACCAGTGCTCTTGCTAAGGTTGATATGAAGACAGGGGAAGTTGTCGGCTCTGTCGGCGGCTTCGGCCAGGGAAGCTTTGGCACCCCGGGAGGGGCCCACCTGGGCTGTCTGGCCTACTATGACGGCAGGATCTATGGTTCTCTGGAGTACAAAGAGCCTGGCGCCAAGTTCTTTGTCGCCGCCTTTGATGAGGACGCCATCACCGAGGTGGGGATGGATGTAAAAGAGATGGACTCCGGCGTGTATGGCATTCTTCTGAAAGAGCCCACCCTCGACTTCCGGGATCCTTTGAATGACGAGGTGAATGACAAAACAAATGGCTTTGCGGCCAACGAGGAGAAAGCGGGCCATAAGTTCGGCTGCTCCGGTATTGATGGCGTCACTTTCGCCCCCATGCCTGGCAGCGACGATGGCAAGATGTATCTCTTCGTGGCCTACGGCGTATATGGCAACAATGACTACTGGAAGGGCCGTTATGATAACAACTACAATGTCCTTCAGGTTTATGACCCTGAGGATTTTGATGAGCCATATGATGCGGAAAACCAGACTGGTGATTCTGTGTTTCGCCGTTTTACCTATGAGCGTGGCTTGAGCCCTGACTATGAGGAGGATGAGATCCTCAGCGCCGCCGATACCCTGTACGCCTGGACCGGCACCACCAGCTACGGTGCCCAGAATATCGAGTACGACAGGGACACCGGCGACATCGTTCTTTACACCTATGGGCCTCAGCAGCCCTGGAGTAAGGGCAGCACCATGTATGTGATCGACGGTAGCAAGTCCCCCGAGGAGCGGGAGATCGAGGTAGGTCAGAGCAACACAAACTCTGACCAGGATGCCCATGACGCCGCTGTGGCCAAGGCCGAGGAGTATAAGGTGGACGGCAAATATCCCATCGGTAAGCATGGCGTGCTTAAGTGTATCTGCGGCAACGATTGTCAACCTACTGTCTGCGGCGACACCGGCATCACCGCCATGGTCTGCGGCGGGCAGATGCCCATGAGCGCCACCACTGGCATTGCCTCTATTGGCAACGGCTACTACTATGTGGCCGATGGCGAAACCACCGCCAGTCTGTATCGTCGGGATGAAAACTACAAGTTCACCCGGGTTACGGTGGAGCGCCCCGCCGAGGAGATTCTTCATTACTCCATGGATGATGCCGACCTGTATGAGAAGGACGGTGTCACCTATATGAAGGATACTTTGGGCAACTACGATGCCGTAGTTCAGGGCACTAAGTCAGACAAGGGTGCCGCGGGCGAAAGCGACGGTTCTCTGGCCTTCAACGCCTGGAACTACCCCGCCCAGCCCGACCGGCTTTATCTGGAGGGGGAGGCCATCGACTATATCCAGGAGAAGACCGGCAACACCGCCTACTCCTACAGCTTCTGGGCCAATATCGCCACTGGAGCGGAGAGTGACGGCAACTTCGATCCATTCATCGGCTTCTACCGGGCCGACGGCACCTACGCCGGCGTCTTTGAACAGCGCTGGCGGAACAAGATGAAGTATGTCATCAACGGGATTGGAAGTGCTACCGTGGGGGCCCCTGGGGATGAAGGAACTTACTACGAGAGCGGTAGTACGCTCTATCCAAAGGAAAGCGGCTGGCACTTCTACACCGTCACCGAGACCGAGGGCTATGGGACTCTCTACTATGACGGAGAGGCGATCAGTACCTATAAAGTTGACAGCAGCCACCTGATCCAGAAGCCCTTCGACTACTTTGAGATCGGAGGCGGCGCGGCCAAGCTGTGGCTGGACATGAATAACCGGGGTCGGCTCATCGGCTCGGTGGACGATGTGACCATCTACTCCGGTGTCCTGACCGCCGAGCAGGTCAAGACGGCCTATGAGGAAAAGAGCGGAACTCTGGATACCGAGCCGGCCCCCTTCCCCAGCAAGGCTGACCCAGCCCCCGCAGCGGAGCCTACTGGATTCCAGCCCGCATATCCCGTCTTTGACCTGACCGCGGATGCGGGACAGGACCTGAACGTCAATGCGGATCAAGCGGTCACCGGCATCATGATGCTGGACGAAACTGCGGTGACCATTGACGGCGGCACTTTGACCTTCAGCGCTGACTGGTTGTCTGCTCAGAAGTGTGGGATTCAGGAATTGACGGTCGAGTATGCCGACGGAACTAGTGGGACCCTGGCGCTGACCATTACCGATGGTCAGGTCCCCGTCCTGAGCTATACCTTCGCCAAGGATACCGTGTCCAGCAATACGGTGAAGGACACCAGCCCTTATGGCGTGGACGCCTACACCACCGCTGCCCAGTTCGGAATGGACCACCAAGCCAACGAAGATGGCGCCCTGCTGTTCGATGGCCACAATTATAAGGACCCCACCTACGTCCGTCTGGACACCGAGAATGGAGCTTGGCTCAACAGTGTGTTGCGGGATGGATATACCATCAACTTCTGGGCCAACGCCAACATCGAAAATGGCAATAAGATGTCCATGGTGGGCTTCTACGGGGCTGATGCCCGCCCCCTGGGCGTAGTGGAGACCTATGACAGCGAAAGCGGCAGCAATCCTCTACAGGCAGACGGCAAAATGACCGTCCAAATGGATGTGGCCAACGGCACGAGCAGTGAACATGCCCGCTCTGCCGCCGGGGCCGCCTATACCAACAACTGGCACATGTACACCGCCACTTATGATGATGGGACCAAGACCATCAAGCTGTATATCGACGGACAGGAGGCGGCCTCTCAGACCGTAACGGCTGACATTCTGGGCCAAATCTCCCAGTTTTATGTGGGCACCCAGTACAAGAAATATTACAGCACCGCCGCTGCGGAGGACTGGACCACCCGTGGTGGCTTCCGGGGCCTGATGGACTCTCTGACGGTATATAATAGAGCCTGGAGCCAGGAAGAGATTCAGGAGCGCCTGTATGGCGAGGGTGCTGTGGATCCTAGTACTGTGCCCGTCCTCCACTGGACTCTGGACGCCAATACCCTCAGCGGCGACGGAACCTTAGTGGAGAGCGCCAAGGGTTATGAGTCCTATTATCAGAACGTGACTCCCGTGGACGGCGTGGACGGCTTGGAAGGGGGCGCCCTGTACTTCGACGGTACTGCTGACTCCGGCCAGTACTCCCGGGTCTGGCTGGGCGCAGAGGGCATCGACGCTCTGAACAAGAACATTGACAAGCAGATCACCATGTCCTTCTGGATGAAGCCCGACGCTACCCAGACCAAGGAGGGCCTGCCCTACACCGCTGCCTGGTCCCCTGTGGCTGGTATCTACGGCACCGACACCCGCTTCTTGATGGTGGCTGAATATCGGGGCAATACCCTCAACTACTGCGCCACCATCCCTGGCCTCAGCGACCAGCGTATCCAGAACACTAATACCGTGAATGAAGATGGTTGGTACCATGTGGTCATGACCTGGGATGGCAACACCACAGAGACCGTTGCCGGCAAGGCGTCTGCCTTCCGCAGGATCTACATCACCGGCCCCGACGGCGTGACCACGGAATATAAGCCTGACCGGGCCGCTGAAACTGGCAACGCCGAGACCGGAAAACTCTTTGACGCTATCGGTCATGTGGAGATCGGCGGCCAAAACAGCAAGGGCTATTGGAGCGACACCAACGTCCGGGGCCGCTATGTGGGCGCCATCGACGATTTGAGGGTGTACAACAGCTACAAGACACAGGCTGATATTGAAAAGCTGTATGCGGCTAAACCTGTTACAGACAACGAGCTCTATCTGCCCCGGTATCAGTTTGAGATCGGCTTATCCGGCGGTCAGGACCTGACCTTTGCGGTAGAAAATGCCGGCGACCTCCAGGCCGTTTCCGGCCTAAGCGACGGGGACTTCTCCCTGGATGACGGCATTGTTACCCTGAGCCACGATGCGCTGGTAGAGCTGGGGCTGGGCCAGAATCTGATCACCCTGACCTTTGCCAATGGGGAGAGAGTCATCCGGGTCACTGTTACCGAGGACCGGGAGCACTTTACCCCCGGTGTGGTTAGCTTTGACAAGGCGGCCCCTGCCGACATCTCCTTCAGCACCCAAGTCAGCTTTGCCAGCGCCCCAACCTCCGTAGTGGCCGAGGGCCTGACTGAGGCGGATTATACCATCTCCGGCCAGACTATCACTGTTAAGACCGGATATCTCATGGGCAAGCAGCCCGGGGCTGTGGACTTTAAGGTTACCTCTGAGACTGGCGAGACCCGTACCATGACCGTCTATGTGGAAAACACCGCCCCTGAGAGTGCTGAACCCTATCCCGTCCTGTACTACAAAATGGACGGGGCCGACCTGGTGGCCGGCGCCCCCCCTGTTCACGGTTCTGCCGCCGGCACCATCAAGGACCACAGCGGCAACGGCATTGACCTGCTGTACGGCGGCCTGACCCAGACCGACAAGGATAAGGATGGGAGGGACAGCGCGTCTATCTTCTTCGACGGCTTCCGGGATTACGACGTGTCCCGGGCCTATCTGGATGAGGAGGGTATGGAGTATCTGAAGGATGCCGTAGACAACCAGATCTCCTTTAGCTTCTGGCACGCCAGCCCCCGAATTACGAGCAACTATATGCCGGTTATGGGTGTCTTCGGCGTTGACAACCGCCCTGCCGTGGTAGCACAGTTCAATACCACCGGTAAGGAGCGTCCAGGTGCGGGCGAAAGTACGAATCCCTCTATTGTTACTACTCCTGTAGGCTCTGTGGACGGCAACGCGGGCGTCGTTAAATCCGATACAGCCATAGCTATGAACAGCAGCTGGCACCACTATGTGGTGGTCTATGACGGTACTGCCGGCACCACCACCCTGTATGTGGACAGCGAGCAGAAGGCCCAGGGCACTGTGGGTACTGATATGCTGGACGACATGGCGAAGTTTGAGATCGGCGGCCTGACCAACGCCTCCTACTACGACCTGGGCTATGACAACTGGGCCCAGCACAGCCGGGGCCGTCTGTTTGGCAACCTGGACGAGGTAAAGGTGTACAACGTGGCCCTGACCGCCGACAACGTGGCGGCTCTGTACGGGATGGGTGTGGACTCCGACCTGCCCCTGGACGCTACCGGTATCACCTCCAACGAAACCAACAGCGGCGGCAGCGCCATCGTCGAGGGTGAGGGGGAAAGTGCCCCCTCTTATCTGGTCAGAGTGACCAGTATGGTGGACGGTCAGCCTATCTCCGTAGTAGGAGCCAAGGTGTCCATGGGTGATGGCAAGATTCAGGTTCGGCTTCCCCAGGATAACAATGATCAGAATGTGTCTGTTATGGTACTGTCCGCCGATGACCGCATGCCGGTGTCGTCAATGACCGTCTCTGTGGTTGACGGCGACGGTACTGTCCGGGAGGCTGTCACAGGTGATGACGGCGTGGCGAGCTTCGACGACAAGAATAGCATCGTAGGTATCGAAATCGCCACCTATCCCACCACGGTTCAATACACTGTAGGCACCGACGTACTTGATCTGACCGGCGCAACCCTTGCGGTCAAATATGAGGACGGTAGTATTAAAACTGTGGACATTACTGCGGATATGGTATCCGGCTTTGACTCCAGCACTACTGGTACCGTCCGCATTAATGTTACTTACGAGGGGCACAGCACTTGGTTTAATGTAAGCATCGTATCCAGGGTCAGTGGCGGGGGCGGCTCCAGCAGCTACTCCATCAGCGCGGACAAGAACATCAAAAACGGCACTGTGACCGTGTCGCCCAAGAGCGCCTCCAGCGGCCGGACGGTGACCATCAC
>CDZJ01011983.1_pt1 | contig 30033 bp, 28 predicted proteins | sample 557391 | NCBI WGS metagenome assembly CDZJ01 (sample SAMEA3182111, study PRJEB8094) | gut metagenome | biome: human; feature: gut; material: Stool; isolation source: human stools | place: Canada | collected 2013-05-07 | reverse complement strand
GCCTCAGCACCGGTCACGGTGTTGGAGGGGTTGAACTTGCCGGTGCCGTCGCCGGCCACGATGCCCAGAGTGGTGCAGTACTCGATGTACGCAGCAGCCCAGTGGCCCACCGTGTCGGTGTAGGTGTAGTTGGACACGTTGCCCAGGCTGGGATCCTTGCCGCCGTTGAGGACGACGCAGATCATCTTGGCCATCTCGGCACGGGTCACGATCCCCTCGGGATCAAAGCTGCCGTCGTCCTTGCCGTTGATGACATTCAGCTCAACGAGCATGGAAACGGCGTCGTCGTTGACGATCTTGTCCTTATCGGAAAAGTCGTCGTAGCTCACAGCGCCGGCGCCGACGACCATCATGCCCAGGACCATGATGGAAGCCATTGCCAGGCTAAGAGCCCGCTTGAGGTTTCTCATGTGGAATTCCTCCTTCATTATTTTCCCGGGAGGAGGAGACATCTTGCCGCATACGGGGGAAAAACCGCTCCGCACAAGCCTTTGCGAGGAGGCGGGTAGCCATCTGGTAACCGTGGATATCTGTGGGATGGACGCCGGAACGTCCCTGACACAGACCGATAGGAGGATACGATGTCTAGAAAACGGATAGGAAAGAATGTGGCCTATGACACGGAGAAGAAGCTCTACTACGCCTACTTTGACGGAGGGCGCGGAAAGAACGGGCGGCGGGAGCGATGGACAAGGACCTTCCGCAGCGAGCGGGAGGCGGTCCAGGCGGTCGAAACCTTTGCGGCGGAGCGCAGGGAGGGGGGCTCCCGGCGGCCGAGGCCATCACCGTTGGGGCGTGGCTGGACTACTGGCTGGAGGAGATCGTACGGCCCAACTTGGAATACACCACCTACTACTGCTATGCCAACATCATCCGGAACCACCTCAAGCCAAGTCTGGGCCGGGTCCTGCTGCGGGAGCTCACGCCGCTGCGCATCCAGCAGTATTATACGCAGATGATCAAGGGCAAGGGGCTGAGCCCGAACACCGTGCATAAGCACCATATCCTGCTGCACACGGCGCTAAAGCTGGCGTTTCGCCAGGAGATCCTCGGCAGTAACCCTGTAGACCGGGTGGAGCCCCCCAGAGCGCGGGCGGCCCGCCAGCTCTACTATACGCCGCAGGAGCTCAAGCTGCTCTTCCAGGCCGCGGAGGGCGGGCGGATGGAGCTCATCGTCAAGCTGGCCGGGTATCTGGGCCTTCGCCGGGGGGAGATCTGCGGCCTGCGCTGGGAGAACATCGATTTTCGGAAGAAGGTGCTCTCCGTCCGTCTGGCCCGCACCACCGCCGGCGGGACCGTGGTGGAAAAGCCTCCCAAAACGCCCAACTCTCTCCGGAGCCTGGGCTTTGCGGGGCTGGAGGACCTGGAGCGTCTGCTCCGCCGTACCCGGGAGGAGCAGCGCGCGGCGGTGTGCGCCGGTCTGGCCGAGGACACCGGTTTTGTACTCGCAGACCGGCGGGGACGGCCCTGGAACCCCAATCAGGTCACCCGGGCCATGGAGGCGTTTGTGGAGGTCAACGGGCTACCCCCCATTACTCTCCACGGCCTGCGCCACACCTTTGCCAGTGTGGCCAACAGCGCCCACATCCCGCTGCCGGATATCAGCCGTGCGCTGGGGCACAAGGACGTGGTGGTGACGGGCAGGGTCTATACCCATATTTTCGACCAGACCCATGTCGAGGCGGTCAGCGCGGTGGCCAGAAGTATCCGGGGCGCTTGAAAACAGAAAAAGGAAGAGACTTTTTTTGAACTTTGTGCTATAATGGCTCCACACAGCGCGCCATGCGCGCCGCTGCTGCATGATTTCGATTCTTGGAGGCGAAAACAGATGAGACATAAGAGGATCGCGGCCTGTACGGCGGCCGCACTCTGCATCGGTATGCTGACCTTTCCGGCCTCGGCGGCCTCGGAGGACTTTCCGGCCTGGGCGTCACAGGCGGCAAAGCGCTGGGAGGACTGCGGCAAGCTGGATCAGAGCATGTCCCCGGAGCATGTGATGACCCGGGGGGAGGTGGCCGCCGCCATCGACCGGGTGATGACCTACACCCAGGAGGCGGAGAACCGTTTTACCGACATCAGGGCGGAGGATGCCCATTCCGGCGCGCTGCTGCGCCTGGTAGACGCCGGAGTATTGCAGGGGAACGGGACCGGACAGCTTCTGCCCGACGCGGCCGTGACCCGTCAGGAGACTGCGGTGATGCTGGCCCGGGCCTTCCACCTCTCCGCGGGCGGACAGACGGACTATACCGACGCGGCGGAGATCGCCGGCTGGGCGGAAGGGGCTGTGTCCGCAGTGACCCAGGCCGGTGTCATGCAGGGCTCGCAGGGGCTGTTCCGCCCTGCGAGCACCGTGACCTATGCCGAGATGGTCCAGAGCCTCACTGCGGCCGTGGAGGAGGAGGGCCTGATCACCGGGCTGATCGTCCGGACCAGAGACGCCGAAGGGGTGCTGGCAGAGGGTGCGGCCCGGCAGGTGAACGACGGAAAGTTCCGGGTGGAGACTGTGACGGCGTCAGAGGAGGGCTATACCGTGGCGCTCTCCGGCCTGGAGGCCCTGACCGGGCAGGAAGCGGATGCCGACGGCCCCGGCCAGCCCCGCGAGGCCGGGAAATGGATGGGTGTACAGCTCCAGCTGGGCGGCCTGGTCCGGGTGGAGACGCTTACATACAGCCGGGACGGAGAGACTTGGTTCCAGGCCAAGAGCAGCGATGCCCTCTCGGAGGCCCATCGTCTGGACAGCCTGATGGTCTACGTCAATGGCGCGGAAACGGCGGATATCGACGCCAATGAGGTGGAGAAAACCTCCACGCTCTACCTGCGGCAGGGCGAAGAGGGACCTGCGGTGAAGATCACATTCCACTATACCCCGGCGTCCGGGGAGAGCGGAACTTCGGAATAACGTCAATCGGGGCCGGATGCCGCACGCGGCGTCCGGCCCCAAAAAACGGCGGGAGCACAGAAATCAGGAGGGGTATGCGGCATGATGTATTATCTGGAGAGTGGCAGCCATGATCCCGGATTCAACCTGGCGTTGGAGCAGTATGTCTTTGACCGGCTGGACCGGGCCCATGCATACTGCATGCTCTGGCAAAACGACAACGCCATCATTGTGGGGAAAAACCAGAATACCGTCGGCGAGATCAACGCCGCCTATGTAAAGGAGCATGGAATCCGGGTGGTACGCCGGCTCTCCGGCGGCGGGGCGGTGTACCATGACCTGGGGAACATCAACTTTACCTTTATTGTAGACAGCGGCGCCACGGCTGCCTTTGACTTTTCCACCTTTTGCCGCCCTATTGTGAAGGCGCTGGAGCACTTTGGAGTCCATGCGGAGATCAACGGGCGGAACGATATGACCATTGACGGCAAGAAGTTCTCCGGGAATTCCCAGTACGGGAAACAGGGACGGACCATGCACCACGGCACCATTCTGTATGACTCCGACTTGGAGGTGGTGGGAAAGGCGCTGACGGTATCCCGGGATAAACTGGAGGGGAAGGGGATCCAGTCGGTCCGAAGCAGGGTGACCAATGTGCGCCCTTATATTGCCGGAGACATCTCCACCGAGGCGTTTTTTGCCGCCCTGCGCGACTTCCTGTTCCAGGAGTACGCTCTGCAGCCCTACCGCCTCTCCCAGGGGCAGCTTGCGGAGATCCGGGCCCTTCAGGCGGAGCGCTATGATCAGTGGAGCTGGAACTACGGGGCCTCCCCCGCATACCGGCTCCGCAAGGCCCGGCAGGTGGACGGATGCGGAAAGCTGGAGATTTTTTTGGATGTGCAGAAAGGGATCCTGCGGGACGTCGCTTTCTATGGAGACTATTTTGGGAATGAAGATACGCAGTCGTTGGCGCGCAGGTTGTCGGGCTGCCCCATGGAGGCGGCGGCCATCCGCACCGCCCTGAAGGACCTGGAGATCGGAACATATTTTAACCACATGGACCTGGAGACCTTTCTGGAGGTCCTGCTGCAGTGACGGACCGCGCCGCGTTCTGCCCTTGGGCTGAGCGCGGCGCGGTTAGTTTTGTAGGCAGGAGGCGCGGAAAGAGGAGAAAACAGGACCTTTTTGACGAGATTGAGCGCTGCGCCATTGCACATCCCAGGCACAGATGATAAAATATTACTATTACCAATGGCAGGGCGGAAAATGAATGCCGCGCAGTTGCGGCCGGGGAGGAATTCCAATGGAAAACGCCGCCGTTCAGGAGAGGGCTCAGGCGCCCCATATGCTGACGGGAGCGCAGCGGTTTTATATCGGTGTCAAACGGGCCGCCGACGTGGCGCTCTCACTGCTGGGGCTGGTCCTGCTCTCTCCGGTGCTGCTGGCCATTGGGATCGCCATTGTGCTGGACGACGGCTTTCCCGTTCTGTTCACCCAGAGGCGGGTGGGGCGTGGAAAGCGTCCCTTCCACATCCTCAAATTCCGCACCATGAAGAGCGATACCCCCCATGACAAGCCTACCCATCTGCTGGAGCATCCGGAGCAGTACATCACCAGGGTGGGAAAGGTCCTGCGGAAAACCTCACTGGATGAGCTGCCGCAGCTCCTGAATATCCTGACCGGGTCCCTTCACATCGTGTCCTACCGGCCCAGCCTGTACAATCAAACCGACCTGATCCGGGAGCGGGACCGCTGCGGTCTCCATCAGCTCCGCCCCGGGCTGACCGGCTGGGCGCAGATCCACGGCCGGGATGAGCTGGAAATTCAGGAGAAGGCCGCCCTGGACCGCTATTATCTGGAGCACTTGGGACCGGCCATCGACCTCAAGTGCTTTTTCGGCACCTTCCTGGCCGTGTTCCGGCAGAGCGGCGTGGTGGAGGGCGGCACGGGCGCCATGGAGCGCCGGGACAGGAAGGAAACGAGATGAAGATACTGGTGCTCACAAACCACTCCTATATGCTCTGGAGGTTCCGGAAGGAGCTCATTTCCACCCTTCTGGAAGAAAATGAAGTGGTCATCAGCACCCCTTTTGTGGGGCATGAGGAAGATTTTGAACGCATGGGTTGCCGATGCCTGGAGACACCGGTAGACCGCAGAGGCGTCAACCCCGCCACGGATCTCAAGCTGCTGCGCGCCTATCGGCAGCTGCTCCGTGCGGAGCGGCCGGATCTGGTGCTGACCTATTCCATCAAGCCCAATATTTACGGCGGTCTGGCATGCCGGATGATGAGAGTCCCCTATTGCGCCAATGTCCAGGGGCTGGGCACGGCGTTCCAGCGCCCCGGCCTGGCCCGGCTGGTCACAGTTTTGTACCGGACGGCATTGAGCGGCGCGAGACGGGTATTTTTTGAAAACAGCGACAATGCGGCGCTGTTTTTTCAAAGGCATATTATCCCGCAGAAGAAGGCGTGTGTGCTCCCTGGGGCGGGCGTCAGTCTGGCGGAGTACCCCCTGCGTCCCTACAGGGAAAACGGGCGGGTCCGCTTCCTCTTTGTGGGCCGTATCATGAGGGAAAAGGGTGTGGAAGAGCTGTTTTGGGCTGCCCAGCGCCTAAAGGAGGTCTTCGGCGCGGAGATCGGGTTCGATATGGTGGGGTTTTTTGAGGATGCATACCGGGAGGCGGTGGAGGGGCTGGTCCGGGAAGGCGTGGTGGATTTTCACGGCTTTCAGGAGGATGTCCGCCCATTTTATGAGGAGGCGAGCTGCGTGGTGCTCCCCTCCTACCATGAGGGAATGTCCAACGTACTGCTGGAGGCGGCGTCCAGTGGGCGTGCCCTCATCACCTCGGATATTCCGGGCTGCCGGGAGGCGGTGTGCGACGGGGAGAACGGGTTCCTCTGCCCGCCCGGCGACGCCCAGGCGCTTTATCATGCCATGCGCCGCTTCGTGGAGCTGCCCCCTATCCGGAGGGAGGAGATGGGCCGGGCCGGTCGGGTACATATGGAGGCGTGTTTTAACCGCGCCGGCGTGGTGCGCAGGGTCCTCGCAGCGATGCAGGAGGAGGGCTTATGACCACGCTGCTTCTGGTATGTGCCTCCTCTGTCGTACTGGCACAGCTCTCTCAGTGGTACGGCGGCGGAATCCGTGAGAGGGGGAATAAGCCCCGGTGGGACCTGTTTGTGCTGGCGATAGTGGTGATCCTCTCCCTCTTCGCCGGGCTGCGGACCGATTACAATGATACTGCCGCCTATATTCGGGGATTTCAGAGCGCTGAGACCATCGGGGCCTTCCTGTCGGACAGTGAAAACCTTCATGTTCTGCACAATCCCCTGTTTTATGGGCTGACCGCTCTGATTCGCACGGTCACGGACAACTACCATATTTATCTGCTGATCTTTGCAGCAGTCAACGAAGTGCTGCTGATCCGCTTTGTCCAGCGGTATACCGCGGACGGAAATTTCGCGTTTGGCCTCTGGCTGTTCTTTGGAATCGGGGCCTATGTATTCTCCATGGCCGCCATGAAACAGATCACGGCCATGGCGGTGCTGACCTTGGCGGTCCCGGCGCTGAACGAACGGAAATGGGCGAAATATTATATCATCGTAGCGCTGGCGGGGCTCCTCCACACCTATGCGTTCCTGTTTGTGTTTCTGCCGCTGCTGACCGGAAAGCCTTGGGGCGGGAGGATTCTCCTTGTTGCGCTGGCGACTGTGACGGTGATGCTCACCTTCGAGGACTCCATCGGCACGCTCCTCTCCTATGCGGACTCTATGGGCAAGCATGTGGCGGAGTTTGAGGTATTTGACGGCAATCAGATGAATCCCCTGCGGGTAGCGGTCTTTGCCGTGGTGCCGGCGATGTCCCTGATTTTCCGGCGGCGGCTGTTTCCGGCAATGGGGAGGCAGGAGGCTGTGCTGATTAATATGAGCATCGTCAGCCTTATGTTCATGCTCATGGCAACCGTCAACGGAGCCAATATGTTTGGGCGGCTGGCAACATATTTTGAGCTGGGCGCGGCGTGTAGCCTCCCGTGGATGATTGATCAGATCTTTGAACGCCGTTCCGCCAGGCTGGTCAAGCTGTGTGCCACGGTATGCTTCCTGGTGTTTTTCCTGTATGATAACTGGGGGTTCACGTACCACGGGGTTTCCTTTTTTGCATTCATAGCGGGGCTGGTATAGAGGAGATGAGAAAGTGAAGGTATCCATCATTGTCCCTGTTTATCAGGTGGAACGCTATCTGCGGGCGTGTATTGAGAGCGTACTGTGCCAGACTCACCGGGAATGGGAACTGATTTTGGTGGAGGATGGATCGCCGGACCGCTGCGGTGTCATTTGTGACGAATATGCAAAGAATGATGCCAGGATCACCGTGATGCACAAGGAAAACGGAGGGCTATCCTCCGCAAGAAACGCCGGACTGTGTCGGGCCACAGGAGAGTATATCCTCTTTCTGGACGGAGATGACTTCTGGGCGGAGCCGGAGGGACTTGCACGGCTGATCCCCCAGCTCACATCGGATGTGGTGGTATTCGGCTTTTCCAAATGGTATGAACCCAATGGCGCGGAGCGGGGGCGGTGGATCGGCCCGGACATCGCAGAGGGGTGCCCGGTCTCCGGGCGGGAGGCACAGCTCGGCTACTTGCTTCAAAAGGGCTGTTATACCGCCTGTGCCTGGAACAAGGCGGTTCGGCGGGAGCTGTTTTCCTCGTGCGACCTCAGATTTCGGGAAGGCGTGACCTCAGAGGATATCGACTGGTGCGCACGCTTGGCGCTGGCCGCGAAGTCTTTCGGCCTCAGCGCCTGCCGATTTTACCGATACCGGCAGAGAACGGGCTCCATTACCCGCACAATGAACTTGAAAAGCCTGCGGGATTTGAAGGAAAATATAGAGCTGTGCCTCCAATTGCCTCAGGAGATGGGAGCGAGCACGGCGATAAAAGAGTTGTACTGGAGCTATGTGGCCTACCAATTTGGCACCTTCCTGGTGTGCGCACCCTCAGTCAACGGGCCGGAGGGGCGCGGACTGGTGCAGGAGATGCGGGAAAAGCGGTGGCTTCTGCGTTACAATGCTGCGAGTCGAAAAGTGCAGCTGCTGTATGTAGTGGACCGGCTCTTGGGATATCGGGCCCTGTGCCTCTTGTGCAGGGGCTATGCAGCAATTCGAAAGTAGGGAGAATATGGCGGCCATTACAGTATTCACCCCAACCTATAACCGGGCGTACTGCCTGCATCGGTGCTATGAGAGCCTCTGCCGCCAGAGCTGCAAAGATTTTGTGTGGCTTATTATTGATGATGGGTCCACCGACCAGACAAAGGATATCGTGGAGGGCTGGCAGAGGGCAGAAAATGGGTTTGAGATCGTGTATCTCTATAAAGAAAATGGCGGAATGCATACCGGGTATAACTGCGCCTACGCGAGAATAGACACAGAACTGAGCATTAATGTAGATTCTGACGACTATTTGACGGATACCGCCATCGAAGAGCTGCTGGCCTTCTGGAGGGAACATCAAAGAGAGGACATTGGAGGGATTTATGCACTGGACCGCTTTGAGGATGGCAGGATTGTCGGCCTGCCCTTTCCAGACGATTTGAAGGAATTCAAAGGTTGGGGCTATAAAGAGGTACACTATGTCGGTACGGACGGGAAGAAGAAGGTCTTCCACAACCGAGGGGACAAAAAATTCATTGGTGTAACCGCGGTGATCAACCGATATCCTCCTATTCCCGAGTTTCCCGGTGAGAAATATTACAGCCTTTACTATAAGCAGCACCGCATCGAGCGGGATAATGCCATTTTAGTTTATAACCGGCCGGTCTGTGTGGTGGAGTATCAGGAGGATGGCAGCACAAACCATATGTTGTCTCAATATGTCCGCAATCCCAAAGGCTTTTGCGACGAGCGGAAGTTTGTGCTGGAGTATGCCCCGACCCTGCGCCTGCGTGCCAACGCCGCAATCCACTATGTGGCGGAAAGTCTGCTGGCAGGGGATTGGGCGTTCTTTTCACACACGCCCAGGAAAGGCTTGACCCTGCTCTGTGCCCCAATGGGGCTGGCGCTGTATCTTTGGATCAGGAGGCGGACGAAGACGTGAAAATTGCGATGGTACTCCCCTATTTTGGCGCCTTTCCCGAATATGCTCCCCTGTTTTTTCAATCATGTGCGGCAAACCCCGATTATACATGGCTGATCCTGACCGATTCCGGTGTCCCGTGCGATCTGCCGAACAATGTAAAAATTATCTCCATGACGTTCCAGCGGTGCCGTGAGCTCATCCAGAATAAGTTTGACTTTCCGATCTCCTTAAAGACGCCGCAGAAGCTGTGCGATTATAAATGTGCGTACGGATACCTTTTTAAGTCATATCTGAGTGGATTTGATTTTTGGGGTCACTGTGATATGGACCAGATTTTTGGAGAGCTGGGGCGGTTTGTCACGCCCGAGCTCCTAGAGCGATATGACAAGCTGTATACGTTGGGGCACTTTACTCTGTATCGGAATAAGCCGGAAAACAATGTGAGATTTATGGAGCCCATCAACGGGGCATCCCGGTATCGGGAAGTATTTTCGACGCCTGGAAGTTGCGGCTTTGACGAATGGATGCCCGGGAATATCAATCAAAGCTATGCATGCCACGGTTGGCCCCTCCTCGCTGAGGCCATTGGCGCGGATGTCGACCCCTACTATACCTCGTTTCGGCTGGTGTGGTACGATCAAGCGGCAAAGCGGTACATCAGGGAAACAGCGGATAACAGCGTGTTCCGGTGGAAGGCGGGGCGGCTGTATCAGTACAGTTGGGCGGATGGGACGCTCTGCGAAAGGGAGCGGCCCTATGTGCACCTTCAAAAACGCAGGATGAGGCACGTGGAGCGGGTCTGTGGGGCAGAGGAGTACTTTATCCTGCCCAACTGGTTCCTTCCGGGTCCCCAGCGGCCGGAACAACTGTTGCGGAATTGCAGGAAGTACCGGGTACTGAATTACCAGTATCCGGCGGTGAAGTGGCAAAGCCTGAAAAAACGGCTGAAGGATCGAAATTTTGTGTGCAGCAATGTATTCCGGGGGGATAATATATAATGGGACCTCTAATAAGTGTCATTATCCCGGTGTATAACCGCGAAAAACTCATTGTGGATGCGCTTGAGAGCGTCCTCAATCAACCCTGCCGATCATTAGAGATCATTGTGGTTGACGATGGCTCAAGTGACCGCAGCGCGGAGGTCTGCAAAAGATACCAAGCAAGGGACCCGCGCATAAAGATATTTCAAAAAGAAAACGGCGGAGTTTCAAGTGCGCGTAATTACGGTATCAAGCATGCCACAGGCAGATATGTTGCATTTCTGGATTCCGATGATGCCTGGGTGCCTGGAGCGATGACATCTGCGCTCTGCAAATATGTGGAAGAAAGTGATGCGGATATCATCAATTTTGCATACTATTATTGTAATGAGTCAATGACACGGTTTCGCTTACAGGCGGGATTGAGGGGCGAGTATGCCGGCGAGGAGAAAAGAGACCCCTGGAGATTTTCCTTTTTTTGGACCATGCTGTATAAAAATACGCTTTTACTTCAGCACCAATTGCATTTCCCGGTTGGAATAAACGACGGAGAGGACGAGGTGTTTAAAACAGCAGCAATATATTTTTCGAATAGAATCGTTTGCACTGAGATCCCGCTCGTCGCTTACCGAAAGACGCCGGGATCCCTTTCCCGGCGCAAAAAAGACGGCATACAAAAGTTTCTCCCTTATATAAACGGGAGGCTGGAGCTGGCGAAGGTATATCATATAGATGACGAAATATGGATAGACACGCAAGAAGAAGTGTGCTGCTGGCTGATGAAAGAGCTGGCAGTGTGGCATTTCAAGTATGGCGGCAGACGAGATATTTTAGAGCAGACGATTCGGACGCATGCGCTGTTTAAAAAGTTTAGGGATTATGATCTGTTGGGGCTTGGGGAAAGAGATAAAAGAGAGATTCGGTTTTACCTGAGACATCCCTATCTGTTCGAAAGCCGTATGAGGCTAGCAGGGATGGTTGAGGCGGGAATAAAAGCCCTAGTGGAGAAGCCCGGGATAAAGGATATATTTGAAAAAGCACGTTACCCATTGGAGCGGTCATCAATAGGGAACATGGGGTAAGAAGCGTATGGGTCAAATGTTGAAAAAACAGGTGCTTTTTGTCATTCATGATCTGCACCTGGGTGGAGCTGAAAAGGTCCTGGTCAACCTGGTCAATCACATGGACCGAAGCAAATTCGATGTTACAGTCCTTGCCCTGTTCGGAGGCGGAGTCAACGAACCGTTTTTGAATCCGGATATCCGGCTGATCGTGGGGCACAAGCGGCCCTTTCCGGGCAACAGCCGCGTCATGAAACTGTTTTCCCCCGAACGGTTATTCCGGTACTATATTAAGGGGCGCTATGATGCCATCGTCTCCTATTTGGAGGGACCCAGCGCCCGTATTGTCAGTGGATGCCCCCGGGACGGGACAAAGCTGGTATCTTGGGTTCACTGTACCATGGAATCCCAGGAAACCATTGGAGTCGGGTTTCGAAGCTTTCAGGAGGCAAGGACCTGCTATGGAAAATTTCATATCGGTGTTTTTGTGTCACAAGAGGTGAGGACCGCATTCTGTCGGTGGATTCCGATGAGAGATACTGAGGTACTGTACAATACAGTGGACAGTGATGAAATCTTGAAAGATGCGGCGGAGCCGGTGGAGGATAAGAGCACTCCAAACGGGGAGATCAAGCTGATTGGGGTAGGAAAGGTCGTGCCGAATAAGGGCTTTGACCGGCTGGCCCGTATCCACAAAAGGCTTCGGGAAGAGGACGGATTGCCCGTACATACTTATATTCTGGGAGAGGGATTTCAAAGGAAGGGGCTGGAGGCATGGGCCGCGGAAAATGGACTTTCCGACACCTTTACGTTCCTGGGCTATCAGACCAATCCCTATAAATATGTAGCCGCCTGCGATCTGTTTGTATGTGCCTCCCATGCAGAGGGCTTTTCCACCGCCGTCACCGAGGCCCTCATCGTTGGGACGCCTGTGGTCACCACGGAGGTGTCCGGTATGCGGGAGATGTTGGGGGAGAATGAGTACGGCGTGATCACAGAAAACAGCGAAGAGGCGCTGTATCAGGGCGTGAAAGAGATGCTCACGGCGCCGGAGAGGCTCAGCCACTATAAAGAGAAGGCCAGGGAACGGGGCCGCCGATTTTCCACGGGGCAGACGGTCCGGGCCGTAGAGGAGATGCTGGATAAGCTATGAACCCCTTAAAAGAATTTGTCTATCGCCTTCGGGGGGAGTACACCACGGAACGGCTGGTCTCCATGGGGATGCATGTCGGGAAGGATTTCAAGCGGCTGAAAGGCGTAATCCTGGACCCGTCTCACTGCTGGCTCATAGACATCGGCGACCGGGTGACCATGGCCCCCGGCGTACACATCCTCTGCCATGATGCCAGTACCAAAACGGCGCTGGGATACACCAAGATCGGGCGTGTGACCATTGGAAACAACGTGTTTATTGGCGCGTCCTCTGTGGTGCTGCCCGGTGTGACCATCGGGGATGATGTGATCATCGGCGTCAACAGCACGGTGACCCACGATATTCCGGCCGGTATGGTGGCTGCGGGCTGTCCGGCGCGGGTCCTCTGCACGACGGAGGCATATCTGGAGAAGGAGTGCGCCCGTATGGCGCATGCACCGTGCTATGGAGAGGAGTATACGCTCCGGCGGGACGTGTCCATGGAGAAGCGGGAACAGATGAAAAGCGAGCTCTCAGGCCGCATAGGGTATATCGACTGATGGGCGGACGAAGGATCAGCGTGATCGTCCCGGCCTATAATATCGCCCCCTATCTGGGGCGCTGCCTGGACAGCCTCCTGGCACAAACCCACGTCGATCTGGAGATCATTGTGGTGGACGACGGCTCTAAAGACGGGACCGGGGCGATTCTGGAGGCATATGCGGAGCGGGAGGGGCGGATCATACCGGTCCATCAGAAAAACGGCGGCGTTACCAGCGCCCGCTTCGCAGGGCTGAAGCTGGCGACCGGGGAATATATCGGGTTTGCCGATGGAGACGACTATGTGGAGCCGGACATGTTTGAACTGCTGTTCCGGCAGGCGGAAACGCATAGGGCTGATATCTCCCACTGCGGTTATCAGATGGTATTTCCCAACGGTCGGGTGGATTGGTACTATAATACCGGGCGTACCGTGGAGCAGGATCGGGAGACAGGGCTTTACGACCTGATCTGCGGGAAGTTTGTGGAACCAGGGCTCTGGAATAAGCTGTACCGGGCCGAGTTGCTGCAAAGCCTGCTGACACGGCCCACACTGGACAGGGACATTCGCATCAACGAGGATCTTTTGATGAACTTTATCCTGTTTTCCGATGCGGATCGTTCAATCTACACCGATCAGTGTAAATATCATTATATGATTCGACGGGGATCTGCCGCAACTTCGCGGCCCCAGGGGTATAAGTTTTCAGATCCGCAGCGGGTCATGGAGCGGCTGTACCAGGACACGATGGGAAATGATCGCCTTCACGGGGCGGCGCTGGAGCGGTATGTTCGGGTACTGACAGGAAACTGCACACAAGACCAATTCCCGGAAATCGCCTCATCGGCTCGAAAGAAACTTTACGCCGTGCGGAGAGAGCTGGACAAGCTCCCGGCAAAGCTGCGCTGCATGGCGTTGGGGGCGCTGTATGCCCGCCCCCTGTACCGCATGGTACGGAAGGCGTATGATACGGCGACAGGTGCGGCACATAAATATGACGTATGATTGTTATATAATTTGAAGATATTGCGGACCTACGGGTTTTAAGGAGTCTAAAACTGAAAGCTATCATTAGGTGGAGGATATTTAAATTGTGATATATATTACAGTTTTTACACCAACGTATAACAGAGGGTACATATTAGAAAGGGTTTACCGTTGCCTACAGGAACAGACCTTCTCTGCATTTGAATGGCTCATTATAGATGATGGTTCTTGTGATAACACAAGGGAACTGGTAGAGGAATGGATGATGCGGGGAAATACGTTTCCAATTCATTATGTATACCAAGAAAATCAGGGAAAACAGAAAGCAATCAATCATGCACTTGATTTGGCCAGAGGTAAATTATTTTTTGTTGTAGATTCTGATGATATGCTAACAAAGAACGCATTGGAGAAGATAGACCAATGGGAACAAACACTTCCGGTGAATAAAAAGTTCTGCGGTTTTGCTGGCAGTGATGGAGACATGAGCGGAGAACCGACAAATCCCATTTTTAAAGAGGAATATGTTGATGCTACTTTTTTAAACCGATATCCTGAAAGTGGACAATTCATTGGATACGATAGACCATGGGTGTTCTACACAGATGTGCATCGGAAATATAAGTATCCAGAATTCAAAGAAGAAACTTTCGTACCAGAAGCAGTTGCATGGAATAGAATGGCACGCGATGGATACCAAGTGCGTTGTTTTAATGATGTGATTTATTTATGGGAACATCAAAATGATGGACTTACAAAGAATATCCAGAATATTTGCGCTCAAAATCCGTGGGGATATGGGGTATGGCAGAAGGAGAAAGCACAGTATCTGGAGTATTCGCTAAAAAAGAGATGGAAAATGTATTATAGCTTTTACTGCGATTTAAAGGAGAAACATTCGTGTAGAGAAATTGCTTTATATATAAGTGTTCCTACAATTGTTATAAAAATGTGTGCTGCCGTATTTTGTATAAAGAAAATGATTCGATAAGGTTATATAGAATGAAAAAGAAGATACTATTTTGCTGTTATGGAATTGGAGTGGGCGGTATTGAGAGGTGCATGATTAATCTGTTAAATGCAATAGATTATACACGCTATGATATTGACCTACTTCCAATGAATCCAGAATATGGAATGTTACCGAATTTGAAAGCAAAAGTGAATTTGCTCAATCCGGCCGATTATGTTATGGATACAGAAAATACAGTTGGGGAAATGAGAAAACGAAAGGCTCGGATAGCGGATTATGCAAGATATTTGCTGTTCCGAATTAGGAATAAATGGAGATGGAAACCATGGAAGATGTTCCATGCGCCGGATAATACATATGATATCGCCATTGCTTATGCGCACACGGGATATGTTCCCTATTATGTGATAGACCAAATAAATGCCCGAAAAAAATATATGTGGCACCATGAGGGCCGGTATGTGATAGAAAAGAGATATATGCTTGATAAACAGTACTACCCACGATTTGATTCAATTATTGCAGTGTCAAATGGAGATAGAGACATACTGTTAGAGGTGTTTCCTGAGCTATCAAATAAAATTAAAGTTTTATATAATATTGTCGATTGGAGAGAAATTAAAACAAAGGCACAAGAAAGAGTTCTATTCAGTAAAAAACCTGATGTGCAGCAGTTGGTGACAGTAGGAAGGCTGACGCATCAAAAGGGGCCAGATATTCTATTAAAGACCGCACAGATGCTGGCCCAAGATGGCATCCCCTTTCAATGGTTTTGGATAGGGGATGGGGATATGGCGGCAAGTTCAAAAGAAAAGTGTCATGAGTATGGATTGGAAGATAAAGTAATTTTTGAGGGCAATCAAGCTAATCCATATCCATATATTAAATTATGTGATATTTATATACAGCCTTCGTACTATGAGGCATACTGCACAACGACAATAGAAGCGAAGGTGCTTCAAAAGCCAATTGTAGTTACTGATGTGTGTGGAATGAGGGAGCAGTTCAAGCATGGGGAAACGGCCTTAATTGTAGGGGTGAAACCAGAAGAAATTTATGCCGCCATAAAACAGCTGATAACACAGGATGGGCTGAAAGAGTATTTAATGGATAATTTAAAAAAGCAAACAAACCCAATGGAGTGCCTTTTATCAAAATACTATCAGTTATTTGATGAATGACACTAAAAGAATGGACAACCATTTATGAGGAAATCTTATGAAAAAAATAGGAATTGTTGTCCCTTATTACGGTAAATTTCCGAACTATTTTGCATTGTTTTTAAGATCTTGTGAGAACAATCCAACAATAGATTGGATTGTTTTTACAGATATTATGGAGGTGGTTGAGTATCCGAAAAATGTTTTGAGGGTCCAAATGACATTTCAGGAATTAAAGAAGTGGTTCCAAAGTAAATTTGATTTTCCGATTGTGTTAGATAGTCCCTATAAGCTCTGCGATTATAAGGTAATGACCGGATACCTGTTCAATGATTATTTGAAGGATTATGATTATTGGGGTTATAGCGATGCAGACATGTTGTTTGGAGATATCCGCAAGTTTCTTCCGGATAATAAGCTGGAACAGTATGATAAGATAGGACATCTAGGCCATTTTACGTTATATCGCAACACAGAGGAAATAAATACGCTTTTTATGAAGCGCATTTATGGACATGAACGCTATAAAGAAGTATTAACTTCCAGCGCACATTTTGCATTTGACGAATGGTTTGGGATTAATATTAATGATATTTTTATTAACCAGAAAAAAAGAGTCTGGTTTTTTAACGATTTTTTCGATGTCGAAGCATATGAAGAGAACTTTCACCGCGTTATGCTAGAACTCGATTGCGCAGATATATCTAAACGAAGGTGGAGTGTCGAGAAAAGGGCATCTTTTGCGAGCTGGGAAGACGGACATGTATACCAGTGGCTAGAAAATGGTGATGGTTGGGCAAAAAAAGAATGGATGTATGTACATTTTCAGAAAAGAAAAATGGAAGTATGCCTTCCCTACAACAAAGCAACAAGATTTTTATGTGTACCAAATCAATTTATTCCTTATAGTGATATAATACCATGTAAATATCGTATTCGATCGTTCAAAATGGGACTTATAAATAAGAGGCATTGGAAGAAATGGGCAAGAGGGACGGTGTATTGGATAAAAGAAAAAACAGGTCCCGTCAGGCAATGGATATTTGGGAAAAAGAGGAGAGAAGAAATATGAAGTTTCCTGAAAAACAGGAACGAAATTCTTCACTGGAATTATTAAGAATCATAGGAATGATGGCAATTATAGGACTACACTACTTCAATGGTAACATGGGAGGGGCGGCTACTTACGCGATTTACCCAACACCGCAATGGTGGATAAATCAATTTTTTACATCCGCGTTTTATCCACTGGTAAATTGTTTTGTACTTATTAGTGGATTTTTTATGATTATCAGTACACGACTCCGTCTCAGGAAAGCAGTGGAACTAGTAATTTTAACTGCATTCTATGGCGTAGTGTCTTATGCTGTTGGAGTCACTATGGGACAAGAGCTCTCGGCAAAACGCCTCTTTTTTGCACTATTCCCCTTTTTTCAAGGCCGAAGGTGGTTTGTGGAAACCTATATTATTTTGCTGTTTTTTGCCCCATTTATAAGCAGACTAGTGCAAACATTAAGTAAAAGAAATTATCAAATTCTTTTATTGGCGCAGCTTGGATTTTTTTCTCTATGGCCGACGCTGGGGCTTAGTGCGCCTCTGCTGGATGGTGGTTATGGGATAACTAATTTTTTTACACTTTACCTAATAGGCGGGTATATCCGTCTTTGGGGGAAAGATAGCAGGACAATAAAAACAATTACCAAGGGGAAGGCAATTTCCTTATATATCATATGTATATTAGGTGCATTTGCTGCGAGCTATTTTATAAATCCTTTCTCGTATGCATATATAAACAACATTGTTGCCGCAGTCGCAATGTTTCTTTTGTTTTTACAAATTGATTTAAAAAGTTTGGGGATCAATGAGTTATCGAAATATGTATTTGATGTTTATTTTCTCCATAGTGATTTGAACTCATGCGCCCTCCTGTTTGAATGGTTACTCCGGTGTAGTGCGTTTTGGACTTCATTATGGATCATTCCGCATCTTTTCCTCTCGATCGTTGTAATTTTTATTCTGTGTACTGGGATTGCAGTATGCAGAAAAAAACTGTTTTCCCGCACGATAGACCACTGGCTGGACCGTTGGGATAAACTCAATCGACCTATAAATATTTAGCATATGGAGGGGGACTATCATATGGTCAGGCTGTACGCCCATGGTGGCAGCGGAAACCACGGCTGTGAAGCCATTGTGCGCACCACGGTCAAGATGCTGGAGTCCCCGGCGGTGCTGGCGACGACCGCGCCGGAAGAGGACCGGCGGTACGGTGTGGAGGAGGCCGTCACACTCCTGCCGGATACACCGCGGCAGTTGGGCGCGGTGGAGCGCCTGCGGCACGCGGTGCATTTTAAGCTCCGCCACGACGACGCCGTATATATCCGCCTCGCGCATCAGGATTTTTTCCAGTCGGTCCATCCGGGCGATATCTGTCTCTCCATCGGCGGGGACAATTACTGTTATGGCGGCACGGACATCCTCGGCATCTACCGGCGGGAACTCCAACGGCGGGGTGCGAAAACGGTCCTGTGGGGCTGCTCGGTAGAACCTTCCCTGCTCCAGAACCCGGCCATAGCGGAGGATATGAGGGGATATGATCTCATTACGGCCCGGGAGTCCATCACCTATCAGGGGCTTCTGGAGGCGGGGATCAGAGAAAACGTGGTCCTCTGCGCTGACCCGGCCTTCCAACTGGACCGGGTGGACCTTCCTCTGCCGGAGGGCTTTTCGCCGGGGAACACCGTAGGGATCAATGTGAGCCCCCTTGCCGCGGGTTACGGGAGCGGCGATCTGGTGGTGGAAAATTATGCCGCACTGGTGGCGCTGATCCTGAACGAGACCGGGATGCAGGTGGCGCTGATCCCGCATGTGGAGAAAAGCGGAAATGAGGACCGCGCGAGTCTTCTGACGCTGTACGACCGGTTCCGCGGCACGGGCCGCGTCCTGCTGGTAGGGGACCACAACTGTATGGAGCTCAAGGGCTTCATCGGACGGTGCCGCTTCTTTGTGGGTGCGCGGACACATGCCACCATCGCGGCCTACTCCTCCTGCGTGCCTACGCTGGCGGCAGGCTATTCGGTAAAGGCCAGAGGGATTGCCCGGGATCTTTTCGGCACAGAGGAGCACTATGTGGTACCGGTCCAAGGCATGGAGCGGAGGGATGATTTGGCGCGGGCCTTCCGCTGGATGCTGGAGCACGAGGAGGCGATACGCATCCGGCTCCAGGAGACGATGCCGGAATACCGGGCCCGGAGTTTTTCCGCCGTCCATGCCCTGTGCAGGCTGGCTGATATGTCCTGACGTGGGCGAATGGTGGGACCGTGGCTTGCCGGGGTGCCGGCTCCGGTGTTGGAAGTAAGGGATGAGACTGATGCAGCGCGCAAGGCGGCTGGAAAGGATACAAAAATATGAAAAAGATCTGTATGGTTGTCCCGTATTTTGGGAAACTCCCCCAATCGTTTAATTTCTTCCTGCTCTCCTGTGCCTATAACCCGGATGTGGATTGGCTGCTGCTCACAGACGATGACAGGCCCCTTCCATACCCCGAAAATGTACACTGTGTCGTGATGAGCTTTGACGCGCTCAGAGCGCGTTTCCAAACAAAGTTTTCCTTCCCATTGTCGCTGGAACGGCCTTATAAGCTGCGTGATTACAGACCCGCCTATGGATTCCTGTTGGAAGAGGAGCTGCGGGGCTATGATTTCTGGGGCTGCTGCGACGTGGATATGATGTTTGGAGACATCGGCGTGTTCATAACGGAGGATATGCTCAGCCGGTACGATCAGATTGGCCGGATGGGACACTTTTCCCTGTACAGAAACACGCCGGAAATCAATCTGTTGTTTACCGCTGCGGCGGGGGAGGAGGAGCCATACCGCCGGATCTTTACGACGGAAGAAAACTGTATGTTTGACGAGTGGGGCGCGCCGGGAATCCGCGACCTGTTCCGCCAGGCGGGGAAGCCCACCTGCGACCTGGACTGTATCGCGGATATCTCCCCGGACGACAGCTATTTTCGAACCGCAGTGTTCCAGCCGGAAAAACAGCGGTGGTCCTACGGGAAGGAAAACTGTATGGGCTGCTGGGACCGGGGGCGGGCCTTCCTGATGTGGAAGAAAGGCTCATACTGGAAAAATAAAGAGGTCCTGTATCTCCATTTTCCGAAGCGAAACATGGAGCAGGAAGCGCTGACGGAAGACGCCTGCTATATCATCCCGGACAAATTTGTGAGCACGGAGTACAGCATAGAGCGGCTCTATACGATCTGCCGGAACCGGCAGCTCTGGAATAAGGCGAGATGGCAAAAGGGTCGGGAAGGACTGCGCGAGCGGCTGGCCAAAAACTCCGCCTCCAAGCGTTGAGCGGAGCGCCGAATGGCAAGGAATGAACTGAAGGCCGGCGTAATCCTGTCCTATGTGAATCTGCTGATTGGAAATCTGATCCCGTTTTTTTATACGCCGGTGATGCTGGAGCTGCTGGGCCAGTCGGAATACGGGCTCTACGGCATCGCCAATTCGGTCATGGGGTACATCGGCCTTCTGAATTTTGGGATCGGAAGCGCCATTATCCGTTACCTTTCCCTTTACCGGGCCCGGGGAGACAGGGAAGGGGAGGAGGGGATGGCGGGCCTTTTCCTTAAGCTTTACGGCGGCATCGCCCTGTTGATTCTTCTGGCCGGAATGTTGGTCTCAGTCCATCTGGAGGGCTACAGCCGGTCTCTGTCGGCGGCGGAAGTGGACAAGCTCAAAATATTGGTGCGGCTGATGACGGCGAACACCGCAGTGTTCCTGCCGTTCAGCGTGTTCTCCTCCCTTGCGGTGGTCCACGAGCGGTACCTCTTCAACCGCCTGATCAATATCCTCTCCACGGTGGCGGCGCCATGCCTGAATCTGGCCATGCTGTACGGAGGATTTGCCTCTGTGGGCCTGGTGGCCGCGGGAACCCTGCTCAATCTGATCTCTTACGCGGCCTATACCATTTATGTGGTGTGCCGCCTGAACATCCGGCCCCGGTTCGGGTGGCGCTGCCCCGGTCTTCTGCGGGAGATCTTTGTATTTTCCGCGTTTGCTTTCCTCGGCAGCATGGTGGACATCCTCTACTGGGCGACGGATAAGCTCATCATCGGCTGGGCGGTGGGCGCGGCTGCGGTAACCATTTATAATGTGGGCGCCAGCTTCAATTCTTATGTGACGAACCTCTCCACAGCCATCAGCGGCGTTCTGATGCCGCGGATCACCAGCATGGTCACCCGGGAGACCCCATCGGAAGAGTTCTCGGACCTCTTTATCAAAGTGGGGCGGCTGCAATTCCTTGTGGTCTCCTTCATCGTATCGGCCTTTGTGGTTTTCGGCCGGCAATTCCTTGCCTTGTGGGTGGGGGTGGGATATGAAGAGGCCTACCCGGTGGCGCTGCTGACCATGCTGCCGGTGACGGTGCCCCTCATTCAAAACACCGGGCTGAATATTTTATACGCCATGAACCGCCACCGCTTTCGGTCGGTGGTCTATCTGATCATTGCGCTCTTGAACGTGGCGCTGACCTTCTGCTGGGTGGAGCGATACGGCATGATCGGGGCTGCGGCGGCCACCTGCCTTGCCTACCTGCTTGGAAATGTACTGATCATGAATTGGTATTATGCCCGGCGCATCGGGCTGAATATCTCCCGTTTTTGGAAGAATATTGGGAGGATGTGCCCCACTGTGATTGTCTTTCTGGCGGCGGGACTTTGGACGGCCGACCATGCGGCGCTGGACAGTTGGCCCCGTTTTTTCACAGGAGCAGCGATCTATACGCTGCTCTATTTGCCCGCGGCATATGCCTTTATGATGGACCGCTACGAGCGGGAGCTCTGCATTGGCGTGCTGAAAAAACTGTTGAGACGGAGAAAGAGGGAAGACTGATATGCAAACGCCAGTGGAAAAGGAGCGGTGCACGGGCTGCTGGGCCTGTGCGAATGGCTGTCCTGCCGGCTGTATCTCCATGGAGCCGGATGAAGAGGGGTTTCTGTACCCCAAAATAGATGCCGCAGCCTGTACCGACTGCGGTCTGTGCCGACGGGTTTGTCCGGCTGCGCGGTCGGTCCCGGTGGAGGGGGACGTACCGAAGGCCTACGCCCTGCACGCCCTGGACCGGGAACTGCTGGAGGGGAGCGCCTCCGGCGGAGGCTCCACCCTGCTGGCGCAGCGCATGCTGGAGCGCGGCGGGGTGGTATTCGGCGCGGTCTTTGACGAGGCCTTCCTGGTGTACCACGGCCGGATAGAGAATATGGCGGAGCTGGAACGGTTTCAGGGCTCCAAGTATCCCCAGAGCGCCGTGGGGGACGTCTATCGTCAGACCAAGGCGCTGCTGGAGCGGGGGACGCCGGTGCTGTTCACAGGGACCCCCTGCCAGATCGCCGGTCTGCGGGCCTATCTGGCGCGGGACTATGAGGGGCTTCTCTGTCAGGACCTGATCTGCCACAGCGTGCCCTCGCCCCGGGTCTGGCGGGCCTATCTGTCTGAGCTGGAGCGTGCGCACGGCGGGCGGGCCGCCTCCGTATGCTTCCGCCACAAGGCGGAGGGTTGGACACGGTATCAATTCCGCGTGGAATTCACCGACGGGGAGGCCGCTGTGATGCCGGGAAAGGACAATCCCTATATGCAGGCGTTCCTGGGCGGGCTGATCTGCCGGCCCTCCTGCCACCAGTGTCCGTTCAAGGGCCTGTCCCGCCCCAGCGACATCACGCTGGCCGACTTCTGGGGGGTGAAGCAGATCTGTCCGGAGGCCCTGGAGCGTCAGGGGACCACCCTGGCCCTGGTCCATACGGAAAAAGGGGCGGCGGCATTGGAGGCGCTGCGGGAGCGCGCCGCCGTAACAGAGGTGGACCCTGTGGCCGCGGTGACCTATAATCGGGCGGCGCTCCGCCCCAGCCCGGCTGCTCCCCGGCGGAAAATGTTCTGGCGGGCCTACCGTGGAAACGGCCTGGAGGAGATCGCCCGGCGGTGCTTGGAGCCTACGCTCTCCCAGCGCGTCAAGACGGCGGCGGGGGGGAACCCACTGCTCAGGGCGGGGGGCAAGTGCTTGCACTTGCTGAGGAAAGAGTAGATATTGAGCGATTTTGTGCTGTATTTGCTCCAATATGTGTTAAGCACAAAACTTTTTCTTGCCACCATTTTCCGCGGATGCTAAAATAAATACAATATATGCTCAGGGCGGTTTGGGAATTGCTGCCCCAGGCAGATATAGGAATTGGAAATGGGAGGCACGACTATGGAGCAAACAGAACTTTACCGGCAGAAATTGACCACGGCGGCGGAGGCGGTCAAGGAAGTGCGGTCGGGGGACTGGGTGGACTACGGCTGGTGCACCGGGACGCCCGAGGCCCTGGACCGGGCGCTGGCCGCCCGGTATGAAGAACTGCACGATGTGAAGGTGCGGGGCGGCATCATCTTTCACCGGCCCGCCATCATGTCGGTGCCGGACGCGCCGGAGCACTTTACCTGGAACTCGTGGCATATGTCCGGCGTGGAGCGGAAGATGATCGCCGAGGGAGGGACCTATTATATTCCCCTGCGCTATTCTGAGCTGCCCCGCTATTACCGGGAACATCTGGCGCCCGTCCACGTGGCCATGTTCCAGGTGGCACCCATGGATGAGCACGGATTCTTCAATTTCGGGCCCAATGCATCCCATATGGCGGCGCTGTGCGATGTGGCGGAAGTCATTATCGTGGAGGTAAATCGGAACATGCCCCGGTGCCTGGGGGGAAGCCAGGAGGCGGTCCATATCAGCCAGGTGACCCACATCGTGGAGGGGGAGAACCCGCCCATGCCGGAACTGGGTGCGGGCGGACCCGCCACTGAGGTGGACAAAGCCGTGGCGGAGCTGATCGTGCCGGAGATCCCCAACGGGGCGTGCCTCCAATTGGGCATCGGGGGGATGCCGAACGCGGTGGGAAGCATGATCGCCCAGTCAGATCTGAAAGATCTGGGTGTTCACACGGAGATGTATGTGGACGCCTTTGTAGATATCGCCCGCGCGGGAAAGATCACCGGTATGAAAAAGAATGTGGACCGGGGCCGTCAGGCCTATGCCTTTGGCGCGGGCACAAAGAAGCTGTATGAGTACTTAAACAACAATCCGTCTTGTATGGCCTCCCCGGTGGATTACACCAACGACGTGAGAGTGATCTCCCAACTGGACAACTTCATCTCCATCAATAATGCGGTGGATGTAGACCTGTTCGGGCAGGTGAATGCGGAGTCCTCCGGCACCAAGCATATCAGCGGGGCTGGCGGACAACTGGACTTTGTGCTGGGCGCCTACCTCTCCAAGGGAGGCAAGAGCTTTATCTGCTGCTCCTCTACCTATCAGGACAAGGAGGGGCTGCTCCATTCCCGCATCGTACCGATGCTCAGCCATGGGTCCATTGTGACGGATACCAGGACCAACATCCACCATCTGGTGACGGAATATGGGATGGTAAACTTGAAGGGTTGCTCCACTTGGGAGAGGACCGAGCGGATCATTTCCGTTTCTCACCCGGATTTCCGGGAGGAACTGATCCAGGAGGCGGAGAAGATGAAGATCTGGCGCAGAAGCAACCGAAAGTAAATAGGATCTGCTATGCGGAAGAAAAGGAGCTGTATCCCTCTAGGGATACAGCTCCTTTTCTTCCGACGAGGCGGCGGCTTCCGCCTGAAGGGCCGCTACCGTGGGAAGGCAGTACTCCAGGAAGTTTTGAGCCACGACCGGGAGATACCGGTCCTTTACAGTGACGATGGCATTGGGGTAATCCAGGCCGGGCTCGTCAATGATCTTATAGTGAAAGTCCGGAAAACCAAACTGCTTTACCGTGCGGATCGGAACGATGGCACAGCCCGGGATGTTCTTTGCCCACAGCAGGTTGGTGGAGATCCGCTCATTCAGCGCCACAATGTTGGGCGTAAAACCGGCGGAGAGGCAGAGCGGAGAAAACCGGGTGTTCCAGAAGCGGGAAATAAACAGGGGGATATCCTCCAGATCCTGCAGCCGGATCTTAGGCCCGCACCCCTGAAAGTACTGCTCGCCGCGGTAGCAGGCCACAAGAGGGTCGGGCGTAGTGTAAAATACATCCAGCCCGCTCAGCTTGACGGGGGTCCGGATGAGGGCGATGTCACAGAGTCCGTCCCACAGCCGCTGGATCAGGATGTCTGACCGCTCCTCATAGATATCGAATTTGACGTTGGGAAAGTCTTTATGAAAGCGAGGAAAGACTGTCTCCAGCCACATGTTGAACAGATTCGGAACGGTGCCAAGGCGCAAGGTCCCGGACAGACCCACGGAGAGGTCGTGGATCTCCTTGTGGATGGAGTCTGACCACAAAAGCGTTTTCTTGGCGTATACGTACAGGATCCGGCCCTCGTCGGTCAGCTTCATCCGCCGGGAGCCCCGAAGCATGAGTTGAGCGCCATACTCCTCCTCAATGTTTCGCAGATGCCGGGACAGGGCGGACTGAGCGATGTGCAGATTCTCAGCGGCGGCGGTCAGCGTACCGGCATCCGCAATGGCAACAAAGATTTGCAGGTACTTAAAATCCATACGATCACCATACTTGTCCTGTATCTGAATAGATAAATCTATGAAAATAATTCTATAGTAGATGAAAGAAAAAAGCAAGAAAGGAAAAAGAGGCGGGGTGATGTAAAATGCAGGTGGGAAGAACTATCTTATTTTAGCATGGTACGCGTGTTAAATTGATATTTGAATTATACTGGAGAGAAAGATATAATACAAGAAAAAATAATACAAACAGAGCAAAGAGATTGAGCTCTTTTTTGTCACAAAATTCAGAAATGGCCGGCCATTTCTGTTGTCTGGGCAAGCCCAGACAACAAGGAACATTAAGGCCTTTTGGCAGAAAAGGAAAAGGCGGGATTTTGTCGGGGCACGGAAAAGTGACCATGGAAGAGGGAGAGAACATGCCGATCAAAAAGGTCAACCACATCGCCATCGCGGTAAAGGATATGGACGAGGCAATTTCCTTCTACCGGGATATCCTGCGGCTCCCCTACCGCGGCACGCAGATCGTGGAGGTGGCGGGCTGCAAAGCGGCGTTTTTTGTCTGTGGAGACTTGGAAATTGAGCTGGTACAGGGGATCAAGGATTTTGCGGCTGTCAACAGATTTATAGAGAAGAGGGGGGAAGGCCTATACCATATTGCGTATGAGGTAGACGACTTGGAGCAGGATATGAGGTATTTTCACAGCATAGGAGTTGGGCTCCGAAATCCTGAGCCAAGGCCGGGCGCCAATCATACGCTTGTCAACTACATTGACGCGGAAGCAGGACACGGTGTAATCAGCGAACTGGTCCAGAAGAGAGAACAGTAATCCTTCAAACGCACAGCAGACAAGATCCTTGCGCCCCATCCCATACTTTTGCTTCAAAATGTTTGTTCTCTAAGCGAGTCAATCGAGAGAAGACCCCACGCAGAGCATGGACTCAAATCGAAAAGAGAGGGAGAGACAAAAACATGAGAGCAATTTCGAAAGCGCTTTGTAAGTTTGTGCAAAAGTGGCTGCCCAGCGCATATGTTCTGGCCCTGATCCTGACCCTGGTCGCCTTTTTGGGGGCCTGGGGGCTCACGGACAGCAGTCTGTTGGACTGCGTCAAGTACATGTCTCAGGGCATGTATTCCCTGCTCAGCTTCACCATGCAGATGGTGCTGGTGCTGGTGACCGGGCACTGCCTGGCCAGCTCCAAACCGGTGAAGAAGCTGCTGCGCTCCATCGCTTATCTGCCCAAGAACCGCGTTGCCGCCACCCTGACGGTAGCCCTGGTGGGCATGATCGCCACTTACCTGAACTGGGGCCTTGGCATGATCGCCGGCGCTCTGGTGGCCAAGGAGATCGCCCGTGTCTTTAAGGGCAGAGGCGTCAAGGTGGACTATGCGGTCCTGATCGCAGCCTGCCATGCCGGCAACATCATCCGCGGGCCCTCCTCCTCCATTCCTCTGGAGGTCACTGCTGAGAGCAGCATCGTCTATGAGATCGTAGGCGATATCATCCCCACCACTGCCACATTGTACAGCTCCTGGAACCTGATCATCACGGTCCTGGTGCTGATCTCCGGCCTGATTACATACGCCCTGATCTGTCCCAGGGAGAGCGAATGCATCGAGATTCAGCAGGCTGTGCTGGATGCCGACGCCGCCCGGGAAGAGGCCGAGGAAAAGGCCCATGCGGCTAAAAGCTGGAAGGACATGGACTTCGCTGAGAAGCTGGATAACTTTGCCCCTCTGGCTATCATCCCCGCGCTGATCGTTGTGGCCTACATGGTGTGGTACTTCTGGACCAAGCGCACCCTGAACTTTGGCCTGAATGAGGTCGTGCTGATGTTCTTTGCCGCCGGCGCCCTGTGCCACAAGACCCCCGGCAACTATTCCCGCGCCATGGGCGAGGCCATCAAATCCGCCGCCGGTATTACCCTGCAGTTCCTGTTCTACGCCGCCATTATGGGCCTGGTCAAAAATTCCGGCCTTGTGGATATCCTGGCCAATTTCTTTGTCAGCATCTCCTCCGCCAAGACGCTGCCCCTCTTCACCTTCTGGGCTGCTGGTCTCGTCAACATTTTCATTCCCTCCGGCGGCGGACAGTGGACCGTGCAGGGCCCCATCATGATGCAGGCCGCAGACACTCTGAACGCGGACTTTGCCAAGACAGCCATGGCGCTGTGCTGGGGCGACTCCTGGACCAACCAGATTCAGCCCTTCTGGGCGCTGCCCGCGCTGTCCCTGGCCGGCCTGGGGATCAAGGACATCATGGGCTACTGCTTCACCTTTGCCATTGTGTCCGGCATTGTGATCTCGGTCTGTTTCCTGGTCCTGTAAGCAACAAGGCAACCGTTTTTAATCCAGAGCTTTTTTAGAAGGGAAAACCAGAATGAAAAAAGTAATTATCACCTGTGCCCTGACGGGCTCCGTCCCCAGCAAGGAGAAATTTCCGGCCCTCCCCATCACTGTGGATGAGATCGTCAAGGACGCCATCGCGGTCTATGAGGCCGGCGCCGCCGTCGTCCATGTCCATGTGAGGGACCGTGTGACCGGGAAGAATTCTCATGATATAGAACAGTTCCGGGAGATCAAGGAGACCCTGGAAGCCAAGTGCCCCGATCTCATCGTCCAGCTCTCCACCGGCGGACGGTATGACGCCAGTGAGGAGGACCGGGACAACGCCCTGCGCTGCCTCCCGGAGATGATCAGCTATTGTCCCGGGTCCAGTGCTTTTCCCACGGGAGCTTATGTAAACCGTGTGGAGTACTATACCGCGCAGGCGAAATTCATGCTGGAGCACAACATCAAGCCCGAGATCGAAGTGTTCGACACCAACATGATGAGCAACGCCATCAACCTCCACAAGGAAGGCCTGCTGACCGGTCCTCTGTACTTTGACTTTGTTATGGGTGTGAAAAACACCATGCCCGCGACGATGTCTCAACTGGGATATCTGCTCACCATGCTTCCGGAGGGAGCTGAGTGGAACCTGGCTGGTGTAGCCGGAATGCAGGTCAGCACCATCCTTTGGGCCATGGGTGCGGGCGGCCACGTCCGCGTGGGTCTGGAAGACAACCAGTACCTCTATAAGGGCGTCAAGGCCACCAACGTGCAGCTGGTGGAGCGCGCCGTGCGGATCGCCAAAGAGGTGGGCCGCGAGGTGGCCACCCCCGATGAGGCCCGGATCATGCTGGGCATGAAGCCCCGCGGCATGAGAAAGACCGAGGCCTCCGATACCTAAACGGAGCAGCGTGGGGGACGGTGCGCCGAATGCCGTCCCCCGCGTTCCCCATACTTTTCCTCCCCAATATCCCAACACAAGAAAGGCGGCCGCCCAATCGGGCGGCCGCCTTTCTTGTGTTGGGATGGGAAAAGCAAATGGAAGAGAAGTATGATGACGCGGTGCCGGAACTCAGATCGTCTCGTCGATCAGGGGACCCACGGCCTTCAGAACCTGGAAGAGCAGTTTGTCCCTCTTTTTGCAGACCTCGGCGGGATCGCGTCCGCTGTAGTCGTAGAAGCCTTTGCCGGTCTTGACGCCCAACTCGCCCTTATCCACATGATCGAAGAGGACGGCGGGGTGCTTGCTGGTCTCCGGCATGACATAGCTTGCGTTGATGATGTTGTTGGCGCTGATGTCCAGACCGGTAAAGTCGTAGCGCTGGACCAAGCCCAGTACCATGCCGCGGGGCATCAGGCTGGCCTTAACGGCCAGATCCAACTGCTCCGGCGTACATACGCCGTTTCCAAGCAGATAAAATACCTCGGTGTTAAGCAGGATCTGGATGCGGTTGATGATGTAGCCGGGTACGAATTTTTCCATACGCACAGGCGTTTTACCACACTCCTTGAGAAGGGCCAGGACCGTTTCCATGGTCTCTTCAGAGGTGCGCTCATCCCTGGCGACCTCCACCAGAGGAATGATGTGAGGGGGCGCAAACCAGTGGGCGGCGGCAAAGTTGGCGGCGCGGCCCTCGGGGATAAGTGTGAAGGGGTTGAGCGAAGAGGTGTTGGAGACCAAGATGGCCTCCGGGGGGAGCAGGGCGTCCACCTGGGCAAAGACAGAGGTCTTGATGGCGGGCTTCTCCGCCACCGTCTCCTGGACATACTGCACGTCTTTCAGTGCGGCCTCCAGGTCGGCGGTGAAGCTGACCCGGGCAAAGACACCGTCGGCCTCCTCTGCGGTGAGGAGCTCCTCCTCCACAAAGGTGTCCAGATTGGTGCGGAGCATGACCTTGGCCTTTTCCAGGGCCTGCTCACTGATGTCGTAAAGATTGACGCTCCGCCCGCTCATGGCGTAGCGCTGGGCGATGCCGGGCCCCATGGTGCCCGCGCCCAAAACGGCGATTCGTTTGATCGATTCCAGCCTCATAGCAATGGGCTCCTTTCCGTTTTTGTTTAGATGTGTTTGGTCAGGCCGAGGATCTCCCGTGCATCGGCGGCGGTGGCGATGGTGCGGCCGGCCAGCTCACCCAGTTTGCAGGCCCGCTCCACCAGCTGCGCGTTGGTGGCCAGGACGCCCTTCTCCAGGAAGATGTTGTCCTCCAGACCCACCCGCAGGCCGTCGCAGCCCTCGGCCAGGCCCAGCAGCATGCAGGGCAGATGGTCCCTGCCGATGCCCGTGATGGACCAGGTGGAGCCGGGGAGCATCTTGGGCAGCAGATAGGCCAGCGAGTCGGCGTTGCCCGGCATGCCGCCCGACACGCCCAGCACGAATTGATAGTGGATGGG
>CDZJ01024454.1_pt1 | contig 33890 bp, 30 predicted proteins | sample 557391 | NCBI WGS metagenome assembly CDZJ01 (sample SAMEA3182111, study PRJEB8094) | gut metagenome | biome: human; feature: gut; material: Stool; isolation source: human stools | place: Canada | collected 2013-05-07 | reverse complement strand
CTCCACCCAGGGGCGGCTGGACTCGTTGTCCTCGCTGTTCACCCCGTAGTTGCCGATGAGGGGATAGGACATGACCACGCCCTGTCCGGCATAGGAGGGATCGGTCAGGATCTCCTGGTAGCCAGTCATGGAGGTGTTGAACACCAGCTCGCACACCCGTGTCTCTGTGCTCCCGATGCTGGTACCGGAGAGGACGCTTCCGTTTTCCAAGATCAAAGTCGCTTTCAAACTGCTCACTCGCTTCCTATGTGATGGTCTTAAACTCCGCTCTGGCCGTAGTTGGCCAGCACACGGGCGGAGGGGTCATCCACGTCGCAGCCCTCCCACTCCCGGTTGGGCATCCAGAAATCCAGGACCATCCCGCTCTGCCCCGGATAGTATTTCTCAAATATCTCACGATAGAGCAATGACTCCTTGGTAAAGGGGCGGGCATGGACATACTTCTGCCTCAGCTTCTGGAAATCGTCATCGGTGTAACACTGTTCCGCGTATTCCTTCAGGTCGTCCACCAGTGAGTGGCCCACAGCGTCGGAGAAGGCCGCCTTCTCCCGCCACAGGATATCCTGGGGCAGCCAGCCGCCCTCCTCGAAGGCGTGGCGGAGCAGATACTTGCCCTTTCCATATCGGTTCCGCTTCCGCTCCGGGTCCACCGACATGACATAGCGCACGAACTCCAGGTCTCCGAAGGGGACTCGTGCCTCCAGGGAGTTGACCGAGATACACCGGTCTGCCCGGAGCACATCGTACATGTGCAGCTCTCGGACCCGTTTTTCCGACTCCTCCTGAAACGCTTGGGCAGAAGGGGCGTAGTCTGTATACTTATAGCCGAACAGCTCGTCGGATATCTCGCCAGTGAGCAGCACCCGAATATCGGTCTGCTCGTGAATGGCCTTACAGACCAAGTACATTCCCACGCTGGCCCGAATGGTGGTAATGTCGTACGTGCCCAGCAGATGAATCACCCGCTCCAGGTTGGAGATCACATCCTCCCGTGTGATGATCACCTCCGTGTGGCGGCTGCCGATGTATTCCGCCACCTCCCTGGCGTATTTCAAATCGATGGCGTCGCCGCTCATGCCGATGGCAAAGGTCCGAATCGGGGTCTTGCTCCGCCGGGCGGCGATGGCGCACACCAAGGAGGAGTCAAGCCCTCCGGACAGCAGGAAGCCCACCTTGGCGTCGGCCACCAGCCGCTTTTCCACCCCGGCGATCAGCTTTTCCCGGATGTTCCGGCATACCGTTTCCAGGTCATCCCGGCAGATCCGCTCCACCTGGGTCATATCCCGGTAACAGATAAATCTGCCGTCCTTATAGTAATGTCCAGGGGGGAAGGGCAGTATTTCTCCCGCCGCCAGGCCCAGCAGGTTCTGGGGCTCGCTGGCAAAGAGGATAACTCCTTGGCTGTCATATCCGTAATAGAGGGGGCGGATGCCGATGGGATCACGGGCGGCGATGTACTCCTGTCTCTCACCGTCATAGAGGATGCAGGCGAATTCCGCATCCAGCATCCGGAACATCTCCACCCCGTATTCCCGGTACAGAGGGAGCAGCAGCTCACAGTCAGAGTCGCTGGCAAAGGTATATTTTTCTTCCAGTCGCTTTTTTAGCTTTTCAAAGCCGTATATCTCGCCGTTGCACACCACGAAGCTGCCGTCCAGCGCAAAGGGCTGCATCCCGGCAGAAGTCAGGCCCATAATGGACAACCGGTGGAATCCCAGCAGGCCCTTTCCTGTGTCAACGATCCGGCTGTCATCCGGCCCCCGACTGACCGTGCGCTGAAAGCCGGCCTGAAATGCCTCCAGGTCGAACACTGGGCCGCAATATCCCATAATGGAACACATAAACGCTCCTCCAATCTCTATTGGGCCCCGGTCCGAATGGAGGCCGGGGCCAGAAGGGATCTGGCCGTTACCGCACGCCAAACAGCAGGTCGCCGTAAGTGGGAAACGGCCAATACTTTTTGGGGGTCAGGGTCTCCGCCTCGTCGCAGGCCAGGCGCAGCTGCCCCATTTTACACAGGATCACATCCCGGACAGCGGCGGCCTCCTGGGCGATATCCCCGGCGGAGGACACCTCCAGCACCGCCTGCTCCAGCTCCGCGGTTTTGGCCGCCATCTGATCCGTGAGAGCAGACAGCTTTTTTACCAGCTCGGACTCATACCCGCAGGGGCAGCCAGGGACCAGTTCCCGCTTGGCGGCCGCCCCTCTGGCGGTGTCCAGCGCAAAGGACTCCACGGCTGGCAGGATCTCCGTTCTGGCCATATCCACCATGGTGTTGGCCTCGATCAGAATGGTTTTGCAGTAGTTCTCCATCATGACCTCATACCGGGAGGTAAGTTCCTCCAAGGTCAGCACGCCGTGGGAGGTGAGGAGCCTGACATTCTTCTCATCCAGTAGATGGGGGACGCAGTCCGGGGTGGTGCGGTAGTTGAGCAGGCCCCGCTTCTCTGTGGCCTCAGTGATCCAGGCATCATCGTAGCCGTTTCCGTTGAAGATGATGCGCTTGTGCTCCCGGATAGTCTGCCGGAGCAGCTCCTGCAGGGCAGCGGGGAAGTTCTCGGCCCCCTCCAGGCGGTCGGCATAGAGCTTGAGGCTCTCAGCCACAGCGGTGTTGATCATGATGTTGGCACAGGCGATAGAGTCGGAGGAGCCCACCATGCGGAACTCAAACTTGTTGCCAGTGAAGGCGAAGGGGGAGGTGCGGTTCCGGTCGGTGGTATCCTTGCTGAATTTGGGCAGGATATCCACCCCAAGCTTCATCTTGGTCCGGGCAGCTCCCTGATAGGGGGTCTCATGGTCAATGGCCTCCAGCACACCGTTCAGCTCATCTCCCAGGAAGATGGATACCACAGCGGGAGGCGCCTCGTTGGCTCCTAGGCGGTGGTCGTTGCCGGCCGTGGCCACCGAGATGCGCAGCAGGTCCTGATAGTCGTCCACCGCCTTGATGACGGCGCACAGAAACAGCAGGAACTGGGCGTTCTCATAGGGCGTATCACCGGGAGAGAGCAGGTTGACGCCAGCGTCGGTGGAGATAGACCAGTTGTTGTGCTTACCCGATCCGTTCACTCCTACAAAGGGCTTCTCATGGAGCAGACAGACCAGCCCGTGCCGGGCGGCCACCTTCTGCATGATCTCCATGGTCAGTTGGTTGTGGTCAGTGGCAATGTTGGTGGTGGTATAGATAGGGGCCAGCTCGTGCTGGGCTGGGGCCACCTCGTTATGCTGGGTCTTGGCCAGGACACCCAGCTTCCACAGCTCCTCATTCAGGTCCTCCATAAAGGCGGCCACCCTGGGTTTAATCACGCCGAAATAGTGGTCATCCATCTCATGGCCCTTGGGGGGCTTGGCGCCGAACAGAGTTCGGCCGGTAAACCGAAGATCCCGGCGCCGCTCATACATTTTGGCATCCACCAGGAAATACTCCTGTTCTGGACCCACCGCGGTGGACACCCGTTTCACCGTGTCATTTCCAAACAGCCGCAGGATGCGGAGGGCTTGTCGGTTCAGGGCCTCCATGGAGCGCAGCAAGGGGGTCTTTTTGTCCAGCGCCTCGCCGCTGTAAGAGCAAAAGGCCGTGGGGATGCACAGCGTTTTCCCCTTGATAAAGGCATAGGAGGTGGGGTCCCAGGCAGTGTAGCCTCTTGCTTCAAAGGTAGCCCGCAGCCCCCCGGAGGGAAACGAGGAGGCGTCCGGCTCCCCTCGGATCAGCTCCCTGCCTGAGAATTCCATGATAACCCCTCCATCTGGAGAGGGGGTGATAAAGCTGTCGTGCTTCTCGGCGGTGATGCCGGTGAGTGGCTGGAACCAGTGGGTAAAGTGGGTGGCCCCCTGGGCTACGGCCCAGTCCTTCATGGCGGCTGCCACAGCGTTGGCCACACCCAAATTCAATTTAGCCCCCTCGTCGATGGTCTTCTTTAAAGACTGGTATACGTCAGCGGATAAATTTGCCTTCATCACCCTGTCGTCGAACACCATGCTTCCAAAATACTCCGGAACAGCTGCCATTGTCTTTCACCCTTTCTACTTCTAAAAAAATGCAAAAAAGGCGAAGGCACCTCTAAGGAAAATCCTTAAAGACGCCTTTGCCTTTATGTGCCGCATTATAGCCCCGTGGCAGCCGTTTGTCAATGAGATTTTGGACTGTTTAGTACATTCTGTAACAGTTTCCAAAAACATTTCGCCCTATTTTTCCTGTTTCTGTCTGGACCGCCAAAATTTTTTCCCATAGGAGACAACACTGGAAAATCCATTTTTACCGGTGCTATAATAGCAGCGGATCCCGTTCCACCAGGCTGCCAGCCGGCTTTGCGGCCTTCGCATATGCCCGGCGACGCAAAAATATCCATGAAAGTTGGTGTGACCGTGAAATATTCCAAGCGCGAGGTCATGCAGTATGTTCAGGAGGAGGAGATCAAGTTCATCCGCCTCGCCTTTTGTGACGTATTCGGCCGGCAGAAAAACATCTCCATCGTGGCCACCGAGCTGCCCCGGGCCTTTGAGTACGGCATCGCCATTGACGCCTCCGCCATCGCCGGCTTTGGGGACGTAGCCCATTCCGACCTGCTCCTCCGGCCTGACCCAGAGACGCTGATGCTCCTCCCCTGGCGCCCGGAGCATGGGCGGGTGGTGCGGATGTTCTGCTCCATTGTCTATCCCGACGGCCAGCCCTTCCCTTGTGATTGCCGGGTCCTGCTTAAGCAGGCTGTGGCCTGCGCTGAGGAGAGGGGGCTTCAGTTTCTCTTTGGCGCGGAGCAGGAATTCTACCTGTTCCGGCGGGATGAAAACGGTGAGCCCACCAAGATCCCCCACGACAGGGCCAACTATATGGATACGGCCCCAGAGGACAAGGGGGAAAACATCCGCCGTGAGATCTGCCTCACTCTGGAGCAAATGGGCATCTGGCCTGAGTGTGCCCACCACGAAGAGGGGCCCGGCCAGAACGAGATCGACTTCCGCTACTCCGACCCTCTCACTGCCGCCGACAATGCCATGACTTTACAGGCCATCGTGAAAATCATTGCCGAGCGGAATGGACTGTGCGCGGACTTCAGCCCCAAGCCCCTGGAGGGGAAACCGGGCAACGGCTTTCACATCAATATGTCAGTGAAGTCAACGGATGGACTGGACCACCTGCCCGAGATGGTAGCCGGTGTGCTGGACAAGGTGGGGGAGATGACCGCCTTTTTGAACCCTACCCGAGAGTCCTATTCCCGTCTGGGCGGCTATAAGGCCCCAGATTACATCTCCTGGTCCAAGGGGAACCGTTCCCAGCTGATCCGGATCCCAGCGGCGGCTGGTGAGTATCGTCGAGCGGAGCTGCGCTCTCCCGATCCTATGGCCAACCCATACCTGGCCTTCGCACTGATGATCTATGCCGGCCTGTACGGCATTGAGCGGCATCTGGAGATGCCTCATCCCGCCGAGGTGGACCTCTACCAGGCGGACGCAGAGACGCTGGTAAAATTCCGTCGGCTGCCTCAGAACCTCCAGTCCGCCTGCGCCACCGCCGCAGACAGCCCCTTTATCCAGACCTATATCCCGGAAGCCATCCTGGCGGAATACCGCAAGCGGGCCTGAAGCCCGTCTGCATAACAGGGAAAGGAGTGGGAAGCCATGAGCCTGAAGGAGCAGGTATACAGCGTTCTTTTTGTATCATCGGCGGAGCGGTTCAACATCGGCTTTTCCGCCGTCCTTCAGGAAACTCCCTGTGAGCCGGTGGTCACAGTGTCTAGCGTAAGCGCCGCCGAGCAGACCCTAACCCAGCGGTCCTTTGATTTTATCTTCATCAACACTCCCCTTCCGGATGACTCCGGCGTTCGGTTCGCCGTTGACAGTTGCCGTCTGAGGGGGACTGTCATCCTTTTACTTGTCCCCAGCGACCTCCATGACGAGGTCTATGACCGAGTGGCAGAGCACGGAGTATTCACCTTGCCCAAGCCCTTTTCCCGGACCATGCTCCTCCGGGCGGTCAGCTGGATGGTCAGCACCCGGGAGCGGCTCCGGAGGCTGGAAAAGCGCGTCCTGCCTCTGGAAGAGAAGATGGAGGAGATCCGCCTAGTCAACCGGGCCAAATGGTTACTCATCAGTGAATTGAAGATGACCGAGCCGGATGCCCACCACTATATCGAGCATCAGGCGATGGACCGCTGTGTGTCCAAAAGATCCGTTGCGGAGGATATTATCCGTCTTTATACATAGCGGTCCCAAAAGGCCGGAGGACGCTCCTCTTACCCCACCTGTGGCCCGCGTTCAAATCTCCTCTTGACATGGAGTGTACTCCAACCTTTATAATAGGACAAGTGAAAGTAGTTTTTGAGAATCATATTGTTCAGGAGGGAACCGATCATGGCAGAGTCCAAGGTCTATTTTACCGATTTTCGCACGATCGCCTTTGGCGATAGCCTGCCTATCAAGCTGAAGAAACTCATCCGCAAGGCCGGCATCGGCCAAATCGACATGGATGGCAAGTTTGTGGCCATTAAGATGCACTTCGGAGAGCTGGGCAACATCAGCTATCTCCGCCCCAATTACGCCAAGGCGGTAGCCGACGTAGTAAAGGAGCTGGGCGGCAAGCCCTTCCTTACCGACTGCAACACTATGTACCCCGGCAGCCGTAAAAACGCTCTGGAGCACCTGGAGTGCGCTTGGGAAAATGGTTTCACGCCCCTCTCTGTGGGCTGCCCTGTTATTATCGGCGATGGACTGAAGGGGACTGACGATGTGGCTGTCCCCGTGGTGGGCGGTGAGTATGTGAAGGAGGCGAAAATCGGCCGTGCCGTGATGGACGCCGACGTTTTCATCAGCCTGACCCACTTCAAGGGACATGAGATGACCGGCTTCGGCGGGGCCATTAAGAACATCGGCATGGGCTGCGGCTCCCGGGCCGGTAAAACCGAGCAGCACAGCAGTGGAAAGCCCAGCATCTCCCCTGATCGGTGCCGGGGCTGCCTGCGCTGCCAGCGGGAGTGCGCCAACGGCGGACTGGTCTTTGACCAGCAAACACGGAAGATGCATGTGGACCACGACCACTGTGTAGGCTGCGGGCGCTGTCTGGGAGCCTGTAACTTTGACGCTATCTCCTTTGACAACGACAACGCCAACGAAGTCCTCAACTGCCGCATGGCGGAGTACACCAAAGCCGTGGTGGACGGCCGTCCCTCCTTCCACATCTCTTTGGTGGTGGATGTTTCTCCCAACTGCGACTGCCATTGTGAGAATGACGCCCCCATCCTGCCCGACCTGGGGATGTTTGCCTCCTTTGATCCCCTGGCGCTGGACCAGGCCTGCGTAGACGCCTGTCTGTCCGCCGCCCCCATGCCCAACAGCCAGTTGTCCGACCATCTGGCCGACCCCGGCTTCCACGACCACCACGATCACTTCACCAACTCCTCCCCTGAGTCCGAGTGGCGCACCTGCCTGGAACACGCCGAGAAGATCGGTCTGGGGAGCCGGAAATACGAATTGATTCGCGTCTAATCCCGCGCACATGAATCATCCTCCCGCCTTACCAGCGGGAGGATGGTTTTTTCTGTTCCGCTGACTGGTTGATTTCCCATGCCCCCGGTGATACAATGATATTTGACCGTCGTCTTTCAATCCATCCGGCCGCGTTGACCTGAGGAAGGAGTTTTTATGGAACAGACCAAGCTGTGCGCCGTAACTGTGGGCGAGACTGCGCGCGCCTACCCCTATGGGACCACTTATCAAACCATTGCCGCTGACTTTCAGGAGAAATATGAAAACGACATTCTGCTGGTCAGCCGAAACGGGAAGCTCTGTGAGCTGAATAAAACATTGGACCGGGACTGCACCCTGGACATAATCACAGCAAAGGACAAGCCCGGCATCCAAACCTACGAGCGAAGCGCGGTCTTTCTGATGCTCAAGGCCTTTTATGATGTGGCAGGCAGCGAAAACGTGGAGCGAATTTCTGTGGAATACTCTATTGGCCCAGGGCTGTTTATTCGGGCCAAGGGCAGCTTTGTCCTCAACCAGTCCCTCTTGGATCAGGTCGGCGAGCGGATGCGGCTGCTTGTAAACCAGGCAATCCCCATTCAAAAACACTCTATCAGCACGGACGACGCTGTGGACCTGTTTCAGAAAAATCGGATGTACGACAAGTCCCGTTTGTTTGAATTCCGGATCAATTCCCATGTCAATATCTATTCTCTAGACGGCTTTTCAGACTATTTTTATGGATACATGGTCCCGGACACCAGCTATCTCAAATGGTTTGATCTTCAACTGTTCCAGGAAGGCTTTGTCCTTCTTCTGCCCAGCCAGAAAAACCCCCATGCGCTGGCGGAATTCCACCCCTCTGTCAAGGTTTTTCAGGCCCTTTATGATGCCACGCTTAGGTCCGAGAAGTTGGGCATTTCCAACGTGGCGGAGATGAATGAGACGATTGCCAGCGGCGGCGCCACCCAGATGATCCTGACCCAGGAGGCCATGATGGAGAAGCAGATTGGCGACATCGCCGAAGAGATCTCCCGACGGAAAGACGTCCGGTTTATCATGATCGCCGGCCCCTCCTCCTCTGGTAAGACCACCTTCTCTCACCGCCTGTCCACACAGCTGCTGGCCTGTGGGATGCGCCCCCACCCCATCGCCACAGACAACTATTTTAAAAACCGCGCAGATACTCCCCGCGACGAGATTGGGCAGTATGATTTTGAAAGTCTGGGGGCCATGGATGTCGAACTGTTTAATCAGGATATGACCAGGCTTCTGCGGGGGGAGAGCGTTGAGATTCCTCAATTCAACTTCAAAAAGGGGGCGCGGGAATATAATGGTGACTACCTCACCCTCGGCCCCCAGGATATTCTCGTCATCGAGGGCATCCACTGCCTGAATGACCAGTTTTCCTATTCGCTCCCCACGGCAAGCAAGTATAAAATCTATATTAGCTGTCTGACTACACTGAATATCGATGACCACAACCGCATCCCTACCACGGACGCCCGCCTCCTCCGCCGGATCGAGCGGGACGCCAGGACTCGGGGGTACAGCGCAAGAGCCACGATCCAGATGTGGCCGTCTGTCAGACGGGGCGAGGAGCGTTATATCTTCCCCTATCAGGACAGCGCGGATGTGATCTTTAATTCTGCCCTGATCTATGAAACGGCTTTGCTGAAGCCATATATCGAGTCTTTGCTCTTTGCCGTGCCCAAAGACTGTGACGAGTACACAGAGGCCAAACGTCTTTTGAAGTTCCTGAACTACTTTTTACCTATTCCTTCCGACGATGTTCCGAAGACCTCCCTGATGCGGGAGTTTATCGGCGGCGGCTGTTACAAGGTCTGAAGACAGGCCCTGCCGCCTGTGTTTTTGGAATAAATATAGAGCCTGTGACTTTTGTCACAGGCTTTTTCTATTAAAAAAGAAAGTTAGAAAGCATGATATAATTTGATATTTTTTATCACCTTGCCATCCATCACCAGCGCCGGGGTCGTCATAACCCCAGGCGGCGATTTGCATAAAGTCCATTACACGGTCGATAGTAGTGCTCCGCCAGAGCAGATCTCGACAGGTGAGGAAGGAGAAACTCTCAAAAATAGAGAAAACAGGGTGCCCGTCTGATTTCAACCGTCAGACGGGCACCCTGTTTTTTCAACCATAAACCATTGGTACCAAATCGTTGCCACAGAAGGCCTTAATCCCTCAAAGCCCAGTCATATCGGGCTTTTTGGACCTCTGAAATTATTCCCACTCTATGGTGCCAGTAGGCTTTGGTGTCAGGTCAAACAGCACTCGATTGACTCCCTTTACCTCGCTGGTAATGCGGGCTGTGATATGCTGGAGCAGGTCGAAGGGCACATTCTCCACTGTGGCGGTCATGGCGTCCACGGTATTGACAGCCCGGATAATGACGCACCACTCGTCGGCCCGCTTGTTCTCCCGGACGCCCACGCTCTTCAGGTCGGGAATGGCGGTAAAGTACTGCCATACCTTCCCCTCCAAGCCGTTTTTGGCGAACTCCTCCCGAAGAATGGCATCCGACTCCCGGACAGCTTCCAGGCGATCTCGGGTAATCGCGCCCAGGCAGCGCACTCCCAGGCCAGGACCGGGGAAGGGCTGGCGGTACACCATGGAATCGGGTAGGCCCAGAGCCTTACCACAGGCCCGCACCTCATCCTTGAACAGCATCTTTAGCGGCTCTACCAGCGCAAAGTTCAGATCCTCCGGCAGACCGCCCACGTTGTGGTGGCTCTTGACCGCCTTGACGGTTTTGGTTCCGCTCTCGATGATATCAGGGTAGATGGTCCCCTGACCCAGAAATTGGATACCCTCCAGCTTTCGGGCCTCCTCCTCAAAGACGCGGATGAATTCCGCTCCAATGATCTTACGCTTCTGTTCCGGATCAGCTACCCCGGCCAGCTTGTCCAAGAAGCGGTCCACCGCGTCCACGTAGACCAGATTGGCGCCCAGCTCCTCACGGAAGACCTTGACCACCTGTTCGGGCTCCCCCTTACGCAGCAGGCCGTGGTTCACATGCACACAGGTGAGCTGTTTGCCGATGGCCTTAATGAGCAGAGCGGCCACCACAGAGGAGTCCACTCCTCCGGACAGGGCCAGCAGCACCTTTTTACCGCCCACCTGCTGGCGGATGAGCTCCACCTGGTCGGCAATAAAGTTCTCCATATTCCAGTTGGCTTCTGCCCCACAGATGGTAAAAATAAAGTTGGACAGAGCCTGCTTGCGTTCCTCTGCATTCTCCGGCCAAGGGGCATCTCCCTTGTGGTCCACCAGCAGCGCAGGGATATCACAGTTGTAGATGTCCTGGGACACGTCAATCTCTACACCATCCACCACCCGGTTGGGGCCCCCGTTCAAGATGATACCCTTGACATTGGGCAGGGCTCTCAGCTCGGCCAGCGTGATGTCGTGGGGGTGTATCTCACTGTACACGCCAAGGGCACGGATTTCACGGGCCAGTCTAGGATTTTCCTCACTGCCCAGATCCAGAATGACGATCATATCCTGTTTCATTGGCAAATGCCTCCTTATTTTTCTCTCTCGAATATCCTATCATGCCGCGTCCCTTCCCGCAAGAGTAAATCGTAAAAAGCTCCCTCGCCTCTTGCAAAAGAGTACAAAGTAGGGTATACTGCCCTTGGCATTCCAGCGTTCTTCTTGATATGAAGAACGCCCAAAAAATTGCGCTGCATCCGCAATATGGCGGAGCGGCAGCAGGAGGAACTGAATATGGAAAAGGCAAAAACCAATCTCACGTACCTGATCGAATTGGCCCTGCTCGTCGGGATCCTGCTGATGATGAACATTACAGGACTGGCGATGATCCCTCTACCTGGACAGTACGCGTCGATCATGACTGTACCAGTGGCTGTGGGCGCGATGATGCTTGGGCCTTTAGCTGGGGGAGTTCTGGGCGGTGTGATGGGCTGTATCAGCTTCTATACCGCCATCAAAACTGGGTTCAGCACCCTGTTCCTTGCGGGCTACACCGGCGGTATAGTGGTAGTTCTCAGCTTCGTCAATACTGTTATTCCTCGCATCCTGATGGGTATCTGCGTGGGCTGGGTATACCGGGCCGCCAGCAGACTGGACCGGGGAAACACGATTTCCTATTACATCGGCGGCATTGCGGCTCCGCTGCTGAACACCCTTTTCTACATGACGGTGCTGGTCCTGATCTTTTTGAACGCCCCCACCCTCCAAGCGCTTCTGGGCGAGGAGCTGATGGCTAAGTTCCAGGATAACATCCTGCTATTTGTGGCCGCCTACGTGGGGGTCCAGGCCCTGATCGAAGCCGCGCTGGGCTGCGTCATCAGTGGCTCTGTCTGTAAGGCTCTGCGCGTCGTGCTGAAACAGTGAAGGGGGAGAGGTCATGCAAGAGATTGGGATTATGGATGTGGGCGGCTTTCAGGTCGGTCACGCCCAAGATTTGGAGGGAGCCACTGGATGCACTGTCATCCTCTGTGACCGGATGAGCCCCGCCGGACTGGATGTCCGGGGCGGCGGACCGGCATCCCGCGAGTCCCAAATATTGAATCCTGTGGCTGCCGCCGAGGGGATCAACGCGGTACTGCTGTCCGGTGGCAGCGCCTTTGGTCTGGATGCCGCCGGCGGAGTCCAGCGGTATCTGGAGGAGCGAGGCATCGGCTTTGACACAGGGGTGGCCAAAGTCCCCCTGGTAAGTCAGTCTTGCCTGTTTGACCTGGGTGTTGGCAGCAAGGAGGTGCGGCCCACTGCGGACATGGCCTATCAGGCCTGTGAGAACGCCAGCCAATCCGCCCCCGCCCTTGGGAATGTGGGCGCCGGCACCGGCTGCTCCATTGGAAAGTACCGTGGAATGGACAGGGCGATGAAATCAGGTTTCGGCACCTTTGCCCTTCAGGCCGGCCCTGTTAAGGTTGGCGCCCTGGTGGCGGTGAATGCGCTGGGTGATGTGTATAGCCCCGACGGAAAAGTGGTCGCCGGGCTGCTTGATAAGAAGAAATCAGGGCTGTCCTGCACCTTGGATGAGCTGTTTTCCGATGCTTCTCCAACCGGGAATCTGTTTACTGGCAATACTACATTAGGCGTCATCGTCACCAACGCACAATTTTCCAAAACCCCTCTGACCAAGATTGCCGGTATGGCCCACAACGGCTATGCCAGGGCCATTCGCCCGGTTCACACCACCGCTGACGGAGACAGCATCTATGCTCTCTCCGTGGGCTCTGTTCCGGGTGACATCAATCTGGTGGGCACCCTGGCCGCTCAGGCCATGGAGATGGCGATCCTTCGAGCTGTCCAGACGGCGAAATCCGCCTATGGACTGATTGGTTTGCCTGACCTTTCCCACTGACCATGGGGCCTCCCTTCTGTATTTCCACCAGGGAAATGGCTCTTTTAGGAGAGGATTGCCGCTATTCCCAGAGATATAAGTTTTTTGAGAGTAAGTAAGCACGGCGGAAGTCTGTCGAGTGGAAAGCGCAGCAGGAACAGGACAAAGCGAAAAAGGACTAACGCACAAGGCGGGAACATCATTTTAATGGTGTTCCCATTTTTTCATAAAGCAGTATTTTTTTGAATAATAGTATTTATTTAGGATTTTCAAAAATTATAATGTTTAATAAAGATAGCTCAATAAAATTTTCTAAAACGCTCCAGCGCAATACCAATGCATAATAATCCCCTTTGACTATCGGAAATATCGCCTATTTCTTGTTCCAACATCTGTCTACGGCTGCGAAAATCTTTCGCATATTCAAAAAATACCTGTCCGGCAAAGGTTCGCCATGGGATTTCATTGTTTTCCAGCTTGTATTCTATATAGCCATCGGAAGAAAACTTATTCTCCAGTAAATGGAATTCCCATGTAATATTTGATGTTTATATTATTATCTATCTGATATAGATCCAATTGTCCTTCATTACATACCTGTTTATGTTCCAAAAAATACTGTACATAGGTCTTTTGTAGTTTCACACTACCTGTATATTTTTCGTTTTTCAGAATCTTTCCGTTCCTTGTCTCCTTGCGGAGATGGGATATCCATTTCCTTCAGTCTAAGGGATATCTTTGAAAGACTTTCTCCCTTACGAGCCATATCATAAATGAGCCGAATGATTTGCGCCTCCTCTTCATTGATCACGAGTCAGCCGTCTTTGTCATGAGTGTACCCATAACAGATTCTTTGATAATACCTGGACTCTGGGGTCCCCAATGCTTTTCTCAGCCCCCATTTGATATCTCCGCTTTTGGAACGGCCTTCTTGCTACGCTCTAGCGCAGATCACTGTCAGAAGAAACTCCGAGCTTTCGTAGAGAAAATGAATTTCCTCCAGCCCAAAATAAATGTCAGCCTTTCGCCTGTGTCCTGCTTCCGATGCCGGAAAAATGCCGGCGAATGTCCAATGAAGGATTCGCTTAATCCATTCCTCATAGTATTGTTCCTGTAAGAATAAACAGGTTCGTTGTTCTAAGCCGTTCGTACTGATGCGGCAGTATACTGCCACCTTTGGCTGTGTTGGTGTGAGTATGAGATCATTCGGCGGTATTATTCTGACAGGCCCCATGACTTTCCTATCAAAGTACACGCTGCATGAGAATGACTTTTCGCCCTGTTTCTACGACTTTTTTCTTGGCGGAGAACATCAAAGATAATTTCCTCATGATGACCATTTATGACTGTTTCAAGGAAGATTTTAAACAATGCCTTGCATCTCTCATCGAGTTTTACAACACACAGAGGCCGCATCGCACATTGAAAAACCGAACGCCCTGTCAGATGGAAGATACGTTCATGAGCGACAAATAAAGAGAGCAGCTTGCTGACATAACGGGGGTTCAAATCTCGCCATTTAGACGTTTTGCGTTTTCATTTTACTCGGTTTATATGATTGGTGAGAGTGGCACTCCGCATAAGAATGCCAGAACCCCTTGCCGCAAGAGGTTCTGGCATAAAACACCCCCAACTGATCGAAACCATGACAAGCATTTGTTCAGATCGGATGGGGGTGTTCATTCGCAGTTTACCGTTGTACACGGCCGGAGCCGTCTCCGCCCACCAGGCGCTTGACCTCGTCAGCGGTGGACAGGTTGAAGTCCAGCTCAATGGTCTGCTTGAGACAGGATGCGGCGGCGGCATATTCAATAGTCTCCTGGGGGCCGTAGTCGTTCATAATTCCGTAGAGCAGACCAGCGGTGAAGGAATCTCCGCCCCCCACCCGGTCTACTAGGTGGATCATGTACTGCTTGGAGAAGTAGGGCTTACCGTTTGTATACAGCATTGCGCTCCACTCATTATCCGAGGCACTGATGCTGCGCCGCAGGGTGACGGCTACCATCTTGGTTCCGTAGGTCTGGCAGATCTGCTCCGCCACATCTATGTAGCCCTCCCGGTTGAGCTTACCCTGGGTCACATCAGTATCACGGGCCTTAATGCCCAACACCTTCTCTGCATCCTCCTCGTTGGCCACCAGCACGTCGATGTAGGGCATCAGCTGGACCATGCACGCATTGGCCTCAGCCTCAGTCCACAGATTTTTGCGGTAATTCAGGTCACAGCTGACGGTCAGTCCCATCTCCTTGGCCTTTCTGCACGCCTTGATACACACCGAGGGGATGGTTTTACTCAAGGCGGGGGTGATGCCCGTCATGTGGAAATGGGTGGCCCCGGCAAAAATATCTTCCCAGTCAAAATCCTCATAGGCGCAGGTGGCGATAGAGGTATATTTGCGGTCATAGACGATCTTGGAGGGGCGTTGGGATGCCCCCTTCTCCGCATAAAACACACCCATCCGCTCCCCGCCGTAGGCGATATGGCTGGTCCCCACATTGAACTTGCGCAGCTCCGCCACACCGCAGGCGGCAATATCGTTGTCAGGCAGCCGAGTCACGAATTCCGTGTCCATCCCCATCATCGCCAGGGAGACGCACACGTTGGCCTCCGCACCAGTATAATTGATCTGGAAGTGGTCCGCCTGGATAAAGCGCAGATACCCCTCTGGATTGAGACGGAGCAGATAATCTCCGAAGCCTACCATTTTCTTCATTGTGATCTCTCCTTATTTCTGGATACCGTTATACAGGCCCTGAACGAGCAGCATCCCGGCAGTGGCGCCCTGGTCCTCAGTTCCCAGGGCCTTGGCCGCAAAGACGGCGGCCTTGCCGTATTTGGGCGTCATCTCTTTGGTGGACTCCAGGCCCCGCTTTGCCCCCTCCAGGGCCGCAGCGGCGGTGTCCTCCAATCCGCTTCCAGATGTGGCCGCCTGCTCCGCCGCATCGGCAGCCGGGAAGATGGCGTCCAGCACAGTGCGCTCTCCGGGGACACACTTGCCCCGCTTGGCAATTCCATCCGCGAAGCCACGCAGGAATGCCGCAAAGGCGGAGGCGTCCACCTCTTCCTTCCCTATCAGGCGCTTACCGCCCTCCATCCATCCGGAGGACATCAGTGTACCCATGGTAGAAGGAACTACGCTGGACATCTTCATGCCGGCCTTGGACAAGCGCTTGCCCATGTCTGCTTCCTCCAAGCCAGCATAAATCTCCGGCAGGGCACAGTAGCCTTTCTTCATGGTCAGGCCCAGGTCCCCGTCGCCCATGCGGGCGTCCATCTCGCACAGGTGGTCTGCCTGCTCGGTCATTATCTGAGCTACCGCCTCCATAACAGCGGTCCAATCCTTCGCTTGAATGACTTTCATGGTCGACGCTCCTTACTTCTGGCAGTAGAAGGGGGTGCTGACGGGCATATCCAGCATGGCCTTAGTCTCGCTGTCCACCTTCATGATGGAGATGGACGCCCCCATCATCTCCATGGAAGTAGCGAACTCGCCCACAAAGGTGCGGTAGATGGAGATGCCTTTGTCCTCCAACTGCTGGGAAACGCTGTTGGACAGAATGTACAGCTCCTCAATAGAGGTGGCGCCCAGGCCGTTGATGAGCAGGGCGACCTCATCGCCGGAGGCAAGGGGCATATCCTTCAGCAGGGTGTCCAGAGATTCAGCGGCCAGCTCGTCGGCCGTCTTGATGGGGCCGTTCCACACGCCGGGCTCTCCGTGGATACCCATGCCCATGGCCATCTCGTTCTCGCCCAGGGTGAAGTTGGAGTGACCCACCTCAGGAATGACACAGGGGGTCAGGGCAAAGCCCACAGTACGGGTGTTGTCCTTGGCCTTCTGGGCCGCAGCCAGCACCTCGTCCAGAGTGCCCATCTGGGCGGCCTTGGCGCCGGCGCACTTGTACATAAAGAAGATGCCGGCCACACCCCGGCGGGCGGCCGGATCGGCGTTGGAGTTGACGTCGTCCGCGCCCACAATGGAAGCAGTCTTGATATCCTCCAGGTCGCACATCTCGGCGGCCATGTCAAAATTCATGATATCACCGGTATAGTTGCCATAGAGGTACAGGATGCCGCCGCCGTTGTTGACCTCTTTGCTGATCTCAAAAATCTGCTCGGCGCTGGGTGACTGGAACACGCTGCCCACAGCGCAGCCGTCCAACAGGTTCTCCCCCACATAGCCCAGGAACAGGGGCAGGTGGCCAGTGCCGCCACCAGTGATGATGGAAACCTTACCGGGAACCTTTTTCTTTGTGCAGTAGCAGCGCAGATCGTTATTGACATATCCCACCTGGTCGCTGTGGGCACGGTAGATACCCTTGAGCATATCGTCGGTGTACTGGGCGGGATCGTTGATGATCTTTTTCATGGAACAGACCTCCTTCAAGCTTTTTTTACAATGTGGACGGCAAAGCCGCCGACTTCTTCCTCCAGGTAGACCGCCACCAGGTTGCCCTTGGCGTCCACGTTCTTAAACTCCTCCCGCGTAGGGATACCCTTGGCCTTGAAATAAGCCAAGGCCCGATTGGGGGAATAGGTAAAGATGCCGATGTGTCCGAACTTGCCCGGGAACTGCTGGTTGCAGCACTCCACATAGGTGCCGGCGAAGTTGGAGCGGCCGCCCTCCTTGACCTGAAAGCCGAAGCGCTCGGCGAACCAACGCGCGGTGGCCAGCCCCTCCTCCTTGCTATCCCCGTTGATGCCGATGTGGGCCAGGGAGAAGCCCAGGGATTTCTCCACTGACTTCTGGCACAGGGCGGTGATTCCTTCCCAGTCCTGGGCTTCCACCATGGCGGCGGGAGCCATGAAGCTGCCACCCACCGCGGCGATCTTGTCGCTGGAGAGATACTCCTCCATGTTACTCAGGTTGATGCCGGCGGTGGGAATGAACTGGATGCTGCCGTAAGGGCCGCACAACTGCTTAATGGTGGCCATGCCGTTCATGGGCTCGGAGGGGAAGAACTTAAAGGTGGTCAGACCCATCTCCAGCCCCGCTTCAATCTCAGTTGGGGTGATGCAGCCCGGAACTACAGGCATCTCCAGCTCCAGGCAGCGGGCTACCACCTTGGGATTGAAGCCTGGTGTGACAACGAAGTCCGCTCCGGCCTCCTTGGCCTGGTCCACCTGCTCGCAGCGCAGGATAGTACCGGCGCCAGCCAGCATCTGGGAGTCAGTTGACTTGATGGCCCGCAGACAGTCCATAGCCTTTTCCGCCCGCATGGTGACCTCGATGAGAGGCAGTCCGCCGCGGCGCAGGGCGGCGGCGACTTGGGGCGCGGTGTCCGGGTCCTTCAGGCCCAGAACGGGAACGACCCCGTGCTCCTTGATGATTTTTATTGCATCCATATGAAGAAAATTCCTTTCCAATGGCCGTGATGAGCTGCCGCGGGCAGCTCATCACGGACCACATACATTCGATTTAACTCAGCCAGCCTTCTGAGCGCTAGCCTCCTTGCGCTTGCGCAGGACAGCCTTCAAAACGGGCCAGCACAAGGTGAGGATGATGGCGATGAAAAGCACACAGGACACCGGACGGGTCACAAAGGTGGCCCAGCTGCCGTGGCTCATGACCAGGGCGCGGCGCATATTGGACTCCAGCATGGAACCCAGCAGCAAGCCGAGAACGAAGGGGCCATTGGGGAATTTGAATACCTTCAGGAAGAAGCCCAGAACGGCGGCGGCAAACATAATAGCCACATCAAAGAAGGTGTTGTTCAGGGCGAAAGACCCCACCACGCACAGGATACACACGGCGGTCCAGACGGTGGGCTGGGAGACATTGAGCACCTTGGCCGAGATCTTAGCAGTAGCCAGGCCGAAGATGAGGAATACCACGTTGGCCAGCAGCATCATCAGCATGATCTGGGCGGTAAAGGAGGCGTTCTCAGTGAACATCTTGATGCCGGGCTGCATTCCGTACATGGTCAAAGAACCAATCAGGATGGCGGTCACCGCATCGCCTGGAATACCCAGGGTCATCATGGTGGTCATGGCGCCGCCGATGACGGCATTGTTGGCGGTGGAGCTGACGGCCAAGCCCTCCAGCGAGCCCTTGCCGTACTCCTCGGGGTGCTTACTCATTTTCTTGGCGTTGCCCCAGGAGATAATGGAGGCGATGTCGCCGCCCGCCGCGGGGATGGCGCCAATAATGGTGCCCTCAACTGCCGCAATCAGGGTAGGAACTGCAAGCTCCTTAGCCTGCTTGGCTGTGGGCAGGACGCGGCCAAGGGCCAAGTTGACTTTCCGAGCCTCCAACTCCTTCTCCTGGTCGGCCTTGCGGAAGGTGTAAATCTGATAGAACACCTCACCGATGCCGAACATACCAATCATGACTGGGATGAAGGAGATACCGCCCAGCAGAGCAGTCTGGCCGAAGGTGAACCGTTTGATGGACAGGATGGGGTCCAGGCCTACACAGGAAAGCAGAATGCCGGCCATACCCAGGATCAGCCCCTTGAGCACGCTGCCCTCTGAGACAGCCACCATCATCGACAGGCCAAACAGGGCCAGCATACAGTATTCGGGCGCATTAAAGGAAATGGTAAAGTTGGCAATGGGGGTAGAAAACAGAATGAGGCAAAAGGTGGAGAAAATGCCTCCAATGAAGGAGTAAATGACGTTGATGCCCAGCGCCAGACCACCTTTACCCTGACGGTAGAGGGAATAGCCGTCAAAGGACTGGGTAATGGACGCAGGGGTGCCGGGGGTGTTGACCAGAATTGCGGAAATACCGCCGGCAAAGATGGCAGCGTTCCACAGGCCCATCAGCATGGCGAAGCCGTCCGCCGGCTCAAACCAGAAGGTGATGGGCGTCATGATGGCAATGCCCATGGTGGCAGACAGGCCGGGCAGAGCACCGATGACCGTTCCAATACAAACGCCGATACACAAAAACAGGATAACAGAGGGCTGCAGGCACAGCTGTAGTGCGCCGAGCCAAACTTCAGCAGACATTCGGGTTCATCTCCTTTTACTGCTCTACTGCCTTATCGGTTGAACTGGATGGAGAAGCCGACAACAAAGGCCAGGTAGATAAACGCGGTAAAGACCACGGTATAAATGATGTTGTACTTCAGCTTTCGGCCGAAAATGGCGTTCAGGGCAAAGCACAAAATGGGCACACAGACAATAAACCGCTTTGTGGTCTGCCACAGGATGAAAAAGATTACAATGGACACAGCAGTCAGGCCCAGGCGCTTGAGGTTAAACTTGATTTCGGGGTCGACTTGGAAATACTGCACGGATCCTTTTTGCAGGATTCCGCGCACAAACAAGATGGTACCTAGAATGCCCACAGCAAAGCCCAGCAGCACTGGGAAGAAGCCCGCACCGGGCACACCGTCGGAGGACTGGGCGTTGACTCGCATGGTATCCTCCAAAAGCGTATAAATCGCCACCGAGTATCCAAAAATGGCGGTAATCAGGCCGGGAATTGTATCGCCCTTATGCATGGGAACCCTCCTTTTTTTATCAGCGAGGAAAAGCCGCGCTCACGCCCGAAGGCCTGAGCGCGGCTTGCAACAGTTATAGGTTAGGCAATGCCCAGTTCAGGAATCAGTTCGCTGTAGTAGGCCAGCTCCTCCGCGGCCTTAGCGTCCATGTCGGCGCCGTTCAGATAGGCATGCTCATAGCCGCGGTCGGCCAGAGTCTGCTTAACGGAGTCGGAGTTGATAGCGACCTCGGAAGCTTCCTCCAGGATGTCCACGATAGCCTGAGGGGTGTCCTTGGGAACAGCGAAGCCGCCCCAGCCTTGGATGGTAATGTCGTAGCCCATCTCCTGCGCTGTCTCAACCTCAGGCACTACGGAGGAACGACTCTCGCCCAGGATACACAACACCTTGAAGTCACCGGAGTCCACGTTGTTCTTTACCTCAGAGGGGCTGACGGTAACAGCCTGGATATTCTTGCCCAACAGAGCGGCCACAGCGGGAGCCGCGCCGTCGAAGGGCACATGGGTAAACTCTACGCCGCACTCCTTCTCAATGGAAGCGGCAGCAATATGCCAGATGGAACCAGTGCCGGAGTTGCCGACCTGGACCTCACCGGGATGCTCTTTGGCATAAGCCAGGAAGTCCTCAAAGGTATCCCAGGGAGCGTCAGCACGGACAGTGACGGCGGCAGGGATAGTCATAGCACGGCCCACAAACTTGAAGTCGTTGGTAGACAGGTCAGTGAAGCCCAAGGCGCTAAGCATGGTGGACTCAACGGGCATATAGGCCATGGTATAGCCGTCGGGATCGGCGTTGCGGACCTGCTCCAGGCCGATGGCGCCAGAAGCTCCCTCAACATTGGAGACGATGACGCTGGTGTCAAGGGACTGCTCGAGCTCAGAGGCGTAAATACGGGCCACGGTGTCAGAGGCGCCGCCAGCAGCGTAGGGAACGATCAGAGAGATCTGCTTTCCGTTGGGGAAATTGACCTCTTCCTGCTGGCTGGTGTTTCCAGAGTTGGAAGCGCTGCCGGAATTGCTGCTCTGAGAGGTCTGGCTGCCGTTGTTACCACAGGCGGCCAGTGACAGGGCCATCGCCGCTGCCAAGGCAAGTGAAAGAATCTTTTTCATTTTTCTGCTCCTTTTCTAGATCATAGTTATTTCACACGCTTACGCAGTGGAATACAAGGTAAGAATTAAATGTAGGGAGCAACTTGCTGCTTCAGCTGGGCAACCTGCTCATCGGTCAGGTCCAGCAGGGGCTTGCGCATATGTCCTCCTGTCACACCGCGGAAGGTAAGGATGTTTTTAAAGATGGACATGTCTCCGCCAAACTGCATCAGCTTGACCAACTCGGTAGCGGCCACCTGCGCCTTGCGGGCTCCCTCCAGATCGCCGCTCTGGAATGCCTTGTAGACCGCTACAAAGGCTTCGGGGAATGGGCCGGAGCAGCCGGAGACAACACCGTCGCAGCCGCACACCAGGGCAGGCAGGAACAGGTCGTCCGCGCCGGGCACCACAGAGAAGTTTCCATTTCGCACTTGCAGATATTCGTTGATGCGACGCATATCGGCGAAGCTGTACTTGACGCCCACCACATTCTTGCAGGCAGCCGCAATCTGCTCCATCGTGGCAGCGCTGATGTCGTTATGCGCCAGCTGGGGAATGACGTACACATATACCGGGAAGTCATCAGGCAGGGCGGCGCACACGGTCTTGTAGTACTCCACCATGGCCCGATCGTTTACCGTAAAGTAGCTGGGGGTAACGACGCCCACGCCGTCGGCACCAATTTTGTGGGCGTGCTGGGCCAGGCGAATGGTCTCGTCCACCGTCATTGCACCCACGTGGATGAACACTGTAACTCGTCCCGCAGCCTTTTTCACAACGGTCTCGGCCACCAGTTCTCGCTCCTCCGCGGACATGAGGTACATCTCCCCCGTCGTTCCGCAGGGATACAGACACTGAATGCCCTTTTCAATCAGGTATTCTGTCTGCTCCTCCAGCGCCGCCGTATCTACCTTCCCGTCTGCGGTAAAGGGGGTAGTCATGGCGGTGATGACACCATATAGTTTCTTCAAGTTTCTCTCCTCCCAACAATAGGATAAAATGCTTTTGTGTTCAGTATTACTGAATGATTATTCAGTTATTTCACACTTTATTTGGATTTTAGCACGGCTAGTTATCATTGTCAATATAGTTTTATTATTTTTGGAATATTTGTTCTCTTTTTCACTTTCCATTTGACAAATACGTCAATGGAGGTTAGGATAATATACGATAGCAGATGTAAATGCCTCTGCATCTGTATTTTATTTGGACCAATCGCGGGCATTTTTTTCAATATGGATTGCAAAGGATGTTGCACCATGATTCTTTTAAAAGAGGATTCCGCTGAGATGGAATCCGCCTCTACTGTCAGCAGTAGAGTCACATCTACTGCCAAAGCGCTGCGGATTCTAGACTGTTTTTCTCCTGCCAGGACTGAACTGACATTGGCCCAGATCAGTCGGCTGCTATCCATGCCCAAAAGCACACTGCTCAACCAGATTCGCACGCTGGAGGAAGCCGGCTATCTGCTGCGTATCCGGGACGGCCAGGCCTACCGCCTTGGGTACAAGGTCATGCAGCTCAGCTACTGCGCCCAGGCAGGCAGTCCTGTGGCCCAGTATGCCATCCCTGTGATGGAGGACCTGCAGTCCGCCACTGGAGACATCATCTACCTTACCTCCCATATTGACGGCAAGGTGTTCTATATGGAGTGCGTCTATCCCAGCCGGCGCTCCATCTCATACTCCGTCTCCGGCAAAACACTCCCCATGCACTGTACCGGCTGCGGGAAGGCCATGCTCAGTCAAATGCCCACCGAACAGGTGGAAGCCATCATTCGCAAGCATGGCCTGCCTCCCATCACACAGAACACCATCACCGACCACGACCAACTGATGGAGGCACTTGCCACATACCGCCGTAAGGGATATGCACTGGATAATGAGGAGGAAACCATGGGTGTAAAGTGCGTAGCCATGGCCATCCGCACCGGACGTGGAGACGTGGCGGGTGCCATCAGTATTTCCGGCCCCGCCATCTCTATCACACCCGAAGTAGTAGATCAATACTCCGACCTACTGGCCAGGGCCTGCAACACACTGACCCAGTGCGCCCACCTATTTCCCGCCATTCAGTTGGCCTCCAACTGAATGGCCGGATGTGGTCTGGTCGATCTGTACCTTTGAATTCTGAAAGGATGGTCGCTTATGTCTCGTATCCTCAGTTATGGCTCCCTAAATCTGGATTATGTCTATCATGTCCCCCACTTCGTTGCTCCAGGAGAGACCCTCGCCTCCTGCAGCCGGGATGTCAACTGCGGCGGGAAAGGACTTAACCAGTCAATCGCATCTGCCCGGGCAGGGGCCACCGTCTGTCACGCTGGAAAAATTGGGCCGGATGGACAGCTTTTGGCCGACACACTGGCTTCCAGCGGTGTCGACACCTCCCTCATCTCACTCAGCAGCGGCCCCAGCGGCCACACTATTATCCAAGTGGATTCCCAGGGACAAAATTGTATCCTGCTATATGGCGGCAGCAATCAGAAGATCACACACCAGGAGGTGGACCTGGCTCTGGAAGGCTTTGGTCCCGGTGACTACCTGATTGTGCAAAACGAAATCAACTGCCTGGATTACATCATGGAACAGGGCGCCAAAAAGGGCCTGTCCATCGTATTCAACCCCTCCCCCATTGACGAACATATCTCCACCCTCCCCCTGCATCTTGTCTCGCTTCTGGTTTTCAACGAAATTGAGGGGGCCGCCCTAGCCGGCACCAGCGAGGAGGGGCAGATTCTGGATATACTGCGCAGCCGCTGGCCCTCCTGCCAGCTGCTGCTCACGCTAGGGAGCCATGGATGCATATATGATGACGGCACACAGCGAATCACCCAAGGCGTTTACCGTACCAAGGCTGTAGACACCACAGCTGCCGGAGATACCTTCACGGGGTACTTTGTAGCCTGTTTAGCTGCCGGTATGGATGCGCCGTCCTGTCTGAACCTCGCCTCCCGTGCCGCCGCCATTGCTGTCTCCCGTCCAGGTGCCGCTCCCTCTATCCCTACAATGGATGAGGTGCGCGGCTCCACCCTCTCTCTGGCATGATACCGCAGACTTTATCTGATTCTCATCTGTTTGAAAAACGCAGGCAAAACGCCTGCGTTTTTTCCTGCCCCGCCCTTGTGTACTGCCTCATTTTGTGCCAGAAAACTTGTTATGGAAATATTCTGCAGACTCCCGCTTTGCTTCAATGTGTCTCCATTCATCAAATCATAGCTATATAAAAGTTTCATCGCTTTCTGACTTTATAAAGCATAAATAAAAGCAGGCTTGAATGAGAGCCAGTCTCCTCATACCTGCTTAACGATACTTTCAGTAATTAAATGTAAGTACTATCCTAATTTTTATGCATCTTCACTAATAAACACAAAACCTGTGTATAACAATAGTTATACACAGGTTTTGTCTACTTTGGTCGGAGTGTAATTATAGGACTTGGAAAAACACAGCCATATCAATGGTTTTAGCGCAGCAAGCAAGAGGTTTTTTATCCGTTCAGATTATATAGTCTGAAATATTTATAATTTTTGTTTCTGCTTCCACGACTACTGTGACTTCTTCATCTCTTTCTTCAAGATCGTGAAAAAGTTCCAGCATGATCTCAACAGCTTCTCTCATTTCGGAAGGAATCTTCTCAATGTTTTTTAGGACGATAGTAGTCGGAAATTCAAAGGAGCAGTGGAGGCAATCCCAAAGAGCATCCATATTATTTCCATAGTAATCTGGAAGTTGGAATACTTTTTTAAAATACTCGTGTAACTTCCATAGGGAATTGATTCCTGCAAAATCCAAAGTAATTTCCTTCATCGTATAGCCTCCAATCCAATTTCGTAAAAGGTCAAATAGTGGTCATAGGTGACAAAAATCAGTCCGTCATTTGAATAGAGCAATCGGCAACCATTGCGATACCCGCGGACATAATCAAAATCCGCCTCATACCAAACTCGACCGATTGCTACAGGAAGCCTATGGTCACGGTTTTTATAAATATCGCCTCCGATTAGTATTCCGGGTAACACATCGGCGAGATTACCGAGCCATTTCTTCCATCCGCGCTCTTTTGCCTCATCCTGCGTCAAATAAGAGTCAGGGAGTCTGCCATGAATTGCCACATACAAATCTACACCTTCACTCCCTGCTTTTGTTGCAGACCCAACAGCAATTGCGGTCATTGCTTCTACATGGCATTTACAATTGGGGTGGACTGGAATTTCCGCGATTCTGGGATCATCAACTGCAAGAATCCTGCCGTTCATGGATGCACAATAATAACAAGTACCAGGTGTTATGATGGCGCGCCAGATCTTCCACAGTCTACTTTCGTAAGTGACCCTTGCCGCTTTGCGCAAAATATGGCTGCTAAAATAATTACTGATAATATACCCTGTTTTCTTGACGATGTACACACCATTTCCCCCTATATGTAAAATAGAACTTCTACATATAGGCGTCCAACAGCCAAAAGTTGCACGTTTCCACGCAACAAGAAAAGCTAATTTACAAAATAAAAGGGTAAGTCCCATAAGGACTTACCCTTGGTCCGAGTGTCATTAAAGGATCTGTGGAAATCCAGTAATATCAATGGTTTGCAAGCAGCAAGCAAGGCTTTCATCCTATAAAACTAAAATTCCGAATTTTAAGGTATATAATCACTTCAACCGGCATTACAAGTACAACAGTTATGCGCACCGAGATCAGCTTTTTCTTATCGGTATGATATTTTAGAAAAATGAATTCTATTCTTTTTCCTTATGTCGGGAGCATATTGATTTAGAAATAATGTAAGTTGTTTGTAATCCACCTCTGACTTAGGCCCAAAAATCAATTCGCAAATGCTGTTTGGCGCAAGAGGATACTCAAAGTATGATACTATTTGTGAACCTCTGCTCCGAAATCGTATAGGGAGGCCATGACATTCCGACAAATCACTCCCTGACAGTTTTGCTAATAATTCATCATAATGCGGGAAATATACCATTCTGATTTCTCGTTCTTCCCTAAAGGCTTCGCTTTTCAAAAAAATAGATAACCTGTCAATTCCATTTAAGACAGTATGAAGCAAACTAAATTCATCACTAACATTATATTGCTTTTTGAGTATATTTGATGCCGATAAAAGTTTTTCAATCAATTCATCATCGTTGTCATGATACGCAACTTCATCGATTAAAACAATAGGAGAATTAGTACCATGTACTTCATTCATTAAGTCGCAATAAGAAAATTTTGAAAGATCGAACCCAATGCAAACACCACGACCATCATCTCCATACGCTCGCCATTGGCTCAACAAATCCTTGCTATGTGTAAAACATGCAATATATGGGAAATCTACTTTTTCCATATATCCAGTATACAGTTTTTCTAACAACTCAGTATTGGGATTATCTTCTTGTTTGTGCTTTTTAATCACGCGTTCAAATGATGCTGTAAACATGCGATCATCAAGTCTATCGTTCGTAGTTTGTACATGTGACAACCAGATGGTATTGCTTTGCATTATTTTCATAAATGTATCAACAGAACAATAATGATACATTATAGTATTTTCTGTAAGCATACTTACCCTCCGTTCACGGAATAAGTGTTTTCTCCTATAACTATAAATTTTATGATAGCATAAACCATACTACATTTCCATACTGAACAGGAATTCCCCCGCTCAACGGGACTACGGGCGGCGTTTTCATATATCTCTACGAGAAAGGAGGGGTGCTCCCCCACAGGCCAGCCATCGGGCTGGCTTTTTCTATTTCACAACGAAGGAGGTTTTTAGGTGGCTGACGAAAAAAAGAATATTCCCGACGCTGGGAAGGTAGACGAGCCCACAAGCCGAGAAAGGTAGAGCCTGCCAAAGCTGCCCCCGTACAAGTTCAGCCCGCCTCAGCTAGGTCGGAGGCTCTAGTGGTAGAGAGTGTTCCCGAGGTGGTAACGTCCTTCTGCGGAGAGAAAAACAGGTCCCCCTCCTAGGGCAAGCCACGATCTATGGACAAAATATCTCGCTTTGAAAAACTCTTCCAAGAACAATCAAGTAAAAATAAATACCGCAGAGGACAAGTCCTCTGCGGTATTTGGTCCGAGTGTCATTAAAGGATTTGTGAAAACCCAGTAATATCAATGGTTTGCAGACAGTAAGCAAGGCTCTTATCCTAAATTGTGCGAGAAATCACCGTTACTTTTGTGATCACATCGCGTAGACAATCGTTTCCAACCATATACTCAAGAACATCATCTGGTGTGCTGCACATTTTTTCGCAATTCCCGTCAATACGGGCAATACAATACCCACTGTCAGAAAAACATACCCCATATACAATGCCATTCCAGCTAAAGACAGGCTCACCACCACGTATAATGCATTCTTTTATCCTAAAACAAGTTGTTGAAATATTATGGGTGGGGGTTACTAATGCCATCACTACTTTTCGTTTTTGGATTGGACATCATTTCTCTAAAATCATCACTTTCTTCCTTAAGACGATTTGTTTCAACATCAACCTTTTCAAAAAAATTCTCACTCATCGCTGCAAATTCTGATTCAAAAAACACATTAATAAACATTAGACCAAGCGGCATTAAAGATATTGCATTATTAAAAGCTTCTGAGGTCTGAACAAGGTTATGTGGCATAATAGTGAGCAAAACCACTAGTGATATTGGAGCGGCAATATTAAGCAATAGTGCAATAACACTTGTATTTTGTAGTTTTATATACTGCCTCCGTATGGTTCTGGAAAAGTGATTCGCAATACATTTGTTATACCAATAGAAATACATTTCAAAATTGAAACGCACATTACTCTTCTTGGGCTTTTTTAAATATTTCTTTTCTACATATATCTTAAATTTTCTAAATCGTGCAAAAGCCATCATAGCAAAGAAGCGAAAAGCTAATTGCCGTAAGGATAGGATAAGTAATTTCAACCCAGAGTCCCAAAACTCTGCTAACGCAAATATTAGTGATGCAATACTTAACGGCAATATATCTTTGGTCGACAAAGATATATATTTGAAAGCTACTAAAAATGAAATAATGATATAGCCCAAGCCATAACCCAAAAGTATGATACTACTCTTTCTCATTTGTATTCCTCACATTTTGTCCAAATATCTATGTAAATTAATCGTTCAAGTTGAAATGGTAAGCATAATCTTTTGCTCTAATAAAAGTATTCTTTCCAAGCATTGTTCCTACGACACCAATAATTGCTGCCGCCCCACTTCTCCTTGAATTTTGATATTTATCATTGTAGCAGTTATAGATTGAAAAGTCATCTATATTTGTTGCTTACGCTGCCTAACAGGACAACGGGCGGCGCTTTCATATATCCCAACGAGAAAGGAGGGGTGTTCCCCACAGGCCAGCCATCGGGCTGGCTTTTTCTATTTCACAACGAAGGAGGTTTTTAGGTGGCTGACGATAAAAAGAATATTCCCGACGCTGGGAAGGTAGGCGAGCCCCCCAAGCCGGGAAAGGTGGAGCCTGTAAAAGCTGATCCCCCGGTGCAGGATCAGCCCGCCCCGGCCAAGGCGGAGGCTCCCGTGACAGAAGATGCGTCCAAGGTGGTAACGCCCCCCACGGCGGAAAAACCCGTTGAGGGAAAGACATCTCCCGACCCTGCGGCGGAGCAACCGGCTCCGGCGGATAAGGAGGCTCCCAAAGATAAGAACGCTCCGGCTCCGTCTAAAGAGGGTGCGCCGCAGCCGGGCAAGGACGAGAAGCAGACCACGATCCCCGGCATGGGAGATCCCGCCCCCGCCGGAAAGGTGGTGGATTTTACCGCTGCCCGGGATGGGGCGGCGAAGGGCAAACCCCCGGAAAAGGCTGCGGCCCCGGATAAGGGCAAGCAGGCGGATAAAGCGAAGGATGCGGCCAAGCCCCGCAGGGGCCGCCCGGCCAGGGCTGACAAGGCGGCCCCCGACAAGGCCAAGCCGCAACCTCGGGACAAAATGTCCCAAAGTAAACCGCCTGCCGGGAAAGGCGCTCCCGCTACGGCGGAGGCCCCGGCTGCAACCGAGCAGCCGCCCGCCCCTCGGGATGCCACCCGTGGCATGAAAGAGGAAATCGTGTATCTCAATCTTTCCGAACTGCACCCGTTCAAAAATCACCCCTTTGGCGTCCGGGACGATGCGGAAATGCAGGGGCTGGTGGAGTCGGTCAAGGCTGCCGGAGTCAACCAGCCTGCGCTGGTGCGTCCCCGTGAGGGCGGCGGCTATGAGATCATCGCCGGGCACCGCCGCCAGCGGGCCAGCGAACTGGCCGGGTTTGCCAATATGCCCTGTATCGTCCGCAACATGACCGATGACGAGGCCATCCTCGCCATGACGGATGACAACCTGCGGCACCGGGAGCGGATTTTGCCCACGGAAAAGGCTGCTGCGCTGAAACAGCAGGTAGAGGCCATCAAGCACCAAGGGGCCCGCCCCGGCGAAGATGACCGGGACGCCGGAAAACGCTCCACGCAGATCGTGGGGGATCGCAACGGCATGAACTACAAGCAGGTGCAGCGGTATATCCGCCTGACCGAGCTTGTCCCCGATCTGCAAAAGATGGTGGACGAGAAGCAGCTCTCCTTTACCCCCGCCGTGGAGATTTCCTTTATCCGCCCCAGGCACCAGAAGTATATCGCCGTTGCCATTGAGGGGCAGGTATCCTCCCCGTCCCTTTCCCAAGCACAGAAGATGCGGGAGCTGGATAAGGAGGGCAAGCTGAACGGCGATGTGATCGACGGCATTTTGAGTGAACAGAAAAAGGAGGTTGACAAGGTGATTATCAACAGCGCCGAACTGGAAAAGTATTTTGGCAAGGACAAGACGCCCCGGGAGATGAAGGACACCATTCTGGCCCTGCTGGACGAGTGGAAAGAGAAGCAGCCCCCGGAGCTGGGCAAGCCGGACAAGAAAAAAGATATGGAGAAGTAACCGACCTTGGGACAATTTGTCCCGAGGTCTTTTTTCTTCCCTCTTTCAAGGCTCTTTGGATTTATCCCCCGTCGCCGCCTATTACACGGCATGGCCGGGCACTGCCCGTCAAGGGTGCATGGCACCGCCGCCCTGCGGCGGCTTGCCCTTTACGGACGGCCCCGGCTGTGCCATTCCCGGGGCGTGACGGGGGCATATCCTCCAGAGCTGCCCCCTTTCCCATGAATGGGAAAGGGCGGGGGGATAGGGTTGAACACCATGGAACGGAGGTTTTCTATGAAAAGGCCCCTTGCGTATATCACCGCCGCATGGTGCGGCGAGGACTACAAGAACACGGAACAGGCGGCCCGGTACTGCCGTGCGGTGTATGAGGCGGGCTTTTCGCCCATCTGCCCCACGCTGTATCTGCCCTTGTTCCTCAACGACGCCGTTCCCGAGGAGCATAAGAGCGGCATCGACATGAGCCGAGACCTGCTGCGGCGCTCCCATGTGCTGGTGGTGTGCGGCCAGACAGTTACCGAAGCCATGAAGAACGACATCGCCGTGGCCCAGCGGCTGGGGATCACGGCTACCACCCTGGACGGCATTTTGACCGTCAAGGGCCAGGGGCGGCGCTAAGGTGCCGGAGATCACATTAGGGAGCCTGTTTGACGGGATCGGCGTGTTCCCTCTGGCGGCGTTCCGCTGCGGGATCGTCCCCCTGTGGGCCAGCGAGATCGAGGCCGCCCCCATCTCCATCACCCGGCGGCACTTCCCGGACATGGCCCACCTGGGGGACATCACCAAGCTGGACGGCGGGGCCATCCCGCCCGTCCATGTGCTGACCTTTGGCTCCCCATGTCAAAATCTCTCCCAGATCGGCAACCGCACCGGCCTTGCCGGGGCGAAGTCCAGCCTGTTCTTCCACGCCATCCGCATTATCCACGAAATGAGGGAGGCGACAAACCATCTATATCCAGTTATCACTATTTGGGAAAACGTCATGGGAGCGTTTTCTTCAAATGACCGGATGGACTTTAGAGCCGTCCTATCCGCTTTCGTCGGCTCCGAGGTTCCAATGCCTCCTACGGGAAGATGGGCAGCCGCCGGAATGGTGCGAGGGGGATGCCCCGACCTCTCCTGGCGGCTCCTGGACGCCCAACACTGGGCAAGGCCCCGGCTGGCCCGACGCCAGCGGGTCTTTCTTGTGGCAGACTTTGGAGGGCGGCGTGCTGCGGAAATACTGTTTAAGCCCCGGCCAATGCTCCCACTTCCTGCGCCTTGCGGAGCGGGCGGGCTGTCCGCCCCCGCCGGAGATCGAGGCCCTTTTCTTGACCCAAGGGGTCGCATACCCGTCACCCGACCCTTTCAAGGGTTCCGTATGCGGGGAGCCGCCAAGGACGGAGCCCACGCCCACTTCCAAAACAGCTTTGGACTGCCAACTGACCCTTTTCCCACTCTTTTAGCGGGCGGTGTCAGCCCCTTTGCCTTTTGGTATGAGGACGACCCGGCGGGCGGCTGCGTCCGTTTGCCTACGGAGCTGGAATGTGAACGGCTCATGGGGCTGCCGGAGGGGTGGACAAAATACGGGGCCGACGGCGGCGAGATCAGACCGGCCCAGCGGTACAAGGCCCTGGGCAACGCCATCGCCCTGCCCTGTGCGGAGTACATCATGGCGGGGATCGTGGAAACGCTGGGAGGTGTTACTTGACTTTATTTGAAGCCTACGTCACCAACATGGGGAAATACAACGAGGGTGCGCTGGTAGGCGAATATCTGAAATTCCCCACCACATCCGATGAGGTGCAGGCCCTCTTGAAGCGCATCGGCATTGACGGGGTGCGGTATGAGGAGATCTTTATCACCGACTTTGACGGGGATGTGCTGGGGCTCTACGACCACTTGGGCGAGTATGAAAATCTGGACGAGCTCAACCACCTGGCCTGCCTGCTCTCGGAGCTGGATCAAAGCGAGTTGGAAAAGTTCGAGGCGATCATTGACAGCGGCGAATACACCGGCAGCGTCAAAGACCTGATCAACCTGACGCAAAATCTGGATTGTTTTAGTTCTATTCCGGCATCACCAGCGACGAGGAGCTGGGGCGGATGTATATCGAGGACTTTGAAGCCCTCCAGATCCCGGAGCATTTGGTTGACTATATCGACTACGAGGCATACGGACGGGATGTGCGGATCAATGAGGGCGGCCACTTTGCCCCCGGCGGCTATGTGTTCAATAACAACAGCCGTTTTATCGAGCACTATTCCGGGCGGGAGGATATTCCCGACGAACATAAGGTTTTCTCCATGCCCAAGCTCAACATCCGGGAACAGATGGCCGCCTACAAGGAGGTCATTGACCGTTCTTCGCTGGAGGGAGAACGGCTGCACCCGAGGAAGGAGGTGCCGGAGCGATAACAACACTTCGGGACAAATTGTCCCAAACATGGGGTGCCCCACAAAGTCGCATGACTTTGTGGGGAGAGGAGGAGCAACGAAGCGGGCGGATTTCGGGCGGTAACGCCCGAAGGAGCAGAGCGGAGTTTGTGACGACGAGGGGGTGGTTTGACTGGTAGATGAAGATATTTCCCGGCGCACGATTGCCGTTTCCGTGAAGGCATCCAAGCTGACCGCCCGGGGCCTTGCCTATGTGGTGCGAGGTGTGGGCCAGAAAATAGCCAAGCACCACCGAGCCAAGCAGATGCCCCACGGCAAGCAGAGTGTGAAAAAGCTCATGGCCCACGGCGCATCTGCATCCAGCATCGAGCTGTCCGGCGATACCAAGCTGTTTGACCGGGTGGCCCGGAAATGGAATGTGGACTATGCCTTTTACAAAACCGGGCCGGACAAATATCTGCTGTTCTTCAAGGCTGGGCAGGCCGACGCCATGACCGCCTGTTTTTCTGAATACTCCCGCAAGGTACTGAACAAGTCCAAGTCCCGGCGCATCCCCATCCGTGATCAGCTCAAACGGGCGTCGGAGCAGCTTGCCCAAGAGCGGCCCCGCCCCAAAGAGCGGGTACAGGAGGTGGTTCATGCCGACAGATAAGATCCGAAAGTACATTCTTCCCAACATTCCCTACCTGTTCATTGGCTGGGCTTGTCTGAAGCTGGGGACGGCCTACCGTCTGGCGGCGGGGGCCGGGTTTGGTGAAAAGCTGCTGGGGCTGGGCCGGAGCATCGGCCCGGCCTTTGCTGACTTTGCGCCGGGGCTCGATCCCTTTGACTGGCTGGTGGGCCTTGTGGGGGCGGTGGCCTTTCGCCTGCTGATCTACTTCAAGAGCAAGAACGCAAAGAAATTCCGGCGAGATGAAGAATACGGATCGGCTCGATGGGGCACGGAAAAGGACATCAAGCCCTTTGTCGACCCCAAGTTTGAAAACAATGTCATTCTCACCGGGACGGAGCTGCTCACCATGAACACCCGTCCAAAAAATCCCGCCAACGCCCGCAACCTCAACGCCTGTGTCATCGGCTCGTCCGGCTCCGGCAAGACCCGGTTCTGGCTCACGCCCCAACTGCTCCAAGCTCATTCATCCTATGTGGTGGTCGATCCCAAAGGAGGTGTCCTCGGGCAAGTCGGTCACTTTCTCCAGCAGCGGGGGTATAAAATCAAGGTATTCAACAGCATAGATTTTTCAAAATCCATGCACTATAATCCGCTG
>CDZJ01011455.1_pt1 | contig 40371 bp, 38 predicted proteins | sample 557391 | NCBI WGS metagenome assembly CDZJ01 (sample SAMEA3182111, study PRJEB8094) | gut metagenome | biome: human; feature: gut; material: Stool; isolation source: human stools | place: Canada | collected 2013-05-07 | reverse complement strand
GGTACAAGACCAGCCAGAGCGGCAAGGGTACAGAGGGCTATCTGGACGCCTCCTCCATCTCCAGCTATGCCGTGAAGGCCATGGACTGGGCGGTGAACGCCGGTCTGCTGTCCGGCAAGGGGAACAACACCCTGGCGCCTACCGCCGGGGCCACCCGTGCCGAGGTAGCACAAATCTTTATGATGTTCTGTCAGGAAGTGGCGAAGCAATCAAAATAAAGCAGAGAACAGTGGGGGCCCAGGGACGAGATACGTCCCTGGGCCCCTACTATTAATAGATACTTTGGAAGATGGCCGACGGTTCAAAATTAATCTTATGAAAGACTCCATAAAACAGAAGTAATAATTTTAGAAACTTATCCTATTTTTAGATGTTATGGTATTGCATACATCTACAAGCGCGGGAAGCTGCCATGGAAAACAAGAAAGCAGTGGTGGGGGCAAGATCCGCAAGAGGGAAGATGGATGCTTGGAATACCAATCAATATACTGCGGGCTATACCCAGAAGCAGAAGGCACACAAGACAACTTGAATACCGGCGCGTAAAAATAGGACCATTACGTTGGTGCGTTCCGTGTGAAGGAAAAAAGTTTCACACTGGCTGCTTTTCGTTGTTCTCTGACAGGGCGGGTACAGTTGGTCTGTTCTCTGGAGACAATGACTCCTCATCCTCGTCCACAGGTCGCCACGCCTGACCGAAGTGTACGTCTCGGAACAGAGCGGCAAGACCTGTGATCTGCTTGAGCCGCAGGATCTCGTCCCGATCCATACCTAAGTGGCGGGCGATCCAGGCATCTGACCGCCCCAACTCGTGTAGCTCTTTGATAATATTGCTCATCAGGTCCACGTTATGAGAACCTCTGGCTCGGTTGTGACGTATCGTGCTGGCCATTCGATTAGACAGCGGCTTATCAATCACGGCTACGGGCAACATCCCGTGTTCCCGCTCATAAATGTCCCGGTGCTCCTTCATAATACGCCAGCGATGGAACCCATCCACGATAGCGTACAAGTCCTGTTTTTTGGAATAATAGCAGACGATAGGCTGGGTATAGCCATCCTCCAAAATACTAAGGTAGAGAAGTTTCATTTCCGGCGGAGCGACGCTGTTGGGATTGTATGTATTGGGGACGATCTTTTCAAAGGGCACAGCGATAATATGGTATGCTGGGCTAGAAAATCCATCAATTATCATCCATGATCCCCCCATATTTTCGTTTAATCAGGTCGATACGTTTCTGCTCCTGGCGGGTCAGCCCGAAGCCCATAAAGCGACAGGTATGGTCATTTTTTAGGATGCAGTAACACATCCTCTTCCAACTGGGTATATCCTTGGTGCTTTTAATATCATCTGTATGGTCCGGAATGGGCCCGGCAAAGATAACACGGGACTTCTTGTCCAATGTATAGTTGGACACGCCATTTCTTTGAATCTGATACCCGTGTTCCTCAAGCTCCCGGATGGTTTCTTCAGATAGGCCACCCCCTGTTTCACGCCAGAATCGGATAGAGGTCTTAAATTTTTTGACATAGTTGTTCCGAAGCCGACTTGGCAGGGTATCCAATAAAAATAGAGTATAGGACTTCCATGTATGGCCCTCAGGAAGAGAGATATTGCGGTAACCCATGGCCTTGGTGCGGCTGTAGATAGCGCCAAAATTGGCACCTCTAACCCGACCTACCAACTTAGTCCAGATCTCTGGATCAATTACCCGGTACAGGTTCAGCGCATCCTTGGAGTAGTCGTTGAAAGGAGAAGCTACACGCATCTGGTCGATTTTCAGCCCCGCCTGATAATAAAGGTCGTAAAGTCGATTATAGTCGTAGCCGAAACGAGCGTTGGCTACCCATACATCGCTATTGGTCCAGTCGTAAAGCGGGGAAGCGCACCATACATCCTTGAACTGCTTGGATATCCAGCACTCGCCCTTATATCCGTATTTTTTATTGAGGAAGGCACTATACCGCTGCAGGGATTCGCTGGCTCGCATTCCCAACAGGCAGACCGTTTTTCCACCCCCTTGCTGCTCTTTGTAAAAGCGGCCAAACTGTTTAGCCAGGTCTTCCTGATGCATCCGATAGCGGTAGTGGTTAAAGGGCCGCTCCATGTTGATTACATAGGGGTAGTTTGGCATAGGCCGCACCCAAAGCTCAGGGTGCCTATCATCCCAAGGATACCAGAACATCTCGTAGCTAGAAAGGGCGGTACGGGTGGCCATAGGAAGACAGACCCAGTAGGGGGCTACTTCCGGCAGCAGCCGCTCGAAGGTCCGTGTGACATACTCGGTCGTTACGGTATACTGGGCTTCAAAATCCTGGTGGAACAGGCCAATGACCCGGTGCGGATAATGAGCGCGTTTATAGTCCATCAGCAGATTTAGCAGCAGGCCGCTGTCCTTGCCACCGCTGAAGGAAACATAGATGTTCTCAAATTCCTGAAACAGATAATCAAACCGGTCCTGAACAGCGTCGTAGACGGACCGATCCAGGTATTCTCGCTTCATATCAATCTCTCTATCTAACAATATGACAACATTACTGATACTGTGGGAAGCGGGTACCTATGGAATCTCCTAACTGAAAGCGGCGAAATCCATAGACATGGACGAAAAGCGGACTGTCCTGCTGAAAAAGGGTTCCTTTTTTTGGAGTAATTTCCTATATATTGTATCACATCCAAAATTTTCTTCAATACCATATCCGTGTGAGGAGAGAGATCCTGCGGACAAAATATATTTTCCGATAGGAGTCCTGTAAAAAATGTCCTTTCCGATTTATAACAAAAAGAAAATAAGCGGATAAATAATACAGTTCGTATAGAAAGCGGGCGGTCCAAAGCATTCCATAATCGCGGTTGAAGACACAAACCATGAAGGGAAAGATAAAGATGATTTTGCGCCGTTATCTATCTCAAAGTCAGGACAATAAAAAGGCAGCCGCAAGCCAGACTGGCCTGCGGCTGCCTTACTGCGCTTCATATGCCCAGCACATGAGTAGCGATAGCAAAATAGATGAGCAGGGATAGAGCGTCCACGATGGTGGTTATAAAAGGCGCAGCCATGACTGCTGGGTCGATGCCGACTTTCTCGGCGGCCATAGGCAGAGTACAGCCTACTATTTTGGCGCAAACCACGGTCAACATCAGAGTCAGACAGACTACCAGAGCCACCAGAGGGGTGACCTCTGGATTGTGCATAAGCCAGCGGTCCACCACCATCATTTTAATGAAATTGGCGCCCCCCAGACAGACGCCGCACAGCACGGCCACCCGGATCTCTTTCCACAAAACGGCGAGCACATCGGAAAACTCCACCTCGTCCAGGGACAGGGCACGGATTACCGCCACCGAGGACTGAGAGCCGGAGTTGCCCCCGGTGCCAGACAGCATGGGGATAAAAGAAGTGAGGATCACGCAGGCGTTCAAGGCTGATTCAAAGCTGGTGATGATGATGCCGGTGAAGGTGGCGGACAGCATCAACAGCATAAGCCATGGAATGCGGGATTTCCAGGTCTCAAAGACGCCGGTACGAAGATAGGGCTTGTCAGAGGGCAGAATGGCCGCCATCTTTTCGAAGTCCTCAGTGGTCTCCTCCTCAATGACGTCCATGGCGTCGTCAACGGTGATGATGCCCACCAGGCGGTCTTCGCCATCCACCACGGGCAGGGCGGTCAGACCATATTTGGAGAACATCTGGGCGACATCCTCTTTATCCTCATGGGTGGTCACGGAGAGGACATTGGTTTCCATAATATCGCCAATACGGGTTTCATAGGCGGACAAGAGCATAGTCTTGACGGTGACTACGCCGAGCAGGACACGGTTCTGGGTAACATAGCAGGTATACACAGTCTCCTTGTCCAGTCCGACACGGCGGATGCGGGCAAAGGACTGCTCCACTGTGGCGTCTGGATGGAGGTATACGAACTCTGTGGTCATAATGGAACCGGCGGAGTCCTTGGGATAATTGAGAAGCTGATTGATCTGGCTGCGGGTAGAGGTATCGGTATTCCGCAGAATACGGGACACCACATTAGCGGGCATATCCTCAATGATATCTACCGTGTCGTCCAGAAACAGCTCGTCCAGCACCTCCCGAAGCTCCTTATCGCTGAGGGCGCCAATCAGCTTCTCTTGGTCTTCGGTATTCTCCAGATAGGTGAAGACCTCCGCGGCTAAGTCTTTGGGCAGAAGGCGAAAGACCAGGATCTCCTGTTCTACATCCAGTTCATCCAAAAACTCGGCGATGTCTACCTCATTCATCTGGCCCAGGGCTTCTTTCAACTGGCGAAACTTTTTTTGGCGGACCAGTTCCATCAGCAGCTCCAAGTCATAGTTTTCGTGCATATGGCTCTCCCCTTTCCGAATTTATGTGAAAGTGGGGCACAAAAAACCACAGGCCAGAGGTCATTTTGAAACTGACAGATAGGGGAGAAGCCCCTTTATCATCTTCAAAATGATCTCAGCGCCTGTGGCTGCGCACGGACAGACCAAAGCCAGAACCGTAAGGCCTGGCTAAACATTGTTCCGGCGGCGGACCAGCATCCGGATCAACCCGGCCAAGCCCGCCGCCTGCTGTCTGTGGCAGCATATCTCTGTGTCCTGATGGCGACTTCGACCGTCCACGCTGGATCCCACTTCCTTTCCGCACAAAAACTCCCTCCCAATACCATTTGGGAGAGGATCAAACGACATCAGTCAAACATGACCGCCATTTTTGTTTCATTATACCATTGTACGCACATCCTTTGCAAGCGGTCGCCAGGGAATTTTCCTTTGAAGATACCGGAAAACAGGAAATTATCTATTCCATAAAAGGGCCGTCCGACAGATCGCCGCCGGACGGCCCTGGATTGCAGACCTATCATGGCTGCCGGCATGGGAGCCCCTCTCTTTTGGTACCACTCCAAAACCGAACAGAGAGGTCAGCCCCAACTGACCTCGGCCGATGTGTCTACCAGATTGATATAGCTGGTCCCGACGCCCAGGCTTACCGGGGCCCCGGACTGGTCTAAGAAAGACAAGCAGTCATTTCGGCTGTCCCGCTGCCAGGTAATCTCATAGAGCATACCGTCCCGGAGGAGGAGACCTTCCCCATTGCCGGTGGTGCGTACCTTCATCCGGCCCGCGGAGTCGCCATTGATCTGGGCTACGTCAGTGTACAGCACAAGCACGTTGCGGAAGCCAACCTCCTGGCCGGTGCTGCCATCGACATATGGTATATCCTTGCCGTTGATATGCTGCTCCACCATATACAGGCCGCTGTCAGAATTGTAGGTGAAGTGGCCCGTCTTATAATGGGAGAAGGGAACGGTCAGCCAAGTCACATGCTGCTGATCGCCGGCGGGGGCCTCCTTGGAGAAACTCCAGCCCACCTGGAAGTCCTGGTCGTGTTCCCGCTCGATGCGCTTGGGCAGCTGATCCAGCATTTTCTCGCTGGAGGTGAGCAGGGAGTGCTCCAGGCCGGCAGTCTTTCGCCGGCCTGGGTCCCGCCAGCACATATCGCCATAGGGCCCGTTGACAAAGTCAATGTAGGACATCCCCCAGCCCTGAAGGGCATCATAGGCCTGGGGACTGCCGCCGGCATGGACGTAGATAGCGTCGTGCCCGCAGGCCAGACTGACGTAATAGTCCCGGGCTGAACGGACGCTGCCCAGGTCGCCCACCCCCTCTATATCCTGGAACACGGCCAGCATCCGAGTGATACCGCCCTCAGCTACAATCTCATAGATCACGTCGGCCTGGGATACGCCGAGTTGTGGCAGAGCCTTTGACAAATTGTTGAGCATGACCGCGAAGGGCCGCTGCCCGCTGATATCCTCCTCCAGCCCCTCTCCGGTGAGGGGATTATGATAGGGATAGACGGGTTCCGGTTCTGGATCTATCGGGGCGATGACGGAGACAGAAGGCTCCTGGGAGGATATCTCTCCTCCAGAACCGCTGCCTGGGTCCTCTGCCGGCTTTCCACAGGATGTCAGAGCGGCGGACAACGCGGCCGCCAGCAGGAGCGCGCCCATACGTTTCACAGTCATAGCTGGTCCCCCTTGCGTTTTTGTATATATCGCTGTGCTTATCATACTGTTTTTTCAGCGGTGCTGTCAACCCTGTCTATAAACAAAAGGGGCGGGAGTGTCCTGCCCATGCCGCCGTCCCCACAGGATCATCTGGCCTGTTTTCTAAGCCAATCCAGTAGCTCTGACAAGTCCGGAGCGATATGGACATGGGGAAAGGGGAAAAAATCCTGCCTTGGGGTGGTCCCGTTGAGGACTGCCGAAAAATGGCATCCGGCCCGCTGGGCCGCCTCCGCGTCCAGAACGGTGTCCCCACAGTATAGCACCTGGGAGGCCGAGACTTCCAATTGTTCCATAGCAAGCAGAAGCCCCTCGGGGTCCGGCTTACTGTTGGAGACATCGTCGCCGCCGAGTACCACCTCAAACTGGTTTGCCACACCCCTGTGCTCCAGAATGCCCCGCAGAGTGTCCGCCCGCTTGGTGCTGACGACGGCTCTCTTGACGCCCTTCTGACCCAGCCAGCGGAGCAGTTCTGTGGCACCGGGCAGCAGGACAGCTTCTTCCCTCTGGCGGGCCTGAGCTGCCTGGGTGAAATAGGCGCGGAACTGCTCGCGGTGAATCGGGTCACGATCCCCGGTGAGCTTGGTATAGGACTCCTCCAGAGGATAGCCAACAGTCCGACGGATCTCATCCGCGTCGGGGGCGGGCCAGCCGAGCTGGTCCAGGCCGTAGGCAAAGCCTGCCAGAATAGAGGGGGTAGCATCTCCCAGAGTGTAGTCAAAATCAAAAAATATGGCTTGATACGGCACCATTGTTACCCTTCTTTCCCATTTAGTCAGCCTGTCCCCTAGAGGCATGAAGCCCCAGACAGGAGATCACAATTATAACACAGGCGGCCACGGAGCCACAAGAGGGCGGCCCTTACTCCTGGTCCATGCTTTTCAAATAGGCCTCCGCCCCATAGCGCAGGCAGCGTTGGAGCCGCCGCTCTCCCCGCTTGATGGTCCGGGAAATAGTGGATTTGTCCACCCCCAGCCGCTCACCGATCTCCCGCATATTCAGCCCCTCGGCGTAATACAGCAGGAGGACCTGCCGCTGCTTGGCGGTCACGTCCTCTTTCAGGGCACGGATCAGATTGCGCTTGAGGCGGCTGACCTCCTGGCTGTTGTCCGCCGCCATCTGCCGGGTATACACCGCCATGTCAGCGGCGTATACCTTGCCCCTCCTATATCGTGTATTTGGCATTCCGGCGGTACCCCCTGTCATAGTAGCGTTCGGTAAGGACGGCCAGCTCTCTGGCCTCCCGAAGCATGGTGGCCAGCAGCTTGATCCGCTCCTGAAGCTGGTTGCGGGCGTCCGGGTCCTCCGTCCGTTCCAGCCAGCACTCCAGTTGGCAGATCCTTAGGTCCAGGGACCGAGCATGGGCCCGGTATTCGACAGACAGTTCCATCAGCGTCATGTGATCTCCTCCTCTTTTTCCAGCCTGGCCCAGCAAAGGCGGCAGATCCATCTGCCGCGCCACTGCCAGACTCTGTCCCAATGGTATTGCTCCCCGCCGCACAGAGCGCACAGGCAGCGTGCCCTCTCCTGCTGGCGGTCCTCCAGCGGGGGACGCAGCCGCCGGTTTGGGGAATATGTCGTGGCCCTCTCCTCCTCATATCCAGGTCCGGTAGTCTTTGGAGCAAAGAAACAGCCGCCCTGGAAAAGTTTTTTTGAAATCTGCTTGACAAGTGACGGTTCCTTTGGTAAAATACCACTTGCTGCTGGACAGAAACCTGAGATGCTGGTGTAGCTCAGTTGGTAGAGCAGCTGATTTGTAATCAGCAGGTCGGGGGTTCGAATCCGTCCACCAGCTCCAATTTCATATGGAGGAGTTCCCGAGTGGCCAAAGGGGGCAGACTGTAAATCTGTTGCGTTAGCTTCGGTGGTTCGAATCCACCCTCCTCCACCAAGCCGGAGCAAACGGTCATATCGTTTGCTCCGGCTTTTTTATAAAAAGTCAGAGCGCGTTCATTTTGCTGCTCCTCCTTTCCAAAACGGACCCGCTTCGTTGGGACTCGATTTTGCTGGCCGCCCCATGGGCGGCCTTTTGTGTATAAAATATGGCGCCCGACCGTCCTTTCCAGCTTGATAAGAGCAATCCGAAATAGAACATATGTTCTATTTCGGACATAGGATACTCCTTTTTTCTTCTGGTGTCAACTATTTCCTCCCATATTTTTGTGTGGAAAAGGCCGGAAAAAGGGACCTTCGAAAATAAAAGCGCCCCGCGGGGAAAACCCGCGGGGCGCTGCCTGTCCGAACTCAGAAATATTTTTTGACGCCGTCAGGAGCCAAATCAGCATCATCGCTGATGGTGATGGTGAATTTGATATTATGCTGCTCACCAAACTTATTCAGCCAATCCAGGAAATTCTCGGTCTCATTGTCGCACTCGCCGCCTGCGATCTTGGTCAGACTGTCGATAAAGATATGGGTGATGTCATAGTTGCTGGCGTACATACCGCTGATAAAGCCCTTCAAAGCGGTATAGCTGCCGATATCATAGTCGCTGGCTTCCACCAGACGAATGTGGTAATGGATATCCAGGGTCAGCTTGTTACCTTTCTCGATGCAGATCACATTGCCATGCTCGGTCTGAGCGGCGGCATTGATCATCTCAATCATCTGCTTGGTCTTGCCGGAGCCCTTCTTGCCCATGATAACTCGAATCATGTGTATCACTCCTTAAACGAATTGACGTGGGGAACCTCCCCGTTCTTGTATAACACTTTACCATATCACGCCCAGTTTTTCAACCGGATTATCGTGAATTTTTTGTAACAAGCTTAGAGCCGTGTCTCTAACTGGGCTTTCAAGTCCTCATAACCGGGCTTGCCTAAAAGAGCAAACATATTCTTTTTATATGCCTCCACACCGGGCTGGTCAAAGGGGTTGACCTCTAGCAGATGACCGGACAGGCCGCACACATACTCGAAGAAATAGATGAGATATCCCACCGAGGCCTCACCAATGGCGGGCAGTTCGATCAGCACATTGGGGACGCCGCCGTCTACATGGGCCAGGATAGTGCCTCGCATAGCCTGCTCCGCCACAAAGGAGAGGGGCTTTCCAGACAGGAAATTGAGGCCGTCCACGTTGTCCGGATCGTTGGGGATGATGAATTGCCCCTTGGGGGCAAACTTAACTACAGTTTCAAACATGAGCCGCTCTCCCTCCTGGATATATTGGCCCATGGAGTGGAGGTCGGCAGTAAATTCTACGCTGGCAGGGAAGAGGCCTTTGCCCTCCTTGCCCTCACTCTCTCCGTACAGCTGCTTCCACCACTCGGCAAAGAAGCGGAAGGGAGGCTCGTAGCAGGCCAGTAGCTCTACCTTCTTTCCGGCCTGATACAGGCCGTGCCGGGCGGCGGCGTACTGCCAGGCGGGGTTTTCCGGCCCACCCGCGGAGAGCTCCTCCATAGCCAGACGGGCGCCGCCCATCAGGGCGTCGATGTCGATACCGGCGGCGGCGATGGGCAGCAGACCCACGGCGGTAAGGACAGAATACCGGCCTCCCACCGCGTCGGGTACAACGAACTCCTCATATCCTTCCGCGTCGGCCAGCCCCTTCAGGGCGCCGCGGCGGGCATCTGTAGTGGCATAGATACGCCCACGGGCTCCCTCTTTGCCGTATTTCTCCTCCAGCATGGCTTTGAAGATACGGAAGGCCACAGCTGGTTCCGTGGTAGTACCAGACTTAGAGATGACGTTGACAGAAAAGTCCCGGTCACCGATGAGGGCGATGAGCTCCAGCAAGCTGTCAGTAGACAGTCCATTGCCAGCAAAGTAAATATCGGGCGTGTCCTTTTTCTTCAGATTATAGTTGGGAGAGGCCAATAGCTCAATGACGGCCCGGGCGCCCAGATAGGAACCACCGATCCCGATGACCACCAGTACCTGGGACTGTTGCTGGATCTTCCGCGCGGCGGCCTTGATGCGGGCAAATTCCTCTTTATCATAGTCCCGGGGCAGGTCCACCCAGCCGGTAAATTCGCCGCCAGGTCCGCTGTGGCTGGACAACATGGAGGCAGCTTTTTCAAGCTTGGCCTGCCGACTGGTCACATAGTCCTGTGGCAGGAAGGGGGATGCCTTGGATAGGTCCAATTTCAACATATCGTATTCCTCCTGTGAGAAAATGAGATCCTACAAAACAAATTATACCACAGCTCGTCTCCTTTTTACAGAGAATTTTCCCGGTACCGGGATACCAAAAAAAGATTTGTGGAAATTCTTTGGAAATAGGTTGACAAGGAGGGGAACAGCAGTTATAATAATCTTCGCTGTCTGGACGATTAGCTCAGCTGGTAGAGCATCCGCTTGACGTGCGGGAGGTCACAGGTTCAAGTCCTGTATCGTCCACCAACAAGAAGCCCTGGAACCATAAAATGGTGCCAGGGCTTCTTTGCGTCTGTTAAAAAGTAGTATGCCTTACCATAACTTTATTGGCCAGCTATGGGCCCCCATGACTGCATATGTTAAGATGAAGATGATACAATTTTTTGAATGGTGTCCATATCTTGACTACGATTCGTTTTTAAGTGAATTCACTATTTTTTTAATATAATTGGGTAAAGAATTTAAGAAAAAGTTAAAAGAAAAGAGCGGATGATGAAACACTGATCGAGACAGACGCCCTGCCTAAATTGTGCCCTTGGACAATAAAACGAGATTAGTTTAAATTCATCATTTTTAGCTCTTGCTTATATGCCGGTTTTGTGCTAAATTTATATATATTAAGAAAAAAGGAGGTATGTTTATGTGCAAAGTAGATCTGAACAGCGACTTGGGCGAGAGTTTCGGTGCCTATACCATTGGCCTGGACAGCGAGGTTATCCAGTATGTATCCTCTGCTAATGTGGCCTGTGGCTATCACGCCGGCGATCCTCTTGTGATGGACAAGACGGTGGCCGCCGCCAAATCTGCTGGAGTGGCGGTAGGTGCGCATCCCGGCTACCCCGATCTTATGGGCTTTGGCCGCCGGAACATGGTGTGTTCTCCCAAAGAGGTCAAAGCGTACATCCAGTATCAGTTGGGCGCGCTGATGGCGTTCACTGCGGCCCACGGAGTAAAGTTGCAGCACTGCAAGCCTCATGGCTCCTTGTACAATATGGCTGCCAAGGATATGGATCTGTCCTTGGCCATTGCTGAGGCCATCGTTGAGGTGGACAAAAATATCATTCTCATGGGGCTGGCGGGAAGCAAGATGCTGGAGGCTGGAAGGCAGATGGGCCTACGGGTAGCCAGTGAGGTTTTCGCCGACCGAGCCTATCAGGCGGACGGCTCCCTAGTACCCCGGAAACAGCCTGGCGCGGTGATCCATGACAAGGACGAGGCCATTGCCCGCACCATCCGCATGGTTACCGAGGGCAAGGTCACCGCCATCACCGGCGAGGAGGTATCCATTGACGCCCACTCTATCTGTGTCCACGGTGACAACCCCTCTGCGGTGGAATTTGTCAAGAACATCCGGGCCTCCCTCAGCGCCCAGGGGGTGGAGATTGCCCCCATTGCTGAGATTGTGTGACCGAGTGTATGAGGAGAGAAATCCCTAAATTTCATATCATGGGAGGTACATTATGAGTAAGGAGCCTAACATCCTGAATCAGTCCTCGGCAAAACCCAGCCGATCGGTGCTCTTCGGTGCCGCCTTCCTGATGGCCACCTCGGCCATTGGCCCCGGCTTCCTAACCCAGACGTCCACCTTTACCGCCCAGCACGGAGCGGCTTTAGCCCTAGTCATTGTGCTGGCTATTGTCATGGATATCACCGCCCAGATGAACATTTGGTCTGTGGTTTCTGTCTCCCAAATGCGCGCCCAGGATGTAGCTAACAAGTTGCTGCCTGGTTTGGGCGTGGTCATCGCCATTTTGGTGGCCATCGGCGGTTTGGCTTTCAACGTAGGCAACGTAGGCGGTGTGGCCTTGGGATTCAACGCCATGATCGGTTTGGACCAGAAGGTAGGGGCCGTTGTTGCGGGCTGTTTGGGGATCATCATTTTTATCAATAAGAATGCCAAAACTATCATGGATAAGGTAGCCACGATTCTAGCTGCTGTTATCCTTGTCACTGTTCTGGTGGTGGCCATCATCTCTCAGCCCCCCATGGACCAGGTTGCCCATGGGCTGACACGTGTGGACTATTTGTTTAATCCGGATAACAAGATGTTTACTGCGCTGACCACTCTATTGGGCGGATCCTGTGGCGGTTACATCGCGTTCTCAGGCGCGCACCGCCTGCTGGACGCTGGTATCTCTGGCCCGGAGAACGTGGGCCATGTACGTAAAAGTGTCATCCAAGGCTGTGGTACCTCTGGCATCGTGAGGATTCTGCTGTTCCTGGCGGTATTAGGCACCTGCATGGAGGGTTCCCAGTGGCTGGCGGAAAACGCTAAAATTATTACTGACGCTGCCAGTGGCGGCAATCCCGCTGCCGAGGCATTTCGCCTGGCCGCCGGTGACTTTGGTTACCGCTTATTTGGTCTGTGCCTATTCTCCGCCGGCGTGTCCTCTGTGGTGGGCGCGGCATATACCTCAGTCTCGTTCCTGAAAACCCTGCACCCCTTCATCGCTAAATATGAGCGGCAATTTGTGGTGGGCTTTATTGCCTTCTCCACCCTGATGATGGTGATTGTGGGCAATGCCGCTGGGCTTTTGATTGTCGCCGGCGCCTTTAATGGCCTGATTCTGCCTATTACTTTGGGTGTCATGCTTATCGCCAGCCGCAGCAAGCGTATTGTGGGTGAGGAGTACAAACACCCCATGCCGCTGATCGTGCTGGGCGTAGTAGTGGTGGCTGTCTCCTTGTACTCTGGTATACAGACTGTTCCCAATATTTTGCAGCTATTTGGCTAAGAGGATAACAGATATCCGGAAAACCTGCGTTATGCGGGCTTGCCGGACTGGAACAGAAAGGAGCCGTATATGGCTGAAGTGAAATTTCTCCTCTCCGGGGATACCTCTGTGACGGTGGAGTTCGGCAATGAGATTAGCCCGGCTATTAACGCTCAGATCCGCGCCTTTAACATTGCCCTGGAGGAGAGCAGGATCCCTGGCATTACCGAGACGGTTCCCACCTACCGCTCCCTCATGGTCCATTACGATCCTGGCATCATTCTCTATAATGACCTGGTGAAGGAACTCAAGGGGCTGATGGGCCAGCTTTCCAACATTCAGATTCCCCCCAGCGACGTGCTGGAGATTCCTGTCCTCTATGGCGGGGAAGCTGGGCCTGATCTGGAGTTTGTCGCAGAGCATAACAAAAAAACCCCGGAGGAGGTCATCAAAATTCATACCTCCACCGAATACCTCATCTATATGCTGGGCTTCACCCCAGGCTTTACCTACCTGGGCGGCATGAGCGAGGAAATCGCTGCCCCCCGCCTGAAGCAACCACGGGTGAAGATCCCCGCTGGGTCAGTGGGGATCGCGGGTTCTCAGACCGGCGTGTACCCCATCGACTCCCCAGGCGGCTGGCAGCTCATCGGTAAGACCCCGGTGCGTATGTACCAACCGGACCGGGCGGAGCCCATCCTCCCCAAGGCTGGTGAGTACATCAAATTCCATTCCATTACCCAGGCGGAGTTTGACGCCATCGCCGCCCAAGAGGCGGCGGGCACCTATGTGTGCAAGCGCCACCCCAGAAAGGAGGGGGGACAATGAGCATCATGGTATTGAACCCCGGCTTGTTAACTACGGTGCAGGACATGGGGCGCGTTGGCTATCAGCAGTTCGGCGTGCCCGTTTCCGGAGTCATGGACCCCCGAGCGGCGGCCGTCGCTAATATTTTGGTGGGAAACCCGGAGGATGAAGCGGTGCTGGAGTGCACTATGCTGGGCCCACAGCTGCGCTTTGACACGGCCAACACCATCGCCATCACTGGCGGGGACCTGATGGCCGCTCTAGATGGACAGGTGGTACCAACCTATCGAGCGGTAACTGTCCAGGCAGGTCAGACACTCCGTTTTCAGGCCCCTAAGACAGGTTGCCGGGCCTACATCGCTTTTGCCGGAGGTTTGGACATTCCCGAGGTCATGGGCAGCCGCTCCACCTACTTGAAGGCCAAGATCGGAGGCCTAGGGGGGAGAAAGCTTCAAAAGGACGATGTAATAGGCTTCCGGGCCCCCGGCATCCCTAAGAACCTGTCCGAGCGGTATATCTACCCAGAGTTCATCCCACACCCCGTGTACACCCTGCGGGTAGTTATGGGACCTCAGGACGATGCGTTTACTGACTCAGGTATTGCCACATTTCTGAGGGAAACCTACTCGGTGACCAATGAGTTTGACCGTATGGGCTGCCGCTTGGACGGAATGCCCATCCAGCATGTTACCGATGGCAACATTATTTCTGATGGCATCGCCTTTGGAGCCATTCAGGTGCCCACGGAGGGGAAACCCATCATCATGATGGCTGACCGTCAGACCACTGGTGGCTATACCAAGATCGCGAACGTGATCTCCGCCGACTTCCGCCTCCTGAGCCAGATAAAGGCGGGGGACAAGGTGAAGTTTGAGAGAGTGTCCATTCAGACCGCGCAGGAGGCTCTCCTCAACCAACGCGCTGCCCTGCGCACCCTGCGCCGGTCCCTGGATATGTGATCAATGTGGCCCTGCCTCTGTCGGGTGGGGCCACAGGACAGAAAGGATGATAATTATGGCCTTTGACATTACCCCTTATATAGACAAGAAACCCTCTGAAGTCCGCCAGTTAATTCGTCAGGGTGTCATTGACTTTCCTACCGCCGGTATGTGCCGGGGCTACGCCCAGGCTAACTTGGTGATCCTACCTCCGGAGTACGCCGACGACTTTGAGGAGTACACGCGGAAAAACCCATTTCCCTGCCCGGTGCTGGAAATCATTCGAGGCACCCCAGAGACCCACGCCATGGGACAGGGCGGAAACATTGTCACCGACATCCCCCGTTACCGAGTGTATGAGAACGGGGTGTTTACCAAGGAGCTGACTGATGCCTCTGCATACTGGAAGGCTGGGTATGTGGGCTTCCTAATCGGGTGCTCCTTTTCCTTTGAGGAGGCGCTCATGGCCGCGGGCCTCCCCGTGCGTCATATTGAGCAGGGCTGCAATGTGCCTATGTACAAGACCAATATTCAGACTGTAAAGGCGGGACCGTTTGAAGGACCCATGGTGTGCTCCATGCGCCCTATGACCCCGGAACAGGCCAAAGTAGCCTACGACATTACAGTAAAAATGCCGAATGTTCACGGTGCTCCGGTCCAGATCGGTGATCCTGAGAAGGTAGGCGTTAAGGATGTGATGAAGCCAGACTACGGCGATCCTGTCGAAATTCGGGAGGGAGAAATACCGGTATTTTGGCCCTGCGGAGTCACTCCTCAAGCTGCAGTAGAGAACGCGAAGCCACCCGTTGTCATTACACATGCCCCTGGGCATATGTTTATTACCGATATCCTCAACACAGAGCTAAACGATTATCTGGAAAAAAACAAGTGAAGCTGAGTATAAGGCATGACTGCCTCAAATAATTTGGAGAAAGAGCTGCCTGTGATTTGGAATATCAGGCAGCGCAAATAACCTGCATCGGCAGTACATAACAGAGCATTGAATTACTTCAATGGATCTGTGACAAACGCCTTTGTGGAGGCTCTGAATCATATCACGCAATTTTCTTTCAGTCTGAAGAATATGAATTTGAAGTGTTATAAGAGAACGAGAGCAGCAATCTGATATGGATTGCTGCTCTCGTTTCATATTCCGGAACGATATCTTAAAGCTTACCTCTTAATTGAATAATATTTATTCTAACTTCTTTCGCTCCGTCCGGTCGATGTACCTCTTCTCAATTTGTCGCAAATGGTTATCCATTGCCTGATAGGCGTGATCATATTCTTTTCGTTCCAGGGCGTCCACAATGGCGGTGTGCTCAACTACAGCCGGTTTATAGGAGGAAAGCAGTGTGGTACTGAGTATCAGACAGCGGGTGCTGTGTGTGTTAAGCCGTTCCACCACATCGCAAAGGAAGCGATTTCCGGTCGCCTCTGCCAGCGCGGTATGGAAGACATAGTCCTGCTGAATATAGTACATATAGTCATCGGCATCGGCCATCTTGCAATTTTGCTGTTCCTCAATACTATTGCGCAATTTGCGAATCAGCATGGGGGTGACTCGTCCCCTCAGCTCGTTTATAGTCAGAAGCTCCATTGGCCGGCGAATAACATTAATGCTTGCCGCGTCCTCCTCCGTTAGACGGGAGACTGTCACACTTTTTCCGCGCACTTCAGCCAATCCGTCGTCTACCAGTCGGTGAAGTGCAACCCGAACGGTAGTGCGGCTGATTGACAGTTCCGCGCAAAGTTTTTCCTCTGTCAATACATCATCAGGAGCCAGCTCATTGTAGACAATGGCGTTTCTCAGTACATGATATGCCTTGTCTGACAGTTTCATATTTTTCTTCAGGGGTTCCAGCATGAAATACTCGCTCCTTAAACTTAGTATCCAAAAACGCACTGGGGATCAGAATATTACCGACAAGGCGGTGGTATCATTTTTCGTTAAGATATTTCTCCAAGACGCGCAGCATAATAATGGGTAATTTGCCGAAGGAATACTCCTTATGGACTCGCTCTGTCCACTTATGGGCGTCCTTGCCGTGACAGCCGAAGTTGAAGGCGGGGATATTCAGCCGCTTAATTTGGTCCAGGGGCACGTCATAGTGGCCCTTCATGTCAGGGAAGTTGTCCACCAGAGTCTTGATAGAGGTGTCGGTGTCATCCAGCTTCAGATAGCTGCTGTCAGTGAGCACTGGGAAGAACTGCATCATCTTCAGCTCCTCGCCCATCTCCTGGCCCAACTGATTCAGCAGATCGACTACGCTGTCTAACAACGCGCCTTCCTCCGGAATTTCGCGCTTCAGTGTATTTCGGGGGCAGTAGGGCGGTGCCAGGAACAAAATGACTGTGGGTGTATTAATACTCAAAATATTATTTGCCAGATATTCTACAATCTTCAGACACAGCTCGCGGCGGTCCATGTTTTCCTCAAGCGATTGTTTGGTGATTGCACGGATATCCTCGTCCACGTCAGGCTTGAGGGCCTTGGCCTTCTCATACAGCTCACTGTATTCCATGACCTTCAGTTGGTACTCACGCTTGTAGTAGTCGGCACCGGTCATCTTGCAGTAGACCTTATTCTGCTCATCTGTGTAGGTATCCACAGTGTTCAGGGCATCCTCGGCCACCTTGCGCAGGCGGGCAAAAATCTCATCCATCTCCATATTATGGATGAAGTAGTTGAAGTACACAAAAGCGGAGAAGGCGGTCTGCACGTCGTAGGAAGGCTTCAGGTCCCTCATCTTCAGCACCGTGGGGGGCATAGCGAACTCGCCGTTGTAAACGTCGCTGAACTCGGCACGCATATCTATGTTCCGGGTGATCTCAGCGGCTACCATAGAGGCGCTAAACCCCTCAAAGCCCTGACCGGAATGGGTGGGCTTACCAATGATGTAGAAGCAAGGCAGAATTTTTCCCACCGCTCCGGCATGGAAGTAGTGGGCGGTATCGCCGGGGAAGGCGGGGGAGATGAAGTCGGTGTTCATGGCCATCTTGTAGGTTAAGCCATACTTGGCCTTCAGCTCCTCCAGCACATTTAGAGACTCAATAATTCCGGTATGCTGGTTTTCTTCCACAGGATTGGTCATGAAGATCAAATTTCCATCAAACTGATCCAGGTGTTCTGTAAAATACCGCATCAGCACCATATTGACCGCATCGCCCGATTTCATATCAGAAGAACCGCGACCAAACATCCATTCTCCAGACTCAATATCCGCCAGGACCTCTGGGTCGCTAGTAATGGACTTGATCTTCTCTGGCAGGGCGTCGCAGTCAAAGGCGTACTCCTTGATGGAGCCGTAGTCATCGATACCCACAGTATCGTGGTGGCCGTGGAGGATGATAGTCTGGTTGCTGTTACTACGGGAACCAAAAGCGATGGCGACCACGTTGATGCGGTCATAAGGGTCGTTCTTTAGGGGCTGGGTGATGACTTGATCCGGATGTGCCTTAAAGTAGGGGAGCTCACGAATCCAGGCGGCCATATAATCAGCCACCGCACGCTCCCCACCATCGGAGTTATTCATGCTGGGAATGGAAACCAGCTTTTTTGTGAGGGCCAGTGCCTCATCATAGAAAGGATAATTTTGCATGGCGGGTATGCCTCCTTTGTCCCAGAAAGATGGGACGAATATAATAGAAACATTACCCTGATGTCTTTGTTTGAGAGTTGGCCATTTGTACTTTGTATACAGAACATAAATATTATAGTTGAAAGAAAGTTGAATGTCAACCCAAATATCACGATTATGATAAATAGCAAGAAAATAAGAACATCTTTTTGTTGATATAATACAAATGATTTTTGCCAGTCTGTTACCATTAATCGCTGTACACTATAAACAAAAATCTTGGATAATTTTTTTAGAAATAGTAAAATATTTTTTGATATCTTTTTATCTCTTGACAGATAAATGTCGTTTGTGCTATTGTCTTTTTGAACTTCCCTGATATTTTTGGCTATATTCTACATGTTTGTATACAGAACACTATATTACAGAACACTACATAATTACCTTTTGAAAAGAGTATATTTTCTAATACCTTGGCATCCTCATGAAGCCGCAGAATTGTGGCATAGTCAGACCAATTCTGATATGTTTCCTGTCATCGTACTTTCTGTGGGAGAATCCAGTCCAATGTAAACAGGCCGTCCAAATCTGCTCCTTCCTTGGGTTTATGGGCCGGAAGCTTCCCCAGAGTGTATATCAACCAAAACCGATCTAAATGTAATGAGGAGGATGAACAAAAATGAAGAGAAAGACCATTTCCATGCTTCTAGCCTGTGCCATGATGCTGAGTCTGGCTGCATGCGGCAACACCCAAAAACCCAGCACATCCAGCGCTTCCAACGCTGACGGAACGAGCGGCACCACTTCTGATCCTGAATTTACTTTGATTGTCGGTTCTACCATTCAGGACGACTCTGCCTCCGGTATCGCCCTGATAGAGTATTTTAAGCCTTATGTTGAGGAGAACTCCAACGGCCGTATCCGGGTAGATGTACAGAACAATTCGGTTTTGGGTGGCGACCGTGAGCTGTTTGAAGCCCTGCAGCTGAATACAGTGCAGTGCTCTTTTGGACCCATGTCTACTTTAGCCAACTTTGAGCCCAACTATGCTGTGTGTGACTTGCCCTTCCTTTTCAGCAGCAAGGAAGATGCCTATGAGCAGTTAGACGGTGAGTTTGGCGCCAAACTGGCCGAGAACCTCCCCAATGTCGGTATGCGTTTGCTGGCCTACGGCGAAAACGCTTTCCGCAACATCTCCAATAAAGTCCGCCCCATAACTTCCCTGGCGGATATGAAGAATATGAAGATTCGTGTTATGGAGTCCCCTGTTAATATTGCTACTTACGACGCACTAGGAGTTTCTCCTACTCCCATGGCTTTCTCCGAGTTGTACACCGGTCTGTCCCAGGGCGTTGTTGAAGGGCAGGACAACGGCGTAGTGCTGACCTACACTGCTAAACTGTATGAGGTTCAGCCCTACTATACATACACCGGCCACATCTATGCTGCCAACGCTATGGTTTTCTCCGAGGCGTTTTGGCAGAGCCTGCCCGCTGACTTGCAGAAGGTCGTAGAGGATGGGTCAAAGTACGCGATGGAGAATCAGCGCCGTTTGAACACGGAGATGGAAGAGGAACTGGAAGCCACTATGGCCGAGGCTGGGGTGGAATTTATCCATCCCGACACCGCAATGGTCGAAGAGATGCGTGAGGCGACCAAGTCTGTTTGGGAACTAGAGGACATCAAGAATATGATTGATCCTGAGATCTACGAGATGGCGGTTCAGATTCGAGATAATTAAAGAAATATATTATCGCAAATTACTTGAGTAATGTCTCCTGTTGCGGGCGGGGATGCCGGCAGGCATCCCCGCCCACTTTACCAATTAACAGAACTCGGTAAAGGCATTTCCTTGTCTACGCCGTTATTATGGGGGCTCAATACATGAAAACCTTGGTTAAAATTTGGGATCATTTAGAGGAATATATTTTGGTCCCTTCTTTGATGATTAGCACCGCCCTGATTTTCTATCAGGTTGTGATGCGTTTCCTATTTAAAGACGCGCCATCCTGGTCTGAAGAGGCTGTGCGCTATCTCTATGTGTGGCAGACCTGGCTGGGTGTGAGTTATGCTGCCCGCAACGGCACTCATCTCCGCATCACCATGATAAAGGATCGCCTCTCCCCTAAAGGACAGAAAATCCTTGAATTGTTTGTTACTGCCATCTGGATCGGCTTCGCTGTCTTTGTCTTTATTCAAGGCATGGCCGCAGTCCAGACGATTGCCGCTTTTGGGCAGAAATCTACTGCCCTGCGTATTCCCATGCAGATTTGTTACGCCTCCATTCCTGTCGGAATGGTGCTCATGAGCATACGTCTGATCGAAACAACAATTAAGAGTCTTATCGGCAAAAAAACTGTGGAAGGAGGGGCCGCTGAATGAACATTCTGCTTCTGTTTGGCGTGTTTTTTGTGCTGATCATGCTGAGTGTGCCGATCGGCGTCGCTCTGGGCGTGGCCACATCGCTGACCATCTGCCTGACCAGCAACATTGGCCCTGTGATGGTGGCCCAGAAAGCGTTTACTGGTCTGGACTCCTTTACGCTGATCGCCATTCCCTTCTTCATGTTGGCGGGCAATTTGATGGCTCTGGGCGGTATCGCCAGACGTATCGTCAATCTTGCCGACGCCGCGGTGGGTAAGTTTACCGGTGGCTTGGGCATGGCTACCGTCATCGGCTGTATGTTTTTTGCGGCCATCTCTGGCTCCGGCCCTGCTACTGTGACCGCCATGGGCTCCATCATGCTGCCAGAGATGGAAAAGCGGGGCTATGACCGGGCTTTTTCCACTGGTTTGACTGCCACAGCTGGTACGATTGGCGTCATCATCCCCCCGTCTATCCCCTTTGTGATCTATGGCGTTGCTTCCGGCACCTCTGTGGGTGATATGTTCAAGGCGGGCTTTATTCCAGGCATTCTGATTGGCATTGGCCTGATGATTGTCTGTTGGGTTATTTCTAAAAAGCGCGGTTATAAGGGAATTGAGCGTACCAAGAACGATGAGAGTTTCCTGAAGGTCTTTTTGGACTCCCTGCCCGCACTGATGGCCCCCGTCATTATTCTGGGAGGCATCTATGGTGGTATTTTTACCCCCACAGAGGCCGCGGTGGTTGCCACTGTTTATTCTCTGTTCGTAGGGAAATTTGTTTACCATGAGCTGACTTGGAAGATTGTATACGAATCTTACCGCAGCACCGCCGATATGAACGGCTTCACAGGGTTGGCGCTAGGGTTCTCCATGTCCTTCGCGGCCTATTTGACCATGGAACAGATCCCGGCCAAGGTAGCCAATGTGGTCCTCAGCGCGGTCTCCTCCAAGATCGCCATTATTGCTCTGATCATCGTCATTCTGCTGGTGGTGGGATGTTTTGTAGACAATATTTCCTCCTGCCTGATCCTGACCCCTGTGTTCCTGCCCATGGTTAAGGCTGTGGGAATGGACCCTGTCCACTTCGGCATTATGATGACTGTAGCGCTGGCCATCGGTTTTGTAACACCTCCCTACGGTGTGAATCTGTTTGTGGCCTCCGCTGTTGCAAAGCTGAAGATAGAGGAGGTCTCTAAGGCTGCTATCCCATTCTTGGCCGCCATGTTTGTCTGCCTGCTGCTCATTGCCTACATCGAACCCATCTCGATGGCTCTAGTCTGGCTGCTATCCTAAAACCTGTTTGATGTGTGCTCCTGCGCATGTATGATTGGTGGAAACAAAGCTGTTGGATTGCCCTGCGCTTTCCTCCGGCTTTGTTTCCATCCAATCTGGGCAAAGGATATTCCACGCGGTTTTGTGACACTGTGACATATTTCTGTTTTGAGGAGGAGCTGTTATGTATCCAATGCGTAGAAGCGATCGGGAACAGGGGGAAGAATTTGCGCTGTCCTTGATTGACCACTGCTCTCATGGCGTAATGTCTATTCATACCAGCGAGGCATTTCCCTATTGTCTGCCCCTCTCCTTTGTTCGAAATGGCAACTGCCTCTACTTCCACTGCGCCAAGGCGGGAGGGAGAAAGCTGGACCTGCTGCACGCCAACCCCAATGTGTGCATTACTTTCGTAGGGGGGGACGAGCCGGAATTTGTCGCGCCCAACACATATACTACTTATTTTCAGTCTGCCATCGTTACTGGCACCGCCGTTGAGGTCACGGACCAGGCGGAAATGATTGAAGCTCTGCGTTTGCTGTGTGAAAAGTTAATGCCTGAGCATATGTCTGGCTTCAGCCACGCCATACAGTCTACCCTCGCCGCCACCTCTGTCTGGCGCGTTGATATTGCGGAGGCCAGGGGCAAGCAAAAAAAGAGACCAGCGAACTGTTGACAAGTATTCCTGAACCTTTGGTCGACAGCTTTCACAGTTCATATTTGAATTTTACCGTTATTGGGGACGCTTCTTATGAACGATGACAGATGTATTGCGTTGCGCTGCGGAAACAAGAGCTATACTGTCCGCATCCCGGATGGTATTCGATTTCAATATGCCCGACTAAATCAGACAGAAAAAGTAACTGATTACGGCGGACTGATTCGGGATGCGCTGGACCACCCTATCGGCGCGCCTCGGATCGAAAACCTGCTTCGACCTGGCCAAAGGGTTTGTATCATCAGTGATGACAATACCCGCGTGACACCTGTCCGAACCATACTCCAGGAACTCCTGCCCCGCATTGAAGGGGCTGGGATCCTTCGACGTGATATTTTTATTGTCATTGCGCTGGGCAGCCACCGGCCCATGACACAAGAGGAAATTGCAGCCAAATTCGGACAGGATATTGTGGACCGCTACCAAATTCTCAACAGCGAATTTGAGAATCCCGATATGCTCACCCAGGTTGGAACTAGCGAATTAGGCACGCCGATCCGGGTATATAAGCCAGCTATGGAGGCAGATATACGTATCGGCATTGGAAATGTGGTGCCACACGGCTGTATGGGCTGGTCAGGCGGCGCGAAGATCCTCTATCCTGGTATTACTTCTGCCGATATTGTCTCTGAGTTCCATGTCATGCAGGGACTTCGGGATGAAGTGCTTCTAGGCATGGTGGAATGTCCTGTTCGTCTGGCAGTGGAGGAGTGGACCAAAAATATAGGCTTACACTACATTATCAACACCGTGTTGGACGAGAATATGAATCTGTATCGCGCAGTAGCAGGGCATTATATCCATGCCCACCGGAAGGCGGTATCCTATGCCCAGGCTGTGTGCGGTGTATCTTTGAAGCAACGGCCTGATGTGGTGCTGGCCTCTGCTTACCCCATCGACATCGATTTCTGGCAGTGTGGAAAAGCGGCCTATGGTCCTACTCGTGTGATCGCAAAGGGGGGCGAGTTCCTTCTTTTGGCCGCCTGTACCGAAGGAGTAGGACCCCATCCCCAGATACTGGATTATATGGCATTGGAAAACGGAACAGAGGTTCTCTCCCACCGCATTGCTTCCCAAAATACTGGAGAGGATCTGCTTACTATGGCGGTAGGTGTGAGTATGGGCCGAGTAGTTCGACATTCAAACGTCACGCTGGTGACTGACGGCCTGCTGCCAGAAGATTGCCGGCGTGGGCAAATGTCCCATTGTTCTCCAGCCAATTTACAGCAGGCCCTGCAACAGGCGCTAGAAAGATTTGAAGATCCTTTCCTCCTTATAATTGGAGAAGGCGGCGAAGTGATTCCTCTTTTAGAAGATTAACCTATACCCTTTATGGGCGTTTATGTAGCCTGAACATCACCTGGGGGGTACATATGTGAATTTCAAGACATTTTATATCAACCGCCATCAGATTGGCTATCAGGAAGTCCTGCTGGATGATCCGGTCTTTGAAAAGGCATATCTGCTGGAAAATCCTAAAAAAATTGATATTATTGCCATTCCTGACGGCTGTGTTGATCTGCAATTCACATGGGAGAGCAATGTCTGCCGTGGATATGTATGTGGGAGCTTTCTCCAGGGAAAAAAATCCCTCATCAGTTCCTGCTGCCGTTGTTTTGGCCTGAAGTTGCAGCCGGGTATCCATTTTAAGTTTTTGAAACAGGATGTTGCCTCTCTGGTGGGCAATCGCATCCCGCTCTCTGAATTTCTTGATACCGGTTCCTTTGAGCAGGAATTGGGGGAGATGCCTGACTTCCTCAGTATGGTTGAGGCTACACGCCGGTTCTTCTACAGACAGCAGACCGTTCCAATCCATATAATCGCCAACTGCGTAGCCAAATTGATTGTTAATTCCCCTGGCACCTTGAAGGTATCAGACATGACAAGTACCTTGGGATATAGTCAACGTTATATCAGCAACATTTTTAAATGCCATTTTGGCCTCTCGCTCAAAAAATACTCTGATATCATTCGAGCCCAAACTGCCATCACTTATTTAGAGTATACCGATATAATGGATGTCATTGTTGATCTTGGCTACTACGACCAGCCTCACTTTATCCATGACTTCAAACAATATACTTCTATGACCCCAAGTTCTTTTTTGAATCAGGTATGCCGCAGCAAGGTTGGCTTGGTCGTCTAGGGACTGGATGATATGTCCACTTTTTACAATCTTTCTTTTTCCTCAGATGATACAATGTGGCCAAGTTAATGAAGCATGTTTAAAGAAATTTCTTAAGACCCAAACAATAATGAATAGAAAGGATTGACGTTTATGACTCAGCATGAGAGAAGCAAGGTACTCCTGCCCCCAATGGCGATGCACGCGGAGACAACGCCCTGTGTTGTAAGGGGAGAAGGCTGTTATCTGTATACGGAGGATGGCCGGAAGATTCTGGATATGGCATCCGGTATTGCCACGAACGCCCTCGGCCACTGCCACCCCAAGGTGATCGCTGCCGCTGAGAAGCAGCTGCATACTCTGATCCACGCCGGACATAACATTCTGTACTATGAGCCCTATACTACTTTGATGGAGAAGCTGGTGGAGAAGACCGGCAATAAGTACAAGGTGTATTTCTCCAACTCCGGAGCTGAGGCCAACGAGGGCGCCATGAAGCTGGCGAAGTACGCAACCCAGCGTCCTGTCATCATCTCCATGAAAAACGCCTTCCACGGCCGTACCATGGCAACCGCGACTATTACCACTTCCAACGCTGCCTACCGCAAGAACTACGAGCCCATGATGCCCAGCGTCTACTTTGCCGAGTATCCCTATCTGTTCCGGACTCCCTACAAGATGGAGGACGGCAAGTGCCCCAAGGAGTATTTCACTCAGTTTGATGAGATCTTCAAGAAGATCGTGGATCCCTCTATGGTAGCGGCGATCATGATGGAGCCTGTTCAGGGCGAGGGCGGCTATGTGGTCCCCCCAGTGGAGTGGCTGAAGTATGTCCGTGAGCTGTGTGACAAACACGGCATCATGCTGATCTTTGACGAAGTCCAGACGGGCTTTGGCCGCACCGGCAACCTGTACGCCTGGCAGACTCTGGGCGTAGAGCCTGACATTTTTACCTCCGCGAAGGCCATCGCTGGCGGCCTGCCCCTGTCCGCTGTCTTTGGCAAGAAGGAGATCATGGACAAGTGGGCCAAGGGCGCTCACGGCGGAACCTACGGCGGCAACCCCGTTTCCTGCGCGGCCTCCCTGGCGGTTCTGGAAGAGCTGTATGAGGGCGGCGTCCTTGAGAATGTGAAGAAGATGGGCGAAGTTGTCCGCGGCAAGTTCTATGACCTGCAGAAGAAGTACGATGTCATTGGGGATGTGCGCGGCCTGGGCCTGATGAACGCCATCGAGTTCGTTAAGCCTGAGGACAACGCTCCCGACGGGGCCCTGTGCGCCGCCGTCCAGGCTGAGGCTTTGAAACGTGACCTGCTGCTGCTCAACTGCGGCGCCGACCACAACAACATCCGCCTGATCCCCCCGCTGAATGTGGATGAGGCCACTCTGGATACCGTGTTCCAGATTATTGATGAGTCCATTGCCGCGGCACTGAAGGGCTGAGAAACTGATTATAGGATACAATTAGGAGGTCACTATCGTGGATACACAGGAATATCTGCAGTCGCTGGTAGACGCCGCGCGCGCGGCCCAGAAGGAATTTGAGAAGATGAGCCAGGAGCAGGTGGATGCTGCCGCCAAGGCGATTGGCAAGGCGATTTATGACCATGCGGAGGAACTGGCCAAGATGGCGGTGGAAGAGACCCGGATGGGGCGCGTGGACAGCAAGATCGCCAAGTGCAAGAACAAATCCAAGAGCACCTGGTGGCGCATGAAGGACCAGAAGAGCCGCGGGATCATTGAGCGGGACGAGGTCAACGGTATTATGAAGGTCGCCAAGCCCATCGGCGTAGTGGGCTGCGTCACCGCTACCACCAACCCCGTCATCAACCCCATGCACAACTCCATGTGCGCTCTGAAGTGCGGCAACGCCGTCATTATCTGCCCCCATCCCCGCGCGAAGGGCGTCGGCGTCCGGGCGGTTGAGCTGATGAACGAGGCGCTGGATAAGCTGGGTATGCCCAAGAACCTGATCCAGATTATTAAAGAACCTACTATGGAGCTGTCCGCCGGCCTGATGAAGACCGTGGATCTGTGCATCTGCACTGGCGGCCCAGGTCTGGTAAAGGTGGCTTACTCCTCCGGGAAACCGGCTTTGGGTGTCGGCCAGGGCAATGTTCAGGTCCTGGTGGACCGGGATGTGGACTATGACGAGGTAGCCAAGATGGTCATCGCGGGCCGTACCTTTGACAATGGCGTTCTGTGCACCTGTGAGCAGAACGTGATCTGTCCCAAGGATAAGGTAGATGAGATGGTGGCCGCGCTGAGAGCGAATGGCGCTTACTACATTGACAACCAGGCCGATGCCGACAAGGTCCGCAACAGCGCTTTCCCCGACGGCGTATTCAACAAGGAGTGGACTGGCACCACGATCCAGCAGATGGCTGATTTGGCCGGTCTGGAGGGGATCCCTGAGGATACCAAGGTCCTGGTATGCTGCACCAAGGGCTATGCCCGTCAGGAGGTCCTGGCGAAGGAGAAGCTGTTCCCCATGCTGGCGCTCTTCACCTACGACACCTGGGAGGAGTGCATGGAGATCGCCCGGGCCAACCTGGAGATGGAGGGCATGGGCCACAGCGTGGTCATCCACTCCAACAACACCGAGCATATCGAGGCTGTTCCCACCGTCGTCAACGTGTCCCGCTATGCAGTCAATCAGGTAGGCGGCACCGCTCTGGGCGGCGCTATGGACAACGGTCTGAATCCCACCACCACGCTGGGCTGCGGCACCTGGGGCAACAACGCCATCAGCGAGAACCTGTGGTTCACCCACCTGATGAATGTGAGCCGCATTTCCTATAAGGTCCCTGATATGTACATCCCCACTGATGAGGAAATTTGGGCGGACTGATCTCTTTTTTCAATATTAGAGTATTCTTGACCACAATAGTTCCCCAATTTCTTCTGTCTGGGTACTTTACGGAAAAGTCCGGCTTCATGTTAGCCGGACTTTTCCGCGTTAGAGAAATGAATGGTGTTTGTTGAAAAATAGGTAAAAATATTTCTGAGGCAGGCATGGGCGGCAAAGAGCTTGACAGATTGATTATACTTAAATGGGACAACAGGGGCAGAATGTTTGGACCATAATGATATGAGGATCAAGGAGAGTATCGAGGCTCATGAGGCGCTTCAGAAATATTGCGATGTATATTTTGGAAGGAGAGAAAAGATGGTACAAAACTATATGAGTAAATTTGTTACTCCCGAAGTGGCGGCAAAAGCGGTTCGATCCGGCGACTGGGTAGATTACGGCTTTGGCGCGGGCTTTCCTGAACTGATGGACCGGGCGCTTGCGGCGAGAAAAGAGGAGCTGAAAGACGTCAAGATCCGGGGCGGCCTGGTGATCCGGCCCCGGATCGAGGTGGTGGAGCGCGACCCGGAGCAGTCCGCGTTCACCTACTACAGCTGGCATATCGGGGACTATGAGCGGAAGCTGCAGAGCAGAGGGCTGGTGAAGTTTCTGCCTATGATGCTCCGGGCCCTGCCGGAGCTCTACCGGAGCTATATCAGGGTCGATGTGGCCTTCGTCCCTGTGTCCAAACCGGATGGGGACGGCTACTGCGGCCTGGGAATTTCCAACTATGCCTGGCGGACGATTTTTGAAAACGCGCGTACGGTGATCTTTGAGATCAATGAGCGGCTGCCCAAGCTTCAGGGGGTCAACGGCTCCCACCGCGTCCACCTGTCGGAAGCCACGTATGTCGTAGAGGGGGTCCATGAACCGCTGCCTCTGCGTACCTATAAGGACCCCTCGCCGGTAGATATCCAGATTGCCCGCAATGTGGTGGCGGAGATCCCGGACGGGGCCGTGCTGGGGCTGGGCGTAGGCGGCGTTCCCTTCACTGTGGCCAAGATGCTGGCGGAATCCGACCTGAAGGACCTGGGCTGCTGGACAGGCACTATCAGCGATGCCTTCCTGGCGATCCACAAGGCGGGAAAGCTGACCAACGCCCGCAAGGAGGTGGATGCCGGTTACTCTACCTGGAACCTGGCGATGGGCTCTCAGGAGCTGTATGACTGGCTGGAAAATGAGCCGGAGCTGTTCTATCCCGGCGATGTGGACCATGTCCATTCCCCGGAACGCATGGGGAAGATGAGCAATTTCATCAGCATCAATGGAGGTGTTCAGCTGGACTTGATGGGACAGGAGAACGCCGAATCGGCAGGCAGCAGGCAGCTGTCCGGCATAGGCGGCCAGATGGACTTTCTGGAGGGCGCCTTCCGCTCCAGGGGCGGACGGGGCTATATCTGCATCAATTCCTCCAGAAGGGACAAGGAGGGCAATCTGAGATCCAACATTGTTCCCACCATTCCGGGGGGCAGCACCATATCTGTCCCCCGCACCATGGTTGAGTGTGTGGCTACTGAGTACGGCGTGGCCCATCTGCATGGCCTGTCTTTAGGCGAGAGAGCCGCTGCCATGGCCGCTATTGCTCACCCTGACTTCCGGGAGGAACTATATAAGTATGCTCAGGAAAACTTCTACTGAGGCAAAAGGGGCTGGGGGCACGCTACTTAAAAAACAAGACAGCCCAAGAGCGCCTCTCAACCGTGGAAGGACAGATTACGCCAGCCTGGTTCCAGGTACAGAAGGAGCTGACCAAGTGGGAAGTAGGTCTTGGTATAACGGGCCATATGACGGTAGAACGTTCAAAGCGTGCCGACGGCTGTTTGACGGAGAGGCTTTGAATTGGCTGACAGGAGTAAAATATCTCAGGGACAGCGGGATGTCACTAGATTCGATCAAAGAATATGTGGAACTATGCCTGGAGGGAGACTCCACCATTCCGAAGCGCTGTGATATTATCAGGACCCAGCGGGAAAAAGTGCGTGCCCAGTTGGAGGAGGCCAAGAGGCGGTTGCAGTATATGGATCACAAAATAGAGTTGTACCAAACAATTATGGAGAAGGGGACTCCCGACACTATGAATCCGGGAAAATGGCCTGCACGTTCTGTGGGGTAAGGGATCCATCTTCCATTTTTAAGAAACTTGTGTTAAACTCGACACTGATATCAGACCTGTCCCGAACCGCCGACAGCGCCGTTGTCGGCGGATTTTGTTTCAGAGACCATGGGCAGAGAGAGGAGGAAGCAAACTTGGCCCAGGTAAAAAACGACTTTTCTCAGGGGAGCATCCCCCGCAATATCCTGTCCCTGGCACTGCCTATGACGGCGGCTCAACTGGTGAATGTACTGTACAGCGTAGTGGACCGCATCTATCTAGGCCGCCTGCCCGGCAGCAGCCACCTGGCGCTCACCGGGCTGGGAGTTACTATCCCCATCGTGTCTATCATCATGGGGCTGGCCAATCTCTGCGGTACCGGAGGCGGTCCGCTGTGTTCCATCTATCGGGGAAAAGGAGATGAGGAAGAAGCGGAGAATGTGATGGGAAATTCCTTTACGCTTCTTCTGCTTCTTGGCGCGGCGGCTACGGCATTTTTCCTGGTGCTGAAGCGGCCCATCCTCTATCTATTTGGTGCCAGCGACGATACATTTCCCTACGCTGACGACTATATGACCATCTACCTTTGCGGCACCCTGTTTGTTATGATCGGTCTGGGAATGAATCCCTTTATCAATGCCCAGGGGTTTGGAAAGACTGGGATGTTTACCGTGGTCATCGGCGCGGTCATCAATATCGTGTTAGACCCCATCTTTATTTTCCTGATGGATATGGGGGTGAAGGGAGCGGCCCTGGCCACCGTGATCGCTCAGGGTGTATCCGCGGTATGGGTGCTCCAATTTCTGACCGGCCGCCGATCTATTCTCAAGCTGCGCCGGCGCTGTCTTCCGTTACAGGGAAAGCGGGTCAGGCGCATCATCGCTCTGGGGCTGTCCGGCTTCTGCATGAATATGACCAACAGCCTGGTCCAGGTGGTGTGCAACGCCACCCTCCAGTTCTACGGCGGCGATCTGTATGTGGGCATCATGACCATTATCAACTCGGTCCGGGAGGTCTTTTTCATGCCGGTCCACGGGCTGACCAACGGCTCCCAGCCAGTGATGGGGTACAATTACGGGGCGGGTAAGTATGGCAGAGTCCGCCAGTCCATCCGCTTTGGCTGCGGACTGACTGTGGCCTATGCCGCCGCCTTTTGGGCACTGGCCATGGCCTTCCCAGGCTTGATGATCCAGATATTTAACGATGAGCCGGAGGTAATTCAGGCCGGTATCCCCGCCCTCCGCATCTATTTTGCCCTCTTTATCCCCATGTCCCTCCAGTCTGCGGGGCAGGCCGTCTTTGTGGCACTGGGCCGCTCCAAGCAGGCTGTATTCTTCTCTCTGCTGCGTAAGGCCATCATCAATGCCCCACTGACGGTCATCCTGCCCATCTGGATTGGGACAAACGGTGTATTTATCGCCGAGGCGGTGTCCCAGCTCGTTGGCGGTTTGGCCTGCTTTGTCACTATGTATTGCACAGTTTACCGCCCTCTAGGGCGGCTCAAGGACGACACCCCTCTGCCTGCCCGCCGCTGAGATCAGGTGGGTACCCGCCTGGGATGGAAGAAAGCGCCTGGTTGCTGAAAGAAAAGATTTGGGCGTCAGCTTATGCTGGCGCCCAAACCTGTTGGAGGATAGAAATGAAAAGAAGAAAAGATCCATAGTCAGCCTTATGAGAACGGGGAGGACAGGTCCATGCCGCGTCGGTCACAGCCCGCTCCCCGGAACTTTTTGGTTCCTTTCTGATACCATCATACGCGGCAGGTCTGTAAAGTTCCACCGCTGACAGGTCAAATCTGGGTAAAATATAAGAAGAAGGGAAGGCATTTTCCCACAGAGAATCCTCTCTCCCTTGCCAAATGTCCGTCTTTATGAGAAAATAAAGAAAAAGATACATCCGTTGTCAGGAGTTTTGATATGAACGAACTGTTTGAAAAATCCATCCAAACCCTAGAGCTGCCCAGGGTGCTGGAAATGCTGGCCGGTTGCGCCGTCACCGACGAGGGGCGGGAGCGAGCCCTCGCCCTGCGTCCTATGTCCGATATAGAGGATGTGCGCCGGGCCCAGGAGGAGACCTCTGCCGCTGTGAAGCTGCTGATCCTCCGGGGCACCCCAGGGTTTGCCGGGATCCGTCCGGTGGCGGCCAGTCTCCAGCGGGCGGATATGGGGGGCAGCCTGAATACACGGGAGCTGTTGGAGGTAGCCGCCGTCCTGCGGGCCGCCCGCACCGCCGGTGAGTATGGAGCTGGGGAGGAGAAGTCCCCCATCTCTCACCTGTTCCACGCCTTGACCCCAAACCGCTTTTTGGAGGATACTATTACCAACTCCATTGTAGGGGAGGATGAACTGGCGGACTCCGCCAGTCCGGAGTTGGCCTCCATCCGCCGGCATATGCGGGCCACGGAGTCCAAGGTCCGGGACATCCTGCAGAAGCTGATCTCCTCCAACCAGTCCAAGTACCTTCAGGAGGCCATCATCACCATACGTTCAGACCGGTATGTGGTGCCGGTGAAGTCGGAGCATAAAAACGCTATCCCAGGCCTGGTCCACGATGTGTCTTCCTCCGGGTCTACCTTTTTCATCGAGCCCATGGGGGTTGTCAAGGCCAATAATGAGCTGCGAGAGTTATTGGCCAAGGAGAAAAAAGAGATCGAGCGCATCCTGGCCGAATTATCCGCCCAGTGCGCCACCCACAAGGAAGACATCCTAGAGGACTACCAGCTGTTGGTGTGGCTGGATGCCATCTTCGCCCGGGCCAAGCTGTCCCTAAAGCTGGAGTGTACTGAACCCAGGCTGTCTGACAAGTATTTGCGCCTGCGGGGAGCAAGGCACCCCCTCCTGGACCAGAAGAAGGCGGTGGCCAACGACCTGGAATTGGGGGAGCGATTCGATACCCTGGTTATCACCGGCCCAAACACCGGAGGAAAGACGGTTACCCTGAAGACCCTGGGCCTGATCACCCTGATGGCCCAGTGTGGCCTCCATATCCCGGCAAAAGATGACTCTACCGTACGGGTCGTCTCCCGTGTGCTGGCCGATATCGGGGATGAGCAGTCCATCGCCCAGTCCCTGTCCACCTTCTCCTCCCACATGGTGAATATCGTGGGCATCTTGGAGGAGGCGGATGACGAGAGCCTGATTCTCTTTGACGAGCTGGGAGCGGGGACAGACCCGGTAGAGGGAGCTGCCCTGGCCGCTGCTATCATAGAGTCCGCCAGGGGACTGGGAGCCCAGGTGGCGGCCACGACCCACTATGCCGAGCTGAAGGTATACGCCATGACCACTCCAGGGGTGGAGAATGCCTCCTGCGAATTTAATGTGGAGACCTTGGCCCCCACCTACCGCCTGGTACTGGGTATTCCCGGAAAGTCCAACGCCTTTGCCATCTCACGCCGGCTGGGCCTGCCCGAGTATATCATCGAAAAGGCAGCCGCCCGCCTGGATGCGGAAAACGTCCGTTTCGAGGATGTGCTCACCCGTCTGGACCAGCAGCGCCAGGAGATGGAGAGAGAACGGACAGAGGCCCGCCGGCTGAAGCTGGAGATGGAGCAGTCGGCCAGTAAGGCCCGGGAGTACCGGGAAAAGCTGGAGGCGGAGCGGGCCAAGGTGGTGGAGAAGGCCCAGGCCGAGGCCCGTGCCATCATTCAGGAGGCCAGGGACGCCAGCGACCTGGCCATATCAGAGCTGAAGGAGCTCCAGAAGCGGAGGGACCTGGACTGGCAGCAGGTCAATGACAGCCGGGCGGAGGCCCGCCGCCTGCTCAACGAGGCGGAGCGGGGCATTGGCGGTCCGGCCCAGGAGGTGGAAACCCCGCCGCCAACCCGTCCTGCCGTGGCTGGGGACACTGTGGAGCTGGTGTCCATGGGGACTAAGGCCACGGTTCTGTCGGTCAATAAAGACGGCTCCCTTCAGCTTCAGGCCGGCATTTTAAAGATCTCCGCGAAGCAGGACGAGGTCCGGGTAGTGGAGGGGGAGAGCCAGTCCCAGAAGGAGGCCCGGCGCATTGTCGCCCGGGCGGAGCATACCCTGCGTACCGCTGCCGTCCCCTCCCAGGTGGATTTGCGCGGTATGATGACCGACGAGGCCATCGCTGCGCTGGAGCGATTCCTGGACACCGCCATGATGGGCAAGCTGGAAACGGTGACCATTATCCATGGCAAAGGCACAGGGGCGGTGCGGAACGCGGTGCGGACCTATTGCAGGCGTAGCCGGTATGTTAAGTCCTTCCGTCCGGGCCGCTATGGCGAGGGCGAGGACGGCGTCACAGTGGTTGAGCTGAAGTAGCGGGGCACCCCTCAAAGGAAGGCTCTTCGCCCAGCGGGATGGGGTAAGAACGGGTGAGACGGACAGCGTTTTGAGTTTGTGGGGGAAGAACAGGCCAATTTTCCGACAAGAATTTGACGGATCATCCCTCTTGGAAAAGATTTCTAGAAAATCCCGTTGGTTACAGGAATTTTTCCTGTAAGGAAAGAGTTAGATTTGTGAAAAATGTCATTGACGAGAACGGGATAAATCTGGTATGCTTAGACCATATAAAACGACCAGTGCGGAGGTACAGCCATGTATAGTCAGGAAGCAGTCGTGAACAATCAGGTCGGTCTGCACGCCAGACCCGCCACTTTCTTTATCCAGAAGGCCAACGAGTTCAAGAGCTCTATCTGGGTGGAGAAGGAGGAGCGCAAGGTCAATGCCAAGAGCCTGCTGGGCGTTTTGTCCTTGGGCATCGTCAAGGGTACTCCAATTAAACTGATCGCGGACGGGCCCGATGAGAAGGAAGCGGTCGAAGCACTCTACAAGATGATCTCCTCCGATTTTTCTGAGTAAGGCATTTCCCATGAAAAGGCACCGCTTGGCGGTGCCTTTTTTGATATTTCCCCAAAAGGAGGGAGCGCGCCATGACCTTTGAGGAACTGAAAGAAAAAGCCCATAGCCTGCCGCTGAAGCCCGGCGTGTATATCATGCAGGACGCAAAGAATACTGTCATCTATGTAGGTAAGGCGAAGGCGCTGAAAAACCGGGTGAGCCAGTACTTTGCGAATCTGGCCTCCCATACGGAAAAGACTAGGGCCATGGTATCCCAGATCGACCACTTTGACGTCATTGTGGCTGACAGCGAGTTTGAGGCCCTGGTCCTGGAGTGCTCTCTCATCAAGCGGCACCAGCCCAGGTACAATATTCTGCTGAAGGACGATAAAGGCTATCCCTATATCCGCCTGTCTAATGAGGCGTATCCCCGCTTTTCCCTGGCGGCCCGACCGGCGGAGGACGGAGCGAGGTACTTTGGGCCCTACGCCAGCCGCCACAGCACCCAAGCGATTATCGACGCCCTGCGTACCGCCCTGCGCCTGCCCTCCTGCCGGAAGAAGTTTCCCAGGGATATCGGCAAGGAGCGGCCCTGCCTCAACTTTCATATGGGCAAGTGTGACGGCTACTGCCGGGGGGATGAGCTGAAGGCCCAGCATGACCAGGCGGTGTCCCAGGCCGTGTCCCTGCTGGAGGGGCGGTTCAAGGAAGTACAGGCAGATCTGGCCACAGAGATGGAGCGGGCGGCAGAAGAACTGCGCTTTGAACAGGCAGCCCAGCTGCGGGACCGACTGAGAGCCATCGAGCTGCTTGGAAAACGGCAGAAGGTAGTGGCCGGCTCCTTGGCGGATACTGATGTGGCCGGTTTTTTCCGAGGGGAGGCCAAGAGCTGTTTCGTGGTCCTCCACTACATGGAGGGGGAGCTGGCCGCCAAAGACTTTGATCTGCTGGAAACCCCGATGGAAGAGGATGAGGAGAGCGTCCTATCCTCTCTGGTCCGGGAATACTATGTGGGCCGTAACCGTCTGCCCCGGCAGATACTGCTCCCTTGTGAACTGGTGGACCAGGTACCATTGACCCGCCTGCTGTCCGAGCAGGTGGAGCGGAAAGTGGAACTTGTCACCCCCCAGCGGGGGGCCAAGATGGACCTGATCCGCTTGGCCAACCAAAATGCCCAGGAGGAGGTGGAACGGGCCACCACACGGGAGGAGCGGCAGAACAAGCTGCTGGAGGCGCTGGGGAAGATGCTGGGGCTGGAACAGCCGCCCCGGCGGATGGAGTCCTACGATATCTCCAATCAGGGAGCCAGCGACATTGTGGCCTCCATGGTGGTATATGCGGACGGCAGGCCCCTCAAGCGGGATTACAGGCGCTTCAAGCTGAAGGACATGACCGGGCCGGATGACTACGCCTCCATGGAGCAAGTGCTTACCCGGCGATTCCGCCGCTATCTAGAGGGGGATGAGAAGTTTGCCGACCGTCCCGACCTGCTGCTTATTGACGGCGGTCATGAGCATGTAAAGGTGGCCCAGCGGGTGCTGGAGTCAATGAGGCTGGAGATCCCCGCCTTCGGTATGGTAAAGGACGACCGGCACCGTACCCGTGCCCTGGTCCATCCGGATGGGCGGGAAATCGGCATCCAGTCTATCCCCGCGGTGTTCGCCCTGATCGGCCAGATCCAGGAGGAGACCCACCGTTTCGCCATCGAATACCACCGTCAGCTCCAGTCGGGGCACATGAAGACCTCAGTGCTGGATCAGATCCCCAGTGTGGGCGAGGCGCGCCGCACCCAACTCCTCAAACACTTTAAGACCATCAAAGCGATCAGAGGAGCCTCTCTGGAGCAACTCCGGGAGGTGGTGCCCAGGAACACCGCTCAAGCGGTATATTATTATTTCCATCAGGAGGAACAAGACCATGAAGATCCAGACCATTGAGAACAGGATGCCGGAGCTGATCGGCGTCCTCACCCAAGTGTGGGAGGATTCTGTCCGAGCTACCCACAACTTCCTGATGCCCGGAGACGTGGAGCGCATCAAGGAGTATGTGCCCCAGGCCATTGGCGGGATTGGGAAGCTGGCGGTGGCCTTTAACGAGCAGGACCGTCCCGTGGGCTTTCTGGGCGTGGAGGGAGAGATGATCGAGATGCTTTTCCTGGACCCCGCGGTGCGGGGCAATGGCCTGGGACGGTCCATGATGGACTACGCCATCAAGAATTTCGGCGCCAGCAAGGTAAATGTCAACGAGCAGAATAGGGGAGCCAAAGGATTTTATGAGCACATGGGCTTTTCCGTCTGCCGCCGGACGGACACCGACGATCAGGGGAGGCCTTATCCCATCCTGTATATGGAACTGAAAAGGGCATGACTTAGGAGGAGAAGCACCGTGGACAGAAAAAAGCTATGGCTGGACTGGGCGGTGGAGCTCCAGAGCTTGGCGCAGGCCGGGTTGTATTATGGCAAGGACAAATTCGACCGGGAGAGGTATGCCCGTATCCGGGAGATCGCCGCGGAGATACTGGCCTTCCAAGGAGATATGCCGCTGGAAAAGGTAAAGGACCTGTTCTGTTGTGAAACTGGGTATCAGACCCCGAAGCTAGCCACCCGGGCCGCTGTTTTTCAGGGGGAGAGGATTCTCCTCGTTCAGGAGCCGAAGGGGTGGGCTCTGCCCGGAGGCTGGGTGGACATGGATATCTCCGTAGCGGAGAATACCGTGAAAGAGGTGCGGGAGGAGGCAGGACTGGAGGTGAGGGCAGACCGGCTGATTGCCCTTCTGGATGGGGAGCGGCATCACACCACGGTGTATCCCTGGAAGGTGACCATCGCCTTTGTCCTGTGTACTCTGTTGGGCGGAGCATTTCAGGAGAATCTGGAGACGACGGCCAGCGGTTGGTTCCCTCTTGATTCCATGCCTCCGCTGGACTGGGAAAAGACGACTCGGGAACAGTTGGAGCTATGCTTCCGGGCCAGAGCGGCGGTGCACTGGCATACTCTTCTGGAGTGAGCGGGTTCTTCCTGGAAGCCTGATCGTAGAATAAATCGCTTTCCTTTTAAGAGAGGAGAGCAGGGCCGTGGAAGGAGCAAAATTTTCTCTTGCAAATCCTCTGACTTTCATGTATAATATTCCCTGCATCAGATACCAGCCGGTGTGATGGAATTGGTAGACGTAGTGGACTCAAAATCTACTTCGTCATTTCCTGTAACTTCGGCGCTATCCCCTGGAACACAAGGACTTTTGACAATTCAATATGTAATTTGTGCTCTATGTCCCTCCACAATGTCCCTCCGATTTCCCGGATGCGATTTTTGGCGTGGGATTGGAAATGCAAATGCCGGTGTGTTGGAATTGGTAGACGAGGTGGACTCAAAATCCATTGCCAGCGATGGTGTGCGGGTTCGAGTCCCGCCACCGGCACCATGCCCGCAATTTCTTTGTTTTCAAGGAATTGCGGGTTTTCTTTGTCCCTCCTTTGTCCCTCCACCGCTCGATTTTAAGGGTGATTTTTTCCTGTTTTGTGGAAATTTTAGGGGGGACATTGGAGGGACATTTCTTAGATCGCAGTGGGATAAACACCCAAAATCGCATTTGCAGACGCAACTTTAGAATTGAAATCCAGATGCGTGTAAATGTTTGAAGTAGTAGAAATATCGCTATGGCCCAGCCATTCTTGAATATCCCGTAGGCTTACGCCATTAGCAAATAGAAGACTGGCACAGCTATGGCGAAGGTCATGGAAACGAATCTTTCTCATGCCGTTCTTTTGAAGCACTATGGGGAAATGCTGGGTAATGTAATTGGGAATGATCCGCTCTCCCAGTTCATTGACATAGATATAGTCTGCATACTTTTTGCAGTAGGCGTTTCCACAGAGTTTGCGGTTCTCAGCCTGCTGGGACTTCAGTTGGTGTAGCAGGTCCTCAAAGGGCTTCACCAACGGCAAGGTACGGTAGCTGGATTTCGTCTTGGTGCGGCCTTTGGAGATGACTGTACTCTTGCCATCTATGGTCATCTGCGTAACGGTGTGGCGGATGGTAATGGTCTTTTGCTCAAAGTCGATGGCATCCCAGCGCAGCCCAACCACCTCGCTCCTACGTAGGCCGTAGAAAGCGGCAAGTATTACGGCCAGCTCAATGGGATCGCCCTTTGTCACCTGGAAGAGCTGTTCCAGTTCTTTTTCGTTATAGATATTCCCGGCAAACTTCTCCTTTTTGGGCCGCTCAACACGGTCTGCGGGGTTGTAGTTCAGCAGGCCGGTCCTTACCGCATACTGAAGCGCCTTGCGGATATTCGCATGGCGGTGGATTACCGTGTTAGCCGATATGCCGCGTTTATTCATCTCATAAGTGTAGTAGTCTTGGATGTGCTTGGGAGTTACCTCTCGAAGTTTTAGGCCCGGAAAATGCTCGTCAAAGTATGGATTGATCTTGCTCTTGATCCCAAATGTGTAGGATGCAAAGGTTGTGGCTTCTACGCTGTTTTTCATCATTGCCAGCCAATCGGACATAAACTGCGTGAACAAAATCCTCTCTGACTTAGGTGGTATCACCTTTTCCTCCACCCGTCGGTTCAGTTCATCCTCCATCTCCCTCCTAGCTTCCATTAGTAGCACTTCGGCCCGTTTCTTATTGCCTTTTACGGGCAAACCAGTAGATCTAGAGGGCGTTTTCCGTTTTCCATTTTCGTCCGTGTAACTGAGGACGATATGAAAATAGCCGTTTTTTTCTCTTAAATGCCCTGCAACCATATTTGAACCTCCTTTAAGTGTCGCAGCGCGCTCCACATCTGTTGTTGACGGCATCATTGTATCAAATGAGAGGTGGAGCTGACAAATGTGCGATGCGGTTTTCACGAAGTGGATCTTTGGATGACTTGTAAATACTCCAAAATATAGACCTTGGGGATACGGTAGCGTCTGCCTGTCAGGATGCTCTTGATAGAGCCGGAGCGCAAAAGCCGGTATGCCGTCTTGGTACTCATTCCGCCCAGCATCTCGCACATTTGTTCCACATTCACCACATCTGGGTAATCTTTGAACATGGTTTTATAGATTTCGTTTGGATTCATACGTTACTTTGTCCTCCGATTTTGAACGTTACTTCATGATTCGTTCCAAGGCGCTGGCTGTAGTAGACACAAATTTCCTCTCCAGTCTGCCCCGGTACGGTTTCCCGCAAAATAAAAGCGCCTGTGTCGCCAAAAGTGTCAGCACAAGCGCCGCATAAGCAAAGTGTTAGTTTCGGAGGTACCGGGCTCGATCAGGCCGATGCTGATTGCCAGAGCGTGGTTGATGCCCCGGATATGTTTCTCGTCCAGTTTGCCGATGTAGCCGGACAGCCGCCGCTTATCAATGGTTCTGATCTGTTCTAGGAGCACGATAGACGGCTGAAGAAGGCCGCCCCCAGGCTCCATGTAATAGTGAGTGGGTAGTTTGGCCTTGACGCCCACTTTGCTGGATACAGCGGCGATGATTACTGTGGGACTATGCCTGTTTCCTATGTCGTTCTGAATAATAACGACAGGGCGGTGGCCCTGCTGTTCCGAACCAATACCATGTCCCAAATTGGCAAGGTACAGGTCGCCACGTCGGTATGCTCTATCCATCATATTTAACCTCCCAAATAGATTTAGACGGCCCGTGCCGCCTATGTAGAGGCCAAACAGCAGCACTAAACAAAGATTCGGGGGATGATAAACAAACTCCATGCCCCATAGATCTGATCTGCTGTTTGGTCCGTATGAAAAAGCGATTCTATTTGCCCTCGGCACCCCGAACCGCTGTTGGGAAGTCATCAAACGGCTGGTGGTGGCCAGCTCCACGGGAATCTCACCCCCGGCAGGTTCTCTGTCGGCTGCTCACATTGTCTGCGACGGCTTTGCGTTGGAAAACGCTATCACGCTCGGACTGTGACTGAACAGGAGTATCATTGTCCCTATTGCCGGTC
>CDZJ01022866.1_pt1 | contig 40712 bp, 36 predicted proteins | sample 557391 | NCBI WGS metagenome assembly CDZJ01 (sample SAMEA3182111, study PRJEB8094) | gut metagenome | biome: human; feature: gut; material: Stool; isolation source: human stools | place: Canada | collected 2013-05-07 | reverse complement strand
AAAAAAGGGCAGCTTCACAGCTCCCCTTAATTTTTTTAACCTAAACCTTAACTATGAAAAAATCTAATGTTTCTTTCATTGCACAAATGTGAAAAATAAAATTAAATTTAGCAAGGATATGCCCCGTAAATGTTTATTTCATTAACATTAATTATCAGAATAATGCCTGAACTACAAGTTTTTGCGTTATTTTCGTACCATTTTACCGCTTATTGAATTCGAAGCCGTATCTTTGCGGATAAATTTAAAACAAGATTTGAATATGAACGAATTAACGGGAGCGGACTTTAAATCCGCAACTGCTGATGACAACAAGAAGTTGTTTATCGAGACTTATGGCTGCCAGATGAACGTGGCGGACAGTGAGGTGATCGCTTCGGTGATGCAGATGGCGGGCTATTCGGTAGCCGAAACGCTGGAAGAGGCCGACGCAGTGTTTATGAATACCTGCTCTATCCGTGACAATGCGGAGCAGAAGATTCTGAACCGCCTGGAGTTTTTCCACTCGCTGAAGAAAAAGAAGAAGGCCCTGATTGTAGGCGTACTGGGCTGTATGGCGGAACGGGTGAAGGATGATCTGATTACGAACCATCATGTCGATCTGGTGGTCGGTCCGGATGCTTATCTGACGTTGCCTGAGCTGATTGCCGCGGTAGAGGCCGGCGAGAAAGCGATCAACGTAGACCTTTCGACAACCGAGACTTACCGTGATGTGATTCCGTCGCGTATCTGCGGCAACCACATTTCCGGATTTGTATCCATCATGCGCGGATGCAATAACTTCTGCACCTACTGTATCGTGCCTTATACACGCGGACGCGAACGCAGCCGTGATGTGGAAAGTATTCTGAATGAAGTGGCCGACCTTGTTGCCAAAGGTTATAAGGAAGTTACCCTGCTGGGGCAGAATGTCAACTCTTACCGGTTCGAGAAGCCGACGGGCGAAGTGGTTACCTTCCCGATGCTGCTCCGTACGGTGGCCGAAGCTGCTCCGGGCGTGCGCATCCGTTTCACGACTTCCCATCCGAAGGATATGAGCGATGAAACGCTGGAAGTGATCGCCCAAGTGCCGAATGTGTGCAAGCATATCCACCTCCCTGTGCAGAGCGGCAGCTCCCGCATCTTGAAACTGATGAACCGCAAATATACCCGTGAGTGGTATTTGGACCGGGTAGCCGCTATCAAGCGTATCATTCCCGATTGCGGACTGACTACCGATATCTTCTCCGGTTTCCATTCCGAAACGGAAGAGGACCATCAGCTCTCGCTTTCTCTGATGGAGGAATGTGGCTATGATGCCGCTTTTATGTTCAAATATTCCGAACGTCCGGGGACGTATGCGTCGAAGCATCTTGAAGATAATGTGCCCGAAGACGTGAAAGTTCGCCGTCTGAATGAGATTATCGCTTTGCAGAACCGTCTGTCTGCGGAGTCCAATCAACGTTGCATCGGCAAGACGTATGAAGTGCTTGTAGAAGGTGTTTCCAAACGTTCGCGTGATCAGTTGTTCGGCCGCACGGAGCAGAATCGGGTGGTGGTGTTCGACAGAGGCACGCACCGTATCGGCGATTTTGTCAATGTGCGGGTGACGGAAGCCAGTTCGGCTACGCTGAAAGGCGAAGAAGTCTAGTATATTATTCTCGATGTCGGGACTGATTAAAAAATCGATAGTATCATAAATTCCCCTCCTTCCCGAAGGAGGAGATTTGAGATACTGCCGACTTTTTAGTCAGCCCATGCAATATATTAAAGAAGGTATTTCAAAATGAAATGAACCCCGAAAGTCAGACAATAAACTTTCGGGGTTCACTTCGTTTAAACTTTGCCCTTTTCCTCTTTCCGGAGCAAAAGAAGCGTCATTCAAATTACATCATCATGTGCCTGCGGATGGAGAATTTCACGATTGCCATTGCATTGATGGTGCTGAAAGGGATATCCATTGGGTCGTGATGAGCGTTGTAGCTTACCAGCTTGAGACATCCTTCCTTTTCCGAGCGGTTCACATACTTCACCGCCAGGTACTCGTCTCCTTCGATAGTAAACGAAACCAGATACATTTCGCCGTAAATAAGGTTGCTGAAACTGTTAATCTCTTTAAAGCCTACGATGTCTCCCGATTTCAGTATCGGATACATGCTGTCGCCACTGATGTAGACGGCTCCGTCACATAAGGGAATGCTTGGAATCTGTATCTTTCCTACCATATACTGTCGCTTGTTGGTGAGCAACGTTTTCAGATTGGCGGCAGCTGTAATATCATATAGGGCAACGCTGCGGTCGTCCAACGCCTCTACTGTTTTAGGGTTGTGAATCATCTGGACCTCACCGCTTGCTAAATCGCTTTCGCAGAACTTGGCTTGATGTCTGGGCGTACCCTTTCCCACCAGCAGCCAATTGAGGTCTACATCTCTCATTTTGTTGAGCAGCAGATGAAAGTCAATCCGGTTTCTGGCGCACCAGTTGGATAATGTTGCACGTGAAACACCTAAGTAACTGGCCAGTTCACTGTCCTTTTTAAAGTTGAGCGCCTGCTTGGCGCGCTTTACTATTCCCGAAACATCTAGAAATGTATCCATTTTATTCTTGTTTTAAATTAGTGTAAAGATATTGGAACTTCTTATTCGTTCATTGATAGTCAGTTATATAATTTTTTAGCGTTAATTTCTAAAACCGTTTGTTTTGTGTAAGAAAACTATTTTATCTTTGTAGCAGCAAACTTAGAAATATGTTTCAAAAATATAAATTAAAAATAGAATAACCATGAAAAACGGCAAAAAGTTTATGAAAGGTTGTAAAATGCCTCATCCACCCCCTTCCGGAAGATTCTGTATCGGATGAACACCAGTGATATTGAGTCGGTTTACAGCATCTATATATCCTGCATACAGGAGCTATAGATCCAATACGCTGGCCATATATCCCCAATATGCAGGAACTATATGTCCGATAATCACATAAACAAATATTTAAGCATGAAAACTTTAAAACGCAAAATCAATATGGAACCTTTAATGAATCAATCTCTGCACATTTGCGGGTGCTGCAAACGGGAGCTACCGCATGAGGCCTTTTATACAAACAAACGCACCGGGACCCTTGACAATTATTGCAAGGAGTGTCGCAAGGCAAACACTCGCAAGCGTCGTGATTTGAGACGATGTACATCATTTGAAAACAAACCTGTTTCTTATCCGGTGATAACCGAGGTGAAAGACCCCGCTTTGCGGATGCTTCTTATTCTTCATGCCCGTCAGGTTGTGGCAGAAAGTATCTCACGGAAACAAGAAAAAGAAAAACTGAATACGCTATGGGAAGAATAAAACGGGGACTGGATTATTTCCCCATGAGCACCAGCTTTATGCACGATCGGATGGTGCGCCGAATTATGAGACGTGAAGGTGATTCTGCCTTTGCCACACTGGTGGAAACGCTGTCGTACATCTATGCCGGGAAAGGGTATTATATCTCTGTCGGTGACGAATTTTACGAGGAGCTTGTGGACAGCCTTTATAGTACGGAACTGGATGATGTGAAGCGTATCATCAGTCTGTCCGTGGAATATGGCTTGTTTGATGTCGGACTTTTCCGGCAATACAACATCTTGACTTCCGCCGACATCCAGCGGCAGTATCTTTTCATCACCAAGCGGCGTAGCAGTGCGCTGATAGAGCCGGACTACTGCCTGCTGGAATCGGAAGAAATCACCTCATACCGTTCGTCTCAGAGCGGTAAAAGTAGTACGGATGATTCTTTGGATAGCGAATGTGCGGAAGCGTTAAACGGTGATGCTGATCACAAGACCGCCTGTACGGTAACATCAAGCTCCGATTCTGTAACAATGGAGGATGAAATTGCAACATCGGGTACACAAAACAAAAGAAAACAAATAAAAATAAATCAAAACAAAGTAAACCACCTCCCTAACCCTCCTCAAGGAGGAGATGAAGGAGGAAAATATTTGAAAAGTAGAACGGCTGTGACACAGGAAGATATTGACTGTCTGCAACCGCCATGCGATGGTGTGCAGCGTAACTTCCGGGGACTGATAGATAACCTGCGGCTTTACAAAGTTCCGCCTTCCGAACAATATGCCATTATTCTTAAAAGTAACTTCGGAGCTATTGGAAACCCTGTTTGGAAAGGATTTAATACCATCCGGGGGAGTAATGGAAAGATCAGATTGCCCGGGCACTACCTGCTGAGTATAATTAATTAATTTATGAACGCACTTTGAAAAAATGATTAGGTCAGTCTGAATAATGCTCCTATCTTTGCAATGTCATTAAGCTTGAGGACAAAACTAAACGAAATTATTAACACAAAAAAACTATTACGATTATGGCAGTATTGTACAAGTCATTCCAGTCTGTTCTGGAAGACAAAAATCACAAAAAAATGTTTCATCCCCGTGTGATATACACGGCTAATATCAGCACTTCGCAGATCGCTAAAGAGATTGCCGCTTACTCGTCTCTCTCCCCGGGTGATGTGAAGAATACGCTTGATAACCTGGTGACTGTGATGGGGCAGCATCTACAAGCATCGGAAAGCGTGTCGCTTGACGGTTTCGGGACTTTCCGCATGGTGATGAAATCCAACGGTAAAGGGGTGGAGACTTCGGAAGAAGTGTCGGCTGCGCAAGCTTCTCTTACGGTCCGTTTCCTTCCCAACTTCACCAAGAACCCCGATCGGACTACCGCTACCCGCTCTTTGGTGACCGGTGCGAAGTGTGTGCGCTTCGACCGTACAGACACTCCGGCTTCCGGCAGTGGAAATACAAATAAGCCGGGTGGCGGCGATGGTGGCGAAGGAGATGGTGAGGAAGCACCGGACCCGACAGTATAACCTTTCGTCACAACACAAAATGTAAGAACGAACGACTAAACTAAATCGGAAACTTAACTAACTAGTAATCACTTATTCACATGAGAATTATCAATTTGATCGTGGTGCATTGTACCGCCACGCAGGGGAATCGTACGCTTTCTCCGGAGGCTTTGGACCTGATGCACCGCCGCCGTGGTTTCAACGGAACAGGCTATCACTACTACATCCGCAAAGACGGAACGGTGCATCTTACCCGCCCTGTCGAACGCATCGGTGCACACGCAAAAGGTTTTAATGCCAGCAGTATTGGAATCTGCTATGAAGGCGGTCTGGACTGCCGGGGACGCCCGGCAGATACCCGGACGCCGGAACAGCGTGCTGCGCTTCGGCTGCTGATTCATCAGCTGCTGGAGGTATTCCCCGGCTGCCGGGTGTGCGGGCATCGGGATCTTTCGCCGGACAGGAACGGTAATGGAGAGATAGAACCGGAAGAGTGGATGAAGGCGTGTCCGTGCTTTGATGCCGAGCAGGAATTTAAAGAATTTGCGGCAGGAGATACGGAAGAAACACAGAGTAAACTAAACTATTTAAAGAACGAGAAAGGAGGTAAATGATGGCAATGAAGAGATCTGTATGGGATATGATCCTGAAGGTGGTTATCGCGGTAGCGTCGGCTGTGGCAGGCGTATTGGGTGCTAATGCGATGAGTTTGTAAAATAGAATATTTATTAAGAAAGGATTTCCACGAGTTAATTGCTAAGATAAACAATGCTTGTGGAGTCCTATTTAAAATCACAAATTATTATGAAAAGAATATTATTTTTATACTTGTTTTTATTTGTTTCTCTGATAGGATATACACAAGATTTTCAGCCAGGTCCGCAGGCGAAAAATTTGATTGAACATAAAAATGTTATGGTAGACTATTCAACTGGAGTGTTGCATTATACAGTTCCTATATATAGTCTGAAATCAGGGAATTATGAGCTTCCAATTTCGTTGGATTATATTGGGCGAGGAGTTAAATATTACGATAAACGGGGGATGCTGGGACTTAACTGGACACTTAATACAGGTGGAGTAGTTACTCGAACGGTTCGTGGTGGTATTGCCGACGAAGAACATAATTATGGTTATTTGTGGACTGCTGATAATTCTATTCCATTAAAAGATGATTGCAAAAATGTGAGTCTGCGTAAACGGGATGGAGAAAGTGATATCTTTACAGCTGTATTTAATGGCAAGAGTATTAATTTTATTATTCGTGCAGATGAGCAGCAACATATTTATGCTGAACCTTTAGAACTCACAAATGTACGTATCATATGCGAGGGTAGTAGTAATTTTATAGAGGGATGGTCTATTATAGATGAGAATGGCGATCATTATATTTATAGACAGCAGGAGTGGAGTCTAAATGCGCGGAGAGAAGATGTTTCTACCCTTAGTGGCATTGCTTGTTCAGAATATATTTCAGCATGGCATCTTACCAAAATTATCCCATGTAACAGTGCTCCAATAGAGTTTCTTTATAAGAAAGACATAGAAATAAATAGCCTGGATGGCCAAGATCAATGGTCTACAATTAATAAGGCTGCTATTGGTAAACCTAGTAAAATGAAGTATGAGTATGGGAGTCCGGTAATAGAATATCCATTTGATTTTGATAAATATATAGATGAATATCGAATGTATATAGATGAAGCTCGCTCTTATTTAATAGGTCATTCATTTGATTTACAAGTGAAAGAAGCAGGAGAAAAAGCAACATTTTTCTATAATTATGGAATGTATGCTTCTAATACTTTAGATTATAAATTATCGAATGAGCTAAGTCGTAACTTTAGAATAATAGGTTTGTTAGGTGATATTGAAGGAGCAATGGCCGCGTCAGAGGATCTATTAAGGACGTTACAGAATTTGGAGAATTCTATCAATCATTTTGCAACTACTCATGAACAACTTATGGCGGCGACTTTTATAGCCTCTGCTAAGCAGGTTGTTGTAAAGTGTATGCATGAAAAGAGGAACATTAGTAAGAAAGAGATAAAGGGAGGATCTGGTTATGATGTATACTCTCCTATATTAGCGATGATTGTAACCCCTGAGCGAATTATAGAATTTGGATATAAAAATAGTGGAAAAAATGATAATATATTGACTTCTATTACTGTATGTGATTGGTTTAAGGATCCTATATCAATAGTTTCTCTAGATTGCCTAAGCCGTTCACTTGATGAAATTTCCTTTCTTGATAAAAATGGTACTAAAATATCTAATATTTTATTTGATTATTATGTGCCATCTCCGTCATTAAAACAAGAAGATTTAATTCCTGATTTTTGGGGAGATTTTCAAGTGAGTTCCACCGTAGAGGGAAAGTATGGCGAGATTGCTGCCCTATATTCATTGAAGAACATAAGTTTACCTGATGGGGGAAATATTGAAATAGCCTATGAGAGAAACCAAGTAGGCTCAGGTTCTATCGGTACAGTTCATGGAGGAATCCGATTAAAGTTTTTAGCTTTTACAGATGGAATGAGTAGTGCAAAAGATACAATTTCTTATGATTATCCTTTGCCTGGAAGATCTGTTTATGATTCTTTTTCAAATAGTGAAACAGTCCGTTATGCAGGATTTTCCGATAAAATTGTCTATGATCAAATACGTACAAAGGGATATGCATTTTTAAATTTAGGAAATAATGGGATTTATTATCCATATGTACAGGAAAACATTCATAAAAAGGGGATTAATACCTATTTATATCAGGTCCCTGGAAAAACGAGTGAAGGCATTTATGGATTTTGGTTAAACGGATTGTTGCTAGGAAAGGCAATGTATGATGAACAAGGTAATTTGAAACAGATGACTAAATATATATATGGTATGGAGATAGATGAATATCCTGGTGTATATTCTGAGGTTCTCCGTGATCATTTTGTTAATGATGCTCGTTTATCTTATAATTGTAGTCTTCCCCAAATGCAGGCGTCAGATTATTATATGGATGGTGAATCATTAAAGTATTTCTACGAGAAGCAGTCTAATGATTATATTGATGGTGCTGAGCTTTATCGAATTAATATACAGCCACGTTTAAATCCTACTCTTCCTCCGATGGATTATCGTTTATGTTATGGGGGGAAAGTTCTTTTAAGAAAAGAACTTGATTATAAATTTGAGGGAGATAAAACCGCTAAAGCTAGCTATAATGATTTTTTTATCCCTTTGAAGGAGAGTCCATTTCATAAGATTGAATATTATTATGATAATGTTCGTTCTGCTTTTCCTACCCGAATAGCTAAAACGGGTGCTGATGGGAATGTTTATACAACAGTTTATAAGCGGGTAGTGGACATGAGCTTGGGAATTGATTCTGTTATTGATGAAATGAAGCGGAAAAATATTCTTTCTCCAATAGTGAAGAAACTAAATTTATCTAATGATCAACTTTTGACTGAGACCATTTGGAGATATTGTATTGATAAACAATCTGATAGCTGCTTATTTGCGCCTATTGAGCAGTTAGTTTATATTCCAGAAAGTACAGTTGTTTACTCAGTAAACAATGAAGACATTTCATTATTTACTTATGGTGAAAGCAATTATGAGAAAGTTACACTATATAAATATGTACATAACAAGGTTTCTTATCTTCCAATAGAGGAAGATGCCTGTACAAAAGGGAAAAGCTATGCTTATGATGATTATGGGCATTTACTGCTTGATTGCCAAGGAGTAGGAGCTTCTGCTACAGATAAATATAAGATGCCTAGAAATAAATTAGATAATGCAAGTTATGCAAAACTTGTGTATGAAGAATTCTATAAATTTTTCAGTATTAATCAGCAACTTGATATTTTGGCTGCGGATAGTGATATTTTTTTTAAATATTGTCATTCTGATAGATATAAAAGCATCATTCTATTTATTACAGAAACTCTTAAAGCCTCAATGAATCCCAACTTAGGTCTTCTTGTGGATTTGCAATTTAATATTAAATATAACCAGCTGTTAGATGAATTTGAGCAGCAATATAACGCTTTTCTTGAAGCTCATCCTCAATATACAAATTGGAAAATACCAAATGCTTTGTCTGTGTTACGCTCTGTTGTTACTTCACCAGAATATGCTGATGTTCCTTTTGCGAAGTATATGTATCAGTTGGAATATAAAACAAATAGTCCTTATAATACTAAATATTCTATTCGATTAACAACGATACCTGATTCAAAAAGGTTGAAGCTTTATGTGTTAGATGGAAGTCGTAGTATCTCATGTCAAGTGAGCCACGCAGGTAGTAGAACAAATTATATTCCATCCGAGTGTAATTCTTCTTCTATGCTGAAAGTGTTTGACCTTGATCTGAGTGCATATGAGGACATAACCGCTGTTGATATCCCTTCTTCAGGAGTATATATGACTTTGGTTCCCGAAGGATCTTCCTTTAAAGCAACCTCTTATAATTTTGATGGCACAATATATGCGAGATTTGACGAAACGATGAATTTGGAGCTGTACTCTTATGATTCGGCTGGAAGGGTTATCCAGACCAAAGATCAATATGGGAATATTTTGAAAGAGTATAAATATAATCAAGTTATCAATGAATAAAATAAGGCAGAATATGAGAAAAATTCAAATAATTATTTGTTTGCTTCTTACTTCTCTTCTAGCAAAGGGACAGCATAGAGCTAACTATACAGATAAACGCAATTATACAGCAGAAAAAACGTATCTGGATGCCACTTCCCAGATCGGAAGTAGTGCAAGGATAATAAATGATGTTACCTATACAGATGGTTTTGGTCGTAAATGGCAAGAAATACAAGTAGGTGGCAGTCCGTCTGGAAATTCGGATTTAGTGCTTCCGTACGAATACAGTTCTATAGGACAAGTGGAAAAAGAGTATCTTCCATATACGAAAGAAGGAAATAATGGAGCATTTGATGCAAATATGCTTGTACCCTCTCATTGGAGTATTTATGGAACTGAAGAACAGAATTATGCTTTTACTCATACTCAGTATGAAAATAGTCCGTTGGCGCGAGTTGTACAACAGACTGGACCGGGGAAGGCTTGGCATACAAATGGAAAAGGAACAAATATCGATTATGATATGAATCATAGTGAAGAGGTTCGGCTATATAAAGTGTCCTCAAATGGGGTACTTTCAGTTGGCGGTTATTATCAGAGTGGAACATTGCAAAAGCAAATTGTTACAGATGAAGATGGTCATAAGTCCGAAATCTTTACGGATAATAATGACAAGACGATACTTACGATTGCTGTCGACGGAAATGAGAAAATGGAAACATATTATGTGTATGATGCTCGCAATCAACTCCGTTATGTTTTACCACCCGAAGCAACTCATCAGCTGGGAATGTCGATTGATATATCGGTTCTTGAAAAGCTGGCTTATTATTATGAGTATGATCGTAAAGGGCGTATGACTGTCAAACGTTTACCGGGTTGTCAACTTATTAGTATGGTGTATGATAGATGTGATCGTCTGATACTGAGTCAGAATGGTAAACAGTGTACTGAAAATACAGCGAAGTGGAGTTATTTTATTTATGATAATCAAAATCGTATTATTGAGGATGGGGAGATTATTCTTTCTTTTTCACCAACACATGAACAGTTACAACAGGAAGCTTGGGATAAGGAATCATATTTGCCTGAAGGAGTAAGAGCGCCTTTGCAATATACTACATATGATAACTATGAGGTTTCTGATAAAGTAACGGCACATCCATTTGTGTCATTTAGCGGATACCATGACCACTATAATTTGCATGTGTCGGGACTAAAAAACCGTACGAAGGTAAAAATCTTGGGAACGGACGATTGGCTCACTACTACTTTTTATTATGATGATCATTCTCGTTCCATACAATTGATTTGTGATAATCCGCAAGGTATATTGAGTTACATCAATACCGTTTATGATTTTATTGGGAATACATTGAAAAAACAGGAGGTATACGATGTAGATACATTAGAAACAACATATGAGTATGATGACCGTGGAAGACTGCTCGTTAAAAATAATATTTGGAATGGTAAAGCACTGGATAGAATTAATTACGAGTATGATGCTTTAGGGCAATTAAAGAGTAAACATTGTGGAGAACATATTATAGAAAGTCTATCGTATAATATTCGTGGATGGATAACAGATATACAGTGTTCATCTTTTTCCCAAACGTTGCATTATACCGATGGGTCAGGTATTCCTTGTTATAATGGTAATATCAGCAGTATGACCTGGCATTCGGGAAGTGAGGCCGGATTACGTGGCTATAAGTTTACATATGACGGCTTTTCCCGCTTGAAAGATGCTGTTTATGGCGAAGGAGAACTGTTAAGCAACAATACGAATCACTTCAATGAACAGGTAACGGGTTATGACAAGAACGGAAACATCCTCGGTTTACTCCGCTACGGGCAAACCAATACAATGAGCTATGATTTAATTGATAACTTGAACTTGGTTTACAACGGTAACCAATTGGAGTCTGTTAACGACAATGCTACGGGCCATGTATTCGGTAATGGTATGGAGTTTAAAGATGGCGCGAGTAGAGAGATAGAGTATGAATACGATGCAAATGGCAATTTGACGAAAGATTTGAATAAAAAGATAGCTGACATTCAATACAATTGTTTAAATTTGCCGGAGAAGGTGCAGTTTGAAGGTGGTAATAGTATTTCTTACCTCTACGCGGCTGATGGAACAAAACTCCGTACTACGTATAAGGCAGGAAATGCCACTATCATAACAGACTATTGTGGCAATGCGATCTATGAAAATGGTGTGTTGGTAAAGGTGTTGACAGGAGATGGTTACATTACTGCTTCAGATAATCAATTTCATTACTTTATTCAGGATCATCAAGGTAATAATCGTGTGGTTGTCGCTCAAAATGGTACGGTGGAGGAAGTGAATGACTATTATCCGTTCGGAGGGTTGCTTTCTTCATCATTGTCTAATAATGTTCAGCCTTATAAGTATAACGGCAAGGAACTGAACAGAGATAATGTTTTGGATTGGTATGATTATGGGGCGAGAATGTATGATGCTTCGTTGGGAAGATGGCATGCAGTAGATCCTTCAGGAGAAAAATATCCTGCTTTGGGGTTATATGCTTACTGTAAAAATAGTCCAATAATACGAATTGACCCTGATGGAAAAGATGATTATGTTGTAAATGCAAATGGAGTTGTTTACTTGATGCGTAAGACTGATAGGATAGTAGATGTTTTATATGCAAGTGGTATTAATTCCTCTCAAAAAGCGACGCAGCCTGATCCAAATTGGAAAAGTATTCGGGTGTTTGATAAATCTATGTTACAGGGATTAACAGAAAACAAGGGGGAAGACTGGATGGATCGTTTATTGTACACTACAACGAACTCTGTATATAATGCTTCTAATGTTTTTTTGTTTGTTGCGGGTAATACTAACGTGGAGTGGACTCTTAAAGGAGGTTATAAAGATGGAAGGAGAACATTTGTTTTAGGGACTAATAATAATGAAAATCAAGTTTCAAGTATAAATGGATTAATTAACACAAAAGATCCATTTTTTCTTACTTTTAAACCAATGATAGATATTCATTCACATCCTTACAATCCATTTGCTTCACTTAGAGATATGGATAATGCTAGATTGCTGCGAGATATACGATATAGTATTTATTATGAAAATAATATTATTAATTACACAGACCAAAACGATAACACGTATTCTATTAGCGTTAATTCCATGAATGATTTAATGAGATATATATTTCAACAATTAAGATGATTATGAAACATAAAGCGAATATTTCTTTGATATACATATTAATAGTATTAATTATTCCCCTGGCAGTTGCCTGTCAGGGGGCAAATAATGATAATATAGATTCCATACTTTTGGAACATGTAAAATCAGTCATAGATTTCTATCCGGATTGTGGGAAAACCTTAAAAATTTTTCAGTTTGATTCTAGAAAAACTCATGTATATAGTATGTGGCCTAAGCAAAGTGGATTTTGGTTTGAGACCGGTCGAAATGGAGATGAACTTAGGTTTATTTTGCCTACAAATGCCATGAGATATAAGGACAAATATATTCTTTTTTATTTGGAAGGGGAAAAAGCATTGAGTGAAAAAAAAATTAGTAGACTATTAGGCATAACGTCTTCAGATGATATGCCCAGTTATCAAAGGCAGGATCCACGAATATGGATATACGTAAAAGATAAGGAATCGGGTAAATCTGCTTTTGGGCAAACTGAATATGGAACTAAAATTTGGGAATATCCTAATCTACGATATTTTAATGGAGGAGAGAAAGATTCCGCTGTAATTGACATTACAACTTGCAATATAGATGTTCATGGAGAAAAAGGGAAGTCTGAAAAGTTTTCTTCGCCTGATAAGATTTCATTAAATATGTCTATCTATAATAAATCGGACTCTAGTCTTTTGATAGGATTGAATCCTGATTTATATGGTAGCTTTATAATAAAAAACGGAAAATATTCAATGCCACTTATGGCAGATGTAGAAGTCAATAGGTATTTTGGGGAATTTCATGAATATTCTCCCGGCTTATATTCCATTGCTCCTCATGGAAGAATGAGTTTTTATCTTAGCACTGCACAACAACCTATTAAATTAAAAGATACGTCTCCGCATGAATATGTTCACAAATTATATGATTTATTTTACGACTCCATTTGTTATGTGCCTGCACCTACTATTCAAATGCCTGATACTATTCAAGGAATTGTTTGGAATAAAGAATTTACAACATATTTCCCTTTTGGTAGCTGGTATCATTTTTTTGTAAATGATAGTATATACGACATATATCCTAATGGTAAAATCGCTGGATATGCGATGGATAAGCATCGCTGTAAATGGTTTGAAGAATAGTACGAAACAATTGAGGAAAGCTTTTCCTATGACGGTACGTTAGATTTTAATACATTCTCATAAACCTTTTATTTATGCAACCAGTTGTGTCGAAGTTAGAAATAATAGAAATGGATTAAAAGAATGTACGTCTTTTATTTAGATGATAATGAGAAAAAAAGTGATTATTTCTTTGATATACGTATCAATAGTATTGACTATTCCCCTGGCAGTTGCCTGTCAGGGGGTAAAATTTTACCTACCAATGCTATGAATTACAAAGATAAATATATTCTTTTTTATTTGGAAGGGAAAAAAGCGCTGAGTGAAAAGAGAGTTAGTAGAATATTAGGTATTTCATCTCCAGATGATATGCCTGATGGCTATCATGGACAAGATCCACGAATATGGGTATACATCAAAGATAAGTAATTAGGTAAATCAGCTTTTACACAAATAGGTTATGACACTGAAATTAACTAGAATTTTCATTTGAGATATTTTAATGGTGGAGAAAAAATCCGCTGTAATTGATATCATAGCTTGTGGCAGCCTATTAAATTAGAAGATACGTTCCCGCATGAATGCCCTCACAAATTATATGTTCTATTTTGAAGATTACTTTTAAAAAGGGGATGTTCAGACTTATCCTGATAGAAGAAATACTGCATAAAAAGATGCAAGAATATGCAGGAATGATCTTGTTTTTGGATATAGATAGGTGAAATATGCATGATAACTACCAATGTTAGGAGGCGTTTCATTGAAAGAAAAGCTTCGTTGGTTTTAAAGGAACGACTCGTTGGTCGGTGAGAAGCACTTCGTTCCATTTAAAGGAATGGGTAAAAAGGTACTTTGAGTGTTTGTTTTGCTCCGGATGTCGTCAGTTACAGAAGGATTCAAAAATATTAGATTGAAACTTAAATTATGAAATATGTGTTCGGATTTCATGTTTTTGATCTAATATATGTTTTATTGATTGTTATAAAGTAAAATCTGTGTGATTCGGAAATATGCCAATCGCGAATCCTTCCGTTTTTCCTGTTCAGTCCGTACTTGTGTTGGATATTTCTGATTCTACGAGATGATTCCTATCCATTCTTCATGTACTGAGAAATGGCTGTTCTGATTGAGGGAAGTTGATTCACATTTAATTTCATTCTCTGTTTTGAGATACACTTTGAAATAAGTGTCAGAGTAACGTTATATTATTAAAAGTACTTAACGAAAGCCCAATCCATCACTTTTTATTTGTTTCTTTGCACCAAATTCGGGAATAGTGTTGTCTTGTGAATCGAGGCAGCACTTAATTTTGCTTAGAAATTAATGGAGAAACTCATTATAAATGCTTGTCCGGTGTGTGGCAGTACGCACTTGAAACGCGTCATGACTTGTACGGATTTTTATGCTTCGGGCGAACAGTTTGAACTGTGTTCGTGTGAAGACTGCGGATTTACGTTCACGCAAGGTGTGCCGGTAGAAGCAGAGATAGGCAAGTATTACGAGACTCCCGATTACATTTCCCACACTGATACGCGCAAGGGCGCGATGAATACCATCTACCATTATGTACGTTCCTATATGCTGGGTCGCAAAGCGCGTCTGGTAGCAAGAGAAGCACACCGTAAAAGAGGGCGTTTGCTCGATATCGGGACGGGAACCGGATACTTTGCCGACACCATGGCACGCCGTGGATGGAAGGTGGAAGCAGTGGAGAAAAGTCCGCAGGCACGTGCTTTTGCAAAGGAGCATTTCGATTTGGACGTAAAACCCGAATCGGCTTTGAAAGAGTTTGCTCTTGGTAGCTTTGATGTGATCACCCTCTGGCACGTGATGGAGCATCTGGAACACCTCAATGAAACATGGGAAATGCTTCGTGAACTGCTGACAGAGAAAGGGATGCTCATTGTGGCAGTGCCCAACTGCTCTTCCTATGATGCAGGACGTTACGGTGAATATTGGGCGGCATACGATGTCCCCCGCCATCTCTGGCATTTCACTCCCGTCACTATTCAGCAGCTGGCTTCCCGTCATGGATTCATTATGGCGGCTCGTCATCCGATGCCGTTTGATGCGTTCTATGTATCGATGTTGAGTGAGAAACATCGCGGCAGTTCGTGCAGTTTCCTCAAAGGGATGTATGTGGGGACGCTTGCGTGGTTCAGCACGTTGGGGCGGAAAGAACGGAGCAGTTCGATGATTTACGTATTCCGGAAAAAAAGATAGCGCATGGGAAATAAAAACAGATATAAGTCGAGGTCACTGTTCGATATGCAATTCATAACGTCCAGTATCAGTACGACATTGGTGTTGCTGCTGTTGGGGCTGGTTGTGTTCTTTGTGCTCACAGCGCACAATATGTCTGTATACGTCCGCGAAAATATCAGTTTCTCCGTTCTTATCAGTGATGACATGAAGGAGGCGGATATTCTGAAACTCCAGAAGAAACTGAATCAGGAACCTTTTGTGAAGCAGTCCGAGTACATCTCCAAAAAACAGGCTCTGAAAGAGCAGACGGAGGCGATGGGCACCGATCCCGAAGAGTTTCTTGGCTATAACCCTTTCACGGCCTCCCTTGAAATCAAGCTTCACTCCGATTATGCCAATTCCGACAGTATCGCGAAGATAGAGAAAATGATCAAGAAGAACTCTAACATACAGGATGTGCTCTACCGGAAAGAGCTGATCGATGCCGTCAATGAGAATATACGGAACATCAGCCTTGTGCTGCTGGCGCTGGCGGTGGTGCTCACCTTTATATCCTTTGCACTTATTAACAATACGATACGGCTTGCCATCTACTCCAAGCGCTTCCTCATTCATACCATGAAGCTGGTGGGTGCCAGCTGGAGTTTTATCCGCGGACCTTTCCTGCGGAAAAACGTGTGGAGCGGCGTATTGGCAGGTATGCTTGCCGATGCCATTCTGATGGGAACTGCCTACTGGGCGGTGACGTACGAGCAGGAGCTGATTCAGGTCATCACACCCGAAGTGATGCTCATTGTCTGCGGCAGCGTGCTGGTATTCGGAATAGTGATAACGTGGTTGTGTGCTTACATCTCGATGAATAAATATCTGAGGATGAAAGCCAATACCTTATATTATATTTAGGAGAATAACATATAGTTGGAAATTTAGTAACTTGTAACAAAATAAGCTTATGTCTGACAAACAGAAATTTGCCTTCGATAAAGTGAACTTTATCTTGCTCGCGATAGGGATGGCGATTGTCATTATCGGATTTCTATTGATGACGGGACCTACGTCGTCCGAAACGGTTTTCGAACCGGATATTTTCAGTGTACGCAGAATCAAGGTAGCACCTGTTGTTTGCCTGTTTGGCTTTATATCGATGATATACGCAGTGTTGCGTAAACCTAAAACAAAAGAATAATAAAAAGAAATTATGAGTTGGTTGGAAGCAATGATCCTCGGATTGATTCAGGGATTGACAGAGTATTTGCCTGTAAGCAGCAGTGGCCATCTGGCCATCGGATCGGCATTGTTTGGGATACAAGGGGAAGAGAATCTGGCATTTACGATTGTCGTGCATGTAGCTACCGTATGTAGTACGCTGGTGATTCTGTGGAAAGAGATTGACTGGATTTTCAAAGGATTATTCAAGTTTCAGATGAACGATGAGACTCGTTATGTGATCAATATCGTGATTTCGATGATACCGATTGGTATTGTAGGCGTATTCTTTAAAGATTATGTAGAAGCTATTTTCGGTTCGGGACTGATGATTGTAGGCTGCATGCTGTTGCTGACTGCTGCCCTGCTGTCATTCTCGTACTATTATAAGCCACGTCAAAGGGATAAGATTTCGATGAAAGATGCCTTTATCATTGGTCTGGCACAGGCTTGTGCGGTGTTGCCGGGGCTGTCCCGTTCGGGATCTACTATTGCTACGGGACTTCTGTTGGGAGATAACAAGGCAAAACTGGCGCAGTTCTCTTTTCTGATGGTGATCCCTCCCATTCTCGGGGAAGCGTTGCTTGATAGTGTAAAGATGATGAAAGGTGAAGATGTAGTGGGGGATATCCCTGCGTTATCATTGGTTGTTGGCTTTCTGGCGGCTTTTGTAGCCGGTTGCCTTGCCTGCAAGTGGATGATTAATATTGTGAAGAAAGGAAAGCTGATCTACTTTGCCATCTATTGTGCAATAGCGGGATTGGCAGTAATTATTACGCAGTTGTAAGTCGTGAGTCATTTTACTCCCACTCACAACTCGTTATTTATAACTCTATAACGTGAATTTTAAAAAAGGAGAAGTACTGTTTTTCAATAAACCTCTCGGCTGGACATCATTTAAGGTAGTAGGACACGTCCGCTATCATATCTGCCGCCGGATAGGAGTGAAAAAACTGAAAGTAGGTCATGCCGGAACGCTCGATCCTCTCGCCACGGGAGTGATGATCCTCTGCACCGGCAAGGCTACGAAACGAATAGAAGAATTTCAGTATCATACCAAGGAATATGTAGCCACGCTCCGGTTGGGCGCTACCACTCCCTCGTACGACCTGGAACATGAAATAGATGCCACCTACCCTACCGGACATATCACCCGGGAGCTGGTGGAAGAAACACTGACGCACTTCCTTGGTGCCATCGAGCAGGTGCCCCCTGCCTTTTCCGCCTGCATGGTGGACGGCAAGCGCGCTTATGAGCTGGCACGTAAAGGTGAAGAGGTGGAACTAAAGGCGAAGCAACTTGTTATTGATGAGATAGAGTTGCTTGAATGCCGTCTGGACGATCCGGAACCGACGATCCGAATCCGCGTGGTGTGCAGCAAAGGGACGTATATCCGTGCCCTGGCCCGTGACATCGGCGAAGCGCTTCAGAGCGGAGCCCATCTGACGGAACTGATCCGCACACGTGTGGGGGATGTCCGTCTGGAAGATTGCCTGGACCCCGAACACTTTAAAGAGTGGATCGACCGGCAGGAAATAGAAAACGACGAAGATAATAATTAACGTAATAAGGAATAGATATGAAGCTATCACAATTCAAATTTAAGTTACCCGAGGATAAAATCGCTTTGCATCCTACGAAGTATAGAGATGAGTCGCGCTTGATGGTGTTGCACCGTCGTACTGGAGAGATTGAACACAAGATGTTCAAGGATGTTTTGAACTACTTTGATGATAAAGACGTATTTATATTCAACGATACAAAGGTATTCCCGGCACGTCTGTATGGTAATAAGGAGAAGACGGGAGCTCGTATCGAAGTATTCCTGTTGCGTGAGCTGAACGAAGAACTCCGTCTGTGGGATGTGCTGGTAGATCCTGCCCGTAAAATCCGTATCGGCAACAAGTTGTATTTCGGTGCCGACGACTCGATGGTAGCGGAAGTAATAGACAACACCACTTCCCGCGGCCGTACGCTCCGTTTCCTTTATGACGGACCGCACGATGAGTTCAAGAAAGCCCTCTATGCTCTGGGTGAGACTCCCCTGCCCCATTCCATCATCAACCGTCCTGTAGAGCCGGAAGATTCGGAACGTTTCCAGTCCATCTTCGCTAAGAACGAAGGTGCGGTAACTGCTCCGACAGCCAGCCTGCACTTTAGCCGTGAGCTGATGAAGCGTCTGGAAATCAAAGGTATTGATTTCGCTTATATCACCTTGCATGCCGGTCTGGGCAACTTCCGTGATATCGACGTAGAAGACTTGACGAAGCATAAGATGGACTCCGAGCAGATGATTGTAAACGCGGAAGCTGTCAATACGGTCAACCGTGCCAAGGATAAGGGTAAAAACGTGTGTGCGGTAGGTACAACTGTGATGCGTGCTATCGAAAGTGCGGTGAGCACCGACGGACATTTGAAAGAATTTGAAGGCTGGACCAACAAGTTTATCTTCCCTCCGTATGAGTTTACTGTGGCCAATTCGATGATTTCCAACTTCCATATGCCATTGTCTACACTGCTGATGATTGTGGCCGCTTTCGGTGGTTACGAACAGGTGATGGATGCTTATCATGTAGCGTTGAAGGAAGGTTATCGCTTCGGTACATACGGTGATGCGATGCTGATTCTGGATAAATAAACGAAAAGATACCGCTATGAAAATCTGTCCCAAATGCCACGAAGAAGTAGAAGATAGCTTTGAAATCTGCTGGAACTGTAATTACAGCTTTCCGGACGATAAGATATTGGATATGACTCCGGCGGAAGAGAGTGATGACAGCGGGCGGTCTATCGACTGTCTGCGTTGTCAGGTCAGGATGGTTTATTCCGGAAAATATGAGTTTCATGAAGGAATGAACACGGGCATTTTTGGAAACTTGTTTGAGTTATTCCAGAATCGCGAAGCATTCGACTTATACGTCTGCCCGAAATGTGGCAAAGTAGAGTTCTTTGTTCCTTTGGACAGGGAGCGGGAGTTTAAGGTAGAATAGACCGGTAATGGCGAAAGTGTATATAAGTCTCGGCACTAATCTGGGAGATAAAGAACAGAATCTCCGGACTGCCGTGCAAAAGATAGAGGAGCAGGTAGGGAAAGTCATTTCCCTGTCTGCTTTTTACATCACTGCCCCTTGGGGATTCGATTCGGAGCATAGTTTCTTGAATGCGGCGGCGTGTATAGAAACGGAACTGTCGCCCCTGGAAGTGCTGCAGAAGACGCAGGAGATCGAACGGGAACTGGGACGTACGCATAAGTCTGTCGGTGGCGTATATAGCGACCGGCTGATTGATATAGACCTGCTGCTTTATGATGATCTGATACTTTCGGTTACTTCTCCTTCCGGAGCAGCACTCAACCTCCCCCACCCTTTGATGGCGGAACGTGACTTCGTAATGCGCCCCTTAACGGAGATTGCCTCCGAACTGGTGCATCCGGTATTGGGAAAGACAATGAAGGTGCTGCTGGCGCAGATAGAAAAATAATACAGCATTCTCTTCCCCTTGCTTATCCTTTTACTTTTTACTTTTCTTTTCGGCGATAAACCTCGGCAGATAAGCCACACAGCCTACCAATACTGCATATAACAAGTGAATATCCTGAAACTCAATCTTCAGGAAGTGGCATACAATGGCGTAAATGGCAATGGTGAATCCTATATAAAGCGCCAGTACAAAAAGAGTTCTTAATTTCTTGTTGATAATCATATTTTTTTCTGTTTAGGATTAGGATGGCGGAGGAATAAATGACGGTTCAGAAGGCAGATGATAGTTCCGCCGATTCCTCCTTTTGCAAACTCATACGTCCATGAAAATTCGTCTCCTTTCCAGAAATAATCCATGACGAGGAAGATGATGACCAGAAGGATAATGGAAAATACATATTGCATTAATGTAATTGTTCTCATACCAATTTCCTGTATATATGTGTTAAACATTGCCCAAAGATAAATATAATCTCCGAATAATACCTATCTTTGTCCCCGAAATGAAAGTGTGGACAGATTTGAGCAGCTTGCAACCACGGAAAAAAATGCTAAAACACGTCTTGTTGACGCCTTTTCGGCAATGCTTCCGCAGCTCTCTTCCTCCCCTCTTTATTTTCCCAATTTTAATTTTCAATTTATAATCTTTAATTTAAAAAGATGGGATACTTATTTACATCCGAATCGGTGTCGGAAGGACACCCCGACAAGGTAGCCGATCAAATATCGGACGCCGTGCTTGACAAACTGTTGGCTTACGACCCCAGTTCTAAAGTAGCTTGCGAAACACTAGTAACTACCGGACAGGTAGTATTAGCGGGTGAAGTGAAAACTAAAGCGTACGTTGACCTCCAGCTCATCGCACGTGAAGTGATTAAGAAAATCGGTTACACTAAAGGAGAGTACATGTTCGAAAGTAACTCTTGCGGTGTGCTTTCTGCCATTCATGAGCAAAGTCCCGACATCAACCGTGGCGTAGAGCGTCAGGACCCGATGGAACAGGGTGCGGGCGATCAGGGCATGATGTTCGGCTATGCAACGAACGAGACAGAAAACTATATGCCGCTTTCGCTTGATCTGGCACACCGCATTCTGCAGGTGCTGGCTGATATCCGCCGCGAAGAAAAGGTGATGACCTACCTCCGTCCGGACGCCAAGAGCCAGGTGACGATTGAATATGACGACAACGGAACTCCTGTCCGTATTGATACTATTGTTGTTTCTACGCAACACGATGACTTTATTCAGCCGGCTGATGACTCTGCCGAAGCACAGCTCAAAGCTGACGAAGAAATGCTGTCTATCATCCGTCGTGACGTTATCGAAATCCTGATGCCCCGTGTCATTGCTTCTATCCATCATGATAAAGTACTGGCATTGTTCAATGATCAGATCGTCTATCACGTCAATCCGACCGGAAAGTTCGTGATCGGTGGCCCTCACGGAGATACCGGTCTGACAGGCCGCAAGATTATTGTGGATACTTACGGTGGTAAAGGCGCCCACGGTGGTGGTGCTTTCTCCGGAAAAGACCCCAGCAAGGTAGACCGTAGCGCTGCTTATGCTGCCCGTCACATTGCCAAGAATATGGTTGCGGCAGGTGTTGCCGACGAAATGCTTGTACAGGTGAGCTATGCTATCGGTGTAGCACGCCCGATCAACATCTTCGTGGACACTTACGGACGTAGCCACGTGAATATGACCGACGGCGAGATTGCCCGTGTGATTGACCAGTTGTTCGACCTCCGTCCGAAAGCTATCGAAGAGCGTCTGAAACTTCGTAACCCGATCTATCAGGAAACTGCCGCTTATGGCCACATGGGACGTGAGCCGCAAGTGGTATCGAAAACGTTCTTCTCCCGCTATGAGGGCAATAAGACCGTAGAAGTAGAACTCTTTACATGGGAGAAACTGGACTACGTGGATAAGATCAAGGCAGCTTTTGGTCTGTAATTTTATTTGAAATCAGCTTATAGCTTTACGGCTATTTAGTCCATAGTGAGCCGCAATTTCATCTCTTCTTATACGGGAGAGATGAGTTGCGGCTTTTGTTATTTAACATTCCGGAAATACACAAATTTTTAATTATGTATCTGTATTCAGTTGAAGTAAAGATTGCCTCTGTAGCCATTTATTCAACTCCGATTTGAGTTTATTAATGTCTGCCCCCCAAGCAGCATCCCATTTTAATTTAAGACCTAGAGTCTCATCATAGTCTGTATACCCCCCTTCTATTACAGGCAAGATTCGGTTATCATTAGACCAATTAAATTTCTTTTCTTTATAGATAAAATGTATTTCCCATCCCCAAAACATCTTGCGTCCGGATGTGTCCTCAAAAGAACCTCTTGTCAATTGAATCTCGTTATTATCAATAAGTGTACTCAGTATTTCGTCACGTTCCTGCATGGTTAGAATGACTCCCTCAGAGCTTGGATACAAGCATAGATTTTCTTTATACCAACGGACATAATAACGGTCACCATTGTACCGACTGATAATGTCGGTATCAATTAAGGAACGGAAGGCTCGTTCATGCCACCAGCTGCTGTTTTTTAAGGAAGGTGATGGGTTGATGTTATCACCCATGAGTAAATGGTGAACGGGGCGCGCATATATGGGGGTTATGTGATCTGAGGAACTTGTCCTAAGTAAAATATTGTTGCGCCAGTGATTGTAAGAATTGCTAAAAATGTAGTGATAATGGTGTGACCACGATTCGATTTGCTCCTGCCATTGGTCACAATAGGATAGGATTGTTCGAATGGCTAAGGCATTTTGTTTATATTCAGGACGTACGCCTTCGCTTGTCAGTATTTTATTTATTTGATTCCATTTGGCATCGAAATTTTTCCAGTCAAGTTCTCCATTTTCATTGTGGAAAAGAAAACGGATAGCTCCACTGAAAGATTTTTCAGCAGTGATAATTTTTTGTTCCCACATATCGTCAATATTACCGTCTCTCAATAGTAACTTATCAGCTTTCTCACGTTCTTCTTTTATTTGAGCACGTCCAGTATCGGATGTGATTTTTTCATTAAGTTTAAACCAGGAATAAATATCATGGCTATGTTCACCCAACTCATCAATTAGGCGCATGGCACCAACCATGCTGTCCGATGTTGAGTCATAATTTGTATTTTCGGCTAGATTCCATACGACTCTCATCCATTGTTTTAGTTTGACTTCGTCAACTCCCGGGATGCGGAGGTAACAGCAGATACCATGGAAAACTACGCGCTGTTTCATTGTGAGTAGCGTGATGCCTCCTTTTCCTTCCTTATAGTGAGGAATGAAGTCTAGCGTATCATTGTTCCATAAAGGATTGAATATTGTTGGATCAATTTTTTTAAAAGAATGGAATATGGATTTTAGCTGTTGAAGTGTTTGTTCGTCAATTAGAGGCTCATAAAGTTTGAATGAAGTATATTTAAGTTGATAAGATTCGTCCCCTTTGGTGTTGTCGTCATTCAAATATAGCTTCCATTGCGGGAGTTCCTCTAGTTTTGCTGCCGAGTACTTTTTGCCATCTTCATTAGTCCCTTTTACAATGAATTTGTTTATGAGATAGCGGGTTAGGAATGCAAGATAGATTTTGTCGATATGGCTGGTTCCTGGTCTTCGGTAGTTCCAAAAGATGTCTGTCCATTCTCCGTCCAGTAAGGTGCTGTACTCTATTTTTTTTCCCCATTGTCTGTCTCGGATTAACTTGATAAGGTCTGCTTTAAAATTTTCATAGCCAGACAGAGCCTTTCCACGTGCATTCATTTTGATGTACAGATCGTCAGTATGTCCAATGTCCTTTAGTGGAAGGGTATAAAATATAATGGGACAGGATGTTCCGGTAATGGTTTCCCAAAGATAGGTAAAGTCTATGTCATTATTGAGCTTTTGGTCAATACAGTTTATCATGTTTAACATGGAAACTACTGTCGGATCCTGTTCCCAAACCTTGTAAAATAGGTTTTGTCTAGTCAGGGTATCCCTTAGTTGACCAGATTTACAGGGTTGGTCGAATGCCAACAGGAAGTCTATGAATATCCTTGAGGATTCACGAATAGAATAAGTGAATCGTTTCAAGGTAGTCTTAGCCTCTTTAAGACACCCGGCTTTCAAGGCAATGAACCAATGCAGTAACCATAATGTTGTTAAGCGTTGCTGTCCGTCCAAGGGATGAATTCCTACCTGTTTATTATCATAAAAGATATCTCCATAAATAAAATCTAATTGTTGAGTTTTACCAGTCTGCAAAGAATTAATTAAACTGTTCACAAACTCGTTGCGAAGGTCTTTTACATTTTCACGTCCTTGCGCATAGTCCCGTTGTATGATAGGTATTTCGATAAGGTAGTTCTGCAGAAAATACCAAAATGTGGTTGAATGTTGTTCTTTGTTTTTTGTCATAGTCTATTCTGCTTTAATAAAAGGTTTAAGTACACGTTTGATATCCTCCAAATAAAGTTTTGCGTCATGCTTACTCCATGTAAGAATGTTGTTGGAATCAGGTGTATAATATTTGAGGAATGCGTTTTTAGTACATGGGGGAATAAATGTGATGCTTGCCGGGGCGGTCGTAATGTTTAGTTCGTCATCTATTACGTAACGTTCACCCTTGTCACGTCCTATAATACTTCTACGTTTGGCAGGGAAAATGGCATTTTTATAACTTTTGTTCGTACTGGAGTCTAGCAGGGCTAAGTTCCAAATAGCGTATTTTTCGTTTATGTTCACGTTTTCATTCTCTTCAAGACAGTCTTTGTCAGTCTCCAGTATATTATTTATGTCATCGTGTAGTTCTTGGAACTTATCAGGTATTTTGAGGAAAGATAGTACCCTATCCTTGAAGTATTCTTTCTGTACATTATTCATTTCCATGAAAGCTGTCTTGATCCAGTCTTTCTGTTCTTTAATATTTTCCAAAGTGTTAGTACTGGCAGAGTCAATGTGTTCCACATTCCATCCCTTATTCTCAATTGAACGTTCCTTTTTGTAGAGATGGAAAGGAAAACGGTAGAAAACGGTCATGCCGTACCGCTGTTCACATTCATAAGAACAGTTTTGGAGTACTACGGTCTGCAAATTGTGAAGTAGAAGTGCATCAGCAATTCCGGGTGTACCATATCTTAAACTTTTGAGTGTTTTTTTGCGAAAATATTCCTTGATTCTTTCTGTAATTTTGATGGTAAACTGTTCTTTAGTCTTTGGCAAAAGTGTTTCGCTATCTTTGGAAAGCCATTCATCAATCAAATCTATTAGAATCTTCTTCTCCCCTTGTACTTCTACTAGAAAACCGATATAATGGTATAATTTTATATCAACATACCATTCTTCAAGAATGTGAAACAAGGTTGTTACTTGATCCCAGCATTTTTGAATTGCGATATTGGTATTGTTTGAGGTATGCAGGTATTCATAAAAATAACGGAATGTACAATCTTTGTCGTTGCCAAGTCGCTTTGTATAGTCATCGTCGTTTAGACCTAGCATCGCTTGTAAGTCTAGTTTGTCTCTTTGATGAATTATCTCAAAAAGAAAATCGATGCGAGTTGGGTGATTCCACTTCTCATCATGAATGAACAACCAGAACTCATCATTTTGTAATGTACATTCTATTCTGTCCCACACCAAAGCTATCTCATGTTGCCGTAGATTGAAACGGTCATTCTCTTGGGAGAAGTTGTAGCGATTGAGAAAGAGAGCTTTGATGAGTTCGGCATTAGTAAGTGCAATTTTTCCTATGTTTAGGCGCTCAAATACTTCGATTGCATCTTCCTCTGGATTTGTTTCGTACCAAATAAAACGGACATGATGTAGTTTACGTTTGAAAACCTCTTTTTCCTGACATTCTGTCTGAAACCACTTCTCTATCTCCTCTTTGACTTCATTCATGTGATAAAAATCAATGTATTTTTCACAGGATATCGGGTTGTCAGGCTTGAAGATATTATGAAGATAGCTTTCACTCTCCGGGCGAGTTGCATAGACTATTGAGAAAAATGATTGCTGTTCAAGATATTGAAATAATATGTATAAAGTCGTCAGTCGCTGTTGACCATCTATGACTTCGTATACGTGCTCCTGACTGAGATATTTCCGAATGTCAGCCAGTGTAATTTCCTCTTTTTTCAGCAATGTTGCAAGTTTGGTTTTTATTTCATCCTCATTCTCAGCCAGTGGCTTTACCACCAATGGCTGGATGCAGTACCAATTATCCTCATGTTCGATAGGAAAGTCTTGAATATCACGTAGTAAGTCATGTACCTGTTTTCGGTTCCAACGATAACCTCGCTGGTAGTCAGGTATGATGAATCTTTTTCCGAACAGGTCATATACCTTTATGGTATTCAGCCAGTTCGCTTCTGGGATTTTTACTTTATTCATTATATGTTAATTCTTAAATAATAAAAATATAGAGATGAAATCATAAATTGACAGTTCATATTTATGAAACATACAAATCACAATCTGTCATTGTTTGCGGAAAACAAAGTTACTAAATTTTATTATGTGACTGATAATTTCTATCGAAAACCTGTAAAATAGCAAGAAGAATGAATAAGCCTTCATTATAGATTATAGTTTTTATTATTTAGCGCAGTTTTATAAGTTATGACTTATAAATAGGTTAAATTGTATCTGTTTATGAGTTATGATTGATAAATTAGTTATATTTGTAGTGTTTATCATTTATAACTTATAGGCAGATGAAGATAATAGATCGTCCCATTTACACTAACAGGATAATGCCTTTTGTGGGAAAAGGCATTATTAAAGTTTTGACCGGCCAGCGTCGTGTAGGAAAAAGCTATATTCTTAAGCAATTGCAAAAGGTCATACTTGAGAAGGAGCCTCAGGCCAATATTGTGTATATCAATATGGAGTTTGAAGAATTTCGAAACATACATAATGAATCCGATTTATTTGAATTTCTAAAGGATAAGTTACCCGTAGATAAAAGCAATTATCTGTTTATTGATGAAGTTCAAGATATTGACGGCTTTGAGCATGTGCTTCGAAGTTTGCAAGCAAAAGAAAGTTGTGATATATTCATAACCGGAAGCAATGCAAAGATGCTGTCTAGCGAATTATCCACTTATTTGTCGGGTAGATACATTGAGTTTCATATTCATAGTCTTAGTTTTACTGAGTTTTTGGAATTTCACAATTTGCCTGCCGATAATCAAAGTTTGACATTGTATTTGACTTATGGAGGAATGCCTTATCTCTCTCGCCTCGCCTTGACGAATGAATTGGCTTTTGAATATCTTAGAAATATTTACGCGACTATATTATTGAAAGACGTTGTCAAACGGGAGGGAATAAGGAATGTTGATTTTTTGGAAACTTTGGCTATTTATACGGCTGATAATGTAGGAAACTTGTTTTCTGCCAATAATATTAGTAAATATCTGAAGTCACAACGGGTAGATATATCAACGACTCAGGTTATCAGTTATCTGAAGGCGTTAAGCAATGCTTATCTGATCAATAAAACGGGGCGAATAGATGTCAATGGACTGAAGAAATTTGAAGTCGGAGACAAATATTTCTTCGAGGATCTCGGTTTACGTAACTGTCAGTTAGGCTTTGACTTACAAAGAGACATACATAAGCTTTTGGAAAATGCAGTATATCTTCATCTTAGTTTGCTGGACTATGAAATTTATGTAGGACAACATGATCAACAAGAAATTGATTTTGTCGGAATAAAACAAGGGAAGCGCGTGTATATTCAAGTGACTTATTTGATAACGGACGAGAAAACAAGAGAGCGCGAGTTTGGGAACTTGATGAATATTCCCGATAACTATCCAAAATATGTTGTCAGTTTGGATGAATTTAATCGAGGAAGTGAAGTTGCTGGTATTATACATTTGCATTTACTTAATTTTTTGCAGTTGACAAACTTGTAAACAGCAGATGACTTTTTTTGATTTCTGACACAAAGTATGGGTTGTGGTATATAGTACATGACTTGGTTGTGAGAAGTACTTCAGTTACTGGGTTTAAGTACTACAGTTGGGTTGATGATGTATAACCTTTGGGACAGAGATGTACAACGTTTCGGGCAGAGATGTACTACAATTGAATGAAAGATGTATGACTTTTACCCTATGCTATTATTATCCTGTAATCTGCATTCAGCTTTTTCAGTTTCGTCCGCAAACGCCTTGTCAGAAGGGGATAGCGGCTGAAAGCACTGCTTTACAACCCCGTCTCTGACATACTTTGAAAGGGGGCAGGTGGTTTCAGCTCTTTCAGCCCTGACATACGGGCTAAATTTTGTAAGCCCCGAGCTGAACTTCATTCATCGCCGAGCTAAAGTCTGTTCGCCTCCGAGGTGAAAGTTGGCGAGCTGCCGGCTTATTTCAGATCAATCAAGCGAAGAGTGTGTTCTGATCAAACGGAGGGTCTGTTTGCCTTGGATACAGGCTCTGTTTATCTTGAATACAGGCTCTGTTTGAGGTAAATGCAGGTTCTATCTGAGCTGCGGAATGGTGTCTGTTTACATTCTGAATGGTGTCATGTTTGAAATTGATTCTTTCGGACTGAAAGGACTGAACTCTCCTACTTCCTTCTCAAAGCTTCAGAAACGGGGTTATAAAACAGTGCTTTCAGCCGCTATCCCCTTCCAACAAGGCGTTTACCGATGAAACTGGAAGAACTGAATGCGGATATTTCTTCATAGTATGGAATATGGAGATTTAATTTGTTTTTGTCTATAATGTGTCCAGCTTATCTTTATTTTTAATAGCAAAGGTTGTTGGTGTCGTAAAAAAGGTTTTTCTTTGTATTATCATAATACAAAACGATAATGACAGGTACACGAACATATTATTTATTCAAGCGTATGGGGCTCCGATTCTCTGTTTTTATCGGTCTTTTTCTTTTATTCCTTTCTTCTTGTACTTCTCGAAAGGAAAATCAACTATTGTTGCATGCTGATTCTTTAATGACTGAGTTTCCTGATAGTGCTTTGATTTTCCTTGAAAGTATTCCATTTCCACAAAAGTTATCACGTGGCGATAGGGCGTTGTATGCTTTGTTGCTGACTCAGGCACGGCATAAGAATTATGTAACTTTGAGTGATGATTCATTGATAAAAGTAGCGGTGAATTATTATGGTAAGAAGAAAAGTCTGCGGGCTGCGCAGGCTCACTATTATTGGGGAGCTACGTATCGGGATATGGGGCGTATTCCTTTTGCTGTGGATAAGTATTTAGATGCTATTCAGTTAATGCCTGATGAGAATGAATTCTTGGCAATGATATATGATAATCTGGCGGAATGTTATTTGGAGGAAGATTTATATGATGTGGCTATGGAAGCTTATAAAAAAGCCTATCAAATTCTTTATAAAAATGAGAAATATGCCTATTATTCGCTAAGGGGAATGGCGCATGTTTTTTTGATGCGGAATCAATTGGATAGCGCATTGTGTTATTTCCGGAAAGCCTATGATTGTGTATTAGTTACTCACGATTCGAGTCGGTTACCAATACTCTATAATGACTTTGCGACAGTATATGAGCAGAAGAAAGAATATGTTCGAGCTAATGAATATATTTCAAAAGTAATATCAATGCTAAAATCGGATGAGTTGGACAAGGTTTATCGTCATAAAGGAGAAATTATGCTCGAATTGGACCAACTTGATTCTGCTCGGCATTACTTTGCTCTGAATAAAGATGTACAAGATGTCTATGGGATGGCTGCACGTTATGACGGGCTATATGAGTTGGAAAAGAGACTTGGTAATTGGGAAGCTGCGGTGCAGAACGCTGATGCTTATATGGTTCTTTATGATTCTATTCAAGAATTATCTGATAGACAAAAACTTGATGAATTAATGGACAATCATCAATTGGAGGAGCATAAAAGAATGGTGTCCCGGCAAGAACAAGCCGTGATTGGCTATTTGGTAGGTACTGTTTTTATTCTTGTGCTAGCAGGTGTTTTCTTTTTCATGTGGAATGATAGAAGAAGAAAGAAACGTTATATTGCTCTGCAAAAAGAGCTTATGCAGAAGCGTGTGGACACTATGGAGCTAAGGGAAGAAAAAGCTATGGAATCTGAAGAGGAGCATATAAATAAATTGGTAGAACTTGGAGAACGGCAGTTCAAACTATGTATGTCTATGTTTGAGGTAACTGAATGTTATAAGAAACTGCAGGCGATGGAGACAGCAACTCCTAAACAGTTGCTGTCGATGAGTGCTTCTAGATTTGAGATAAATGTGGCGATTCGCAAGGCGTTTATTGACGTAATGGCGAATTTGGAAAAGTGTTGTCCGGCTTTGACTAACGATGATTTATTTTATTGTGTACTCTCATTGATGCATTGTTCAAATATAGTCATTTTAGAATTAATGAATGTATCTTCGGAAGCTCTTAAGATGCGGAAGAGTCGCATTAAAGGTAAATTGAGAGAGGATATATTTGAATATATATTCTGTTGATAATTAGCTTGTTACTGATGTTTTGTTACTGACTGTTACCTTTTGTTGGAAGGGCTGTTACCGTTGTTACCTCATAAGAACAGCTTTATTCATCATACTTGTGTATCTTTGAAACAGAATTTTAAAAACACAATTATTATGAAAACAAAACTTCTATTCTTTTTTTTATTGACAATGTTACTTCAGGTAAGTGTTGACACTTTTGCTATGGGGTTGGCAACTAGGCAGAGCATTAAACTGAAAAGTAAAGGAATGCAGGATTCTCATCGTTCAATACCTCTTCTTCCGACTGCTTATATTGATGGTTCATTGTTGTCGGTTGATTTCCCTGTTGTTGCTAGTTCAGCAACGATTACAGTGAAAAATTCTGAAACAGGTGAGATTGTTTATTCATCCACCGATTTGAATGTAACTACACTCCAAATTGACCTTACAGGAGAGGCTGCTGGCGAGTATTCTTTAGAAATTAGTATCGTAAATTCGATTTTATCAGGTGATTTTATTCTTGAATATTAATGAAAAACTTATGGTGGTGGTTAACCGTAGAACACGATGAAAAGGAATATTTTTATCGCATTAGCTGCATTCGTAATATGCAGTTCTTGTAGCGACAGTTATTATTTGCCGGAGACTGAGCAGGATTTGGCTCAATTGAATAGCGAGTATGATGACGTTAAGGCTAAGGAAGCTGATGACGAGGGAGAAAAGATCGAGACTTTGGCTAGTGAAGATGAGATTAAGGCATCTATGGATGAGTATAAGGCAGAGTTGATGAATCGTGAATCTGTGGCTAAAGAGAGGGTGATGAGAACTGCATACGCTGCCGTGGGAGGTATTGTGGGTGTATTCAAGATTAGTAGTTGTGGTACTTACAAAGAGCTAAGAATCACTATGGATTGTGAGGATAAGAAAAGTGACTCATATACTACAGGGAATGTTGGTGCATCTTATGTTGAAAATGGTAATGTTAATTTTGTTTTTTGCTTAACAAATGCAAATCGTTATTATCCTGGCGGTGTTTTGCTTGTTGATCATATTGACTATAATTTGACATTAACCCAAGACTCTCGTCGTGAAGTTCGAAAAATGGATGCTATTGTTCGTCACCATGACACAGAAGATAGTGATCCTCGTAACAGAATATATACTGAAAATGCTGATTATCAAGGCAATTTAAGAGGGTATTCGTCAGTCGATAATGATGTGACATTGGCATGGGGCTTCCCTTCTAATGGGGCACCTTTTAGTATTGCTTCTTATTTTGGTGCGGCTGGTATACAATATGGTTTACTTTCTACAACCAATGCTGCAACAGGAACAATTCGTTGTGATGACGAAGATAAAAACAATAAGAATTGGATACAACGATACAACCTTGGCTATACTTTAGATAGTGGGTTTAATGAATCAATTGCGCTAGGCGATTTTGGGATTACTGCAAATGGAAATACTACTTATTCAGTATCTTTAAGTACAGATGCGAAGTTTAGTAAGAATAATAGATTTTATCCATCTCGCCTATATTGATGAAACAATTATTATTTATATCTTTGCTTTTGTTGCTATTTTCTTGTTCCAGAGTGAATGTGAATAAGGAAATAGTGGCAGAGGTAAATGGTGAAAGTATTCTTTTATCGGATCTATCAGAAGCAAGCAAACAGGAACTTTTTGATTTATTAAATATGGCTTATGAAATAAAATCGAAAGTTTTGGATGATCTGATAAAGAAAAAACTACTGGAGAACGAAGCAAAGAAACAAAACATAACTATTGAGCAATATTTGGACTTGTATGTAGATATGAAAATTGATGCTAATGCGGATAGCATTAAGGCATTCTATGGGTTGACCGATAATCAAATAAATGTGATGCGAGGTCAGTTACATAACTCTTCTCAAGAGGCTATGGAAGAAAAACTTGTTTTGAAAAATAAGCTCCGTTCCATTATTATTCGGCAGTTGACTGATTCATTGTATGGCAAGGCTAGCGTCAAAAAGTATATTTTTCCTCCCAAGCAGCCAAAATGTATGATAGCAGATTTATGTGTTCATTATAGAGGAAACATGGAGGCTTCTGTCAACTTTATTGTGGCTTCTGATTTTAATTGTGAACGTTGTGTTATATTTGAGAACACTTTGCAGCGTATTTATGATAAATATAAAGATCGAGTGAAGTTTGGTTTTGTTAGCTTTGCTGATTCTCCTACTCTTCCAGCATTAGCTTGTGAGGCTGCTGATCGGCAAAATAAATTTTGGGATTTTCATGATGCCATTTTTGAATATGAAGGACTTGCTGATTCTACTTTTATATTTAATCTAGCAAGAAGCAAAAAAATGGACGTTGTGCAGTTCAGAAAAGATTTGCTTTCGTCTGAGAACTATAAAAAAATAGATAAGACAATAAATGATTTAGTAAATCGAGGGGTCTTTGCAACTCCTACTATTATTGTTAATGATCGTCTTGTATATATGACAAACTCGTATGAAGAACTATCTAGACTTTTAGAATATGAATTGCAATAAAAACTAAAGAACCTATAATTGACTATGAGGAAATCTGTATGTTTTCTTTTTGCTATAAAATTAGGAATTTACTCCTTTTGTTTTTTCTTCCTATCCTGCGAAGAAGAATTTAAAGTAAATATGCCTGATAATATAGCTAATGGAATTGTTTTCCAGGGGCTTATTTCGAGTGACAATCCACCTTATTTTTTCCAGTTGACTAAACCGGCTGTTGTTTCAGCAGAAGACAGGCAGTATGAAGGGATTGAAGATGCACTGATTATAGTAGAGGATATAACGGCAGGGATTAAAGATACACTTCAGTTGGTAACATCTCGGAAAGGCCAGTTTTCTTGGATTGAATTTGAATATTACAATTACCGTACTCAGGAAAAGGAAGAAGTGTCAGCGGGCATTGAAGGGTTGCATAGGATGCGTGGAATATACGTGACTACGAAAATATATGGTATAGAGGGACATACCTATACCTTGAATATTTATTATAAGGGAGAACATCATACGGCTACGGAGACAATGTTTCCTAAGACTGAGATTACTGATTTGAAAGTACAAGAAATTGATTTAGGTGGAAAAGGTAAGTCTTGGGGACCAATTATTAGTTTTGTCAATCAGCCCGAGGTAGATAATTATTATTTGTTACATGTAGATTCACATTCTTCTTTGTCTTTTCCGATCTCATCTATAGTTCGATTAATACAGGGAGATAGGGATTGGGGATATTCTATTATGAGTGATAAATATTTGGGTGATAAAGTGGTAGACCTCGTTGTAAGTGACGGTGAAAGTATTAAAAAATTATCTCCAGGATCGAATTATCCAGCACTTGGTGATACGCTGTTTGTCACTATGGAGTCTTTGTCAAAAGCCTGTTATGATATTTATGATAGGGCCATTGAGCAGCTGCGGACGGATGGAGGAGCTTATACACCAACTCCTACTAGCGTTGAAAGTAATATTAGTGGCAATGTTTGGGGAATGTTCCGTGTAAGTGCTTTTTCGGAGAAATATCACTTAATAAAAAGAGGAAATAAATAAATATCAACGAATGAGAAAGTCTGTTAGTTACATATTGTTGTTTGTTCTTCTTTGTTGTTTTTCCCTTTCGGAACTATCTGCACAGACATTAGTTGTCAGAGGTAGAGTCGTTGACGAACAGACGGGAGAAGTATTGTCTGATGCTAATGTATACGATCTAACTTCGGGGATTGGGGTTTCTACAAACTCGTATGGAGTATATTCTATCAGACTTGATAGGGGGAAACGAATCGTTCGTTGTTCTGTTTTAGGCTATATCACCCAGATAGATACATTGAATATCACTTCGGACAAGGTGCTTAATTTTATACTTAAGCCCGGTGGCTATCAGTTAAAAGATGTGGAGGTAGTGGCAGACCGCAGGCATAGTGGTCAGTTTCGGCTGGGACAGCAAGATATACAAGCACTTCCGGTAGTGGGGGGTGAACCTGATTTGATGAAGTCTTTGCAGTTTCTCCCTGGAGTGGTAAGTGGTAATGAAGGAGCCAACAATATTTCGGTGCGAGGCAGCAACCAATGGGGAAACTTGGTTTTGCTCGATGAGGCTATTGTTTATAATCCGAATCATGCCCTTTCGTTTTTTTCCGTATTCAATAATGATGCGGTGCAAAATGTGAATTTATATAAATCATATTTTCCTTTGAATTATGGTGGAAGGGCTTCTTCCGTGATTGATGTTCGAATGAAAGAGGGTAATAATAAGGAACCTAAAAGAAAGGCGACAGTGGGATTGGTTGCTTCAAAGGTCATGTTCGAAGGTCCGTTGAAAAAAGATAAAAGTTCTTATTTGGTTGCTGCACGATTTGCCTATCCTGGGCTGACGTGTAGTTTGCTCGGGACTGATGATGCGCCCGACCCGCAAATGTACTTTTATGATGTAAATGCAAAGATCAATACCATTGTCAATGATCGAAACCGAATTTATTTCTCGCTCTATAGTGGCGGCGACCACACAGTTTTTGACCAGTTAGTGAGAGGATATGGGATGGATTGGGGGAATGCGACTTCTACTTTCCGGTGGAATCATGCGCTCAATCATAAGACTTACACCAACTTGAGTGCTATCTTTAGTAATTATTACTATCGTTATGAGAATTATGCAGATGGATTACACTATTTTTGGAAGTCGAATATGCAGTCTTATCAACTGAAATATGATATGGAGCATACCGCTTCCCGTAAATTGAAAATAAAAGGTGGTGGAGCCTTGCACTTTTTTACTACAAGACCGGGTAACCTCGACAATTATGGGGGATTTACTCATGTAAAGCCTTATCAGATGGATCGTAGAAAGATGCTGGATATTGCACTTTATGGAGAGATCGAATATCGGTTTGCAAAACGTTTTCAACTGAATGGAGGAGTTCGTTTGTCTGCTCTTCGCAGCCCTTCCGGACCGGATTATGAAGCAAAAACCTTTATTGTACCTGAACCAAGAGCGGAGCTTTCTTACGATTTGAATTGCAATAATCGTTTGAATATAGCTTTTAATCAGGCTTCGCAGAATCTGCACATGATTTCTAATTCTTCTGTTGGCATCCCATCGGATATGTGGGTACCTGCTAATGAAAAATTGAAACCTGTAGTAATGAGGCAACTTTCTGCTGGATATGAATGGAATAAGTCGGACGGTGAATATACTCTCTCGATGGAGGCTTTTTACCGAAAGTCAGATCATGTTGTTGATTTTAAGGATAACGTGAATCTTTTTCTGAACAATACCATTGAAAAAGAAGTGGAACAAGGAGAATCTGAAAGTTATGGAGTGGAATTGTATCTTTCCAAAAACAGAGGTCCTCTGACCGGATGGCTGAGTTATACGCTTTCGCGTGCACGTAATCGATTGGCTAACATTAAGGACACCGAGTATCGTCCTGTATATGACCGTCCCCATAATCTAAAACTGTTTTTAAACTATGAGCTCAATAAGCGATGGTCGCTGTCTTCTACTTTTTCTTATTGCTCAGGAATGAATCTGACTATGCCAATTGGTAAATATGATTTTCAAGGTACTGTTTTGTATATTTATAGTTCGAGAAACGGCTATCGTGCACCCGCTTTTCATCAGTTGGATTTCTCGGCGGCTTATCATATGAAGAAAGGAACTCTTACCTGTTCGATTATTAATCTTTATAACAGAAAGAATGTATTTTCTATATATGCAGGGCGTGGGGATAATAGCTATTATAATTCTATGGATATTGCAAGAACATATAAAATCTACCTTTATGGCATAGTTCCATCTATAACCTATAGCTTTGAATTCTAAAAAAACAAACCGAAACATAAATTGCACATTCATTTTGATATGTATATGATTTCTTTGTACTTTTGTACCCATTCATCCAGTAAACTTGCAAAAGACAATGAATCAGATACATTCCGTATGCGTATACAGCGCATCCAGCACTAAGATAGCCCCCGTATATTTTGAAGCAGCCGAAAAACTCGGCCGCCTGCTTGCCAAACAACATATCCGTCTGATAAACGGTGCCGGAAGCATCGGACTGATGCGCTCCGTAGCCGACGCAGTTCTGAAGAATGGCGGTGAGGTGACAGGTGTTATCCCCCACTTCATGGTCGAACAGAACTGGCATCACACAGGGTTGACGGAATTGATCGAAGTCACTTCCATGCACGAACGCAAGCAGAAGATGGCGAATCTGAGCGACGGCATCATTGCCTTGCCGGGCGGATGCGGCACTTTGGAAGAATTGCTTGAAATCATCACATGGAAACAGCTCGGACTGTATCTGAATCCGATTATCATTCTGAATATAAACGGCTTTTTTGATCCGCTGTTCCAAATGCTCGAACGGGCCATAGAGGAAAACTTCATGCGCCAGCAACACGGTGATATATGGAAAGTGGCACAAACACCGGAAGAAGCGGTGGAGTTACTTCAGACAACTCCCGTATGGGACGCTTCTATCCGTAAATTTGCAGCCATATGATAGCCGATATACTGAACTCCGGATTCGAGGGAATCCCTATCTCCTACTCTCCCCGTACGGATGATGTGATTGCCTTGACATTGCTTGCCTGCTTCTTTCTTTCCTCCATCGCTCTGGCTCGTGGAAAGAAGTTTCTCACCCAACAGGTGAAAGACTTTGTACTGCATCGCGAGCGGACAAGCATTTTTGATAGTTCTACGGCAGCCGATGTGCGCTATCTCCTCGTGCTGGTAGTGCAGACCTGTGTATTGACAGGTATCGTGTTCTTCAATTATTTTCATGATACATGTCCGATGCTGATGACCAAGGTCTCCCCTCTCCTGCTATTGGGGATTTATGTCGGCTTCTGTCTTGCCTATTTTTTACTGAAATGGTTACTTTATATGTTCCTCGGATGGGTGTTTTTTGACAAAAACAAGACAAATATATGGCTGGAATCTTATTCTACGCTCATATATTACGTCGGATTCGCCCTTTTTCCTTTTGTTCTATTCCTTGTTTATTTCGATCTGAATCTGACCAATTTAGTGATAATCGGACTAATTATTCTAATTTTTACTAAAATATTGATGTTTTATAAGTGGGTAAAGCTTTTTTTTCATCAATTAAGTGCGGCTTTCCTATTAATTTTGTACTTTTGCGCTCTTGAAATCATACCCTGTCTGCTACTCTATCAGGGAATGATCCAGGTAAACAATGTATTGCTAATAAAAATTTAGGACGTTGAAAATTAAAAAAGTACTAGTTTCGCAGCCTAAGCCTGCGTCAGAGAAATCTCCCTATTACGACATAGCAGAGAAATATGGCGTAAAAATAGATTTCCGGCCGTTTATAAAGGTCGAGAGTCTTTCGGCGAAAGAATTCCGGCAACAGAAGGTTTCAATTCTTGATCACACTGCCGTTATATTCACTTCACGCCACGCAATCGATCACTTCTTTAATCTGTGTACGGAGCTGCGTGTGACTATTCCGGAAACAATGAAGTATTTCTGTGTCACAGAAGCGGTTGCATTGTACATTCAGAAGTATGTGCAATATCGCAAACGTAAAATCTTCTTCGGTGCTACCGGAAAGATTGAAGATTTGGTGCCATCTATCGTAAAGCATAAAACGGAGAAATATCTCGTCCCTATGTCGGACGTGCACAATGATGATGTGAAAAACCTGCTCGACAAGAATAACATACAGCATACAGAAGCTGTAATGTATCGCACTGTGAGCAATGACTTTACATCGGATGAGGAATTTGATTATGACATGCTCGTGTTCTTCAGCCCTGCCGGAGTGACTTCTTTGAAGAAGAACTTCCCGGACTTTGACCAGAAAGAGATCAGAATCGGTACCTTCGGGTCGACTACCGCGCAAGCTGTACGCGACGCCGGACTCCGTCTGGACCTTGAAGCACCGACTGTGCAGGCTCCGTCAATGACGGCTGCGCTTGATATGTTCATCAAGGAAAACAATAAATAAACAGCGTGAGCGTATATACTTTGCGTAAAGCCGAAAGGCTGAATAGTAAAATATTGATCGGAAAGATGTTCGAAGGCGGCCATTCCAAGTCGTTTTCCATCTTTCCGATACGCGTTGTATATATGCCCATAGAACAAGGTGAAGTGCCGGCAACGATACTTATCAGCGTATCGAAGCGGCGTTTCAAACGTGCTGTAAAGCGCAATCGGGTGAAGCGGCAGATACGCGAAGTCTACCGGAAGAACAAACAGCCACTGCTGGACGGTCTGCAAAACAAAGGGCAGCGTCTGGCAATTGCTTTTATCTATCTGTCGGACGAACTTGTAGCCACTGCCGAACTGGAAGAGAAAATGAAGACAGCGCTTTCGCGCATTTCTGAAAAGTTATCCTTATGAAACCCCGTGCTCACCGGGTGTCCGTCTGCTGGATGTCCCTGAAAAGTCTTGTGAGGAAGGTGTTTTCATTCTTACTGCTGATTCCTATCTATTTTTACCGGGTGTGTATTTCGCCCCTTACCCCTCCGTCTTGTCGGTTTACGCCCACCTGTTCGGCCTATGCGGTCGAAGCAATCAAGAAACACGGTCCCGTCAAAGGACTCTATCTGGCTGTCCGGCGCATCCTCAGGTGTCATCCGTGGGGTGGTTCCGGTTACGATCCTGTGCCTTAAAAACGATTTACCCTAAAGAACGAGAGATATGGAGAATAATGCGAGTCATATTCTGGATATTCATACTCACAAGTCGGAGGATGTTTCCCACGGTAAAGCGATTATCAATTATCCATTACCGGTGGATGATTCGCTGTGCCTGTCGGCTTCGGATGTCAGGACGGCAGGTAAAGAGGGATATTTCTATTCGGCCGGCATTCATCCCTGGAAACTGACGGAACGCAATGCGGAAGAGCAATTTGAACTTCTGCAGCAGTTGCTTGTGAAAGAGCAGTTTGTGGCGGTAGGAGAGGCGGGGCTCGATAAACTGACAGCTGCTCCGATGGAGCTTCAGGTAAGGATGTTTGAGAAGCAGGTGGAATTGTCGGAGAAGTATCGGTTGCCACTGATTATTCATTGTGTGAAGGCGATGGATGAGTTGCTGGCGGTGAGGAAGAAACTGAATCCGGCTCAGTCCTGGATTTGGCACGGCTTTCGCAGGAAACCGCAGCAGGCAGGGCAACTGATAAAGAACGGCATTTATCTTTCTTTCGGTGTGCACTATCCGGAGGAAACGGTGAAGGGAGTGCCTGTCGGTCGCCTGTTTCTGGAGACGGATGACAGTCCGGTCGACATTGAAGAAGTGCTGAAGCAGGTGGCGAAAGCACGAAGCACGGATGTGGAAGAGCTGCGGCAGGCGATTCGGGAAAATATTCAAAAAGTCTTTTTTAGGCGTTAAGAGTTGTATCTTCCGAGAAAGAGTCGTACTTTTGCCGCACGTGGAATTGAAAGACAATAAAAACCTAATAAAAAGAGTAATACGATGAATTTTGTAGAAGAATTGAGATGGCGTGGCATGCTGCAGGACATCATGCCGGGAACGGAAGAGTTGTTAAACAAAGAGCAGGTGACTGCCTATTTGGGTATCGACCCGACTGCCGATTCGCTACACATTGGTCACCTTTGTGGAGTGATGATCCTTCGTCATTT
>CDZJ01008407.1_pt1 | contig 43454 bp, 42 predicted proteins | sample 557391 | NCBI WGS metagenome assembly CDZJ01 (sample SAMEA3182111, study PRJEB8094) | gut metagenome | biome: human; feature: gut; material: Stool; isolation source: human stools | place: Canada | collected 2013-05-07 | reverse complement strand
GGGATGGAACCGCCAAAAATCGACAGTTTTTAAGGCGCTTCATCTGTGATGAGGGAGAGTACCAGGGAAGCGGTATCTACCAGGTTTTGGACGCTGATTTCCTCGGGATGGAACCGCCAAAAATCGACAGTTTTTAAGGCGCTTCATCTGTGATGAGGGAGAGTACCAGGGAAGCGGTATCTACCAGGTTTTGGACGCTGATTTCCTCGGGATGGAACCGCCAAAAATCGACAGTTTTTAAGGCGCTTCATCTGTGATGAGGGAGAGTACCAGGGAAGCGGTATCTACCAGGTTTTGGACGCTGATTTCCTCGGGATGGAACCGCCAAAAATCGACAGTTTTTAAGGCGCTTCATCTGTGATGAGGGAGAGTACCAGGGAAGCGGTATCTACCAGGTTTTGGACGCTGATTTCCTCGGGATGGAACCGCCAAAAATCGACAGTTTTTAAGGCGCTTCATCTGTGATGAGGGAGAGTACCAGGGAAGCGGTATCTACCAGGTTTTGGACGCTGATTTCCTCCTGAGTAGTGTGGACCTTAGACATCCCTACCCCCAGTACCAGAGCTTTGATACCGTGGGCGTTCATATTGTTGGCATCGCTGCCGCCTCCGGTGGCGGACAGGGAGGGAGTTAACCCCACCCGCTCACAGGCGGCCATCACTGCCCGGAGGAAGGAGTCCTCGCTGGGGATGGAGAAGGGGGAGTAGGCCTTGCTCATCTGAAGATCCAACGCCGCCCCGTATTTTTCACAGGCATGACGGAGACACTGAGCCATGTGCTCCGCCTGCCGTTCCAACTTTTCCGCGTCACGGCTGCGGGCCTCCGCCGCCAGGTCCAGCACCTCTGGGACGATGTTGGTGGCATACTGGGAAGAAACAGAGCCGATGTTAGCCGTGGTCTCCTGGTCCACCCGCAGCAGACGCATTTGGGAGATGGCCTCCGCCGCCACCTGAATGGCACTGATCCCTTCCTCCGGGGCGACGCCCGCATGGGCGCGGCGGCCGGTGATCCGCGCGGTGATCTGGTACTGGCCGGGGGCACTGGTAATGATACGTCCGGCATCCCCATCGCTATCCAGTACCACCGCTTGTTTGGCCAGGATGCGGCTATCATCCAGATGGCGAGAGCCACGCAGGCCGATCTCCTCACACACGGTAAAGACCGCCTGGACTGGAGGGTGGGGGAGCCGCTGTTCTACCAGGGAGCGCAGGGCCTCTACGATAGCGGCCACGCCCGCCTTGTCGTCGCTGCCCAGCACTGTGTCTCCTTTGGAGCGGATTACCCCGTTCTCCAGCACCGGCTCCACTCCCGTGCCAGGAATTACTGTGTCCAGGTGGGCGGACAGAAGGATGGGCTGACCGGGAGCGGTCCCAGGCAGGGTGCAGTACAGATTGCCGGTGTCGCTTCCGGTCTGGGCCTGGGTATCATCCAGATCCACTTGACAGCCGATGGCCTGAAGGTCCTCTGCCACGCGGGCGGCAATAGCGCCCTCATGAGTGCTCTCGCTGTCGATGCGTACATAGTCCAAAAAGGTATCCAAAAGACGGTCCCTGTTGATCATATAGCTGGCCTCCTTATGATAGTGCGGCCATTTTAACACGGAGGGGGAGTAAAATCAACTGCGGGACGGTACTAGCGGTCGGTGACTACCATAGTCTGGATATCCCGCTCCCCAGTGCCGCTGCTCAACAGGAACACGGTATAGTTGGTATTTTTCTCCACCTCCAGGTTCAGGGAAACAATGGTGTCGGGCAGGTCGGGAGTACCCAGGAAGGCACTGTCTAGAGTCTCAATGTCCATCCAGGAGGGCATGGGGGAACGGTCAGTCTCGGCAAAAAGGAACTGATAAGTCCCTGGCCGGACGCGCTTGAAAATGGTGGTCTCCTTGAAACGGACATCAGCATAGACCACCCGGCCGTCCTTCAACAGCACATCAATCGGGGGGCTGTTCAGAGCCAGATTGCTTACCCGGAAATTGGAAGCGCAGTTGCCCTGAAGGCAGCATTGGTCAGAGATCTGGAGCAGGTCCAGCCCACTAGGGGTATTGATGACAGCGATGGTGGACAGACTGCCTGGGGGAAGCGGCATGGTCTTGCGGAGATAGGTGTAGCCGTCGAGACCGGATACAGTGATAGTCTGATAGCCACCAGGGGCTTGGACATAGGAGGATACCGAGGCGTAACCCAACCGGGTGACCACCCGGACGCGGTTGATCTGGATGCGGATAGGGGTGTAGCCGAAGGCGGCATTGAGAAAACGGACTCTGGATAATGGGAGCCAGATAGGGGGGCGGACGGAGGAGCCGCCGTTGACTGGCCCGCCTTCTCCCGGATTTGGGAGGGGAATGACCGGGATATTCCCGGTGCTGCCATCATAGACCGGTCCGCCTTCTCCCGGATTGGGCAGAGGAATGACCGGGGTATTTCCAGAATTACCATCATAGACTGGTCCACCCTCACCCGGATTGGGCAAAGGGATCACCGGGGTGTTGTCGTTAATTCGTTCCATATGGATAAGGCAGGTCAGGGAGAGCCTGGCCTTTCTCCTTTCTGAGTTATTTTGTCTGGACAGCCCCAAACGTAAGCAGGGGGCACCCCATGCTATGCCAGATGGAGGAAGCCTGTTCAGAGAACGCGGGAGGAAAGGAGGTAGAAAAAGGGGAAGGACAGATGAAAAAGTAGGCCAAACACCTTGACAATGGGAAAAAACATGGTAGAATAGTCCCGGAAATGTGTTGATGAAGCCAAGTACAGCGGGGTGTCTTTAGCGAGAGGGGACAGTGAAAGCCCTCGGCTGAAAGCTGTACGAGCCACTTCTGAGCAGCCCGTGAGGAGCGGGACGGCCCATCCCCGTGAGCGGATGACTGAGATGTCCGGCTGACGTGCCGCGCCGGATAATCAGGGTGGTACCGTGGAAGGATGCTTTCCGCCCCTGACTGCTGTCAGGGGCGTTTTTTATTTCGAAAGGGGTATAAAATGCGGCAATATATTGTAGATGCCTTTGCGGATCGGGTTTTTGAGGGCAATCCGGCAGCAGTATGTGTGCTGGACCGCTGGCCGGAAGAGGACCGGATGATGCGGATTACCCGGGAAAACAATCTCTCTGAAACTGCCTTTGCCGTCCCGGAAGGGGAGGGATACCGGCTGCGCTGGTTTACCCCCAGCGGGGAAATTGACCTGTGCGGCCACGCCACTCTGGCTGCGGCCTTCGTGATCACGGAATTTATCTCTCCGGGTCTGGATGTCGTCCTCTTTGACACCCTCAGCGGGCGGCTGACGGTAAGAAAGCGGGGCGAGCTGCTGGAGATGGATTTCCCGGCCTATCAGCTCAAGCGCTTGGAGGTGACCGACCAGATCACCGAGGCGTTGGGGGCCAGACCCAGCGAGGTCTGGAGGGCCCGTGACCTGTTGTGTGTCTTTGAGGACCCGGAGACCGTCATCCGCCTTGAGCCAGACCAGGAGAAGCTGAAGGAGCTGAAGGGGGCTCTGATGCAGGTTACCGCTCCGGGGAGCGGGGAGTTTGACTGTGTGTCACGGTCCTTCGCCCCCAAAATGGGGGTGCCAGAGGACCCGGTGTGCGGCTCTGGCCACTGCCACATCATCCCCTACTGGGCTGCCCGGACGGGACGGAGGGAGTTTACCGCCCGCCAGGCGTCTCCGCGAGGCGGAACCCTCTACTGCCGCTTGGAGGGGGACCGGGTTATCCTGGCCGGCCGGGCAGCTCTCTATGCCAGGTGTGAACTGATGTTGGAGGACTGCTGATGAAAAGAAGAACGACAGGCCTGCTGGCCGCGGCGCTGCTAGCCGTCCTGCTGCTGGCCGGCTGCGGCACCCGCCCCCTGCCCAGCGGCATGGAGGAGGAAGCGGTGGGACAGGCGGGCCAGGAGATTGTGGAGATGCTGGTCGCACGGGACTATCAAGGAGTGGTTGACGCCTTCCGGCCGGACATAGCCGAGGAGCTGGGCGTCACCGCGGATACAATCCAGTCCGAGATGGACAAGGTTTCGGAAGCCGGACCCTATGTGGAAACCATAAAGCGGATGGCGGTGGGCGGAAAGAACAAAGACTATGGAGAGGACTATGCGGTGGCGGTGATCTACTGTGAGCATGAGGAGAAAAACATCGCCTATCAGCTCTCCTTTGACACCGATCTGAACTTGATCGGCATATATGCGGAAGTGAAAAAGAAATAAGATGATATACGGAGGTAATTCCTATGCATGATCCAAAGCCTTTCGGACTGAACGAGCTGCGCGAGATGTTCCTGTCCTTTTTTGAGAGCAAGGGCCATCTGCGTCTGCCCAGCTTTTCCCTGATCCCTCAGAATGATGCGTCCCTGCTGCTGATTAACAGCGGCATGGCCCCCATGAAGCCCTGGTTCACTGGGGAGCAGGAGCCCCCTCGCCATCGTGTCTGCACCTGCCAGAAGTGCATCCGCACCGGAGACATTGAGAATATCGGCAAAACTGCCCGCCACGGCACCTACTTTGAGATGCTGGGCAATTTCTCCTTTGGGGACTACTTCAAAAAGGACGCCATCCACTGGGGCTGGGAGTTTTTGACCAGCCCGGAGTGGGTGGGCCTGGATCCGGACCGGCTGTACCCCTCTGTCTTTGAGGGGAACGAGACCACCCCCGCCGATGACGAGGCATTCCGTATCTGGAACGAAGAGATTGGCATTCCCGCCGACCGCATCTTCAAATTCGGCAAAGCGGACAACTTCTGGGAGCATGGCTCCGGCCCCTGTGGCCCCTGCTCGGAGATCTACTACGACCGGGGCCCAGAGTGGGGCTGTGGCAAGCCCGGCTGCACTGTGGGCTGTGACTGTGACCGCTATATTGAGGTTTGGAATATCGTCTTTTCCCAGTTTGACAACGACGGTGAGGGCCACTATACTGAGCTGAAGCAGAAGAACATCGATACCGGCATGGGCCTGGAGCGGCTGGCCTGCGTCTGCCAGAAAGTGCCCTCCCTCTTCGATGTGGACACCGTCATGAACATCACCCACAAGGTATCCGAAATCACCGGCGCCCACTATGGCGAGACCCCTGCCAAGGATGTCTCCCTGCGGGTCATTACCGACCACATCCGCTCCGCTACCTTCATGATCTGTGACGGCGTGCTTCCCTCCAACGAGGGTCGGGGCTATGTCCTGCGCCGCCTGCTCCGCCGGGCTGCCCGCCACGGCAAGCTGCTGGGCGTCAACGAGCCCTTCCTTTACAAGGTGTGCGACACCGTCATCCACGAGAACGAGGGCCATTACCCCGAACTGCGGGAGCGGCAGGACTATATCACAAAGGTCATCCGGGTGGAGGAGGAGAACTTCGCCAAGACCATCGACGGCGGCCTGAAGATTTTTAACGAGATGCTCAAGGGGCACCAGGAGAAGCGGGAAAAGACCTTTTCCGGCGCCGACGCTTTCAAGTTATATGATACCTACGGCTTCCCTATCGACCTGACGCTGGAGATGGTGGAGGAGCAGGGCATGACCTTGGACCAGGACGCCTTCCACCAGCTCATGGAGGAGCAGCGCCAGCGGGCCCGGAAGGCCCGGGAGGCTCTGGGCGATTTGGGCTGGGCCGGCGTGGAATTTGGTAAGGATGTGCCAGAGACCCAGTTTGTGGGCTACGGGTGTGATACCGTGCTGGATGCCAAGGTGGTGGCCATTGTGGCCGAGGGCCAGCAGCGGGATGAGATTATCGGCGGTGGCGAGGCCATTGTGGTGCTGGACAAAACGCCCTTCTACGCCGAGATGGGCGGCCAGGTGGCCGACCATGGAGTGATCGCCTGTGAGAGCGGGCGTGGGATGTTGTTTGAGGTCCATGACGTGCAGAAGAACAAGGGCGGCAAGTATATGCACTATGGCCGGCTGATGGAGGGAACCCTGAAGGTGGGCGACACGGTTCGGGCCCAGATCGATCTGGACCGCCGTCGGGCCGTCATGCGGGCCCACTCTGCCACCCACTTGCTGGATAAGGCCCTGCGCGCTGTTCTGGGCGATCACGTCCACCAGGCAGGCTCTCTAGTGGAGGCCGACCGGCTGCGTTTTGACTTCACCCACTTCTCCGCCATGACGGCAGAGGAGTTGGCCAAGGTCAGCGCCATGGTGAATGAGGCTGTGCTGGCCGGCTATGACATTGTGACCGAAGAGCTGCCCATTGAACAGGCCAAGCAGAAGGGGGCTATCGCCCTCTTTGGAGAGAAATATGGTGACGTGGTCCGAGTCGTGGACATGGGCCAAGGCTACTCCGTGGAGTTCTGCGGCGGTACTCACCTGGATAACACCGCCAAGGTGGGGGTGTTCCACATCTCCAGCGAGTTCTCTGTGGCCTCCGGCGTCCGCCGCATCGAGGCTACTACCGGTATGGCTTCTTTAGAGGTAATGAACCGCAATCAGGAGCTGCTCTTCCAGGCTGCTGCAGCCCTGAAGGCTAAACCCGGTGAGTTGCGGGAGAAGGCGGAGGCTACCATGGGCGAGATCCGCCAGCTCCACCAGGCAGTGGAGAAGTTCAAGGCCCGTGAAGCGGTCAGCGAGGCCGAGCGATTCCTTTTCGCTGCCCATGAGGTAGGGGGCCTGAAGGTGCTTACCGCCACGGTGCCGGACGCGGATGCCGACCGTCTGCGCAAAATGGGGGACTTTTTGAAGGACAAGGAGCCCAACGTTGTGGCCGTCCTGGCCGCCATCAATGGGGAGAAGATTACCTTCTTGGCCGCCTGTGGCAAGGAGGCCGTCCAGAAGGGAGTCAAGGCCGGAGAGATCGTCAAGCAGGTGTCCGCCATCGCCGGCGGCTCCGGCGGCGGCAAGCCTGACTCCGCAATGGGCGGCGGCAAAGACCCGCTGATGGTGGACAACGCCCTCGCTATGGTGGATAACGTGGTATCCATGAAGCTGGGGCTGTGAGCCATGACCCGCGAGGATCTCAAGCGCTTTTGCGCTCTGGATATTGACTTTGAAAGTATTGGCTTGATGGAGCCTGGACTTTCCTTGGAGCCTTATTTCTGTACTCCGATGAATGCCGAGCCGGTAGGGAGGCTGGGCTGCGACGGTATCCATTTTGTCCTTCTGCCCGGGGATGAGCGGGTGTTTTGCGTGGACCCCGCTATGGGGGAGCCGGGGACCTATGTCCTGCCAGTAGCGACAGATTTTCGGGAATTTTTGTCCTTTGTCCTCTACTGCCGGGATGCCAACCCCCTCTCCCAGATCTGGTGGCTGACGGAAGAACGGTTCCGGGAACTGTTGGAGGAGGACAAGAGGGCTGTCTGGCCTGGGTGTGAGACATTTTTTGCTGGGAAACAGACAGCCCTGGAGAGGATAGCAAGGGCCTTTGACCTGGCTCCCGCTGCTCCGTATCAGCAGGTCAAGGCCCTTCAGGCCGCCTTTGATCCCACGATTATGAAATTTTCCAACGAATACTATGATGTGCTGGGACTGGAGTATCCAGAGTGACAGGACAGGGATAAGGAAACGGGCTTTGCAGGGACAAGATCTTCCAGCATCGAAGTTCTATCTGCCTTCCTGATTTTGACTTTTTATGCTAACAGATACCGTGCGGCACGGTTAACTGGACCGTTGCCGCACGGCTCTTTTATCTTTCACTTTGATTTAAATCTAATTTTGACTGTTTTTTTAGTAGGCTGGAAAAGGCGGCGCCCCGGCTCTGAGTGGAATAGATGAAAACCGCGGCTGGGACGGGGAGGCCCTGTGTACTTGAAGCAAAAGCGGTAAACGGACCCCATCTTCAAAAGGGACGGCCCTTGGGCCGTCCCTTAAAATTTTTTGGGAGATTCTCAACATTTTCCCCAGCCAGATTGTGTGATAAGCAGAGAGACAAAAAGGGAGGTGTCCTATTTGGAACATAGCCAGAGCGGGGAGAAGATGGCCGCCCTCTACCGCCGATATGTGACCATGGTCTATCAGATCTGTCTGATGCTGATGAAAAATGTACCCGACGCAGAGGACGCCACCCAGACAGTCTTTCGAAAAGCGATGGAGCATGAGGGCCTCTTCCGTGATCCGGAGCATGAAAAGGCCTGGCTTATCGTTACCGCCCGGAACGAGTGCAAAAACCAGCTCAAGCACTGGTGGAGGACAAAGAGGGCGGGAGAAGAGATACTTCAGAACCTGACCTGGGAGCAGCCGTCGGACGGGGAGCTGTGGGATCTGATCCTTACCCTACCGGAGAAATACCGGATGGTGCTGTATCTCCACTACTACCAGGGTTACACCGCGCTGGAAACAGCGGAGATCTTGGGGAAGAACCCATCCACCATTCGTACCTGGCTGGTTCAGGCGAGATGGAAACTGAAAGAAATTTTGGAGGTGGAAGAGTATGGACGAGGATAAGCTCAAGCGGGTGTTTGACCAGATAAAACCCACTCAAGAGCAGGAACGGGTTATGCTGGACCGCCTCCTGACAGAGCAGAAGGAGGTCAAACCTGTGAGTCGAATGAAGAAGATGCCCGCTGTACTGGCGGCCGCCGCCGTGCTCCTGCTGGCCTGTGCCTTTACAGTGGCTACGGGGTTGGATCAGAAATTTGCGGCGCTGTTTGGGGCAGGGGAGCAGGAGACAAGGCTGATCAAAGACGGTGTGGTGCAGGTGGATCAAAGACACACCTATGAAAATGGATGGACGGTTGAAGTGGAACAAATGCTGGTGGACCGGTATACCTTGGCGGTCCTACTGGACGTGATCGCCCCAGAGGAGACTGCCTTGTGGGGAGAGGACTATTCTGTTCTGGCAACTTCCGATATTGAGCCTGAGTCGGAAGAGAATGGCGTGGGCGGCTGGGTGTCCGGCTCCATTGTTTTACCAGATGATGATCCGGGTGACCATCACATCTCGATTTTGTGGTATCGGGGACCGACCACCTATCTTCAGGCAGATGCTCAGACATTTCTGGGTGGGGAATTTACGATTACTCCGTTGCGCCTGGTTGAAAAGATCACCTTTGAGAACTTGGCTGACTTTTCTCAGGAGCGGCATGACTTTTGTGTGAAACTGCCTGACCAGGACAGCGGACGACAATATGAGGCCGGGCTTCCCATTCAGGTGGGAGAAGACAATATGGTCCTGCAGTCGCTGTATGTTTCGCCCATCAGTGTTGCCTTTATGATTCAAGGAGAGGAAAACGATTTCCGTATGTGGGGGCCAGCGGCGTTTTCCGAAATACAAAGTACTACCGTTCTGAATTTGTTGGACGGCCAAACCGCATCTGTAGGCCGCGCAGTGAGCCAGAGCTATAATCCAGATACCGGGATGGGCGAATTTGTGTTCCAACTGAATCAAATTGTGGACCCGGATGAGGTGACATCCCTTACCATCTTAGGCCAGACCTTCTCTCTGGGAGGGCTGCTCCCGGTGGAGGAATAAAAACCTTGGCAATTCTGGCAAAAGGGGGTACAATGGTCTTACTAACAAACAAAGGAGGTTTCCCAATGTCTGACTGTCTGTTTTGTAAGATCGCGGAGGGGCAGATCCCGTCCAACAAAGTCTACGAGGACGAGGTATGCTTTGCCTTCCATGACATCGATCCCCAGGCGCCCACCCACTTTTTGGTTATCCCCAAGGCCCATATCGGATCTGTGGCCGAGGTGACAGAGGACAACGCCGACGTAGTGGCCCATATTTTCGCAGTCATCTCCAAAGTGACCAAGGAGCTGGGCCTGGACAGCTACCGTGTGGTGTCCAATATTGGGGAGCAGGCGGGCCAGTCTGTCCCCCATCTCCATTTCCATGTTCTGTCTGGCCGGGATATGACCTGGCCTCCAGGCTGAGGGAGAAGGGGATGGTACCGAATGATCCCGCCATCCTCCTCAGCTTCTTGAATACCCGGCTTAGGGATGACGGCTGCACCCTGGAGGAGCTGTGCGCGCAGCTGGATGTAGAGCAGAGCGGGGTGGAGGATAAGCTGGCTGCCATAGGCTACACCTACCATAGAGAGCGCAACCAATTCCTTTGATAGAGGAAGTCGGAAAAAAGGGTTGACAAGAGAGTTAGAATATGCTAACCTATACGTGGTTAGAGAGAGCTAACTCTCATCCTCCTTACACCTCCCTACTTTCACTTTTCCTGACTGAGGGCGCGCTCTGACCACCAGACGCTTGGGCGGGGCAGGCAATACCGCCGGGCAGACCGGGGCCGTGGATCATTCCACGGCTCCGGTTTTTCTTTCTGTATCAGAAAAAGGAAGATACCCCTTTCCATACTGGGGGAACTGTGATATAATCCTCATAGCTTTTTAGTTATGGGGTGTGCTGTTTATGTTCGTCAAGAATCCGGAATATTTTATGGCCATCGTCAAGGAGCGGAGCATCTCCAAAGCGGCGGAGCGGCTCTATCTCTCCCAACCCTATCTCAGCCAGTATCTGGCCAAGCTGGAGTCCAATCTGGGGGCCGTGTTGCTGGACCGTTCCCACTCGCCCCTGAAGCTGACGCCGGCAGGGGAGGTGTTCCATGCCTATCTGGAGCGCCAGAGTTATTTGGACCGGCAGCTGGTCAGCGACCTGCGGGATCTGCAGAACGAGAAGCGGCCTGTCCTCCACATCGGCGTATCCCCTTGGCGCGGCTCCACCCTTCTGCCCGATGTGCTGCCCCTGTTCACCAAGCAATACTCCGACGTCCAGGTGGTCCTCCATGAGGCGCCGGTGCCCGAACTGGGGGATTTGGCGGCGGGCAGTGTCACGGACTTCTGCATCATGCACATCCCTGGGGATCTGACGGAGCTGACCTATGAACTGGTCATGCGGGAGCATATCTTCCTTTTGGCCCACCGGGACCACCCCCTGGTCCGAGGGCTCACCAGTACCTACGACGACCCCATACCCTTCCCCGACCTGCGGCAGCTGGAGCGGGAGCGTATCGTGATGCTGCCCCCGGACTGGCGGCTGTCCAAGCTGCTCCACAATACCTTCTCCGTCCATAACGTGGAGCCCCAGAATATTTTGGTGACTACCAACAACACCACAGCCATCAATCTGGTGGCGGAAAACATGGGCTTCGCCTTTTTACAGGAGAGCGGCATCTCTCGCACCCCATATCTGGACCGGCTGGCCTGCTTTACCATCGGAGAGCCGCCACTGACCTGCCCCATGGCGGTGGTCTACAAGAAAAATGGATTCCTGTCACCGGCGGCCAGAACGTTTATCGACCTGATCAAGGAGTATTACAGCCGCTTTGACCGTCCCGCCAACCTTTGAACAAATATCGGGCCTGATTTTCAGCAAAAGGGACGGAGAGAAACCACACCGCCCCCCTTGACGAGGGAGGAGGCCTATGCTAAACTGAATCCAAGCCCTGCGACTGACGGAAGTGGAGTGACCACGTGGAACAGGGCCCGGCGTGTGAAACGCCATATTGCCGACCGTCTGGGCGCACTATTGCTTAGTGCGCCCTTTTATTTTTGCGGGCGCAACAGGAAGGAGTTATGGAAGATGAAGACTGACATCGAGATCGCCCAGGCCGCGGAGATGCTTCCAATTGGCCAGGTGGCCCACAAGGCGGGGGTCAGCGAGGAACTGCTGGAATACTATGGGCGCTATAAGGCTAAAATCGACATCACCCCCCTGCGGGACAAGGCCCGGAAGGGCAAGCTGATCCTGGTCACCGCTATCAATCCGACCCCCGCCGGAGAGGGCAAGACCACCACCTCCGTTGGGCTGGCTGACGCGCTGAAAAAGCTGGACAAGAACGTAATCCTGGCCCTGCGGGAGCCCTCCCTTGGCCCTGTGTTCGGCGTCAAGGGCGGCGCCGCCGGTGGTGGTTACGCCCAGGTGGTGCCTATGGAGGATATCAACCTCCACTTCACCGGCGACTTCCACGCCATCGGAGCGGCCAATAACCTTCTGGCCGCCATGTTGGACAACCATATCCAGCAGGGTAACGAGCTGGGCGTCGACGTGAAGAAGATCACCTGGCGTCGCTGTGTGGATATGAACGACCGGCAGTTGCGAAATATCGTGGACGGTCTGGGCGGCCGGATGCAGGGCGTCCCGCGAGAGGACGGCTTTGATATCACGGTGGCCAGCGAGATCATGGCGGTCCTGTGTCTGGCCACCGGCCTGAAGGATTTGAAGGAGCGGCTGGCTCGTATCATCGTGGGCTACACCTATGACGACCGGCCGGTGACCGCCGCCGACCTGAAGGCCCAGGGAGCCATGGCCGCCCTGCTGAAGGATGCCATCAAGCCCAATCTGGTCCAGACGCTGGAGAACACTCCCGCCTTTGTCCACGGCGGCCCCTTTGCCAACATCGCCCACGGCTGCAACTCCGTCTCCGCCACTGACACCGCCCTGAAGCTGGCCGACTATGTGGTCACCGAGGCGGGCTTCGGAGCTGACCTGGGTGCGGAGAAGTTTCTGGACATCAAATGCCGGGCCGCCGGACTGACCCCGGACGCGGTGGTCATCGTGGCCACGGTTAAGGCGCTGAAGTACAACGGCGGTGTGCCCAAGGCCCAGTTGGGAGAGGAAAACCTGGAGGCGTTGGAGCGGGGCCTGCCCAACCTGCTCAAGCATGTGGAGAATATCACCCAGGTCTTCGGTTTGCCCTGTGTGGTGGCCATCAACCGCTTTGTCAACGACACCGACAGAGAACTGGACCTGATCCGCTCCAAGTGTAAAGAACTGGGGGTCAATGTGGCCTTGTCCGAAGTGTGGGGCAGAGGGGGCGAGGGCGGTATCCAACTGGCCCAGGAGGTGCTCCGCCTGTGTGAGCAGCCCAAGAAGTTTACCTACGCCTATGAGTTAGATCAGCCTTTAAAGAGCAAGATCGAGGCTGTGGTGAAAAAGATATATGGGGGCGTGGGCGTGAGCTATTCCGCTGCCGCATCCAAGGAGCTGGAGCGGCTGGAGAGGATGGGCATGGGCGGCCTGCCCGTGTGCATGGCCAAGACCCAGTATTCCCTCACCGATGACCAGACCAAGCTGGGCCGCCCCGAGGGCTTTACCATTACGGTGTCCAAGGTGAAGGTGTCCGCGGGTGCCGGCTTTGTGGTGGTCCAGACTGGGGATATTATGACTATGCCCGGCCTGCCCAAGGTACCCTCCGCGGAAAAGATCGACGTGGATGAGAACGGAGTAATCTCCGGCCTGTTCTGAGGGGGGGCACATGGATAACCATTTCAATTCCCCCGCCCAGGTGACGGCACTCTACGCCGCCGCTGGGGCGGAGAAGGCCGGAAAGCCAGCCTCTGTCCTGATCCTGCTGGGCATCCTGGCTGGGGCCTTGATCGCCATGGGCAGCGCCGCCACTAACACGGCCTCCTATGGCATCCAGGGCACCTGGACCGCCCGGACGGTGTGTGGCCTGCTGTTCCCCTTCGGGCTGGGAATGGTGGTAGCCACCGGGGCGGAGCTCTTTACCGGCAACTGCCTGATCACCATTTCTCTGCTGGACGGGCGCTGCTCCTGGCGGGGGATGTTGCGGAATTGGAGCATCGTCTACCTGTCTAATTTTGCCGGAGCCCTGCTGGTGGCGGCGGGCTGCGCCTGGTTCGGTCAGCTCGACTACTCCGGCGGGCAGTTGGCCCTGTTCACAATGAGAATGGCGGCCGCCAAGTGTGCCATCCCCTTCCAGAATGGGGTGGTGCTGGGCTTCTTCTGTAACCTTCTGGTCTGCCTGGGCGTGGTCATGGCCATGTCGGGCAGGGACACAGCCAGCCGCCTGATGGGGGCATTTCTTCCGGTATGTTACTTTGTCCTGTGCGGCTTTGAGCACTGCGTTGCCAATATGTACTATATTGCCGCTGGCCTTATGGCCAAGATGGTCCCGGCCTATGCCCAGCTGGCGGCGGAGGCGGGGCTGGACCTGTCTGGATTGACAGTGGGGGGATTCCTGCTGGGAAACCTGCTCCCCGTCACGATTGGGAACGTCCTTGGCGGCGCGGGGCTGGGCGGCCTGCTGTGGTATTGCTACCGCCCGAAAAGCTGACGGCCTATTGGCATAGAAAACGGCTGTGGGAGATGATCGAGAGACCATCTCCCACAGCCGTTTTTTCGACCGGGCGTGGTCAGCCGGTTTTTTGAACTTTCACAGGTGCTTAGACGACCCTTTCTTCAGAATAAGCCCGGAGGACCGCTATCGACAGGCCCGTTCTCTGGCGGTTAAGTAGAGCAGTCCGCCCGCCTGATAGGCGACGAAGTCCCAGGGGTCGAAGACTGCCCCCGCTTTCCAAAGTGGGGCGAGAACCTCCCACACCAGCCCGCAGGCCAAAAGCAGGGGGACCGCGTGCTTTACCGAGCGAAGGGGGGCTAGCCTGCCCCAGCGCAAAAGGTAGTCAGCCCAGGCGCATATGGCTCCCCCGGCAAACAGGTCGTTGGCATAGCAGGACAGGAACCATCCTAAGTGTCCGTCTGAGTTGGGAATAAGAAAACACCGGTTGACGATATAAAATACTAGGGCCCCGCCGCACACCCGCAGGTCAAATGTTCGAATATCCAAGGTCAGAGGAAGCTGAGGAGCAGCACGGTTACTATTAAGCCTAAGATAACGGCACCCACTGCGGCACCGAAAGACAGGGGCTCCCGGCGGGGCTCCTCACGGCTGGAAAGGTCATCCACAGGGGATCTCTTGCTCAACTGCTCTAGGTCGCTGCCCGCGTCGGAGGGATAGGAGCGAAGGTCCGCAAAGTGGTGCAGCAGCTTCAGGGCCCGCTGGACCGTGGTATAACTGGCGTTTGTAATCAATATGACCGGCGGGAACAGGAGCATATTCTCGACAGAGTGGGAGGAAAGAACGCCCGCCTCCGCATCTCGCAAGATGGCGTCCGGTAGGACAGCGGAATAGGTCTCATCTTGCAGCACCTCCCGATAAAACTGGGCTAAACGGTCCCGGACCATTTTAGAATCCGTGATATGATTGATGACAAGGGTGTACGTCCCATCTTCCAGACGTTCTGCAAGAGACCGGCCACAGTTGGGACAGAACCGGTCCAGACCGGTGACAATGGCCTGACAACCGGGGCAGCGCGCGGGGGTCCTCTCCAGGGCGCTCTCCTCTCCAAGAAGTAGCCAGTCGGAGGACACGCCAAACAGACGGCACATCTCTGCCAAATAGGCCACATCTGGGTTTGTCTGTCCGGAGTAACAAAGTTAAAGAAGTCAATCAATCTTACCGACAAAGCGATAAATAATCTCTATTTCCTGTGTCCTGCTTCCGTCTGCCTCTTTCACCGATTCATGGACAAGGATTTTTTCAATCAGTGTGTTTAATAATTCGGCTGACAGTTCGGAGGGGTTAGAAAACTGTTTGATTAAATCAACCCATTTCCCTATACCGTCCTCCTGCTCCTTTTCGCTGGCAAGTTGAGCCGTTAACGCCTCTATCCGCTGTTCCTGTTCCTCCTGCTCCTGCTGGTACTTTTGGGAGAGCATGGAGAAATTGCGCTCTGTGATTTTTCCGCTTACTCTGTCCTCGTATAACTTGGCTAACAGGTTATCCAAATCAGAAAGCCGTTTTTCAGCCCGCTTTTTCTCCTGTGCGGCCCGCTTGCTTGCGGTGGCCTGTTCTGCAAGATTGGACTTTGAAAGCCGCTGTATAATAGTCTGCTCGTCTTGGTGTACTGCTTTAATCCAGTATTGCAGACGGGAGAGGACAAAGTTATAAAGCACATCATAACGGATATAGTGCATGGAACACTGTCTAAGGCCCTGCCCGTTCTTACTACAATGGTAATAACTGTACGGGGCCTTTTTCCGCTGGTTTGTGGCGTAGGCCAGCGACCACCCGCAATCCGCACATTTCACAAGCCCGGCGAAAATCTGTGTTGTGCCGTTCTTCTGCTTTCTTCGGCGGCTGGTGATCTGCTCTTGCACCCGGTCAAAATCGCTCTTGGATATAATCGCCTCGTGGGTGTTCTCCACCTTCCACCATTCTTCCTTTGGCTTGCGGACTTTTTTCTTGCACTTGAAAGATACATTGGTCTGCTTATTGTGTACGCTGTGGCCTATGTACGTTTCATCCTGCAAGACCTTTTTTACTTGCGCTATCGTCCATTCGTACCGCTTTCCCTCTGGCTGTCCCTCGTAGACATGGGCGAATGTGCCGTATCTCTGGAAGTTCAGCCATGAGGGGGTGGGTATCTGTTCGCTTGCCAGTATGTGGGTTATCTTGGCCGCTCCCGCTCCCTGTACCGCCAATGAAAAAATCTTTTCCACTATCCATCGGGTTTCCTCGTCTATCAGCAAATGTCCGGTTTGCTCCGGGTCTTTCCGGTAGCCTAATGGGGCATAGGCTCCATAATGCGCCCCGTTTTCAAACCGTGTCCGCATGGCCTTTGTCACCTTACGGGAAATATCACGGGCATACCATTCATTTATCACATTGAGGAACGGGGTAAACTCGCTGGATTGCTGGTTGATACTGTCCACGCCGTTATCTATGGCGATATAGCGTACACCGTGGGCAGGGAAATACAACTCTATATACTGTCCGGTCAACAGGTAGTTGCGGCCCAGCCGTGAAAGGTCTTTTGTCACCACACAGTTTATCCGCTTCGCCTCTATATCCTCTATCATACGTTGAAAATCCGGGCGGTCAAAGTTTGTCCCGCTATACCCATCGTCTATATATTCATCTACTACGAAAAGCCCGTTTTGCTCTGCATAGCGTCGTAGCATCATGCGTTGTGTACTGATGGAATTACTTTCCCCGGCGTTTTCATCGTCACGGCTCAAGCGGAGATAAAGAGCGGTGTTGTATATGGGCTGTTTCATAAAAATCCTCCTTCCAAGAAACAGCCCCCGCACTTGTGGGTACACTCCTAACAAGGATATTTTACCACAAACGCGGGGGTTTTTCAATATTTCAAGACGATTTTAATATATTTATCGCACTTTTTCTTTGATTTTATTTGTTACCAATTCTGCAATAAGTTCATCCATTTGTTTCCCGGCGGCGGGAAAATGTTCTGTTACTTTTATTCGTATATTGTTCAAAATGAAGTATTCTTGTCCATCTTTCTTTATCGTCTTGCCCCGTACCCCTTCCGGGGTGGGCTGGTTCATACTCGTACCCCCTTTCACTTTCTCTTTTCAGCGGTGTGCCCTGCGGGGCACTCGTGGGATTGATAGGGGAGCCTGTGACCTGTCAGCCCCGCTTCTTATCCATCCGTAAAATATGTTAAGGCTTCTTCCAATGTGTGTACCGTCTTGATCTGGACGTACTCATTACTAAAATCTGCCGTTAGTTCTCTCGTCAATGGCCCTTGATATATCTTCTCCGCTCGCTTCAAGCCCTTGGAGCAATAATATAAATGGTCGTTTAGGTCTATCCTTGTGTCATTCAAATCTTTTGTGATGTACTTCGTTATATATTTGGACACGGCTTCGCCGTTTCTTATTTTCGAGATTGTGATATAGCCAAATGCCTTTTCATAGGCTGGCCAGTGATATATTTGATGTCCCTTTTTAAGTTCAATTATTATTTGTATCGGCAATTTTTCTTTTCCGCTGAACGCTTTCAAGTGTTCTTCCGGTAGGCCCATCATTAGCCCGTGCATATGCCATGATACTTTATCGTGATGTAGTTCGGGTATCAGTAAATATTTAACTGCTGTCTTGTGTAGCCTATTATAGTTCTTCAAAAATGCGGACAACTTTTTCTTGTAGGCTTTCAAATCTTTTCGGTCGTGATATTCTGGATTGAGTGTCAAAGTTATAAAATATTCCCAATCGTTGCATAACGCAAGTTCAAAGATAGTTGATTTTGTCCGGGATAGGCTCTCAGAAAGTTTTCGCTCGTTCCCCGCCGTGTTCTTTCGGCCTCGCTCTCCGTCTACTGCCTCATATCCTGCTCGGCGTAAGGTCTTGTGCAGAGTAATTTTGAAGAAGTCCGGTCTGTACTGCTTCAATACTGCTATGTCCCGCTCATAGACCTCGTTCCCGTTCACATACAGCCCATTCAATAGGCATCACCTCTCTATATTTTGGTTCCCAAAAAATTCCAGCATCGTTTTTGTAGCCAAATATGTTAATCAGTCAAGTACTCCGCCGCCCCTGGCGGCGGGCGATTGGTCGGCTGATGCCTCCGGCACGCCGACCAATCGCCACCATGCGGAGTTGTCATCGGCTCATAGCTTTTTGGATACTCACATCAATCTCTTCAGTATCGCGAAGGTTAGCCACTCGAATACGCTCAATTCCTTGTCCGCTGATGTATAGATAACCTTCTCCAACACCACAATGCTCATTCATCTTGTCTTTGTATTCAGAGAACAACATCTGTTTCTGCTCCTTCGAAAGTTCGCCCAAAGCCAAGACCGCCCAAAATTGGTCTCTAGCTCCAGCTTTGAAATACTCGCTATCAGCACGCTGAAGCCCAATCAGCAACCGGATGCCTAAACTCCTGCCCATCTGGAGCAGTTCCCCCACCATTCCCTTTATTTCATCCGCAGTTTTTCGATCTAATGATGATAGCATAGCAGAATATTCATCTATCAAGAGATACCATATTTTCCTATTTCTCACTTTATCGTCAGCTTCGAGCCGTTCCATAAATTCCTGGTAAACCATCTTTATTGCTTCAATTACCCTATGAAAGCCAAAGTAATTTGGCAGGGCTTTGAATTGGGGAAAACTGGAGTTTTTGAAATCGCATATTATAACCTTGCAATCGGGTATAAACAACGTCAAACAGCCTAATATCACCCAAAGCGCAAAACTTTTTCCGCTTCCAGTCATTCCAACACAGAGTAAATTCGGAAGTTCACCTAATCTTTCACATAAGGCCGTATTATCAGGGTGTATGACCCGTGGTTTTGCATGTTTGCGAGGCGTAACAAAGATGTACGTTCGTTTAGAATCCATAGGAAGATTACGAATATCGTCTATGCGTACATTCATTGCTGTAGCCAGCTCTTCCGAATATTTCCAGAAATCGGCAATCGTTATTCCTTTGTTGGCTATCTCCCATATATGACTGTACAGGCGTTTCCCATTTCTGAATACTCCGAGAAGTTTGGGACGCTCATTCTTTGCGTTGTGGATACCGGCGCATTTACAAGCTTCATCAAAGCGTTTTGCTTTAAAGCTTGGCATTCTCAGAAGAATTACTAAACCAGAGAAAAAAATAGAAAAAAGAATTGCATCTCTTGTGAACGCTCCAAAAGGTGCAGGAATTAGATCTCTCGCTATTGTCCATAAGACAAAGGAGAATATTAGATAAATTGCAACTATAAGAAGTCTCCTTAAAATCGGTTTCATGATACTCCCTCCTATGTGGGAGCGTGGCATTTACGTGCCACGCTCCCATTTTTAATTACTTGCTGACAACTACCGCCGCTTTACTGGCTCGACCTGTTACTTGAATTTCCCACTGGGACTTTGGCCGAATAATGATTTCCAAATTGCTGAAAGCCATCTGGATAGGCTCCCCTGCATCTGCCGCGGCTCGGACTTGGGCTTGGGTGACTGCTTGCCCGTCGTCTGCTACCTTGATATCTATCTTATCGTAGCCATGCAGTACAGTATAGCGGCTTTCAGTCTGGCCTGTTTTTTCCCTTGTCACAGAGTCATAGACAGGGGTTCTTCTGTACTCAATTACAGAATACTGGGTATCGCCAATCACATCACGGAAATTATTCATACGTACACATTCTCCTCGTTTTTAGATAGTTACCATTCATAACAGAACCGCACGTATTTCTGCTCTGTCGGCATATGTTTAGTTTATTTCTTTCTCCATAGGCGGGGATAGGCCTCTATCCCCGCCCCCCGTATAGCCGTTAGGCCAGCTTGGTTACTTGCCTCTTACTCTATACGTAAGGTAGCATGGCCTGTGGACACATTTATCTCAAGTGTCACTTTCTCCACAGGATGCTCTCTCCTGTCCAAAGTAACCACAGTTTCAGGGGTGGCGCGGCTAACTCGTATGAAAGATACATCAGGACTTTTCAGTGACTCCGGAATGACCTCAAAGTCTTTAAGTAACTTTGAGCTTAAATCCAGCATAACCTTTGCACGGCTCCTGTTCTTCGCGTGTATCACGGTGATGTCATTGCATCTACTCTTTTGTAGCTTACTTTGAGCAGCAAGCGCCTCCATGAACTCTTTAGTGCAATCTCCATACTTTTGATTCATTTTAATACATCCTTTCTTCTTATTGAGGGTTATCCTCTTTTCGTTTTTATGATAACACATGTTCGATACTTTGTAAAGATATATTTTCTATTTTAGAAATTTTAATATTCATATTAGATATTAAAAGGGCGAAGCGAGGTGTTATTTTATCAATAATATTATCTAATTCATTGACAATTTTGGCGCAACGATGTAAAATAAACGAAAAAGAAATGGGAGGAAAAACGAAACATGAACGATGTAAAAGAAACTGTGAAAAAGCGGATACATTTGCTATTAAAAAAACACAATATAACACAGAAAGAACTTGCAGAAAAAAGCGGTTTAACCGCGGCTATCATAAATAAGGCAGTCGTAAAAGGAGAGCTATCTATTAATAGCGCCTTGCAGATTTCTGCGGCTCTTGACATTAGCTTGGACTATATCTACGGTAATACTGAGGTAGATAGCTACAAACAGTATGCTTTCGATATTATCGAAAAACATATTCATGGTGCTATTATTAAATCTATGTGGGGGGATGATATTGCCGTCAGTGGTTTGGTGATAAGCAAGGCATTAGCACAATATCTATACGGCTGTAATGAAGCAAAAGGTTCAAAGGGGTTATTCGATGATATTCGTAATCAATGGATAGGAAGATTGGCAGATGCATTCATGAAAGTGATTGATGTTACCCCCACTGAAACATGTAAAGTAGTTTTAATAGAACCTGAACTATATACTTCTGAAGTGCATGCACAAATTGAAAATGCAAAAAGAGAAATAAATAAGTAACATCAAAAAAACACCTAGAACACTTTAGTGTTCTAGGTGTTTTTTAATCCCATGAAAGTTATGTCATGCTACGGTGTAGAAACGTCACGATCTGAGCGCGATCGCATACACCTTCCGGGCTGAACGTGGTTGAGCCTGTCCCACTGGTGATGCCCTCTTTCACGGCCCACGCTACAGCTTCGGCATACTCCGCATTGGCGGGAACGTCAGAGAAGTTCGCCGGGGAAGCGTCCGGGCTTCCCGCCAGCTTCCACAGATATGTAACGGTATCGGCACGAGTAGCCGGAGTATCACCGCCAAAGGCCGTCCCAGAAATCAAACCGTTTTCATAGGCCCATACAGCGGCGTCGGCATAATAAGCCCCGGTGGGTACATCCGAAAAAGGATTGCTTATGGTTGAAGCCGGAGAGCCGTTAGCACGCCACAAAAATGTCAAAATTTGGGATTTAGTGCAGGTGGAATTAGGGGAGAAGGTGGTAGCTGTGGTGCCGCTGGTAATGTTCTTCTCTAAAGCCCACTTCACAGCGTCCGCATAGTAGGCATTTGCGGCTACATCAGAGAAAGTGGGGGTTCCGGGTTTGCTGGGTGTAGTCGGCGTAGTGGGCGTAGTAGACGAGCCAAAGGGGTTCGATGCAGTAGCATCTTCCGGCACATAGAAGTAGATTATACTGTCGCCATATACATACGAATCGCCCTCCGGCGCGGTGATGATGTTATGGGTACCACTATTTTCAGACACAGGCGAATTTTCGTCCCAAAGTTCAATCCCGATAATATAGCCGTTACCGTTCAGCGTGATTTCCTGCATTCCGGGGTAGTTGGTGTAGTAATAGTTGGAAGCATGGGCGGTATCGCCCTCCCACGAAAAATTGAGTTCGCACAAAGCAACGGTACTGACATTAGCGGGAAGTGTGATGGTTGTGTTTGCCGGAATCGCATAGACCGTGTTCATCCTAGACCAGAAGTGCTTATTCAGTAGATCGGCTTCCGCACCTGTCCATTCTTCATCACCATCAAATCCAGAAAGGAACATTTTCATCGAATTTCTGTCAATCGCTTTCACCTGTTCGCATGAAACCGTATATAAGACAGAATTGGAAAGTGTGTACGTATTGCCAATAGAATCCGTGATGGTGGTGTCACCCGGCTGATTGACGGCTAGGGCCGGGACAGTCAGGCTAAGGCATAATGCCGAAGCCAGCGCGAGGGATAATAATTTTTTCATGAAAGTCACTCCTATCTTTTAATTTATCTTTCTTAATAAGGAAAACCTCAAAGCCTATTACTATAAATCATTTGGCAAATCTCTGCTCTGGTAACAGGAGATTTAGGGTTAAATGTTCCCTTCGCATCTACGCCACTGGTGATACCATATTGATACGCAAGTTTCACCCCATCCCGATACCGAGCATCAACACTATTAATATCTGGAATATTAGCGGTGTTATTCGGCATATCCAAATCTACAAATTTGATATATTGTACGATACTATATACTGCCTGTTCCCGTGTCATGGGCCTATCCCATTTACTCACATCGGGCTTTCCATTGGTAAGAACGTCGGATGGAATAAAGATATTATTTCTAACTGCAAATCCCATAGCATCTTTGGCCCAATGGTCTACATCGTATATATAGTATTCATATTCTTCACTTCGGCACTTAGACAGAATGGTTGCGAGCTGTGCAAATGTGATGCTGTCGTTAGGGCCAAATTTGCCATTTTCATATCCCGTTACACATCCAGCCGCAGAACAATAGATAATGGCGTTCTCATACCATGCTCCCTTTACTAAATCAACGCAGTCATGCATCTGAATAATAAGATCACCAATCAGTTTTTTGTTGGAACTGAAATCAAATCCAACAAATTCCTTAATAGCATCATAATTTGCTGTGCCGCCGTCTCGGCTGGACATAAAAGTTAGAGTGGATGTATCATAGGTGTCAGAATAGGTGTCCGAAATATCTACAAAACACGAAAAATCCACATAATCGCTATTAAAAATATCAAATCCCATATCAGCAGGTGGAATAGTCACTCGATTTGTTCCACCAAGTTCATAAATTCTATCAGCCGAATTTATTATTTTAAAGTAAAAACTAGAATGGTCTGGATATTTTTTATTCTGCGTTAATTTATAGACAATATCCCAACTATCGCCGTTTGGTAACCGTAAAATGGAAAGTGAAAAGCCGTCAAAAATTTCTCCGTCATAATTCTCCACTTGCCCTAAGTTGATGGCATCTTCTAATTCATTTAATGGGCAAGTAACAGTTTCTTCATTCTGAGCTATCGGCCCAATTATGGCTAAGTCTGAATCTGAATATACACGACTGCATTCTTTAGTTACTGTCACATCTTTGCTATAGTCCGAATGATAATCTACAATAATGCCATTTGTATAGCTGGCTGTTGTACCTGGAGGAAGAAAGCTTTCCAATTGCGAGGTTTCACCCAAAACAGTTTTAGTTTGGGTTACGGCTCCAGCTCCGGCCGGAATTGTTAAACTGAAACATAATGAAAAAACTAGAACAAACGATAAAAACCATTTTCTCATAAAGTCCCCTCCCCAATAAATGATTTGTCTACATTTTAGCATGAACTCAAAAAAATAACAAGAATTTTATCTGCCATTGGCACACATACTTTGCCGACACTGGCAGGTATAATTTTTACGGTGATTATTGGATGGGGAGTCCCGATTTTAACAGTGAAGTATTCTTCGATACAATACGAAAAAACATTAAAAAACATCGGGCACAACAGGGCTTGACTGCCGCCCAGCTTTCAGAAAAAGCCGGACTTGGACATGATTACTTGCGCCAAATCGAAAGCGAGAAAGACCGGCATCATGTTTCGCTGGTGTCGCTTTATAAGATTTCAATGGCGCTGGGCGTTAGTATGGATGATTTAGTGGCGCAACAAAATAATCAATAACTGGCTGGTGATCTGAAAGACCACCAGCTTTTTATTGTTGACAAGGCGGTAGGTACATAGGACGAGGCCGAGGAAGCCGCCGACGTGCGTACCTCTGGCGTAAAACGAAAGTGAGAGGAACGGCGGGAATAAGGTTTGGTACGGGCCATCGAAAATCCTTTGGATTTTCTGCGCCCTCTGATGCCCTGCGGGGCATAGGATTTTGAATGGCATCGGGAGCCGCTGGTGAATACGAAAAAACAGGAGGCCGGGTGGCCTCCTGCTTTTCATGTATTCGCTTCTTACTCCGGGCGGGTGTTAGCAAAGTGTATGTGTGGGGGCTGTTCTCGTTTCCGTATCTTTAAATATGGGAAAGCCCGCTCTCCCATTTGCTTACCGCCTGCCGGGAGACGCCTAGCTTTTCTCCCAACTGCTCCTGGGATAATCCGGCCTGCTTCCGGGCCAGGGCGATCCGTTCATACAGTTCCATCATGGTCCTCCCACCTTTCTGATCCTGCATCCAAGATACCCCAAATCCCACGATATGACAAGAAAAATAAGCTGGAAATTTGTCAACTTGAAGTTGACAGGCGGCTGGAGGGGGAAAAACAGAGAAAAAGGCGGGGCTATACTTGACACCTCCCAGGAAGGATGCTAATATAATGACTTGTAACAAGCGCGAGGAACGGAAAGAGTAGCGTCCCGGCCAACGGACAGAGAGGGCCCTTCACCGGCTGAAAGGGGGCCCACAGCGGCAGACGTGAAGTGCGTCCGGGAGCGCGGGGCGTAATGGCCTCCGGTTCGGCCCCGATAGCGGCCGGTCAAGTGAGAAATGAGAGTGGAACCGCGAGTTATCGCCTCTTATGCCAAAATGGGCATAAGAGGTTTTCTTTTTGTCCTGCCCAGCGGGGGGCAGGATTACCGCAAAACAAGGAAGGAGGAGCCTATGTTCAGATCCCTCATGGAAACCTTGGAGGCGTATCAGCGCCGTGACCCGGCCGCGCACTCCAAATTGGAGATATTTTTGCTCTATCAAGGGGTGCATGCCCTGTTGTATCACCGGCTTGCCCATTGGTTATACTGTCATAATCTGAAATTTTTGGCCAGGGCAGTCTCCCAGTGGAGCCGGTTCTGGACCGGTATTGAGATCCATCCTGGGGCCAAGATCGGCCGCCGTCTGGTCATGGACCATGGTATGGGCATCGTCATCGGAGAAACCGCCGAGGTGGGGGACGACTGCCTGCTCTACCATGGAGTCACTCTGGGGGGGACCGGTAAGGATCAGGGCAAGCGCCACCCCACCATTGGCAATAATGTCCTAGTCAGCTGCGGGGCCAAGGTGCTGGGCCCCATCAAGGTGGGCGACAACTCCCGGATCGCGGCTAACGCCGTGGTCCTGTCCGAGGTGCCGGAGGACGCTACTGCTGTGGGTATCCCGGCCCAGATCGTCCGCATCGCCGGACGCACCACCCGATACGCGGATGAAGTGGACCAGACCAGCGTGGAAAATCCCACGCTGGAGCGTTTGGAGGCCCTGTCCTCCAGACTGGAATTTATCGAAAAGCTGCTGGATGAGCGATACGAGATTATTAGGGAACAGGGAGAGCGGGAGACGGTCTGACCGGCCGCCTGCGCTCTGAGGACAAGAGAAAGAGACTAGATAAAAAGGAGAGGTACCATGTATCTGTATAATTCCGCGACCCATAAGAAAGAGGAATTTCAAACTCATACTCCCGGACATGTAGAGATGTATACCTGCGGTCCCACGGTATACCACTTTGCCCACATTGGCAACCTGCGCTCCTATATCATGGAGGATGTGCTGGAAAAATTCCTGCGCTACGATGGGTACGAGGTCAATCGGGTCATGAACATCACCGATGTGGGCCATCTGGCCTCTGACGCTGACACCGGCGAGGATAAGATGCTCAAGGGCGCCAAACGGGAGCACAAGTCAGTCATGGAGATTGCCAAGTTCTATACTGACGCCTTTTTCAACGACTGTGAAAAGCTGAATATCAAGCGGCCCGACGTGGTGGAGCCCGCCACCAACTGCATTGAGGACTATATCCGGATCGTATCCGGCCTGATCGAAAAGGGGTACGCCTACCTGGCTGGAGGAAACGTTTATTTTGACTCCTCCAAGCTGGACCGCTATTATGTGTTCAACGACCACGATGAGGAGGACCTGGCGGTAGGCGTCCGGGAGGGCGTGGAGGAGGACTCCAACAAGCGGAATAAAAACGACTTCGTCCTCTGGTTCACCAAGAGCAAATTCGAGGACCAGGCCCTGAAGTGGGATTCCCCCTGGGGGGTGGGCTATCCTGGATGGCATATCGAATGTACCGGTATCTCCCTCAAGCACAACGGAGAGTATTTGGACCTGCACTGTGGCGGGATCGACAATGCCTTCCCCCACCACACCAACGAGATTGCCCAGTCGGAGAGCTACCTGGGTCACCCCTGGTGTAAGCAGTGGTTCCATGTCCACCATTTAAATACAAACAGCGGAAAAATGTCCAAGTCCAAGGGGGAGTTCCTCACTGTGTCCTTACTGGAGGAGAAGGGCTATGACCCTCTGGCCTATCGGTTCTTCTGCCTCCAGTCCCATTACCGCAAGGGTCTGGTCTTTTCCTGGGAAAATCTGGATAACGCCGCTGGGGCTTACCAAAAGCTGATCGCCAAGATCGCGGCCATCGACCCCAAGGACGGTGCGGTGGACGAGGACCTCTTGGGTGAGTATCAGATGAAATTCCGTCAGCAGGTGGGCAATGACCTGAACACATCCATGGGAGTCACCGCCCTGTATGATGCCCTGAAGGCCAAGACCAACGGGGCCACCAAGCTGGCCATCCTGAACAGCTTTGACCAGGTTTTGTCCCTGTCGTTGCTGGAAAAGGCGGAGAAGGTGTGGAAGGAGCAGGCGGCTCAGAAGTCCCAGTCCGCCGGCGGCTATACCGTCACCGGCGAAGGGGACCCGGCAGTCGATGCTCTGGTGCTGGCACGGGGCGAGGCCAAAAAGGCAAAGAATTTTGCCGAAGCTGACCGCATCCGGGATGAGCTGAAGGCGATGGGCATCGAGGTCACCGACGTGCCCGGAGGCGCGTCCTGGAAGCGGGTATAACAGGGAGATGCCGGGGGCGGCCATCCTGCAAAGGAATGGCCGCCCCCGGCTGATCGATTTCTGCCTGTTTTATGGTACAGGTTCCACGCCTTTTTTCCAGGGGAGCGTGAGAAAAAATTGAGGAAAATTTTTGCTTTTCCCATTGACATTTTCGCGCCGGTTTGCTATATTAAAACTAAGTTATTGAGAATAATTCTCATTTAACAAATACAGGAAAGTGAGGTAATTATCATGCCTGAGCTGAAGGGAAGCAAGACCGAAGCCAATCTGTGGACCGCGTTTGCCGGCGAGTCCCAGGCCCGCAACAAGTATACTTATTTCGCCTCCAAGGCCAAGAAGGACGGCTATGTCCAGATCTCCAAGATCTTTGAAGAGACCGCCGCCAACGAGAAGGAGCACGCCGAGATCTGGTTTAAGCTGCTGGAGGGCATTGGAACTACCGCGGAGAACCTAAAGGCTGCCGCCGAGGGTGAGAATTACGAGTGGACCGATATGTACGCCACCATGGCCAAGGAGGCTAAGGAGGAAGGCTTCGACCATATCGCTTTCTTGTTTGAGGAGGTCGCCAAGATCGAGAAGGAGCACGAGGAACGCTACCTGAAGCTGCTGGCCAACGTGGAGGGCGGCATTGTCTTCTCCCGCGATGGCGACATGATTTGGCAGTGCTCCAACTGTGGCCACATCCATGTGGGCAAGCAGGCCCCCGAGGTGTGCCCCGTCTGCGCCCATCCCAGGGATTATTTCCAGCTGAAGGCTGAAAACTATTGATGGAAACAGAAAAAGCAGGACCGCCACCGGCGGTCCTGCTTTTTTCAGTCAGCTTTCGGGGATGGGCATGGGAGCCTTCACCTTGGTGAGGTCGCTGTCCGCATAAGCCTGGGCCAGAGAATCCAAGGCCACATCCTGGGCTTCCAGGAGGACGCCCACCTCTTTCAAAGCGGCGCCAGCCTTGTCCAGCTGGTCGGCAGCATGAGAAACAGTGGACTCCACCTGGGTACGAAGAACGTCGTATTCCTGCTCCACCCGCTGCATCCAACGCTCCATCTGACGGCGGAGCTGACGGGCCTGCTCCTCCGCCTGCTCCTGGACGGTCTGGGCCCGTCGGTGGGCCTCCAGCTCTACGCCGGCGGTCCGCTCCTTCAGGGCGGCGTAAGCTTCGGCGTCCGGTTCCAAGGCGGCGATCCTGGTTTGGGCCTGGGCCAGTGAGTTCTCTAGCTGGGCCAGCCGGTCGCTTAACTGGCTGCGCTCGGTACGGCTGGTGGACAGGGCCACATTGGTCTGCTCCAGTTGACCGGAGAGGGCGTCCTTCTCCTCCTGGAGCCGCTGGTTGGCCTGCTGGAGCTGGAGGATCTGTTGGCTTTGTTCCTCGATCTGGCGAAGGGCAGACTCGGCGGCCTGACGCTGCTGTTCCAACTGCTGCTCCAGGGCCTCGCGCTGTTGAGCGGCTTCCCTGGCGGTATTTTCTAAATAGGTCAGGACGTCCTGGCGGTTAAAGCCGCCGAAGGCAGCACCTCGAAAGGGATGGTCCATGGATAGCACCTCTCTGAAACGCGGAACAAACCGCGGTTTTTGTCATTTTCCCAGATATCTTACCACAGGTCGGGAATAATTACAATCCTTTCTCTGGCCCCAGCAGGGGAAAGGAAGGTTTTTCTGCCCTTTCGACAGGGAATCAGTCATAATTCATTGACTGGAACGGTCTGGAATGATATACTAACTTAGTTTTCCAATCGTTTTGCCCCTGTATATCAGGAGGATCGAACAGGTGAGGTGTGCCATATATGTGGGCGTCCGACAACTGGAAGGATTATGAGCTGATCGACTGTGGCCGGGGAGAAAAGCTGGAGCGGTGGGGGGACCAGCTGTTGGTCCGCCCCGACCCCCAGGCCATCTGGAACACGCCCCGGACCCACCGGGGTTGGAAAGTGAATGCCGGCCGATACGCCCGCTCCTCCACAGGGGGAGGACAGTGGCAGAATAAGTCCATGCCGGAGCGGTGGACGGTATCCTATGGGGACCTGACCTTTAACATCAAGCCCATGAACTTCAAGCACACCGGCCTGTTTCCAGAGCAGGCGGTCAACTGGGACTTTGCCCGGGAACAGATCCAAAAGGCCGGCCGGCCTATTTCGGTGCTTAACCTGTTTGCCTATACCGGAGGGGCCACCGTGGCCTGCGCCGCGGCCGGAGCCAGCGTCTGTCATGTAGACGCAGCCAAGGGTATGGTCCAGTGGGCACGGGAGAACGCCAGGGCCTCCGGCTTGGAGGAAGCGCCCATCCGCTGGATTGTGGATGACTGTGCCAAGTTCGTGGAACGGGAGATACGCCGGGGACGGAGGTACGATGCCATCATCATGGACCCGCCCAGCTATGGTCGGGGCCCCACCGGAGAGGTGTGGAAGCTGGAGGAAAACCTGTTTCCATTCGTGGAGCTGGTATCTGGAGTGCTGTCCGACGACCCGCTGTTCGTTATTTTGAACTCCTACACCACCGGGCTGGCGCCCAGCGTGGTGACCTATATCCTGGAGACCATCCTCTCCAAACGCTTCGGCGGCCACACTACCAGTGACGAGCTGGGGCTGCCCGTCACCGAAAGCGGGCTGGTCCTCCCCTGTGGGGCCACGGGGCGTTGGGTCAAGCATGAGGCGTGAAGTGTTGAGAGGGAAGAGATCAGGGCGAGTCCCGGCCGTGTGGTGGAACAACAATAGGACGAAAGGCGGAGTGAAACCGCACGGATATGCGTCTATATCCCCACTCTTTGCTCTCTGCTCTCAACTCTATCCAGAAAGGGCTATCATATGAGCAACACCATCATCAAAACTGAAGACCTCCGTTTCTCCTACCCGGCGGCCGAGGGGGTGTCCCCAGTGGTGCTGGACGGCGTAGATCTGGCCATCAAGGAAGGCTCCTTTGTAGCCGTCCTGGGGCACAACGGGAGCGGAAAATCCACCTTGGCCAAGCATATGAACGCTATCCTGCTGCCCAGCGGAGGCAAGGTGTACGTGGACGGCATTGACACTACGGATGAGGACAGGCTGCTGGACGTCCGCCGCGCGGTGGGTATGGTGTTTCAGAACCCGGACAACCAGATCGTCGCCAATGTGGTGGAGGAGGATGTGGCCTTCGCACCTGAAAATCTGGGCGTCCCCCCGGAAGAAATCCGCAAGCGGGTGGATGAGGCCCTGAAGGCGGTAAATATGTATGAGTTCCGGGAGCACGCTCCCCATTTGCTGTCCGGAGGGCAGAAGCAGCGGATCGCCATCGCCGGAGTCATCGCCATGGAGCCGCGGTGCGTCGTGCTGGACGAGCCCACCGCCATGTTGGACCCCACCGGACGGGCCGATGTGCTCCGCACCATCAAGGCGCTGAACCAGGAGCGGGGAGTTACGGTGGTCCTTATCACCCACCACATGGACGAGGCCGCACAGGCTGACCGATTGGTGGTTATGTCTAAGGGCCGTGTGGTGGCCGACGGAGTGCCCAAGGAGGTTTTTTCCCATGTGGAGGAGCTGAAGGCGGTAGGGCTCACGGTCCCCCAGACCACCCAGCTTCTCTGGGAGCTGAGGCAGGAGGGGATCAGCGTCCCTCTGGACGCCCTCTCAGACGAGGAGTGTGCCGCGGCCCTGTGGTCCGTGCTGTCGTAAGCGGGAACTGATATGTTATTGTTGGGGACGGGCTCTGCCGCGCTCCCATGTGCCTTCCCTTGGGGGAGAGTTTTTTGGACGCGACTCCATCACTGGGGCGTGTACCACTGATACAAGGATGGAACCTCTCATGGACCCTATCATTGAAACGAAACAACTGACCCACACCTACTCCGCCGGCACACCCTTTGAGCGCACCGCACTGGAGAAGGTGGATTTTCAGGCTTATCCCGGAGAGTATCTGGGCATTATTGGCCACACAGGCTCGGGGAAGTCAACCCTGATCCAGCATCTGAACGGCCTGCTCAAGCCCACATCGGGCCAGGTACTCCTCCAGGGCACTGACATCTGGACCGACCCCCAGACCACCCGAAAAAGCCGGTTCCAGGTAGGGCTGGTCTTTCAGTACCCGGAGTACCAGCTCTTTGAGGAAACAGTCTATAAGGACATCTCCTTCGGTCCGAAAAATATGGGGCTGGACGAGGAGGAGATCGACCGCCGGGTGCGGTCCGCCGCCTATTTTGTGGGCCTGCGGGACGACCAGCTGGAGAAATCTCCCTTTGAACTGTCCGGCGGCCAGAAGCGCCGGGTAGCCATCGCCGGAGTTATCGCCATGGAGCCCAAGGTGCTCATTTTAGACGAGCCCACCGCCGGACTAGACCCGGAGGGAGTGGAATCCATCCTGCAAAATATCCGGGACTACCACCAGGCCCACAACGCCACCATTATCCTGGTGTCCCACTCCATGGAGGACATGGCCCGCACTGTGGACCGGCTGGTGGTCATCGACGACGGGACCATCCCCTTCCAGGGTACCCCCCGTGAGGTGTTTCAGCACGGGGACGAGCTGGAACAGATGGGGCTGGGCGTCCCCCAGATGACCAGGGTGTTCCACCGGCTTCGGGCCCTGGGAGTGGACATCGACCCCTCGGTGTTCACGGTGGAGCAGGCCAAGGCCGCCATTTTGGCCAAGCTGGGCCGCAATGAGAAGGGGGTGGGCTGAATGGCGCTGAAGGATATCACCCTGGGACAGTATTTTCCAGGTAACTCCCTGGTCCACAGGCTGGACCCCCGTACCAAGCTGATCGCTGTGGTGATCTATATCGTGGCCCTGTTTCTGGCTAAGTGGTTTGTCACCTATGCCATCATGTTCTGCCTGCTGGCTTTGTCCATCGCCGTATCCAAGGTCCCAGTGCGCTCCATCCTTCGGGGGATGAAGCCAGTGCTGTTCATTGCCATTTTTACAGCCATCCTCAACCTATTTTACACCCCCGGCACCCATGTGCTGGTAAAGATATGGGTACTGACCATCACCATGGAGGGGGTGTTCCAGGCCTTCTTTATGGTGGTCCGCATCATGATGCTTATTGCTGGCACCTTTCTGTTGACCTACACCACCTCGCCCATCCTGCTCACTGACGGGTTGGAGTCTCTGATGAATCCCTTGAAGAAGATCCGGGTCCCCGTCCATGAGCTGTCCATGATGATGTCTATTGCCCTGCGGTTTATCCCAACTCTGATCGAGGAAACGGACAAGATCATGTCCGCCCAGCGGGCCAGGGGAGCCGATTTTGAGAGCGGGAACCTGATCCAGCGGGCCAAGGCCCTGATCCCGCTGCTGGTCCCCCTGTTTATCTCCGCCTTCCGCCGGGCGGATGAGCTGGCGGTGGCGATGGAGTGCCGCTGCTACCACGGGGGAGAGGGGCGCACCCGCCTGCGCCAGCTGAAGTATCAGGCCAGGGACTATATGGTGCTGGCCTTTTTCCTGGCCGTGGCCGTGGGAGTGGGCGTGCTGGCGCATATGGGGCTTTGATCATCCGGCTCCAGGGCGGAGAGCAGCTCCCGCCGCAGGCCCAGACCGAACAGGTAGTAGGCCTGCGCCTCATAGGCCAGTTGGGCGTTCATAGCCGCCTCAAAGGGGAGATAACATTCCGGCCCTACCAGCCGGCTGATTTGGTCGGCCTGGCGGGCAAAATCTGCCTCTGCCGCCTGGTAACCAGGGACGGTTCGGCAGAACTTTGCCACTTCCCCGGCAAGCCCAGGGTTGTCCGCAAAGAGCACATGGAGTATATTATTCATGGTGTCTTTTCCCTTCAAAAGAAATAGTTTGATTGCGTGTTTATTGTAGACGAAATAAAACTATTAGTCAAGGCCTTAGGAGTATTTTTATGGAAACATTTTCTGTCCGCTTGAAGCTGCTTCGTAAAGAATATAAGGTGAAGCAAGCGGAATTGGCAGAATATCTTAATATCTCCGTGCGCGGCTACCAATGCTATGAGTATGGCAAGGGGTATCCGGATGTGCCAGGGCTGGTCGCGCTGGCCGACTACTTCAACGTCAGCCTGGACTACCTGATGGGCCGGACGGAGCGGCGGGAGATCAACCAATAGGGGCCGACCCCGCTTTTACCAACCCGAACCGAGGTGTTACATGGAACGCAATATTGCCCTAAAGCTGATGTATAACGGCACGGCCTATCACGGCTGGCAGGTTCAGAAAAACGCTGTGTCCGTGGCCGAAACCTTGGAAAAAGCCCTGTCCACTGTGGTCTGCCATCCAGTGAAATGCACCGGGGCGGGCCGTACCGACGCGGGCGTCCACGCTGAGGTCTATGTGGCCAACTTCCGCACCACATCCACGATACCCTGCGACCGGATCCCTCTGGCGGTCAACACCCGGCTGCCCAACGATATTGTGGTGGTCAAGGCCACCCAGGTGCCCGATTCTTTCAACGCCATCGGTTCCTGCCAGAAAAAGGAGTATACCTACCGCCTGTATAACTCCCGGCTGGGCAACCCCTTCTATGTGGACCGGGCCTGGTTTTATCCGAAGCGCTTGGATGAGTCCGTGATGAGGCGGGCGGCCAGCCAGTTCGTGGGCACTCACGACTTCCGGGCGGTCCGGTCCGTGGGCACCGAAACCAGGACCACTGTGCGGACGGTGTACTATTTCGACGTTTCCCGCCAGGGGGAACTGATAGAGTGTAAGGTGTGCGCCAACGGCTTTCTGTACAACATGGTCCGGGCGATGGTAGGCACCATCGTCTATGCTGCCGAGGGCAAGCTGGCTCCAGAGGACATCCCGGCCATTTTGGATTCGGGCAACCGCACCTTGGCTGGCCCCACGGTCCCGCCGGGGGGGCTGTATATGACCAGGCTGTGGTATGAGGAAGATGTGCTGTGACTAGGGGAGCACCCCTACTAAAGAGAAGCAAGGACGAATAGAATGGAAGGAAAACAGCCGGCCAAGAAGGCGAAAAAACCGAATATCCTGTTTCGGCTGCTGGCCCTGTTGGTGACGGCGGCCCTGGTGCTGGGCGCCCTGGCTCTGGTCGTGTACCGGGACCGCTTCAACCTGGACGCGGTGAAGCGGTGGCTGGCCTACCGCTCTATTCAAACCAGCGATACCGGCGAGGCGGTCCCCTTCACCCACGCCGGCGGGGACAAGATGTCACTGGCGTATCTGGAAAATGGTATTCTAATGTCCTCAGCCGCCGGGGCCCACTACTACTCCTTCTCCGGCCGCCAGTACGCCGAGGAAGTGCTGTCGATGGACAACCCGGTGCTGTCCGCCTCCTCCAAGGCGGGGGTAGTGTATGACGCCGGGGGGCAGTCCCTGTTCCTCTTCCGGGGGACGGAGGAGGTCTTTGACCTGTCCCTAGAGGGGGACGGCGACCTGCTGTCCGCCCGGGCCAACGACAGCGGCTGGCTGGCGGTCACCGCCCAGCGGAGCGGGTACAAGGGGGCGGTCACAGTCTACGACGCCTCTGGAAGCGAAGTGATCCAGATCAGCCTGTCCTCCACCTTTGTGGTGGACGCTGCCCTGTCTCCCGACTGTAAGACCGTGGCGGTGGTCACAATGGACCAGGAGGGCGGCACCTTCCTTAGTCAGGTGCTCTTTTTCCCCGTGGACCAGAAGGAGCCCAAGGCCCAGGTCAGCCTGGGCAGTGTGACAGTGCTGGATCTGGACTATGAGGACGGCCTTCTCTGGGTGCTGGGGGAGGACAGAGTCATGACACTGTCTGACGATGGAAAATCTGCCAACAGTTATCCCTTTGGGCGGTCTTATCTGAAGGGCTGCGACTTTGGAGGGGAGGGCTTCGCGCTGCTCCTGCTGGGCCGATACCGGGCAGGCAGCGCGAACCAGGTCATGACCATCGATCCGGAGGGAGAGGTGAGGAGCAGCATGGAGCTGCGGAGCCAGGTATTGGACTTTGACAGCGCTGGCGGTTACTGTTCCCTGCTCACCGGCAGCCGACTGACCATTTATACGCCGGAGCTGGTGGAATACGCCCGACTGGGAGACACCCAGGGGGCACGATATACCGCCCTGTCCTCCAACGGCTCCGCCCTGCTGGCCGACGATCAGCAGGCCTGGCTCTATATCCCAAGTTGATCTCTCTGCCCGTTTTCCCATGGAGGTTCTTATGAATTATCTGATTTTTGACGTTATCATCGCCTTGATTCTCCTTTTTGCCCTGTGGCGGGGGTACAGCCGGGGTTTTATCCTGACATTGTGCGGCTTTTTGGCTATCTTTGTGGCCTTTATCGGAGCCACAGTTATCTCGGACAACTTGGCCAGGCCGGTGGCAGACGCCATACGGCCCGCCATCGAGCGCCAGATCCAGGGGACGCTGGAGCAGTCCCTTCAAGTGGAGGACTCCCTCGCCTCTACCGGGGGAGAAGCGCCGGCACTGGAGGAGCTGCCCATCTCAGAGGTGCTGGAAGCGCTTCAGGAGTCCGCGCTCTACCGTGGCCTGGCACAGGCCTTCCAGGAGGCCGTGGACAACGGAGTGGCTCAGGTGACCACCAGCGCGGCTAAGGCACTGGCGGAATACGCCGCCGTCCAGCTGGCCAGAATGGTTCTCTTCCTGCTGGCGTTTGTTGCTGTTCTCATCGCCTGGTTCCTGTTGAGCCATGCCTTGGACCTGGCCTTCCGGCTGCCCGTCCTGTCCGCCTTAAACCATTGGAGCGGGGCGGCCCTGGGGCTGCTCAAGGGCGGGGCGTTGATTTTCATCGCCTGCTGGCTGCTCCGAAACAGCCTGATCCCCCCTGAGGCGATACAGAATACCTATCTGCTGAACTTTTTTTGTACCTTTGACCCCTTGTCCCTCCTTCCCTGAATTTCTCAGGGGGCAGTTCATGACAAGTTCATATTTCTGCTGTATGATATGCCCTGTGTGGTTATGACCACCCAAAAGGCCGGGCGGAGACCCGGAGCACTGATTTGATTTTATCTCCTGAAAGGAGTTTTGACACTATGCAGCCTACAATGTGCAGCCGCTGCGGCAAGAACGTGGCGGTCATCTTTATCACCAAACTGGAGGGCGGTACCTCGAAGAACGAGGGGCTGTGTCTCAAATGTGCCAGGGAGCTGGGCATAAAACCCATTGACGACATCATAAAGCGGATGGGCATCAGCGACGAGGACCTGGAAAACCTGACCTCCGAAATGATGTCCGCTTTCGGCGGAGCTGAGGGGATGGAGGGCCTGATGAACCAGCCCAAGGAGGAGGGGGACGAGGAGGACGACGGACGCACCGCCACCTTCCCCTTCCTGAACCAGCTCTTTGGAGGTGGGGCAACCCCAGCGCCCCAGCAGCCCAGTGAGGGGGGCGGCGCGTCCCCCCGGCCAGAGAAGAACGGCGCCCCCAAGCAGCCTAAGCGAAAATTTTTGGACAGCTACTGCATCTCCCTAACCCAAAAGGCCAAGGAGGGCAAGCTGGATAAGCTGATCGGCCGGGACCGGGAGCTCCAGCGGGTCATTCAGATCCTGAACCGCCGGCAAAAGAACAATCCCTGTCTCATCGGTGAGCCAGGCGTGGGCAAGACCGCTATCGCTGAAGGGCTGGCCCAGAGGATATATAAGAAGGAGGTCCCCTACAAGCTGGCGGATAAGGAGGTCTACCTCCTGGACCTGACCGCCCTGGTGGCGGGCACCCAGTTCCGGGGCCAGTTTGAGAGCCGGATGAAGGGTCTCATCGAGGAGATCCGCAAGCTGGGCAACATCATCCTGGTCATCGACGAGGTTCACACTATCGTGGGGGCCGGGGATGCCGAGGGGTCCATGAATGCCGCAAACATTCTGAAGCCCGCCCTGTCCCGTGGGGAGCTCCAGGTCATCGGTGCCACGACCCTCAATGAGTACCGCAAACACATCGAGAAGGATACCGCCCTGGAGCGGCGTTTCCAACCCGTCGTTGTGGAGGAGCCCTCCATTGAGGACAGCGTGAAGATCATTGAGGGTATCGCCCCCTACTACGAGGCATTCCACCAGGTCACGGTCTCCAAGGAGATGTGCCGCCAGGCTGTGCTGATGAGCGAGCGGTATATCACTGACCGCTATCTCCCTGACAAGGCCATCGACCTGATCGACGAGGCCTGTTCCAACGTGAATCTGGAGAATAAGGCCCTGGCCCGTCTGGCCGATGTGGAGAAAGAACTGGCCGATCTGTCCAAGGAGCGGGAGGTTATGATGGCCGCCGCCACGGAGGAGGCCTATGAGCGGCTGGCAACCATCAAAAGCATGGAGCTGCGCCTGGAGGAAGAGAAGCGGGGGCTGGAGGAGAAGGCCCATCCCGCCCTAGACCAAGAGCACTTGGCCAACGTCATTGAGCTGTGGACCAACATCCCTGCCAGCCGCATCCAGGAGCAGGAGTACCAGCGCCTGGCCAAGCTGGAGGAGCGGCTGGAGAGCCACATTATCGGACAGGACGAGGCGGTGAAGGCGGTGGCCGCAGCCATCCGCCGGGGCCGGGTGGGCATCAGCCCCAAGCACAAGCCGGTATCCTTTATCTTTGTAGGTTCCACCGGCGTGGGCAAGACCGAGCTGGTCAAGCAGCTGGCCGCGGACCTGTTCGATACCCCTGAATCCCTGATCCGGCTGGATATGTCCGAGTTTATGGAGAAGCACGCCGTGTCCCGCATCATTGGATCCCCTCCGGGCTATGTAGGTTATGACGAGGCGGGCCAGCTGACAGAGAAGATCCGCCGCAAGCCCTACTCTGTGGTCCTCTTCGACGAGATCGAGAAGGCACACCCAGATGTGCTCAACATCCTGCTTCAGATTTTGGACGATGGCCGTATCACTGACGCCCACGGCCGGACGGTGAACTTTGAGAACACGGTGATCGTCATGACCTCTAATGCCGGGAGCAATACCAAGGTGGGCTCCGTGGGCTTTGGCCGCACCGCCAATGAGCAGGGGAGGGAGCGGGCCATGAAGGCCCTCCAGGACTTCCTGCGCCCTGAGTTTATCAACCGGATCGACGAGATCGTCTACTTCAATCAGCTCACGGAGGAGAACTTCAGGTCCATCGCCGTCCTGATGCTCAAGGAGCTGGCAACTGCGATGGCGGAGAAGGGCATCTCTTTCTCCTGGGAGGAGTCCCTGCTGGACTATCTGGTTAAGAAGTCTTATTCCGCCGTCTATGGAGCCCGGAACCTTCGCCGGGTCATCCAGAAGGAGCTGGAGGATGCCATCGCGGTCCGCTTGATCGAGGGATATCAGCACCCCGTTTCCCAGATGAAAGCCCTGGTGGAGGATGACACCATCCATCTACTGGCTATGTGAGAGAAGGCAAAGAGGAACAGCCCCCGGAAACCTTATGGTTTCCGGGGGCTGTTTGTTGAGCGTGTGGGCAGTGATTAAGCGGCAGTGCCATCAGGAACTTCCACCTGGTCGTCAGGGGACATCAGCTGGAACATATCCAGGACGGTGGCGTCTGCGGGGGGCTGGGTGCTGGGCTTGGCGCTTGTGGACTGATAAGCGCCGTCCATTTCCATGTGCATAGAAACCTCGCTAGAGAGAATTCCGGGCAGCGTAGAGATAGAAGGATCTTCCCCAGTGGGGAGAGAGGAGGACTGAGTCAGGTCAATGGACATCTCCATTTTACTGTTCCGCATGGAGACGCCGATCTCCATCTCGCCGAAGGAGGGGTCAACGGCAGTCAACTCCATTGCGTATCCGTTGACTCTGGAGCCGGTGGTATACAGAGTGAAGGTGCCAGTGACACCGTCCTCCGCTAAAAATTGGTTCACATAGGAGGAACCGGACCGCTTAAAATGGCTGTCGCCACAGATGGAGTTATACAGGTCCAGGTAGTCAGAGGTGGTAAGATAGCTGGTCAAAGGAGCGGTCCGCAGGACGGTTTCCAACTGCTCAGTAAAGCTGGCGTCCAGGCTGGCGTTGGACAGAGCCAGCAGGTCAGCATAAGTGAAGCCGGTGAGAGCGGCGCTCTGGTCGTAAAAGGACTTCATATCCAGCTTGTACCAGGTATCGTCCGAGGCACCCTCCCCAAGGATAAATTGGTTCAGGGCGGCGCAGTTGAGATAGAGGGCCCCCTGTTCCATATCACCCCGCATAGCGAAGTCAATGGTAAGGGGGAAGGGGAGCTCACCGGTGCTGTCCAACAGCTCCGTGGCGTCTACCCCATTGAGAGAGGCGGCGTAATCCAGTACCATCTGAGTATCGAACTGGAAGGCGGTGGACCCGGCGATAATCATGTCATAATCTCCGTCGGCAAGGAACTGGATATCCATATCCTGCTCGCCGTCGGAGGTGGAAACAGAGATGTCCATGGCGTATTCGCCGCCGACCTTCTGGTTCTTCTGGGCAAAGGTCCGACTGTAATCTAGGTATTTGTCCATCAGCTCATAGGTTTCTGTGTTGGCCGCCAGGATGGCGTCCACGTCGTCAATGATGACGGTACCGTTGGAGCCGTCCCAGCCTACATTGTAGCCCAAGGCATCAGCGATCAGCCCGACAGGAACATAAGTGCGGTCCGTGGCGGGATCCACATAGGGGGCTACATCCATAGGGATATTCTGCCCATCCGGCGCTTCCTCTGTATACAAGGTGATGGAGGGTTCTCCGATGGTCAGGCTGATGCGCTGTCCATCCCTGCTGGCGGTGACGGTTCCAGTAGAGCCGTCCCATGTGATGCCGGTATAGCCCAGCGCCTCAAAGGTGGCCGCGAAGGGCAGGAAGGAGCGGTCACTCTTCAACTTGGGTACCGCGTCAGGGAAGGTAAGAGACTCCCCGTTGACCAGAACATAGAAGTCGCCCTGGCGGGTGGAAACGGTGTCGGGGAACGTCTGGAGAATGTCAGGTTCAGCGGCAAAAGCGGGGGCGCTTACTGCTAGCGCCAAAAACGCGGCGCAGAGTAAGGGACGAAACAGTTTTTTCATTTTTAAATCTCCTTTCAAATAGTGAATTTTCGCAACAAACGATAGAAAAAAGCAAACAGCTATCTAAAATAAATTATACCATGATAAGCGAAAGAATCAATCAAAAAATAATTATAAAAATGAATGCTCTTTTTCTCCGCGACCCTTGCAAACAGAGGCGCTATCATATATAATATTACGGAATCGTTTTAACTTTAGGCCAAAACCCGGCTAAGAAATACAGGAGAGCGTGATAACTTTGAAGTACGATTTTACCGAGATCGAGAAAAAGTGGCAGACCAAGTGGAAGGACGAAAAGACCTTTGCCTGCCAGACTGGCGATACCACCAAGCCTAAGTTCTACGGCCTGGTTGAGTTCCCCTATCCCTCTGGCAACGGGCTGCATGTGGGACATGCCCGACCCTACACCGCCATGGACGTAATAGCCCGGAAAAAGCGGATGGACGGCTACAACGTGCTGTTCCCCATCGGCTTTGATGCCTTCGGCTTGCCGACTGAGAACTACGCCATTAAGAACCACATTCACCCCGCTAAGGTGACGAAGGACAATATCGCCAACTTCACCAAGCAGCTGCATATGTTGGGCTACTCCTTTGATTGGGACCGGGTGGTGGACACCACCGACCCCAGCTACTATAAGTGGACCCAGTGGATCTTTCTCCAGCTCTACAAGCACGGCCTGGCCTATAAAACCACTATGCCGGTAAACTGGTGCACCTCCTGCAAGTGCGTGCTGGCTAACGAGGAGGTGGTGGAAGGCGTCTGTGAGCGGTGCGGTTCGCCTGTCATCCGCAAGGAGAAGAGCCAGTGGATGCTGAAGATCACCGCCTACGCCCAGCGGCTCATCGACGACCTGGACGATTTGGACTTCATCGAGCGGGTGAAGATCCAGCAGAAGAACTGGATCGGCCGCTCCACCGGCGCCGAGGTTACCTTTAAGGCTACCACCGGGGACGACATCGTAGTGTATACCACCCGCCCGGATACCCTGTTTGGCGCCACCTATATGGTCCTCTCGCCGGAGCACGAGCTGGTGAAGAAGTGGATGCCCCTGCTGGCCAACGCCCAGGAGGTCCAGGACTATCAGAAGGCCGCCGCTTCCAAGTCCGACCTGGAGCGCACCGAGCTGAACAAGGAGAAGACTGGCGTCAAGCTGGATGGCGTGCGGGGCGTAAACCCGGTCAACGGCAGGGAGATCCCCATTTTCATCTCCGACTACGTCCTGGCCACCTACGGCACCGGTGCCATCATGGCCGTTCCTGCCCACGACGACCGGGACTGGGAGTTTGCCAAGAAGTTCGGCTGTGAGATCATCGAGGTGGTGTCCGGCGGCGAGGACGTGCAGAAGGCCGCCTTTACCGCCAAGGATGAGACCGGCATCTTGGTCAACTCCGACTTCCTCAACGGCCTGACTGTGAAGAACGCCATCCCTGTTATCACCAAGTGGCTGGAGGACAAGGGCATCGGCCATGCCCAGGTGAACTACAAGCTGCGGGACTGGGTGTTCTCCCGCCAGCGGTACTGGGGCGAGCCCATCCCCATGGTTTGGTGTGACAAGTGCGGCTGGCAGCCCATCCCCGAAGACCAGCTGCCTCTGCTCCTGCCCGAAGTGGAGAGCTATGAGCCTACCGACGACGGCGAAAGCCCCATCAGCAAGATGACCGACTGGGTGAACACTACCTGTCCCTGCTGCGGCGGCCCCGCCAAACGGGAGACCGACACCATGCCCCAGTGGGCGGGTTCCAGTTGGTACTTCCTGCGGTATATGGACCCCCACAACGATAAGGCATTAGCCTCCAAGGAGGCACTGGACTACTGGTCCCCGGTGGACTGGTACAACGGCGGTATGGAGCACACCACTCTCCACCTGCTGTACAGCCGCTTTTGGCACAAGTTCCTCTATGACATCGGCGTTGTGCCCACCAAGGAGCCCTATCAGAAGCGCACCTCCCACGGCATGATTTTGGGCGAGGGGGGCGAGAAAATGTCCAAGTCCCGGGGCAACGTGGTCAATCCCAACGACATCATTGATATGTACGGCGCTGACACCATGCGTACCTATATCATGTTCATCGGCGACTTCGAGAAGGCCGCCGCTTGGTCCGCCAATGCGGTGAAGGGGTGCAAGCGTTTCCTGGACCGGGTGTGGAACCTGGCTACCGAGCAGGAGCATATGGGAGATGCGTATTCCCAGGCCAACGAGCTGGCGGTCCACAAGGCGATCAAGAAGGTGTCCGAGGACATCGAGGCCATGAAGTTCAATACCGCTATCGCGGCTCTCATGTCCCTGGTCAACGACTTTTACGCCAACGGTGCCAGCCGGGGCGACATGAAGGCACTGCTGCTGATGCTGTCCCCCTTCGCTCCACATATGTGCGAGGAGCTGTGGGAGATGGCGGGCTACGGGGGCCAGGTATGTCTCCAGCCCTGGCCCGTGTATGACGAAAGCAAGACCGTCACCGCCACCGTTCAAATGGCCGTCCAGGTCAGCGGAAAGGTGAAGGCCAACATCGTAGTGTCCGCCGACGCCTCTGACGAGGACATTGTGGCGGCCGCCCTGGCTGAACCTAAGATTGTCAAGCTGGCCGAGGGTATGACTTTGGTAAAGAGTATTGTGGTCAAGGGCAAATTGGTTAGTCTGATTTTTAAGCCCCAGGCTTGACCATCCTGCTATGGTCAAAAGGTTTACAGCCCGTTCATAATTGGCCCTTGACATCTGGCCGTGGAACGAATATAATACTACTGTTAAAGCCATAAAAATGGCCCTTACGCGAGCAGGGGACGCCCCGCCGCGCCGGAGGGAGGGAAATATAAATGTCGGAAGTCCGTGTGAGAGAGAATGAATCTCTGGAGAGCGCCCTGAAGCGCTTTAAGCGTAGCTGTGCCAAGTCTGGCGTGCTGGCCGAGGTTCGTAAGCGCGAGCACTACGAGAGCCCCAGCGTCAAGCGCCGCAAGAAGTCTGAGGCCGCCCGTAAGAATCGCAAGAAGTTCTATTAAGCAGTTAGACCGCCGCAGTATTTACTGCGGCGGTTTTTATTGCAGCCCGAAAACTCCCGTCTGTGCCGGGGGAATCATGATTCAGAGTGGTGTGGGAATATGGAAGGGTATGTGACTCTCTCCATCTGACGTGGGACAGGACATCTGGACTAGGACAGACAAAAAAGTTGAAAAAAGTTTGAATTTTGCGTTGACAAACCAACGCCTTTCTGGTAAGATATCACTTGCGCTGAACAGGGACACTTGACCTGTAAGGCTTTTATTTGGGGGTATAGCTCAGCTGGGAGAGCGCTTGAATGGCATTCAAGAGGTCAGCGGTTCGATCCCGCTTATCTCCACCACTTACAACTCAATATTGGTAGACAAGCAGTTCTCCTATACGGGGGTATAGTTCAGCTGGGAGCCCGGTACAAGCGTGTACCAGCACCCCCATGTAAAGAACACAAAAGTTAATAAACGCACTTTCCCACATCTGGGGGTATAGCTCAGCTGGGAGAGCGCTTGAATGGCATTCAAGAGGTCAGCGGTTCGATCCCGCTTATCTCCACCACTTACAACTCAATATTGGTAGACAAGCAGTTCTCCTATACGGGGGTATAGTTCAGCTGGGAGCCCGGTACAAGCGTGTACCAGCACCCCCATGTAAAGAACACAAAAGTTAATAAACGCACTTTCCCACATCTGGGGGTATAGCTCAGCTGGGAGAGCGCTTGAATGGCATTCAAGAGGT
>CDZJ01030111.1_pt1 | contig 44748 bp, 44 predicted proteins | sample 557391 | NCBI WGS metagenome assembly CDZJ01 (sample SAMEA3182111, study PRJEB8094) | gut metagenome | biome: human; feature: gut; material: Stool; isolation source: human stools | place: Canada | collected 2013-05-07 | reverse complement strand
TATCGCCTTCCCGGACGGGGACGGCATGGAGCCGGAGGAGCTGCGGGACTACGTGCAGGGCCTCGGATGGTCTGACTTCATCATGGGCGACGGCGGACGCAAGGTGAACTATTATAACAGGGCCACTGGGGATATGGTGCAGGGCCGTGACCCAAGCCAGAATCTGATTTTGGTCTACAAGCGCAAGGGGCACTCATCCAAGCCCGACGACAGCGATAAGGAGGACAAGCCTATGGACGACATCACCCAGGCCATCATGACCAACAGCGACTGCTACAAGGCCGGGAGGACCATTACCCCCAAGGGGATCATGGTACACTCCACCGCCACCCCGGGGGCGGATGCCCAGACCATCCGGTCCGCCTGGGACCGGTCAGGCGCAGAGGCGGCGGTCCACTACATCATCGACGACCAGCGCACGCTCCAGACCCTGCCGGACACCTGCCGGGCGTGGCACTGCGGCGGGGCGGCCAACAACACCCACCTAAGCTTTGAGATTTGTGAGCCCCAGGAGTGCCGCCTGATCCCCGCCGAGTGGATTGCCCTCAAACGGGGGTCCTCTGGCTGGGCTGTCCAGCGCCTCCAGATGGAGCTCCAGGCCAGAGGATACGACCCCAAGGGGGTGGACGGCTCTTTCGGGCCCGGCTGCGACGCGGCGCTGCGGGCCTGCCAAAAGGACCTGGGACTCACGGCGGACGGATCGTGCGGACCGGCCACCCTCGCCAAGCTGGCAAGCCGTGACGGCTCGTATCTGGCCTACAACCCCCAGGATACCGCGGCATATTTTGCCGCCGTGTGGGGCCGCGCCGTGGCGCTGTGCGTCCAGCTCTGCAAGACTTACGGTCTGAGACCGTCGGATATCCTGTGCCACTCTGAGGGCTATGCCAAGGGCATCGCCTCCAACCACGCGGACGTGATGCACTGGTGGCCTTACCACAGTAAGACCATGGATATGTTCCGGGCGGCGGTATGGCGACAGACCCCAGTGCAGTCGCCGGGCTACCGGGCCCAGGTACAGGCGCGTTTCGGGCTGGCCGACGAGACCATGGACTACCTGGAGGCGTACAAATACGGGGCGGACCTGCTGCAAAAGCTGGCTGCGGCAAATTAGGAGAGGAGTACTTATCATGACCAACAAGATCAGCGCGGGCACGATTGCCCGGACCGTTGTACTGCTGCTGGCCCTGGTCAACCAGGTGCTGAGCATGCTGGGCGTCCAGACCATCCCCATCGCGGACGAGGACGTCAACACCCTCATCGCCACCGGCTGGACCATCGCCGCCTCCCTGGCGGCGTGGTGGAAGAACAACAGCTTTACACAGGCCGCCCTTGCAGGGGACGCCCTGAAGGACGAAATCAGGGCCAGGGAGGAGTAAGCCATGGCGGGCCTTCCCTGGACAGCTCACGGTGTGGTGTGCAGTTTCTATCTCAACATGGCAAAATCAGACCACACCGAGGGCGGGATCACCTTTGAACGCGCCAAGGCCAAGGGCTTCCAGGAAACCGAAGGAAGCGAGGACAGCCCTGCTATTTAATGCCCTTTGGCTCCCGTAGCTGAAGGGCACTTCCATAGCTCATCCGAGGATAATGCCCCTTCATTATTTGAAAGGATGAATTGCTATGGAAAGTTTCATCGGCTGGATCGGCGGCAAGCGTATGCTCCGAAAGGCCATTTTAGAGCGATTCCCCACTGATGAGGTGAGGCGCTATGTCGAGGTGTTCGGCGGCGCAGCCTGGGTACTGTTTGCCAAGGAAAAGAAGGCAAACCAGCTGGAGGTCTACAACGACATCAACGGTAACCTGGTAAACTTGTTTCGCTGTGTGAAGTATCACTGCGGGGAGCTGCAGCGTGAGCTGGAATGGATGCTGACCTCGCGGGAACAGTTCTTTGACTGCCTGACACAGTATCAGGCGCGCGGCTTGACGGACATTCAGCGCGCTGCCCGTTTCTTCTATACGGTCAAGATCAGCTTCGGGAGTGACAGCCGCACCTATGCTACCAGCTCTAAGCAGATCGGCAACGCCGTGGAGTACATGACCAAAGTGCAGGAACGGCTCCGAGGCGTAAATATCGAAAACAAGGACTTCGCAGATATTATCAAGGTCTACGACAGGCCCACAGCCCTGTTCTACCTCGACCCGCCCTATGTGAACACCGAGAAGTATTATGACAGCCCCTTCTGTGCCCAGGATCACCAATGCTTAAGAGAGGTTTTAGGCCATGTAAAAGGCCGATTCATCCTCTCCTATAACGACCATCCGCTGGTGCGTGAGCTGTATGCGGATTGCCGCATTGAGGAAATCACCCGCACCTCCACGCTGGCCGGAAATGGGAACAACCAGACCCAGTATGCGGAGCTGATTATCCGCAATTTCTAACGAACTTCGTTAGTCGGTCACACTCCGAGTTATTCACTCACAAATCGACCCAATATGCCCCCTGCTTTGGTAGTATATCCCTAAAGGGGCATTGAGATGATAAAAAATCACCTATCTCGCATCCTCGGAGAGCGCAGATGGACACGCGCAAAACTTGCCCGGCTGACCGGAATTCGTCCTTCCACCATCGGAGATCTGTACAATGAGATGGCGGAGCGGGTGTCTTTCGATCAGCTGGACAGGATTTGCGAGGCCTTGGACTGCAGCATTTCTGACCTGCTGGAATACATACCAAATCAGCAGCGCAGGACTGGCAAAGACCTAATCTTGGAGGAACACGGAAACCGCAGAAAGAACCAGACTTAAATCTGGGCAAAAGAAATGGCGTTTAAGAGGATTGTTAAAACCCTTTTAAGCGCCATTTCTTTTTCGCAGATTGTGTGAAAATTTTTCGCAACTTGTTTGCAAAGCAACATAGGTGTAGGTGGTGCCGCCGGACTTGGTGATCTGCACCTTGATGCGCACGCTCTTGCCGCCGGTGTATTTTACGATGAGGTAGCCCTCCGAGAGATTGGAGGCGTCTATGCTGGCCTTGGCGTTGGAATAGACGGTGACGCCGGTCTTGACGGCCTCTTTTTCGGGGAGGCTGGAGGCCTTTTCCGCCTTGGCCCGGTCCCCGGAAGCCCCCACCATCAGGGTGGAGAGGGCCACCATCAGCAGCGTCAGGGCCAGGGTACCGGCCCGGTGTACAAATCTGTGTCTCATGAAAGGGGTTCCTCCTCTGAAACATGGGCAATGAAATCAAAGTCTCTGGTGTAGTCAAAAATTTCATCCAGCACGCCCCGTACCACGATGCGGTGGTCGGAAATGCCGATGGGTGTGCAGGAGGTGATGGTGATGCAGGAATAGCCGGTGGTGGCGATGGGCCCCCAGTCGTCGGGCTCCACCACCCAGGTGTCGTCATAGAGATAGCGGTAAACGTGCTGGCTGTCGTAGAGGTAGAGATAATCTCCTTCCCCCAGCTGATCCACATAGTAAAAAGGGGCGTGGTCCGTGATGTTCCCGTTTTTGTCTAGGCCGTTCCGGTGGCCCGCCAGGGAGACGTTCCGGTTGCCCTCTCCAGGCAGCTGGGCATACTCATAGAGCCCCACACCCCGGTTCAGGGTGGCAGCGTCGGTGCCGTCGTGGACGGCCCGGGTAATTTGGATCGCCGGAAGATACAGGGTCAGGCTGTCCTCCACATAGGCCTTGCGCTCCGCCGTGATGACCCACTTCCCTACCGGCAGACCGTCCACCTCCTCCGGGATGGCGGATGCGGTAGGTTCCGGTTCCGGCGTGCCCTCCGGTACGGGCTCCGGCAGGGGGACGGCGGTGGGCGAGGGCGTAGGCGCGGGCTGGACCGGCTGGCCGCCGCGGGGCAGAAGCAGCGCCAGGGCGGCGATCAGGCACACCACGGCGCATAGGACCAGGACGGCCACCCAAAACTGTTTGGAACGGAATTTCATAGTCTCAGCCCAGCTCCAATTCCCGGACGCGGACGGTCAGCTTCAGAAAGTTACGCCGATGCTGCTGGTAAAATGCGTTGACCACCCGATCCATGACCATGTTGCTGTCCTCAAAGTTGGCGGCGGGCAGCATGACGACAAACTGAGCCCCGCTGAATTTGGAAACCACGTCGCCCCTGCGCAGGCTGCGGACCAGCACGTCCTGAAGCTGCTCCATGGTGGAGGAGAGGACCTTGAGGGGCGGTACGCTCCCGTCCGGCAGGGAGACGGTGATCAGGCACAGATGGACGCAGGCGCCGCTGCGGACGGCCCTGCGGACCTCCAGCCGGTAGGCCTCCCGGAAAAAACCGTATTCACAGACAAAGGCGCCGGGCCGGGCGGCGGTCTCCTTCAGATCGGCCATAATGGCCCCCAGATCGGTCTCAAGGGTCTTTTCCGTGGCCATGATCTCGGTGTAGAGCGCGCGCAGCTCCTCCGAGGGACGCACCCCCAGATTGCGGTAGAGAAGGTCGGTGGCCTTCTCATAGTGATCCAGGGCGGCGGCGTCCTTGCCCTGCCGGAGGAGAGAACGGACGATCAGGGTGTGAAGGCCCTCGTCCAGATTGTCCAGACTGCTGGCCCGCTGGCAGACGAGCTGCATCTCGTCGAAGAGCTCGGCGCGGTCCAGTAGGGCGGCCAGGGCCTTCACGGCCTCTAGGTACAGCGTATGATAATGGACCGAGAGAGGGATCAGCCACATCTGATGGTTTAGCTTGGGCAGCAGATCGCCCTGATAAAGGGCCACCGCCTGCCGGTAGAGTTCTATGCGTGCGGCGTCGGGCAGATCTTCGTTGGAGGCCTGAAAGCAGAGGGCCTCGAACCGGTCGGCGTCCAGCTCGCAGGTCACCGCAGGGTTCCAGGAGTAAGCCCCCCGCTGGGCCAGGATGGGTTGGACCTCGGGGCCAAAGAGGGGCTCCAGCATGGCGCGAATCCGGTACAGAAGGGTCTTGAGCGCATTGACCGGATTGGAGCTGTTGTCCTCCGGCCAGAAGAGCTCGATAAATTCCGACTGGGGCACAGGACGGTTCCGATGCAGGACAAGGTAGGCCAGGACGCTCCACAGCTTCAGGGAGCGATTAATATCATCCGTCAGGGTCGCGCCATTCATCTCCAGAGAGAAGCCGCCCAGCAGAGAAATCGACACGGTACCAGCGTAGACCGAGGGCTCGGCGGACTTTTTCATGCGCAGGGCCTCCTTTTCCAACTGCCCTTCCGGCAGATATTGATACAGATTTCATTATAACGCAATCACCGGCCGGATGGAAGCATCTTTTTTTCGGAAATGAGGGGAAACAGGGGAAAACACGAATTTTGGTCATTTTTACAACGGAAAATGGGGGGCACACCTGCTGTATAACGGGTGAGAGCCTTGCTATTCCGACCTTGGTGATGTAAAATAAGGAAAATCATCACAACAACGACGGAGGCACCGACATGGAGCGGACCTATTCTCTCATACATCCGGATCTTCTTACCATTACAGAGGGAGAGCGGACCTGGAGGGGCGCCGACCAGGAGTGGTTTGGCGACGAGTGGCAGCGAAAGGCCGGCTGCGCGCCTACGGCGGCGGCTATGCTGGTGAGCTATCTGGCGCAGACCCGCCCCCCTTGCCGGCCGCTCTATCCCTCCGGGAGCTGGGAGCGGATGGATGTGACGGCCCTGATGGACGAGCTGTGGGCGCATGTTACGCCGGGGAAAAAGGGGGTCAACACCCTGCACCTCTTCACCAAGGGCTTTGCCGGCTTTGCCGCGCAGAAGGGCGTGCAGATCTCCCTGCGGACTTTGGATATCCCGCGGTTCAAGCTGGCCCGGCCCACCGTGGACCAGTGCGCCGCGTTCCTGCGCTCCGCGCTGGAGGCGGACTCTCCGGTGGCCTGGCTCAACCTGCACAGCGGAGAGGCCAAAGGGCTGGACGACTGGCATTGGGTGACGGTGATCGGCCTGGAGGAACACAGTGACGGCCCCCTTCTGTGCACGGTTTTGGACGGCGGGCGGGAGATCACGGCGGACTTTCGGCTCTGGTTCCGGACCACCAAGCTGGGCGGCGGGCTCGTGGCGCCGGCGGGAGGCTGAGCCGGGATGCGGACATGGTTGACGGCCCACTGGGCGGTAGCGGGGCTCTGGGTGCTCTTCCTGAGCGCTGTGGATTTTGCCCTCATGGGGGTGGACAAGTGGAAGGCAAAACGGGATGCTTGGAGGATCCCGGAGCTTACCCTCTGGGCCTTTGCCCTGCTGGGCGGTGCGCCGGGCGGGTATTTGGGCATGCGGTGCTTCCGCCACAAGACGCGGCATTGGTATTTCAAATTCGGATTTCCTGCCCTGGCGGTCCTGGACCTGACCGCGCTGGTTTGGCTGGCGCTGGGATGAGTCCGCCGTTTTTCCGTATGCGGGTCTGCGTTCGGGGCCGGAGCCGGTCCCTTGGATGTCACCGGATGGATAAAGATTTCTCCTTGACAATCTCCGGATGAAATGCTATGATAAAGAAGCTGTTTTGATGTATGAAATGATTGGCGCCCTCCCCTGATCGTTTATACGGATTGGGGAAGGGCGCCTTTTTGTCTCACAAAACAAGTTCTTTTTAGGAGGTATCCGATATGTATCAGGGTACTGTGAAGTGGTTCAACGCGGAGAAGGGCTTCGGCTTCATCTCCAATGACGATGGCGGCGAGGACGTGTTCGTCCACTTTTCCGCCATTCAGACGGATGGCTACCGTCAGCTCGCCGAGGGCCAGAAGGTCACCTTTGACACGGAGCCCGATCCCCGTGGGAACCGGGGCCTGCGCGCCGTGAACGTGATCCCCGGCTGAAAAGGCAGCAAACAGAAAGAGGGCCGGACCCCGTTGGGGTCCGGCCCTCTTTCTGTTTGCCCCCGGAAAGGCGGGAACGCCGCCCCTCAGAGCTCTACCACCGAGCCTGTGGAGAGCGCGTGGAGCCGCTCCCCCAGCACGGGGCGCAGCAGCTCGAAGGCGGGGGTGCCGGTACAGTGGCCGGTCCAGATCTCACCGATTCCCAGTTCCAGGAGCCGCCGGCCCAAAGCGACCGCCTCCTCCGGCGGCACCCCCAGGGAGGCGGCGCCGGAGGCGCCCATCAGATGGAAGCCGCCCAGAAAGGCCCGGACAGGGAGGCCCGGGAAGGCGGCCATGGCCTCCTCCGTCACCGTATCCGCTCCGGCGTGGGAACAGCTGCTGAAAAGGATCAGGCCGGAGGTGGTGACGAAGACCAGGCTCTGCTCGTGGGCAAAGTCGTCAGGGGTCAGCACGGACCCGGTTTGGCGGTACATATGCACCCGCTCTCCCCGGCTCTCCAGGCCCGGCGTATTGTGGGGCAGGAGCCAGACGCCGGGAAAAAGCTCGGTGCGCGCCGTGACATAGTGAAGCCGCGCTCCGTGGGAGAGGAGCTCCTGGGGCACGCCCAGATATTTTCTGGCGTCGCCCCGCAGGACATAGCTGGGCTGCGCGGCCTCCTCCCGCAGATAGAGGGGCGCGGAGGGGTTGCGCTGGAAAAAGGCGCAGAAGCCGCCGGAGTGGTCGTAGTGCCCGTGGGAGAGGACGGCGGCGTCCACACGGGACAGATCGACGCCCAACCGGGCGGCGTTGTCCAGCAGCGCGGCGGAAGAGCCGGCATCCAGCAGGATGCTGCGTCCCCCGTGCTCAATCATGAGGGAGAGGCCGTGCTCACAGAGGAGCCCCTCCGGGGCGGTGTTCTCCATCAGAACCGTTACCCGCACGGCGCTCACTCCCCCTTCCTTCTGAGCTTTTGTTTCTCCCCTTGCCCATTGACGAGATAGGTGTTGTCCAGATGGGCCTGGAGGCTCTGCCGGACCGAAGCGCGGTATTCGCCCCGCAGCGCCTCCCGCTCTGCGGCCTCCTCGGCGGTGAGCGCCCGCTCCCGGGAGAGGCGGGAGAGTTCGCTGATACGGTCGATCTTGTGCTGTTCCATAGGGCTCCCTCCTTAAATATAACGTTCGATCACGATCATGATCCGCCCCTTTTTGGAGGGACCGGATATCGTGCTGAGCACGCATTTGCCCAGCCCCCGGCAGACGAGTACGTCCCCCTCTCCCACCGGACGGTCCGGCTTGTCGCACTCCCTCCCATTGAGCATCAGCTTTTTTGACGAGATGAGATCGGCCATTTTGGAGCGGCTTATGGAAAAGCCGGAGGCGGCCACCGCGTCCAGCCGCAGGGTGGCCACGGTGTCCCGGATCTGTTTGACCTGCCTGACCGGCGGCGTGAGGTCCGCCGGGGCCATGGGAGAGACCCTGACCCGCTGCCGCCCCACCTGATCCAGCTGGGAGAGGAGCACGTGCTCCAGCTCCCGGAGCAGAACGGCCTGACAGCCCTCCTCCCCCACCAGCAGATCCCCCACCTTTTCCCGGGTGATACCCAGGCCCAGAATGGAGCCCAGATAGTCCCGGTGGGTGAGGCCGCAGCCCGGCGGGCAGGCGATGCGCACCGCGGAGAGGGGACAGTCCGCATCCAGCCGCCAGTCCTCGGGAGACATCCAATCCGGGAGAAAGACGCACAGCTTTCGCTCCGCGTCCCCGAAGCCGCCCCAGAAGAAGTGTGCCGGGTGGCCGGAAGCGGCGATGAGCCGCTCCGCTGCGGCCTGCTCTGTCAGGGAGAGAAACTGCGTGTGAGCGGGGATGTTTCGGGTGCGGCACAGCTCCAGCTTGTCCAGCGCCCTGGCAAGGAGAAGGCGCTCCTCGGGGTCTGCGGAGAGCTTTCCCAGCAGTTCGGTCTTGTTCATGGCGTCATTCCTTTATAATATCGGCAAAGCCGGCGCCCACCAGGCCGGCCAGATCCCCCGGGGCAAGCTCCACCTGACATCCGATTTTGCCCGCGCTGACCAGGATGGCGGCCTGGTCGGCGGCACTCTGGTCCAGCACGGTTTTGAACCGCTTTTTCATCCCGATGGGGGAACAGCCGCCCCGCACATAGCCGGTGAGGGGGGTGAGCTCCTTGACATGGATCATCTCAATGGACTTTTCTCCCACTGCCCTGGCCGCCTTTTTCAGGTCCAGCTCGGCCAGCACCGGCACCACAAAGACATAGTTTGCCTTTGTGGCACCCCGGGTCACCAGAGTTTTGAACACGGAGGCGGGATCGCGCCCCAGCACGGCGGCCACTGTGGCCCCGTCCACCGCCATACCCTCCTGGTGAGGGTACTGGTGGGGCGTATAAGGGACTTTTTTCTGCTCCAAAAGGCGCATGACGTTGGTTTTTTCTTCCGACATGGAAATTCCTCTTTTCTATGGCTTGACGGAGATCAGTCGCCTTTGCCGAAGAGCTTTTGGAAAAAGCCCCCGCGTTTTTCTCCGCCCTTTCCCGGGGCCTTGCCGGACAGCGCCCGTAGACAGGCGGCGGCCTCTTTCACACCTGCGTCGGCGGCCTTCCGTAGCCAGAATCGCGCTTGCTCCGGGTCGGCGCGGAGGCCCTTCCCGTCCCGATACCACTTGCCAAGGATGAACATGGCGTCCTCATCCCCCAGCCGGGCGGCCTTCTGGTAGAGCTCAGCCGCCCGGGCTATGTCCGTGGCGGTCCCACGTCCGGACGCATAACAGTCGGCCAGATGATAGACGCCGGCGGGAAAATCCTGCTCTGCGGAGCGGGAAAACCACTGAAAAGCCAGAGCATCGTCCCGTTCCACACCGGAGCCGGTATAGTAGAGGCTGCCCAGATTGCTCTGGGCGGCGGCGTCCCCCTGCTCCGCAGAGCGGCGGTAGAGCTCCGCCGCTTTTGAAAGGTCCTGCGCAAGACCGTGGAAGCCGTTTTCATAGCACAGGCCCAAATTGCACTGGGCGGGGGCATAGCCCTGCTCCGCCGCCCGGCGGAGCAGCTCCAGGCCTCTTTTCTCGTCCTTCTGCATGCCGCTTCCATCAAAACAGCACCGGCTGAGCAGACTCATGGCGCGAGACTGCCCCTTTTCCGCGGCCTTTTGCAGCCATATGACCGCCTGGGCGGGGTCCCTGTCTACGCCGATGCCCCGCAGGTAGCAGAAGCCCAGGTTGCACTGGGCATAGGTGTAGCCCATCTCCGCGGCCTTGCGGTAGAGCGCGGCGGCTTTGGGCTTATCCTCGGGGAGGCCCTGTCCCAGCTCACAGCACAGGCCCAGACTGGCAATGGAGGGAGCGTAGTCCTGCTCTGCGGCCCGGCGATAGAGCTCCACAGCCTTGGCGTCATCGGTCTCCACGCCGTCGCCGTTTTGATAGCAGTCTCCCAGCAGATCCAGTGCCCGGGGGAATCCCCTCCGGGCGGCCCGGTCCAGCCACTCCACGGCCCGGCCGCAGTCCACCTCTGTCCCAATGCCGGTGAGGTAGCAATAACCCAGATTACACTGCGCGGCCAGATCTCCTCGCTGGGCGGCCTGTGTATAGAGGGCTACGGCCCTGGCCTTGTCCTCCGGTACGCCTTCGCCCCGCTCATAGCACAGCCCCAGACTGCACAGGGCGGGGGGATACTCCAGGTCCGCCGCCTTCTGATACCACTGCACGGCCTTTTCGGCGTCCGCCTCCACGCCGTCACCGTCCCGGTAGCAGCTTCCCAGCAGGCTCATGGCCCGGGCGGAACCCTGCTCCGCAGCCCGCTCCAGCCAGGGAATGGCCTGCTCGGGGGCCGGGTCCATGCCGATGCCCGTGAGACAGCAGTACCCCAGGTTGCACTGGGCAGAGAGGTTCCCCCGTTGGGCAGCTTGGGTATAGAGGGCCACGGCCCTGGCCTTGTCCTCCGGCACGCCCTCGCCCAGCTCATAGCAGAGACCCAGCCCGCACAGCGCGGGGGGATACCCCTGATCGGCGGCCAGTTGATAAAGCCGTGCCGCCTCGGCGTCATCCCGGGGGACGCCGTCGCCATCCCGGTAGCAGTCGGCCAGGATGCTCTGGGCCCGGGGAAAGTCCAGCGCGGCGGCCCGCCGGAGCCACGCCGCCGCTTGGGCGGCGTCCTTCTCCACCCCATCCCCATTTAAATAGCACACAGCCAGATTGCATTGGCCCGGCGCATAGTCCCGCTCTCCTGAGCGGCGGTAAAGGTCGGTGGCACGCTTGAGGTCAACCTCTACCCCGGTGCCCATCTCGTAGCAGAGCCCCAGATCACACAGGGCGGGGGGATAGTCCTGTGCGGCCGCCTTCCGGAACCACTCCACCGCTTTTTGCGCATCCGCCGGCGTGCCATCCCCGTCCCGGCAACAGCAGCCCAGCAGCCGCTGGGCCCGGGGAAAGTCCTGCTCCGCGGCCTGTGTGAGCCACCGGACAGCCTGGACGTCGTCTTCCTCCACCCCGATGCCGGTGAGGTAGCAATAGCCCAGATTGCACTGCCCGGGGGCATAGCCCAGCTCTGCTGCCCTGGTGTACCAGCGCACGGCCTGGGCCTTGTCCTCCTCCAGACCGGCCCCCATCTCATAACAGAGACCCAGCTCGCACACGGCGGGGGGATAGTCGTCCTCCGCCGCCTGGCGAAAAAGCGCCGCCGCTCCGGCCTGATCGGCCTCCACACCGTCGCCGTCCCGGAGACAGCAGCCCAGGATATACCGCGCCCGGGCGAAGTCCTGCCCGACGGCCTTTTGCAGCCACGCCACCGCCCGGGCTTCGTCCTTTTCCACGCCGATGCCATTGAGAAAACACACGGCCAGATTGCATTGGGCCGGGGCGTAGTCCTGCGCGGCGGCCTTTTGATAGAGCTCCGCCGCCCGGACCAGGTCTTGCTCCACGCCGTCGCCATTTTCACAGCAGAGGCCCAGATTGCACTGGGCGGGGGGATACCCCTGCCCGGCGGACGCCTCATAGAGCGCCATGGCCCGGGGCTGGTCCTGGGCCAGGCCGGAGCCGGTCTTGCAGCAGTCGGCCAGGATGCATTGGGCCCGGGCGAAGTCCTGGGCGGCAGCCCGCTCCAGCCACTCCACGCCCTGGGGGGCGTCCGCCTCCATGCCGATGCCATTGAGGCAGCACACGGCCAAGTTGCACTGGGCGGGGGCGTAGCCCTGCTCGGCGGCCTTTCGATAGAGCTCCACCGCCCGGGCCGGGTCCTGGTCCACGCCGGTGCCGTTCTCCCAGCACACACCCAGGATGCTCTGGGCCCGGGGGAAATTCTGCTCCGCCGCCTTTGTCAGCCAGTGGACGGCCTCCTCCGGGTCGCGGTCCACGCCGATGCCATTGAGACAGCATACGCCCAGATTACACTGGGCGGGCGCGTGGCCCTGCTCGGCGGCCAGAAGATAGTATTCCGCCGCCTTGACCGGGTCCTGATCCACACCGGAGCCGTTTTCCAAGCACAATCCCAGGCTGCATTGTGCCCCCGCATAGCCCTGGTCGGCGGCCTGGGTATAGAGCTCCACAGCCCTGCCCTGGTCCTCCTCCACGCCTGTGCCCATCTGATAGCAGCGGCCCAGGGCCTCTATGGCCCGGAGGTCGCCGGACTCCGCCGCCAGGGAGAACCAGTGGGCGGCCTGAACCATGTCGCTGTCCACCCCGTCCCCCTCAGCGTACCGCACGCCCAGGTCGTACTGTACGGAGGTATCTCCCAGCTCTGCCTGCTCCAGCATGGCCTGAAAGTCCTGCTGGGCCTTCTGCACATTCTGCATGGCTTTGAGAATGAGCTGCGTATTGACAAAGACGACGTCCTGGGGATTGGAAAACTCCTTCTGCTCCCCGCGGTCGTCGGATTTGGGATCCATCTGCTCCACCTGCTTTCTATGTATAGGAGTAAGAGGAACGCGGACCACGCCGCGCCTACAAAATCCATTTTACAACGAGAGCACGTGCAACACAAGATAAAAAGGGATGCCCGGCGGATCGTGCCCGGGAATCCCGGCGGGAGGAAAGCCGGGGTGAGGTAGAAGAAAAAATAACCCCGTTTGGCGACAAACCCTCGCCACCAGGCGAGGATTCGTGCCGCAAGAGGGTGCTCGGAACCGGGAGAGGCGGTTAAGGCCCAGATTTCCGGAAATAGAAAAGGCCGCCCGCAGAGCAGCCGCCAAGCCGGAGCAAGGGCGTGGGTTAATAACATCTTTTTGCTCAGAGAATAAAAAGATGTCGGAGCAAAGCGGGCTTTGCTCCGACATGGCACGCCCGAGAGGAGTCGAACCTCCGGCCTACCGCTTAGGAGGCGGTCGCTCTATCCAACTGAGCTACGGGCGCATAAAACAAGCGAGTCTTATTGTAACCCAAAACCCGCCCGCTGTCAACGGGGCGCAGAGGGCGCGCCAAATCGGGCCCATGCGGCGAATTTTGTGGGAAAGGGCGGTGGTATCCCAGAAAAAGGTTGCTTTTTTAGGACAGGTAAGTTATAATACGTGGTTGAGTTTTCACCGTATCTGTAAAAAGAAAGATTTGAGGTGCATCCCCCTTGCAGAACAATCATTTGAGAAACGTAGCCATTATCGCCCACGTCGACCACGGAAAGACCACGCTGGTGGACGAGATGCTCAAGCAGGGCGGCGCATTCCGGGAGAATCAGGCCGTAGCCGAGCGCGTGATGGACTCCAACGACCTGGAGCGGGAGCGCGGCATCACCATTCTGGCCAAGAACACCGCCGTACAGTATGGCGATGTGAAGATCAATATTGTGGATACCCCGGGCCATGCCGATTTCGGCGGTGAGGTGGAGCGCATCTTGAAGATGGTCAACGGCGTCATCTTACTGGTAGACGCCGCAGAGGGGCCTATGCCCCAGACCCGGTTTGTTCTGAGCAAGGCGCTGGAGCTGGGACACCGGGTCATTGTGGTGGTCAACAAGATCGACCGTCCCGACCAGCGGATCCACGAGGTCGTGGACGAGGTGCTGGAGCTGCTGCTGGATCTGGACGCTACCAGTGAACAACTGGACTCCCCCATGCTGTTTTGCTCCGGGCGGCAGGGCACTGCATCCTACTCCCCCGAGGTGGAGGGCACCGATCTCAAGCCTCTGTTCGAGACCATCCTCGACTATATCCCCGCCCCGGAGGCGGACACCGAGGCCCCCTTCCAGATGCTGGTCTCCTCCATTGATTACAACGAGTTTGTGGGGCGCATTGCCATCGGACGCATCGAGCGGGGCGTCGTTAGGCAGAATCAGGAGATCGCAGTGTGCAATTTCCATGACCCGGGCGCCGTGCCCAAGAAGGCCAAGGCGGTCTCTCTCTATCAGTTTGACGGGCTGGGAAAAGCGGCCGTCACCGAGGCCACGGCCGGCAACATCATTGCCATGAGCGGCATCGGAGACATTACCATTGGCGACACTATCTGCGATCCCTCCGCCGTGGAGCCCATCGAATTTGTCAAGATCTCCGCCCCCACCATTGAGATGACCTTCTCGGTGAATGACTCCCCCTTCGCGGGGCGGGAGGGCAAGTTCGTCACCTCCCGTCAGCTGCGGGAGCGCCTGTTCCGGGAGACACTGAAGGACGTGTCCCTGAGGGTCACCGAGACCGACTCCACCGATTCCTTCAATGTGGCTGGCCGGGGCGAGATGTCCCTGTCCATTCTCATTGAGACCATGCGCCGAGAGGGCTATGAGTTCCAGGTCTCTCCCCCGCGTGTGCTGTATCAGGAGATCGACGGCCAGAAATGCGAGCCTATCGAGCGCCTGGTGGTGGACGTGCCCTCCGACTGCGTGGGCTCCGTCATTGAGAAGATCGGCTCCCGCAAGGGCGAGATGCTGGAGATGAACCCGGTGGGCAGCCGCATGAAGCTGGAGTTCCTGGTCCCCGCCCGGGGCCTCTTCGGCTATCGCAATGAGTTCCTCACCGACACCAAGGGCGAGGGCATCATGGCCTCTGTCTTTGAGTGCTACGCCCCCTATAAGGGAGAGGTCTCCCGCCGCAGCAGCGGCAGCCTGGTCTCCTTTGAGACCGGGGAGAGCGTAACCTACGGCCTCTTCAACGCACAGGAGCGGGGCGTCCTCTTTATCGGGGCTGGCGTGCCGGTATATGCCGGTATGGTAGTGGGCGAGACGCCCAAGAGCGAAGACATCACGGTAAATATCTGCAAGAAAAAGCAGCTCACCAACATGCGGGCCGCAGGTTCGGACGACGCCCTGCGGCTCACCACCCCCCGTCAGATGTCGCTGGAGCAATGTCTGGAATTCCTGGCCGACGACGAGCTGCTGGAGGTCACACCTGAAAATCTCCGCCTGCGCAAGCGCATCCTCGGCCACGCAGATCGGATGAAGGCCCTGAAGGGCAACAAATAAGAACGACCTATAAATGGGAGCGGCGCTGTACCACAGCGCCGCTCTTTTTGCTGCGGCCACAGCCGCTGCGCCCTGTGGAGGCCGCTTTCAAACAGCCGCCGCAGGGCGCATTCCTTTATTAGGTTGAAAGGTAAGGACATATTAGAAATTTTATAATAGACAGAAAGAAAAAGTTTGGTATGGTTAGAACAGAGATAAAATTTGCGGCGCCGCCGCTGCTTCCACAGCAGATGGAACAGGAAAGGAAGAAAAACGATGCAGGAAAAATATCGCGTATTGTTTGAGCCGGGCCGGATTGCGGGGGTGCCCCTTAAAAACCGCTTTTACATGGCCCCCATCGGTCCGTCCGGTATGTGCGACGCGGAAGGCGCGTTTACCGAGACGGCGGTGGAGTACTATGCCGTCCGGGCCCGCGGCGGCGTCGGACTGATCATCACCGGGGACTGCTTTGTGGAAAATGAGATCCAGCCGTGCGTCATGCCCTCCCACGTGGTCCCTACCCTGCGCCCCACCTGCTTTATCCGCTCCGCCAAACGCCTGACCGAGCGGGTACACGCTTACGGAACAAAGATTTTCATCCAGCTCTCCGCCGGCTTCGGCCGGGTCGGCCACGCCAGCAACGTCAGCGGGGACGTGATCGCCCCTTCCCCAGTGGAACACCGCTGGATCAAGGGCCTGATGTGCAGGGAGATGACGGTGGAGGAGATCCATACCTTTGTGCGCAAGTTTGGCGAGGCGGCGGCTCACGCCAAAAAGGCGGGCTTTGACGGCGTGGAGATCCACGCCATACACGAGGGGTACCTGTTGGATCAGTTTACCCTGGCGCTCTTCAATAAGCGCACCGACGCATACGGCGGCAGTCTGGAGAACCGGCTGCGCTTTGCGATGGAGATCGTCCAGGAGATCAAGCGGGTCTGCGGGGCGGACTTCCCCGTGGGCGTGCGGTACAGCCCCAAGAGCTTTGTCCGTGATATGAATGAAAAGGCCGGAGGTCTGCCCGGGCAGGAGTTTGAGGAGCTGGGCCGGGATATGGACGAGGGACTGACGGTGGCCAAAATGCTCCAGGATGCGGGCTATGATTTCCTGGACGCGGACGTGGGCTCCTATGAGTCCTGGCACTGGAGCCATCCGCCCATGTACCATCAGAAGGGCATGTATCTGCCCTACGTCTCTCAGCTCAAAAAGGTGGTGGAGATCCCGGTGATGTGTGCCGGGCGCATGGACAATCCAGACATCTCCTCTGCCGCCCTTGCCGGCGGCAAGATCGACTTTGTGGGCCTTGCCCGTCCCCTTCTGGCCGATCCCGACTATGTGGAGAAGCTGCGCCGGAACCAACTGGAGCGCATCCGGCCGTGCCTGTCCTGCCAGGAGGCCTGTATGGGGCGGATCCAGAAGTTCAGCAGCGTCTGCTGCGCCGTCAATCCTGCGGTGGGCCGGGAGGTGGCCTATGCCGTCGGCAGGGCGCAGGAGCGGAAAAAGGTGCTGGTGGTGGGCGGCGGCGTGGCCGGCTGTGAGGCCGCCCGGGTCTGCGCCCTTCGGGGGCACGATGTCACCCTCCTGGAAGCCGCCGGGCAACTGGGGGGAAACCTCATCCCCGGCGGGATGCCTGACTTTAAGGAGGACGACCACGCTCTGGTGCGCTGGTATTCCCATGAGCTGCAGGAGCTGGGGGTGCGGGTGGAGCTGAATACCCCGGCTACGGCGGAGATCGTCCGTGCCAGCGGCAGCGACACCGTGATCCTGGCCACCGGATCCAGGCCCGTGGTGCCCGACCTGGGCACCCCCGACCGGGTGCGCACGGCGGCGGATGTGCTGATGGGCGGGGAGGACCCCGGAAAGCGGGTCGTAGTCGTGGGCGGCGGCCTGGTGGGCTGTGAGCTGGCCCTTTGGCTGCGCAAGCAGGACAGCACCCGGGAGGTCACCCTGGTGGAGGCGCTGCCCGATGTGCTGATGGTGGGGACGCCGGTCTGCGACGCCAACACGGATATGCTCAAGGCGCTGCTCCCCTTCCACGGCGTAAAAGAGGAGTTGGGCGCCCGGGTGGTGCGCACGGAGCCGGACGGCGTGGTCCTTCACCTGTGTGACGGCAGTGAGCAGAAACTGGAGGCCGATACCATCGCCGTCGCAGTGGGATATCGCTCGGAAAACAGACTCTTCCAGGAGCTGCAGGGGCTGGACGCCCAGCTCTTCCAGATCGGGGACGCCAACAAGGTGGCGAATATCCACTATGCCATCTGGGATGCCTATGAGGTGGCGAGGGGCATTTGAGACTGCCCGGCAGAATAAGTGATGAAAAAATCCTGCGGCCGCTGATCCGGCTGCAGGATTTTTTAAAGAAAGGTCATTTTTGGTGGTTTTTGTGGTGGATGGTCAGGGCCAGCCCGGCGGCAGCCAAAGAAAAGCAGACCGCGGCCATTCCCAAAAGCTGCACGGGGTCCATGTTCTCCGCGGCGGCGGTGCCGGTCTCGGGCAGGTCCCCCATTGGCACTGCCGTATCCTCCAGGATCAGGACCGCTCCGGACTCCGGGATGGGCTCGGCGGAAGCGGGTGCCGCCGCCAGGGCGCCCGGGAGCAGGAGCAGCGCCAGAAGCAGCGGGAAGAACAGCGCCAAAGCCGTATGGGGTCTCTTTTCCATATCATCCATCCCCCTTTGTGGAAGAGAGCTCGATTATTGTCTTCATTAAACACCCCGGCGGTTACATTGTGGTCACATTTTTTATATTTATCACTGGTTATAACAAATATATGTAATTATTAGAAAAATAAATATCGCCCGGAAAATCTGTGACTTTCCGGGCGATGAACGGGTGAATGGGGTTACAGGGAAAGGCTTCGTTCGATCCAGGCGCTGCCGATGACCACGTCGCCCTGATAAAAGACCGCAAGCTGCCCGGGGGTGGGGGCCCGGGCGGGCGTATCCAGCAGAACGTCCACGCCGCCCCGCTCCAGGGGACGGATGACGCCGGGGGCCTCCGTGCGGGAGTGGCGCAGGCGGACCGTGACCTCCATGGGGCCGTCCAGCGCATCCATGGCGATCCAGTTGGGGCGGGAGCACAGAACGCGGTCCGCCATCAGGTCCGAGCCGTCGGAGAGGGTGACGGTATTGTGTTCCGGGTCCAGCGAGGAGACGAAATACCGGTGGGGCCCGGAGACGCCCAATCCCCGGCCCTGGCCGATGGTGTAGTGGTGGATGCCCAGGTGGCGTCCCAGGACGCGGCCCTCCCCGTCGATAAAGTTGCCGGGCGGCGGCGTAGGGCCTCTGCGGTCCAGCCAGGCGGCGTAATCCCCGTCTGGGATAAAACAGATCTCCATGGAGTCGGGCTTGTGGGCCACAAAGAGCCCCATCTCCTCTGCAAGGGCCCGGACCTGGACCTTTTCATAGCCGCCCAGGGGGAAGACAATATGCCGCAGCAGGGCCTGGGTCAGGCGGGAGAGCATGTAGGACTGGTCGTTGGCGGGCTGGCCCTTGCGCAGGAGCATGCGGCCGTCCGGCCCGGCGGTCACCCGGGCGTAATGGCCGGTGGCGATAAACTCGGCGCCCACCTGCTCCCCTACTCTGCCCAGAGCCGGAAATTTTACCAGAGGGTTGCAGCGGGCGCAGGGCAGGGGCGTGCGCCCTGCCAAATACTCCCGGGCAAAATCGGCGCAGACGAAATGTTCCAGCTCGGCGCGGATATCCACAGAGTGGAAGGGCAGGCCCAGGCGGTCCGCCAGCGCCTCGGCGTCCCCGCCTCCCCCCAGGCCGATGTCCAAAAAGACGCAGTGTACGTCATAGCTCTCCCGCAGCAGCGCGGCGGAGACGGCGGAGTCCACTCCGCCGGAAAGTCCCAAAATCAGCTTAGGCTTCATAGATTACCTCCAAGGTGTCAGCCCTTTTCCAGCCAGATCATCAGTGCCGCGATATCCGACGGGCTGACGCCGGAGATGCGGGAGGCCTGACCCAGGTTCAGGGGACGTATTTTATCCAGCTTCTGCCGGGCCTCTATGCGCAGCACCGGTATGTCCATATAGTCCAGACCGGGAGGCAGCGGCCGGGTCTCCAGCTTCCGCATCTCCTCCACCTGGCGCTGCTGCCGCGCGATGTACCCCTCGTACTTGAGGGCGATCTCCACCTGCTCCGTCACCTCGGCGCACAGCGTCGGCCGGTCCGGGTCAAAGGGGGCCAGATCGGCATAGCCCACCCGGGGCCGGCGCAGCAGGTCTCCCAGGCGGGCGCCGTCCCGGGGCGGGGTCTCTCCTCTTTCCGCCAGCATGGCGTTGAGAGCCGGAGAGGGGGCGGCTCCCGTCCCCTCCAGGCGTTTGATCTCCCGGTCCACGGCGGCGTATTTGTCCAGCACCCGCCGGTACCGCTCCTCGGACACCAACCCCACGGCGCGGCCCACCGGACACAGCCGGCGGTCTGCGTTGTCCTGCCGGCACAGCAGCCGGTACTCCGTCCGGGAGGTCATGATGCGGTAGGGCTCGTTGGTGCCCTTGGTCACCAAGTCGTCAATGAGCACGCCGATATACCCCTGGTCCCGGGAGAGGATCATGGGCGGCCGGCCCAGTAGCTTCAGCGCGGCGTTGACCCCGGCTACGAAACCCTGGACGGCGGCCTCCTCATAGCCGGAGGAGCCGTTGAACTGTCCCGCGCCGTAAAGGCCGGGGATACGGATGTGCTCCAGGGTGGGATAGAGCTCGGTGGGGTCGCAGCAGTCGTACTCGATGGCGTAGGCGCACCGGGTCATCTCGGCGTGCTCCAGGCCGGGTATGGTGTGGAGCATCTCCACCTGCACGTCCTCCGGGAGGGAGGAGGAAAAGCCCTGGATATAGAGCTCCTCGGTGTCCAGGCCCATGGGCTCGATAAAGAGCTGGTGCCGGGGCTTGTCGGCGAACCGGACCACCTTGTCTTCGATGGAGGGGCAGTACCGCGGACCGATCCCCTCGATGACGCCGGAGTAGAGGGGGGAGCGGTCCAGATTGGCACGGATGACGGCATGGGTATTCTCATTGGTGTAGGTGAGATAGCACACTGCCCGGTTTTCCGGAGGGGTTTTTGTCTCGAAAGAAAAAGGGACCACAGTCTCGTCCCCCGGCTGGAGCTCCATCCGGGAAAAGTCCACGCTGCGGCGGTTCACCCGGGGGGGCGTGCCGGTTTTGAAGCGGCGGAGTCCGACACCCAGGGCCCGCAGGCTCTCCGTCAGGGGGAGGGCGGCGGCCAGACCGTCCGGGCCGGACTGCCGGGTTACGTCTCCCACAATGGTGCGGCCCCCCAGGTAGGTGCCGGTGCAGACCACTGCCGCCCGCACCCGATAGACCGCCCCTGTGGAGGTCCGAACGGCGGAGACTTGGCCCGCCTCGGTCAGCACGTCGGTGACCTCTGCCTGCTTGACCCACAGATTTTCCTGGAGCTCCAGGGTGTGCTTCATCTGTTTCTGATATTCCCTGCGGTCCGCCTGGGCCCGGAGGGACCAGACGGCGGGGCCTTTTCCCTTGTTGAGCACCCGATACTGGATGCAGGCGCGGTCCGCACAGCGGGCCATCTCGCCACCCAGGGCGTCCAGCTCCCGGACCAGATGTCCCTTGCCGGTGCCGCCGATGGCGGGATTGCAGGGCATATTGCCCACTGCGTCCAGGTTGACCGTGAAGCACACGGTCCGCAGCCCCATCCGCGCGGCGGCCAGGGCGGCTTCTATCCCGGCGTGTCCCGCGCCGATGACGGCGATATCAAATGTGCCGGCCAGATAGTCCATGACAGTTCCCCCGTTTCCAAGCCGGGATAGAACCCCGGCGATCCGCCGGGGCGGGCGAAGCCCGGCGCGGGGCGGAATTCAGTTCCGGCCCGCAAGAAGGCAAATATTTCTGAGGCGGTTTAATCGTGCTCAATATAATAGGGCTTCATCAGGCTGGGCTGCTCGGTGGAGTCCTTCACCGCCCCGCTCTTCATGGGCAGGGGGGCCGGGCCGCCCCGATGACCGCGGCCGCGGTCCTGGCGCTTCTTGGGTGCGGGCGCCGGGGCGGACGCTTTTTCCTCCCGGGGACGGGGTGCCGGAGAGACGGACTGGGCGGAGGAGGACTTTTTCCGCCTGTGTTTCTTCCCGACGCGCTCCTGAGGCGCCTGGACACGGCCCTTCTGTGCGGGCGCGGACCGGGGGGACAGCAGCCGGGCGGTGGCGTCCATAATGCGGTCGGAGCTGAAGGGATCGGGGCGGCGGAAATCCTCATATCCGACCTCCGACGTGCCGGCGGTCCGTTCGGGAAGCACGGCGTCCAGCTTGTGGGAGAGCTCCCCCTCCGCCTTCTGCCAGCGGGGAGCGCGGCGCTTCCTGCCGCCCTCCCCCTTTGGCGCGGACACGGGGACCGCCTGGACCTTTTGGGGCTTTGCCGCGGGCGACTTGGCTGGCTCCGCCCCCCGACGCTGCTCCTCCTCCGCGGCGGCCTTTGCGGCCGCGTCACGGGCCCGGCGGCGCTCCTTGGCGGCGGCGCGGGCCTCCGCATCGTCAGCGTTCACGGCCCGCCCCTTGGCGTCCCTGGGGGCCTCAAAGACCTCCATGGGCCAGGGGTGTTCCTCCACCACGGGGATATTCCGGCCGATCAGCTTTTCGATCCCCCTGAGGTACTCCTTCTCGGCGAAGTCGCAGAAGGAGACGGCACAGCCCCCGTGGCCGGCCCGCCCGGTGCGGCCGATTCGGTGGACGTAGGTCTCGGGGACCTCGGAAAGATTGTAATTGAATACGTGGGAGAGCTCCTCGATGTCGATGCCCCGTGCGGCGATGTCGGTGGCCACCAGGACCTGGATCCGACCGGCCTTGAAGTCGCTGAGTGCCTGCTGCCGGGCGGTCTGGGATTTGTTCCCGTGGATAGCGGCGGCGGAGATGCCCGCCTTCATCAGGTCTCCCGCCACCTTATTGGCCCCGTGCTTGGTGCGGGTGAACACCAGAGCATTTTTGACCCGCATCTCCCGAATGAGGTGGGAGAGAAGCTTGGACTTGTTGCCCTTGTCCACAAAGCAGAGCTTCTGGTCGATGACCTCCACCGGGGAGGACACTGGGTCCACCGCCACCCGGGCAGGGTCATGCAGAAGGCCGTTCACCAGGTCCATGACCTCGGGGGGCATGGTGGCGGAGAAAAAGAGGGTCTGCTTTTTCGGCGGGAGGAGCTTGAGTACCCGGCGGACATCGTGGATAAACCCCATGTCCAGCATGCGGTCGGCCTCGTCCAGGACGAAGATCTCCACCCGGCTCAGGTCCAGCAGGCCCTGACCCTGGAGGTCCAGCAGACGGCCGGGCGTGGCCACCAGAATGTCCAGGCCCCGCTTGATCTTGTCCACCTGGGGCTGCTGGCCAACGCCGCCGAAGATGACGGCGGAGCGAAGGGGCAGATTCCTCCCATAGGCCTCAAAGCTCTCCTGGATCTGGAGGGCCAGCTCCCGGGTGGGGGTGAGGATCAGGGAGCGGATATACCGCGGGCCCACCACCACATCGGCGTTGAGACGCTGGAGGATGGGGGTGGCAAAGGCGCAGGTCTTGCCGGTGCCCGTCTGGGCGCAGCCCAGCACGTCCCGGCCCAGCAGCGCCGGGGGGATGGCCCCCGCCTGAATGGGGGTGGGCTCGGCATAGCCCTGGGCGTCCAGCGCCCGGAGAATGGGGGCGATAAGCCCCAGGTCCTTAAAATTCATTCGACGTTCGGTCCTTCTCAATCAATTTTTGGCGCGGCGAACGGGGCGCGCCTGTGCGCGCCCTATGACAGGCGGAGGTCCGCCCTCCGGGCGCTCACCGCAGCGCCCGGAGCACCAGAGCCACGGTCTCCTCCAGGGACTGCCGCCCCACGTCCACAGTGAGATCGGCATAATTCCGATAGAGCGGCGCGCGGCGGGCGAAGAGGTCGGCTAGGGTCTCGCCCGGGGCCATCGCAATGCCCCGGGTGCTGATATTGCTGAGCCTGCGCTCCAGCTCCTCAAGCGGCAGATGCAGATAGACGATCCGGCCCAGCGCCCGCAGGTGGGACATGGCCCGCTCCCGGCACACCGCGCTCCCCCCGGGCGCGATGACGGTGCCGCGGCACTCCACGGAGCAGATGGCATCGGCCTCCACATCCAGGAAGGCCTCCACACCCAGCGAGTCCACCAGAGGCTGCAGGAGGGCGCCCTCCCGCTGCTGAATGACCAGATCGGTATCTAAAAACGCATAGCCCAGGGTCTTTGCCAGGAGTACGCCGACCGTACTCTTGCCCGCCCCCGGCATGCCGATGAGTATAATGTTATCCATGGCCGTGCCTCTTAGTCTCTCTGAAATACTGCAGCATCATACCCGCGATGGACAGGGGACAATCCGGCGTTTCGGGGAGGGATCGTCCTCTGTCCATCGAGGGTATCAAATTATTATAACAAAAAAAGCGCGCTCTGGCAAATCCTTTTGCCAGAGCGCGCTTTTTTGGAAAATTCCTGCTCAAACGGGATCGTTTCAGGAGCGGCCGGCGTGGGGGTGCTGTCCGCCACGGGGGCGGGAGTGCCGGCAGCAGGCGGTTCGGGGACGTTGGCGCTCTCCCCTTCACCGGAAGTGGAGCCGCAGGCAGAGAACAAAAGGACCAATACAAGCGGAAGCAAGGACGCAAGAGCCTTTCTCATTTCACTTTTCTTTCTGATAATCACCATAATTTTGGAGCACTAGAGTGATGATTATGATGATTATAAGGAAGGAGCAGTAACAAGTCAAGGCAAACAGCTTCCGCCGATCCGTCAAAAGCCTCGTGCAGGAGCGCGCATCTCAGGGTGCGTTCCCATTGCGCTTTACAGTCCCCACCCCCGCGGCCTCCTTGGCCTCCTCAGTGCCGACAAAGGTGAGCGTGGAGTAGTTTTGATACATCCGCCGGTCGGGAAAGTGGACGTCCAGAAAGACGTCCACCGGGTTTTGGGGCGGGCGGCCCATCTGCCGGGCGTCCCAGCGGGCCAGCGCCGCGGCGGAGAGCAGGATGTTGACCGCCATGAACCCCGTAAGCGCCCAGGTGAGGGGCTTGCCGATCGGGCCGGGGATGCGACCGATCCAGCGGCACATGCGGGGATAGAGGTCCTTTACCCAGAGCACGGCGGCCACCCCCCAGAACATGGAGTAGAGAAGGCTCACCCGGCCGTTGATGTTGAGGGGGATGTGGCTGTAATCCCAGAAGCAGGCTCCGAACAGCACCTCCTGGACCCAGGAGCACAGGTATTCGTAGGCCCCTCCTAGCACCGTGCCCGCCAGAAAGATCACCAGGTCCCGCCGCCCGGTGAGGCGGTGGAAGCACACGGTAAACAGCACCGCGCCCAGGCCCCACACCAGAGAGAACTGCCCGTAGATGAGTCCGCTGCGGTTCTGGAGCTCCCCACGGGTGAGGAGCATGAACAGGGTTTCGGTGATCGCCCCCAGGAAGGAGGCGATAAAAAACACCCAAAAGAGCTTGTAATAGCTCACGCCCCGGGCAAAAAAGCCGGGAATGGTCTCGGAGGAGGGCTTGGGGACCTGCCCGGCCTTCCCGCCCGGCAGAAGCTTCGCATCGGTCATACGCGGACCTCCCATGTTTCGATAGAGATCCACTATACCACAGTATTCTTAAGAACACCCCAAAGGAATTCTTAAATTTTCCTTGCATCAGTCTCGGCGCCTTTTGGCCGGAGGATAGGGGGCTCTCACATCTGTGCGCCCCATCAGATAATCCACGCTAGTGCCGTAGAGGTCGGCCAGCCGGCCCCTAATCTCCGGCGGAATAGACCGGCCCTCACTTTCATAGTAGGCATAGGTCCTCTGCGGAAGGCCGATGGATGCCCCTACAAATGCCTGAGACCAGTCGCTGTCTTCCCGCAAATCTCGAATTCTCCGGAACGTCATATCGATCACCTCGGAAAATTCTAACCAAGAACAAATTGAGCAATTGATAAAACGAACATTTTGTTCTAACATATGGGAAAAAGATAAAGAGAAGGGAAAACATAGATTCTTATAAAAAGCCCTATCTGGGCCTGTTTAACGCCGTCACCGACTGCATCGAGTCGTTGCGACAGGCCCAACAGGAGGCGGAAGAGCGGTATCTGGCTCAGGTGGAGGAGGCCCGCTCTGCGCCGGAAATGCCCACCGAGAGCAGCAATGCGTAATTCTCATATCCGCGCACGGACAGCTCGTCCAGCAGAGGGTACTCAAAGAAGGGGCCGCGCAGGGCAAGGCCCCGGGCGGCGGCGTGGTCCAGCACCCGGCGGTAGCCCTCCGCCACCGTGCCATAGCCGCCGGTGTGGAACAGCGTGAGGTACCGCCCGGCCTGCCTGACATAGAGAGCGGTGTCCCGGCCCGGCCGATGGGAGACCTGCGTATAGAAGTGGGTATACGCGGACAGGTCCCAGCTCCGCGCCCCCTCCAGCGGGAGCATACAGCCCACGGGGTGGGGACTGCGGACGCCGTGGGCCTGGCAGTAGCGCACATGCTCGGCCAGCGAGCGGGCGGAATCTGCATCGCTGGTCATGGGGTGGGAGGGCGTACACACCAGAAGGGCCTCCGGTTGCACTTCCTCCGCCACCACGCCCGGCGTCCGCGCCAGGGCCGAGCGGATGAGGGCAGCCTTCTGCCGGGCCAGGTCCCGCATCTGCCGCAGACGGCGCAGCTTCCGGTCCAGCAGGGCGCCCTCCCGCTCCAGCAGCGCCACCAGCTCTCCGGGGCTCCGCCGGTCCAGATAGGCCCTGATCTCGGAGAGGGGCATGTCCAGCTCCCGCAGGGTCTCGATGACATGGAAGACCTCCAACTGCTGGGGCGCGTAATAGCGGTAGCCGTTCTCCCCCACCCTGGCCGGTGAGAGGATGCCCAGCGCGTCGTAGTGAAACAGGGTGTGCTTGGTGACGCCGCAGAGCGCTGCGAATTCCCCTGTGGTAAAGGCCCCGTTCACGGTGCCGCCCCCCTTACAGAAAATGTAGAAAATTTTGCTTGACTATCGGGTTACCCGATGGTTTAGTATACCCCTTGCCATCTTTTTATGCAAGCGGGTGAATGCTTTGAACAGCGCGCTGGACCGGGAGTATGGCTTCTGGTCCCTTTTTCGGTTTGCTCTGCCGACCATCATCATGATGATTTTCATGTCGCTCTACACCATCGTGGACGGCATCTTCGTCTGCCGGTTCGTGGGCTCCTCCGCCCTGTCGGCGGTAAATATCGTCTACCCCCTTGTCAGCGTGGTCATCGGTCTGGGGGTCATGCTGGCCACCGGCGGCAGCGCCGTGGTGGCCCGGAAGCTGGGCGAGGGGGATGAGGAGACGGCCTGCCGTGATCTCACCCTCCTGGTCCTCACCGGGGCGGCGCTGGGGACGCTCTTCTCCCTGCTGGGACTGGCGTTCTCCGCCCCCATGTCCCGGCTGCTGGGCGCCAGCGACGCCCTGTTGAGCTACTGCACCGACTACCTGCGCATCCTGCTCCTCTTCGCCCCGGCCAGCATCCTCCAGCTCCTGTTCCAGAGCTTTTTCGTCACGGCGGGACGGCCCGGCCTGGGCCTGGGGCTGACGGTGTGCTCGGGCCTTACCAACGCGGTGTTGGACTATGCGTTCATCGTCCCTCTGGATATGGGCATCACCGGGGCCGCCCTGGCTACTGCGGCGGGCTACTGCGTCACCGCCCTGGCGGGGGTAGGCTTTTTCGCCCTGCGCGGGAAGGGGCTCCGGTTCCGGCGGCCGCGCTGGGAGAGCAGGATGCTTCTGTACGCCTGCGGGAACGGCTCCTCCGAGATGGTGACCAACCTCTCCAACGCCGTGATTACCTTCCTCTTCAACCAGCTCATGCTCTCCCTCCTGGGGGAGGACGGCGTGGCCGCCATCACCATCGTCCTTTACGCCCAGTTCCTGCTCACCGCCCTCTATATGGGTTTCTCCATGGGGGTGGCGCCGGTGATCAGTTTCAATTACGGGGCGGCCAACCACGCCCGGCTCCAGCGGGTCTTCCGCTGCTGCCTGGGGTTCATCGCCCTCTCTTCCGCCTTGGTGTTCGGCGCCTCCCTGGGCCTGGCGGAGCTGGTGGTGGCGGTGTTCTCCCCGGCGGGGACCGCCGTGCACACCATCGCCCTGGACGGCTTTTACAAGTTTGCACCCGCCTTCCTCTTCGCCGGGCTCAATCTGTTCGCCTCCGCCCTCTTCACCGCTCTCTCCGATGGGCTGGTATCCGCCGTCATCTCCTTCGCCCGGACCTTCGGTTTTCTGCTGCTGGCCCTGCTGCTGCTGCCCGGCGTGCTGGGGGTAGACGGAGTGTGGATCGCCGTTCCCTTCGCGGAGCTGGCCTGCTGGGCCCTCTCTATCGGCTTCCTGGCGGCCAAGCGAAACAAATATCACTATGTATGAACAGAAAAAGGACACGGCGTGATTTAGTTAAGGAAAACTCCTCCTCCCATCCGTATCGGCACGGAAATGGCTGGGGGAGTTTTCTGGTCCCGCTGCAAATCATGTAAAAAACAGTGATGCCGCGCAGTAAACCAGCAGCACAGCCATAATGGTATTGACTAGCTTTGCATGTTTGGAAAACAGCCACTTGAACGCAGAGCCAAAGGCAGACCAACATAGCGTAAAGACAAAGCCGATAAACGCAAGGAGCATCGCGAATCCAAACAGAGGGTGAAACTGTCCGCTATAAAACGGGAGAATATATGCTTCCATGGACATAATGCAATAGATATATATTTTGGGGTTGATAAACTGCAAGAACAACCCTGATAAGAAACCGTCATGGGAATGGTTTTCCTTGATGCTGTCAGAACTGCGGAGTGTTTCCCACGCAAGATAAAGCATATAGACAGCGCCGATGACCAGCATTGGCATTTTGATTTTTGGAATCAGCGCAGAGAGCATAGAGCAGAATATTGTGCACAATATCATCACGATGGAAAAACCTGCCCAAATGCCAAGATTGAAGGGTAGCGCCCTATGAAAGCCTTTTCGGCTTGCGTTAGACATAGACATAATGTTATTGGGGCCGGGGGTTACCGCCGTAACAATGGCATAGGTTAGAAAGGAAAACCAACTGAACATATTTGACAACCTCCTCTGAAAGCGGTACGATATTGAAAAATAATCCGATATAATAGAATTCCTGTATATCGCACTATAAGTTTAATATATTGTCAACGGGAGAAATGATGTATGGATGTGACAAATGTGGTTGCACGGAACGTGAAAAGCATTCGGGAGCATAAAAAACTGACTCTGGATGCCGCGGCTGCGGCTACCGGAGTATCCAGAAGTATGTTGGCGCAAATTGAGAAAGGCGAAGTCAACCCAACAATCTCCGTCTTGTGGAAGATTGCAAACGGATATAAGGTGTCCTTCACCTGTCTGATTGAAGACAGGGCTGCTGCTGTATCTGTCATTCGGCAACAGAATATGGCACCACTGTCGGAAGATGACGGGCGCTATTTGAATTATCCGATCTTTCCATTTAGTGAAACAACGTTGTTTGAAACGTATAGAATTGTTATGCAGCCCGGTGGAAAGCTGTCCGCACAGCCGCATCTGAAGGGCGCAGAGGAGTTTATCACGGTCTTTGTGGGCGCGGTTGAAATTGTGGTTTCAAATGATCGGTACAGACTTGAAAAAGGCGATTCTATCCGGTTTTGCGCGAATGTTCCTCACGCCTACTTGAATCCGGGGGCAGAGGCAGCGGAATTGAGTATGCTGATTTATTATAACAAATAAGGAAATAATGCAGATGTTTCTGCTTTTCCCAAAAATAAATGCGTATGGGGGTGACGCTTCAGAAAGCGTCACCCCCATGTTTTTTGCCAAGCTGCTGCATGCATTTAACGAAACAACAATAAATACGAAGCTAGGAGCAAATCTTCAGATTTGCTCCTAGCTTAAAAAATCGTGTGATTCTTCAATTCTATAAAACGGAAGCGTGAGCCGTGTCCTTTTCCATGGGCGCAGACGGAAGGGCGGTCAGGCCGCCTCCCGGTCCGCCGAGGCGTCCCGCTCCCGCAGGATACGGGGGAACTTCCACAGGAACACCAGGCCCGTGCAGGTGGCGGCGCAGACGTCCGCCACAGGCTCGGCCAGATAGACGGCAAAGACTTGGTTGGAGAGGAAGTGGGGCAGGATATAGATCAGAGGGATGAGAAGGACGATCTTCCGCAGCAGGGCCAGGAAAAGGGAGACCTTGGCCTGCCCCAGGGCCACGAAGGTCTGCTGGCAGGAGAACTGCATCCCCAGCATGAACATGCCCCCGAAATAGACGTGCAGGGCCCACTCGGCGGCCCGGACCAGCTCCTCCTTGTCGTTGAAGATGGCGATAAAGACGCGGGGGAAGAGCTGTACGGACAGGAAGAAGACGGTGCTCAGCGCGATACAGGAGAGGAAGAGCAGCTTGAAGGTCCGGCGGACCCGGTCCGTCTTGCCTGCGCCGAAGTTGAAACCCAGGATCGGCTGGGCGCCCTGGGTGAGGCCCTGGAGGGGCATCACCAGCACCTGCATGATGGAGGAGGCGATGGTCATGGCCCCCACGTAGGTGTCGCCGCCGTAGAGCTTGAGAGAGGAGTTAAGGGCGATGTTCACCAGGCTTTCGGTGGACTGCATGATGAAGGGGGACACGCCGATGGCCATGACGGGAAGGAGCACCTTGGGGTCCAAGCGCAGGTGCCTGGCCTGGATGGTGAGTCTGGACCGCTTCCCAGTGAGAAACCTGAGGACCCACAGGGCGGACACGGCCTGGGAGAGGATGGTGGCCAGGGCCGCGCCCTGCACGCCCATATCAAAGCCGAAGATCAAGACGGGGTCCAGCACGATGTTGCACACAGCGCCGATGATGACCGTCAGCATGGAGACGGTGGAAAAGCCCTGGGTGGTGATGAAGTTGTTGAGCCCCAGAGAGAACTGCACCGCGATGGTGCCCCAGAGATAGATCCCAAGATAGTCCGAGGCATAGCCCAAGGTGTTCTCGCTGGCGCCGAAGAGGAGCAGCATAGGGTCCTTGAAGACCTGGAAGAGCACGGTGACCACGAGGGAGATGACCACCAGCAGAGCGGTGCAGCCGCCCAGAATGGCGTTGGCCCCCTCCTGGTCCCCCGCCCCCATGCGGATGGCGGCCTTGGAGCCGCCGCCCATGCCCGCCAGGGCGGAGAGGGCGGAGATGAACATGATGACGGGAAAGGCCACGCCCAGGCCCGTGAGGGCCAGATCGCCGGTCCCCTCGATATGGCCGATGTACATCCGGTCTACGATGTTGTAGAGGGCGTTCACCAGTTGAGCGGTGATGGCCGGGATGGCCAGCCGTATCAGCAGCGACCCTATGGGGTCGTTTCCAAGATCATTCTGGCGCTTGGATTTCAAAGTATCGTCTCCTTCTTTCTGGTTTCAGTGCTTGCCGGCGGAGGGCTCCCCGTCCTCGCGCTCCAGAAAATAGGTGGCCTCCATGTCGGCCACCGAGAGGGCGAAGGCCAGGGGGTACTGCTGCAGGGCCTGGCCCACCAGGCGGCTGTCCTCCCCACCGGAAAAGCCCATGTGCCACCGGATGGCCATGGCCTCCGGGCGGGTGAGCTTCATAAAGCCGGAGATGATGTACACGGACTTCTCTCCGTGGCCATAGGGGAGTTTGTCCTCATAATAAAAGGTGGGCACCGCCGTCCACTTCCCGTCGGAGCCCTTCACATTGCGGGAGCCCGCCTTGTAGCAGCCGATCTTGCACAGGTCATGGAGCAGGGCGGAGACGGCCACCGATTCGTCGGGGGCCTCCACCCCGTAGAGCTCCTGGACCCGCTCCCGGGCCAGATATTCTCGGAGACAGTGGTAGACGTTGACGCTGTGCTCACACAGCCCTCCCACATAGGCCCCGTGATAGCGGGCCGAGGCCGGAGAGGTGAAGAAATCCGACTTATTCTCCAGATAGTCCAGCAGGGCGTCGGCGCCCTCCCGGTGGACGTTGGCACGGTAGATCTCGATGAATTCCTCTTTTGCGGACATGGGAGGGACCTCCTTGGATCATATGGTTCATAGCGGCAGGATTCCGGACAGGCTCTGGGCGGTCACCGCCATCAGGGGCAGGGTCAGCACCGAGAGCAGGGTGGTGAGGGTGACCATCTGGGCGGCCACGGCGGTGTCCTGCTCGAAGCGCTGGGCCAGCATCCCGGTGGCTCCGGCCACGGGGACGGCGCACAGGATGATGTTGGCGCAGTAGAGCATGGGGTCCAGACGGAGGGGGAGCAGACACAGCATGGGGACCAGAGGGGCGGCCAGCAGCCGGAAGGCGGCCACGCCGTAAAGCCTGGGGCTGGTAAAGCTGCGCTTCAGGTCGGCGCCCGCCATCTGGGCCCCGATGACGATCATGGCCAGGGGCGTGTTGAGGTCGGCCAGAAAGCCCACCGCGCTGTCCACCATGGAGGGGAGACGCCCGCCGGTCAGAAACAGAGGCAGCCCTACCGCGAGCCCCACGGTGGCGGGGCTGACAAGGGCCTGCCGGAGCGTGACCCGGCCGCCCATGGTCCTGACGCCGTGGGTCCACAGCAGCAGATTGAACACCACCACGGACACCACGCCGTAGATGACCGCCTGTTCCCCCAAGATGGACAGAAGGAGGGGAAGGCCCATAAAGCCGTTGTTCCCATAGACCATGGCGAAGCGCATGGGCCCCCGACGGCATGGGTCCTCCCCGCGAAAGCAGAACAAGGCCACGGCCGCGCAGAACAGGGTGGACAGGGCATAGACCGCCGCGAATTCCAGCAGGAGCCGGACCATGCCGTCGGTGCGCTCGATGGCGAAGGCGTGGATGATGACGCAGGGGGTGACCACGTAGAGGACCAGGGTGGACATCTGGGAGACCCCGTCGGGATACAGCTTCCCCAACTGGGCCAGGACAAAGCCCACCCCCATGAGGAGAAACAGCGTGACCACCTGTCCGGCCACCAGAGCAAAATTTGACAGCATAGCTTCCACACACTCTCTGCAAAAAATGGAGAATGGGAGTACTGGTTGCACTCTCAGCCAAAGAGACATTATATCCCGTCCCGCCCCATTCTGTAAAGGGCGGATCGATTGACAAGATGACCAAAAGGGGGCTATACTTAACATCTATTGATCCCAATACTGGAAAGGAGGGGCTCTATGACCCCGGAACAAATGAGGCGCAGCGGCCATCTGCGCATCTTCGTGTCTTATTACAGACCCCATCTGGCCATCTTCCTGCTGGACATGGTCTGTGCGCTGGGCATCTGCCTGGTGGACCTGCTGTTCCCCATGGTTTCCCGTCACGCACTCAACGAGCTGCTGCCCCGGAGCCTGTACGGCGCCTTCTTCGCCCTCATGACCGTGCTGCTGCTGGCCTATGTGCTCAAGGGTGTGTTCACCTTCATCGTCACCTATTGGGGACACCTGCTGGGTGTGCGCATCGAGGCGGATATCCGCTCCGACCTCTTTTCCCATATGCAGGACCTGTCCTTTTCCTTTTATGACAAGAACCGCACCGGCCAGCTTATGAGCCGGGTCACCGGCGACCTGTTCGAGATCACGGAGCTGGCCCATCACGGCCCGGAGGACCTGTTCATCTCCGTCGTCACCCTGACGGGGGCCTTCTGCGTCATGCTTACCATTCGTTGGGAGCTGGCTCTCATCGTCTTTGCCGTGGTGCCGCTCTTCATCCTCTTCACGGTGCGGCAGCGCAAACGGATGATGGAGGCATCCTCCGAGGTAAAACGGAAGCTGGCGGGCATCAACGGGGACCTTGAGTCCTCCATCTCGGGTATGCGCACCGCCAAGGCCTTTGCCAACGAAGACGCCGAGATCGACAAGTTCGAGCGGTCCAACGACCAGTTCCGGGGGGCCAAGCGGGGCTACTACCGGGCCATGGCGGTCTACCACTCCGGGATGGAGCTGGCCATGGGCCTGATGCCGGTCCTGGTCATCGCGGCCGGCGGCTTCTTCATCATGCGGGGCGGGATGGACTACATCGACCTGGTCACCTTCACCCTCTATGTCACCACCTTCGTCACCCCCATCCGCAAGCTCTCCGCCTTCGTGGAGCAGTTCATGCAGGGCATGGCGGGCTTCAAACGGTTCGTGGAGCTCATGCGGGTGGAGCCGGAGGTCACCGACGCCCCCGACGCCAGGGATATCGGAGCGGTGAAGGGGGACATCCAGGTGGATGACGTCAGCTTCCGTTACAGCCCGGACGCCGAGCCGGTGCTCTCCCATGTGTCCCTTCACGTGCGCCCCGGGGAGACCGTGGCCGTGGTGGGCCCCTCCGGGGGCGGCAAATCCACCCTCTGCCAGCTCATTCCCAGGTTTTATGATGTCACCGAGGGGGCCATCCGCATCGACGGCCAAGATGTGCGCACCCTCACCCAGCACTCCCTTCGGGAGCACATCGGCATCGTCCAGCAGGACGTGTTCCTCTTTGCAGGCACCATCTATGACAATATCCGCTACGGACGGCCCGACGCCACCGAGGCGGAGATCGTTGCGGCCGCCAAGAAGGCCGAGATCTACGACGATATCCTGGAAATGCCCGACGGGTTCCAGACCTATGTGGGCGAACGGGGCGTCATGCTCTCCGGCGGGCAGAAGCAGCGGGTATCCATCGCCCGCATCTTTCTGAAGAATCCCTCCATCCTCGTCCTGGACGAGGCCACCTCCGCTCTGGACAGCGTGACCGAAGCCAGGATCCAGGGCGCCTTTGACGAGCTGGCCAAGGGCCGTACCACCCTCATCATCGCCCACCGCCTGTCCACCATCCGTTCGGCGGAGCGCATCTTGGTCATCGACAACAACCGCATCGCCGAGGAGGGCACCCACGAAGAGCTGATGGCCCGGGGCGGAGAGTACGCCGGCCTCTACAATGCCCAGAAGTCGGCGGCGGTGTAAACCGCCGGGAAATGCGGGGAATGGGTTGACTTATGGAAAAGTTAATGATAACATACGTTTCCATAAGGGAGTAGTCGGCGCATTCTGCGTAGCGGAGCCAACATACTGGAGCGGCAGCTCCTGGCTTTGTTTTCAATGACGAGACTTATCTGTGCAAGGAGATAAGTCTCGTCATTTTTTGCCCCAACTGGAGAGAACGTGGGAGGAGTGGATACCTGTGAGCTTTTGGGAATGGTTTCTCATTGCGGTGGGCCTGTCTATGGACGCCTTTGCCGTGTCCATCTGCAAGGGCCTGTCGGTGGGGGCGGTCCGGGCCCGCCACGCCCTGACCGCAGGACTTTGGTTCGGCGGCTTCCAGGCGCTGATGCCCTTTCTGGGCTGGCTGCTGGGCAGCCGCTTTCAGGGACTGATCACCAGTGTGGACCACTGGATTGCCTTCGTGCTGCTGTGTGCCATCGGCGGAAACATGGTCCGGGAATCCCGGACATGCGGCGCATGCGGGGAGATGGACGCCTCCTTTGCACCCAAGGTCATGCTTCCCCTGGCCGTGGCCACCAGCATCGACGCCCTGGCCGTTGGAGTCACCTTTGCATTCCTTCGGGTGGACATTCTGCCCGCGGTATGCTTCATTGGGGCGGTCACCTTTGTATTTTCCTTTGCGGGCGTCAAAATGGGAAGCGTTTTTGGGGCCCGGTATCAGTCCAAGGCCGAGCTTTTCGGAGGCGGGGTACTGATCGGGATGGGGATCAAGATTTTGCTGGAGCACCTGGGCGTGCTCGGATGAGAGGAGAACGGGACATGACGCAGATGAGAAAAGTGCTGGCCGTGACGGAGGAGACCACCCTCCTCCCCTTCCTGCTCCGGGAGGTAACGGGCAAATCCCGGAATACGGTGAAAGGACTGCTCACCCGGCGGCAGGTCATGGTGGACGGGACGGTGGTCACCCGGTTCGACGCCCCTCTGCTGCCGGGGCAGCAGGTCACGCTTCTCCCGCCGGAGGCAGCCGGGGCGGCGGAGCTCCCCTTCCCGGTGCTCTACCAGGACCGGGATCTGATCGCGGTGGACAAGCCCGCCGGGCTTTTGTCCATGGGAAACGAGAAGGAGCGCACCCGTACCGCCTACCGTATGGTCTCTGACTATGTGAAGGCCAGGGAGCCGGGCGGGCGCATCTTTATTGTCCACCGGCTGGACCGGGATACCTCCGGAGTGCTGGTCTTTGCCAAAAATGAACGGATGAAGCGGGCCCTTCAGGACCACTGGGAGGCGCTGGTGCAGCAGCGGGGCTACGTGGCCGCCGTGGAAGGAGACCTCCCGGAGCCGGAGGGCACAGTCCGCTCCTACCTGCGGGAGACGGCCACCCATCTGGTCTACTCCGGACCCAGAGGAAAAGAGGGCCGGGAGGCGGTCACCCACTACCGGGTCCTGGCCCGGGGCAAAGGCTTCTCGCTGGTGGAGGTGACCATCGATACGGGGCGCAAAAACCAGATTCGGGTCCATATGCAGGACCTAGGATGCCCTGTGGCAGGGGACCGGCAGTACGGTGCCCAGAGCGATCCTATGGGGCGCCTGGCCCTTCACGCCCATGTGCTTCGGTTTACCGACCCCAGGAGCAAAAAGACCCTGGAGCTGAAGGCGTCTCTGCCGCTTGGGTTCCAGAAGCTCTTCCCCGGCGCGGAGCAGTGACACAGGCCGTTCCCGGGCGGCGGATGGGCGGGCGGTCACGGCGCTTGCCGGGTTCCGGGGGACGAAAGGGGCCGGCAGATTTTTTTGATATGCAAAGGGGCCGCAGTGCGGCCCCTTTTTCTTGCCTTTCCAAGGGAAAACGGGTATCATAAGTAAGCTGTGGAAAAATATTTGGAAGGGAAGCGCGGATATGGATTTCAATGGCTGCAAGGATTTTTTGATGGAGACGGCGAAGACCCTGCTCGCCGCCGATTCCCCCAGCGGATTCACACAGAACGCGGTGGCGGCGGCGGAGCGGATCGCGGGCGCCCTGGGCTACGCCACGCGCCGCACCAATAAGGGCGGCCTGGTCATCGAGGTGCCCGGCCGGGAACACACCAAGCGGATCGGCCTGTGCGCCCATGTGGACACGCTGGGGCTTATGTGCCGGGCCATTACGGATAAGGGGGAGCTGATGATCACCAGGATCGGCGGCCCCATCCTGCCTACTCTGGATGGGGAGTACTGTAAGATCTACACCCGGGACGGACGGGTTTATACCGGCACCGTCCTCTCCCTCTCCCCTGCCGCCCATGTTTTCGACGATGTGCTCACCCGGCCCAGGGACGAGCAGAACATGGCCGTGCGCATTGACGAGAAGGTGCAAAACGCCGAAGAGGTGCGGGCCCTGGGCATCGAGGTGGGAGACTATATCTGCTTTGACCCCAAGACGACGGTGACGCAGAGCGGCTTCCTCAAGTCCAGGTTCATCGACGACAAGGGCTCCGCCGCCTGCCTGCTGGCCCTCCTGAAGCTGATGCGGGACGCCGGAACGGCGCCCCGGTATGACACGGAGATCCATTTCACCGTCTATGAAGAGGTGGGGCACGGCGGCGCCACCATCCCCGGTGATCTGGACGAGCTGTTGGCGGTGGATATGGGCTGTGTGGGCAGCGACCTCACCTGCACGGAGTATCAGGTCTCCATCTGCGCCAAGGACTCCTCCGGCCCTTATGACTACGACATGGTCTCCCGCCTGGTGGCGCTGGCGAAGGAGCGGGGGCTGGACTACGCGGTGGACGTCTATCCCCACTATTCCTCCGACGTGTCCGTCACATGGCGGGCGGGCAGCGACGCCAAGGCGGCCCTCATCGGCCCCGGCGTGCACGCCTCCCACGGCATGGAGCGGACGCACTGGGACGGAATGCGGAACACCATCGCGCTGGCGGCGGCGTATCTGGAGTGCGAGCAACAAGCGGCGGAATGACCGCGCCGGGGACAGTGCGAAATACAGCTCCTTTTTGCTTGTAAGAAGCGCGGTGATTTGATATAATAAAGGGTGATTTTTTGAGATTTTGAGGGCTTGCCGATGAAATATAAAAAGTGGAACCAGGCCGCCCCGGACCGGAGCGCCGTCCTGGCGCTGGTGGAGGCAGGGCTGCCGGCCCTTGCCGCCACGGTGCTCTGCGCCCGTGGGGTGGATACGCCGGAGGCCGCTGCGGCCTTTCTGGCCGCGGCGGACGCCCCCCTCCACGACCCCATGCTCCTGCGGGATATGGACCGGGCCGTGGAGCGGATGGAACGGGCGCTGGCTGGAAATGAATACATAGCGGTGTACGGCGATTACGACGTGGACGGCATCACCTCCACCTGCCTGCTCACCCGGTTCCTCAGTTCCCGCGGCGCCCGGGTGATCCCCTATATCCCCGACCGCCTGGAGGAGGGCTACGGCCTGAACCGGGAAGCCGTGGAGCTGCTGGCGGACAAAGGGGTCACCCTTATCGTCACGGTGGACTGCGGCATCACCGCTGTGGAGGAGGCGCGCTACGCCGCGTCTCTGGGTCTGGACGTCATCATCACCGACCATCACGAGTGCAAGGACGAACTGCCCCAGGCGGTGGCCGTGGTGGACCCCCACCGGCGGGACTGCGGCTATCCCTTCCCGTGCCTTGCGGGGGTGGGCGTGGCGCTGAAGCTGGCGCTGGCGCTCACGCCCGGGTCGGAGCGGGAGCGGGTCCTGAGCGAATATGCCGATCTTGCGGCCATCGGTACGGTGGCCGACGTCATGCAGCTCTCCGGAGAGAACCGCGCCATCGTGCGCCGGGGCCTCCAGGCGCTGGCCAGGACCCGCCGGCCGGGGCTGAGGGCCCTCATCCGGGAGGCCGGGGCGGAGGGCAAAAGCCTGACCGCCTCCTGCATTGGCTTTACCTTGGCGCCCCGCATCAACGCGGCGGGCCGCATGGGCTGCGCTCCCGTGGCGGCGGAGCTGCTCCTCACGGAGGACCCCGGGCGGGCGGAGGCGCTCTCCCATGCGCTGTGCGCCCTCAACCGGGAGCGCCAGTCCATCGAGGGGCGCATCTATGAGGAGTGTCTGGCCCGGCTGGAGCGGGAGAGCGCCGGGCAGCGGCGCTCCATCGTACTCGCCGGCGAGGGTTGGCATCAGGGCGTAGTGGGAATCGTGGCCTCCCGTCTGGCGGAAAAATACGCCTGCCCCACATTCATGATCTGCGTCCAGGACGGCCGGGGCAAGGGCTCCTGCCGCTCCTTTGGGGGCTTCAACCTCTTCCGGGCGCTGGAATCCTGCGCCGACCTGCTGGAGGGCTTCGGCGGCCATGCCCTGGCCGCCGGCTTTACGATCCTGGAGGAGCACATCGGCGCCTTCCGGCAGCGGATCGACCGCTGCGTGGAGGAGTGGACCGGAGAGCACGAGCTGGCGTCCGCCCTGGAGGTGGACGCTGAGCTGCCCGACGAGAACCTCCTCACCGTGGAGGAGGTGGCCGGACTGGACCTCCTGGAGCCCTATGGGGCCGGGAACCCCAAGCCGGTGTTCTCCCTCAGCGGCTGTACCGTCTCCTCCCTCGCTGAGGTGGGCGGCGGGCGGCATCTGAAGTTGCGCCTGAGCCGGGGCGGCCATCTGCTGGACGCCATTTTCTTTTCCGTGGGCGCCGCGGAGACGGGCGTTGCCCCCGGCGACCGGATCGACGTCACGTTTACCCCCCAGATCAACGAATTCCGGGGGAACCGGAGCGTACAGCTCCAACTGTGCGACCTGCGCCCCGCGCCCACCCGGATGGCGGCGGAGCAGGCCCTCTATGAGCGGCTGCGCCGGGGGGAGGCCCTTTCTGCCCAGGAGGCGGCGGCACTCATCCCCAGCCGGGCCGAATTCACGGCGGTGTGGCGGTATCTCAGCGGCCACGCCCGCCTGGGCCGGGTGGAGGACACCGCGCGCCGCCTGGCCCGGGGCGTCTCCAGGACCTATGGCATCAAGGAGACCGTGATGCGGACCATGGTATGCCTGGAGGTGCTGGACGAGCACGGCCTCATCCAGGTGGAGCAGACCACCGACCATCTGCGCATCGACCTGTGCCGGGTGGAGGGCAAGGTGGACCTGGAGTCCTCCGACCTGATGAAGCGCCTGCGGCGCCTGGCGGAGGGCGGAACGCTCGGCGCCGGCCCGGCGGGCGCGTCGGCGCGCCGCCCGATCTGAAGAAGGTGATTTTATGGACCCTGTCCTGGAGAGCTATTATGCTCTGGAGGAAAAAGTAAAACAATACAATCCGAATCTGGACACCAAGCGGCTTTTTGCCGCCTTCCAGTATGCGGACAACGCCCACTCCGGGCAGCTTCGGAAGGATGGGTCCCCCTTCGTCACCCACCCTCTGGCGGTGGCGGAGATCGTGGCCGAGCTGGAGCTGGATACCGACTCCATCATCGCCGCCCTTCTGCACGACTGCATTGAGGACACCGGCTCCACCCACGAGGAGATCGCCAAGCTCTTTGGTCCGGCGGTGGCCGACCTGGTGGAGGGGGTCACCAAGCTGACCCGGGTGCAGTATACCTCCAAGGAAGAGGAGCAGATGGAGAACCTCCGGAAAATGCTCATGGCCATGGCCAAGGACATCCGGGTGATCCTCATCAAGATCTGCGACCGGCTCCACAATATGCGCACCATGAACTACCAGTCCGCCCGCAAGCAGCGGGAAAAGGCCCTGGAGACCATGGAGATCTACGCGCCCATCGCCCACCGGCTGGGCATGCAGAAGATCAAATGGGAGCTGGAGGACCTGTCCCTCCAGTACCTGGACCCGGTGGGCTATCAGGAGATCAGCGACGAGCTGCTCCGCCGCTCCTCCGCCCATGAGGAGTTCATGGCGGGGATCCAGAAGAAGATCAAGGACCGCCTGGCGGAGGAGGGCATCAAGGCTACCGTCTATGGCCGGGTGAAGCACATCTACTCCATCTACCGGAAGATGTTCGCCCAGAACAAGACCCTGGACGAGATCTTCGATCTCTACGCCTTCCGGGTCATCGTGGACGACATCCCAGAGTGCTACAACGTCCTGGGCTGCATCCACGACCTCTTCAAGCCGGTGCTGGGCCGGTTCAAGGACTATATCGGCACCCCCAAGCCCAACGGCTACCAGTCCCTGCACACCACGGTCATCGGCCGGGAGGGCATCCCCTTCGAGGTGCAGATCCGCACCTGGGAGATGCACCACACCGCGGAGTACGGCATCGCCGCCCACTGGAAGTACAAGCAGGGCCTTGCCAACGACAAACTGGGCACCGAGGAGGCCTTCGAGTGGGTCCGCAAGCTGCTGGAAAATCAGCAGGACACCGACGCGGAGGAGTACGTCCGCACCCTCAAGGTGGACATGTTCGCCGACGAGGTGTTCGTCTTCACCCCCCGGGGCGACGTGGTGAACCTGCCCGCCGGGGCCACCCCCATCGACTTCGCCTACTCCATTCACTCCGCCGTGGGCAACGCCATGACGGGGGCCAAGGTGAACGGGCGCATCGTCACCTTTGATTACCAGCTCCAGTCCGGGGACATTGTGGAGGTTATCACCTCCAAATCCGCCCACGGCCCCAGCCGGGACTGGATGAAGATCTGCAAGTCCAACGAGGCGCGGAACAAGATCAAGCAGTGGTTCAAGAAGGAGCGCCGGGAGGAGAACATCGTCACCGGGCGGTCCATGTTCGAGTCCGAGCTCAAGCGCACCGGGATCTCCCTGGCCGCCATCACCAGCGAGGAGGTGCTGCCCCACCTCCTCAAAAAGGTGGGCTCCGGCTCCCTGGACGATCTGTACGCCGCCATCGGCTACGGCGGCATGACCGCCCAGAAGGCGGTGAACCGAATCCGGGACGAGCTGGGCCGCCTGACCCGGGATAAAAATGAGAAGGCCGCCGCCGAACGCCTGGCCTCCGAGGGGACCTCTCCCCAACTGGCCGCCCCCGCCAAGCTGATCCCCGGTGCCCGGCGCAGTGAATCGGGCATCATCGTGGAGGGGCTGGACAACTGCCTGGTGAAGTTCGCCAAGTGCTGTACGCCCGTGCCCGGGGATCCGGTGGTGGGATTCATCACCCGGGGCTTCGGCGTGTCCGTCCACCGGCAGGACTGCCCCAACGCCGACCCGGCCCGGCGCAAGCCGGAGGAGGAGGGCCGGTGGGTGAAGGTCTCCTGGGGGGAGAGCGAGCTGGCCTCCTACCAGACCTCTCTGGAGATCTCCGCCAAGGACCGGGACGCCCTGGCCCTGGATGTGACCATGGCGCTCACCGCCGCGAAGGTCAAGGTGCAGAGCTTCTCCGCCCGCAGCCTCCCCGACGGGTACGCCATGGTGTCCATCGTGCTGGAAGTGCGGGACCGGAACGAGCTCACCAGCCTCATCAACAAGCTCGGCCAGATCTCCGGCGTGTACCAGGTGAAACGGGCCACGGGGTAAAACGAAGCGCGGAGGCCCGGCTTATCGACCCGACCGTAAAGTGAGCCGGAGCGTGACAGGCCGAAGCGCGGAGCGCCGGGAGCAGGACAACAGCGAAACACGCAGACGAAAAAACAGGGCGGGCCGAGGCCCAGCGGCATTTTTCGCGGAGCGTGACAGACCCGAAGCGCGGAGCGCCCGGGAGCAGGCGCACAGCAAGCCGCAAGGGGCCCCCGCAAAGCCCTGCGGCTTTGCGGGGAGAGGAGCCGGCTTATCGACCCGGCCATCCTTCCACAAAACGATTAGGGAGCAATGGAAATGCCTACAATAGAGATAGAGAGCAAGATAGCCGACGCCTTCCGGGGCGGGGAGATCCGCCGCCGGGAGCTGCGGCTCACCGGCGAGGAGGCCGCGTATATCCGTGCGCATTTCGCCGCCGTGGTCCTCCCCATGGAGCCGGAAGAGGGCAAGAGCTGGTATGAAATCACCTTTCGGGGAGCTGAAAACTGATGGAGACATCCTTCCTGCCCCTCCTGTTCGGCGGGGATATCAACGTGTACAGCATGGCCCGGGCCTTTCATGAGGCCTACGGCATCCGGTCCGCCGCCTACGGCAAGTTCGCCACCGGCGTGTGCTATGAGAGCGCCATTTTGGACTACCGGGTCTGCGCCCAAAATGAGGACGGGCCCACGTTCTTCCAAAACGTGTGCGGCTATGCCGGGGAGCACCCGGACAAGACGGTGCTGGTCATCGGCTGCGGCGACAGCTATGTGAAGCTGGCGGCCCGCTACCGGGATCAGTTCCCCGCCAACGTGATCGCCCCCTACATCGACTACGATCTGATGGACCGGCTCACCAACAAGGAGAAATTCTATGAGCTGTGCGACCAGTTCGGCATCGACCACCCCGGCACCTTCGTCTACCGCCGGGAGATGGGCCATGACTTCCAGCTCCCCTTCGGCGCCCCTTACATCTGTAAGCCCTCCAACGGCGTGGCCTACTGGGAGCACGATTTCCCCGGCAGCGAGAAGGTGTTCTGCCTCCCCACCCGGGAGGCTCTGGAGGCCACCCTGGACAGGGTCTACGCCGCCGGGTACCCCGACTCCATGATCATTCAGGAGTTCATCCCCGGGGACGACAGCTTTATGCGGGTGCTCACCTGCTACTCCGGCGCCGACGCCAAGGTCAGGCTCATGTGCCTGGGCCACGTGCTCCTGGAGGAGCATACCCCCCACGGCGTCGGCAATCACGCCGTCATCATCACCGAGCCCAACGACGAGTTGTGTGAAAAATTCCGGCTCTTCCTGGAGGCCCTGCACTTTACCGGCTTTTCCAACTTCGACATCAAGTACGACCAGCGGGACGGGAAATTCAAGGCCTTTGAGATCAACACCCGCCAGGGGCGCAGCAACTACTACGTCACCGGCGCGGGATACAACCTGGCCCGGATTCTGGTGGAGGACCGGGTGGAGCACAGGCCCCAGCCGCTTACCGTCACCCACAACCGCTCCCTGTGGATGGTGGTCCCCCGCAGGGTGGCCTACGATTACACCCCCAGGCGCTATCACCAGGAGATGCGCGCCCTCATCCAGGCGGGAGCGGTCACCAATCCCCTGCGGTACGGCCCGGATTCCGCCCTGAAGCGGAAGCTGAAGCTGGAGAAGAACCAACTGGGGCACTTCGTCAAATTCAAAAAGTACTACCACCGGCCGGAATAGGGCGGCGCCCGGCGGGGATGCAGGAGGCACAGGAATGGAACAAGAGCAGCGCCTGGGCATTTTGGGGGGGATGGGCCCCCAGGCCACCCAGGTCTTTTACCAGCGGATCCTGGACAAGACCGATGCATCCCGGGACCAGGAGCACGTGCCCACCCTGATCTGGAGCGACACTGGGATGCCCGACCGCACCCGGGCCATCCTCTCCGGGGAGACGGAGCCGGTTTTTGCCCGGCTGCTCTCCGGCGCCCGCCTGCTGGAGCGGGAGGGCTGCACCGTGCTGGCCATCCCCTGCAACACCTCCCATTTTTTTGCCGATCGGCTCCAGGCCGGGCTGCGGGTCCGCCTTTTGAACATGGTGCGCCTCTCGGCGGCGGCCATGGCGGCCCGGGGGTGCCGGCGAGTGGGCATCCTGGCCACCGACGGCACGGTGCGCACCGGCATCTACCAGCGGGAGTGCGCCGGGCAGGGCGTGGAGGCCGTGGTCCCGGGACCCCAGGCCCAGGCCCTCACCATGAGCATCATCTACGACGAGATCAAGCGGGGAGAGAGCGGCTCCCGGGAGAAGTTCGCCGCCATCGACCGGGACCTCCGGTCCCGGGGGTGCGACGGCGCCATCCTGGCCTGCACGGAGCTGTCGGTGTACAAGGAATATCACGGTGTGTCGGAGCTGTACCTGGACGCGATGGACGTGCTGGCCGAGGAGAGCATCCGGGCCTGCGGATATCCCCTACGGAGTGTGTAGCAGGAAGCGAAAGAGGGCCTCGCGGTCCGTCTCCTCCCGGTGGAACTCCGCCTCCTGATAGGCCTCGAAGAGACGGAGCTGCGCAGGGGTGAGCGTATCGCGGAAGGCCTGCTCCAAAGCCGCGTCGTGAGGGGTTTCCGGGGCATGGGCCTCGACAAGGTTGAAAATTTCAGATAAGATATCAGGCATAGTAAACCTCCGTTCGGACATATTATAAAATATCCAAACGGATGTGTCAAGGGGGCATCTTATGGAAATATTAGCGGTCAGACTGCGATCCCTGCGAAAAGAACAGCACCTGCGTCAGTCAGATGTTGCCGAGGCCCTTGAGACAGCGCTGATTACCTACCAACGCTATGAGGCAGGAGAGCGGGACCCCAACGCCCCGATGATTGTCGCCATGGCGGATTTTTACGGCGTCTCGGCGGATTACCTGCTGGGCCGCAGGGACGAGCGGTTGTAGGGCCCTAAGTTGTCCGCCTGCGGGCGGACGGGGATGGAGGATGCCATCCTCCGGAGGCACCGCTTTCTTCCCAAAGAAAGCGGTGGGAAAGAAGGGCCAAAGAGGGGGATTTCGATCTTCCCCCTCTTTGGATTCTCCCCTTTTAGAAACGACCAATCAGGGGGGCTCCGGCCCCCCTATTGGATGTACCCCCCGGGGGGTGGACGGTGCGCACCTGTCGGGCTCACCGTACTGCCAGGCGTCGCAAGATAGGACAGCAACGTCCAGTGTTCCGCCTACGGAGGCCGTAACGGCCGGGAATGCTCCTCGCAGGGAGCGTAAGGACGATGGACGCCGTTGATCTTGCCTGGGGGTCTCGTGCTATGGCTCCCGTAAAAGCCCATTTTTCTTTGGTATCCAAAACCGTTTCTTTTTCAAAGGGGAAAAAGAAATGGGTTTGGCCCCCAGAGGGCGGAACCCTCCGTCCCCGTCCCCCCTCAGGGGGGATATTCTCATCCCGCCCGCTGGCGGACCTTCCCCCGTCCCCCGGAGGGCGGAGCCCTCCACCCCCCTCCCCCCG